>WBZU01001142.1_pt2 | contig 18044 bp, 16 predicted proteins | sample 5204311 | NCBI WGS metagenome assembly WBZU01 (sample SAMN12344359, study PRJNA552823) | activated sludge metagenome | biome: Activated sludge suspended growth; feature: Nitrification reactor; material: Wastewater; isolation source: activated sludge from nitrification reactor of wastewater... | reverse complement strand
TGTTGTCCGTACCGGGACACGCAGAATCTCTGGCCGCTCGCGAAGTATTGCATAAAGCGCTTACGAAGCTCGAACCGGCCGATCAAGCGCTCTTGGTCGCCCACCATCTCGATGGGAAAACGATAACGGAAATCGCGCGAGAGCAAAATCAGGCGTGGTCAACCGTAGACTCCAGGCATAAACGAATTTTAGGCATCCTGCGCACCGCCATGCAATCGATGCTTGCGGCGCTGGTGTTGTTTGTCACGCGCAACGCTCGTGCACAAAGCCGGCGAATTGCGCTACGAATCACACGAACGCTCCCCCACGCCACGCAAACCACGTGTGCAATGGCAGTGACCGCAACCTGCGGCGTGCTCGTGCCTACGAGTTCCTCGGCAAACGCGACGCATGAGGAAATGGTCACATCCGTAGCCATTGGGCCGCCAACCTTCGCAAAATCCGCCCGTTTGGAGCCAATCGAGCCGTCGACGACGCCCGAGGTTGCGCCGGTAAAACCGAACGACGTTGACGAACCCGAGAAGCAGTGCTCTGCTTCGGACATGAAATCAACACAAGCCATCCAATTGCTCCGAACAGCCGCTCTGCCCGTTGCTTTGCTCATGACCCCTCCAGTCGCAGCGGGTTGTGCAAGCGCAGATCATCACGCGTCGCCGCCGAATGAAGCCGACGACGAAGAATTCGGCGGAACTGACCCTTATGAAATCATGTGTGCCAGCGAGCATCGCCGGGGCAACGAGTGTCCAACCAAAGCGGAGTGGTACCGTCAACACGGGTGGTGTCCGGACGGGACGAGAGATTGCCAGAAGTAGCGGCTCACGATTGCGCCGGTAAAACCGAACGACGTTGACGAACCCACCATCGCCCCTCCTCGAGTACGCGTCGTCTTTTTTGATCCGCCGCATTGGATTTGGCTCCTTCGAGCATCTTCCATTTACGGAGACCCGATGCTCGTTCTCTTCTCCATCGCCATGGTGATTTTGTTGTGCGCACTGCGTCTCGTGACGCAAACGTCGGCCCACCTGCATCAAATCATACAACGCCATCTTTCCCTTGACGCGATTGCACCGGCGTGGTTTGGTCGCGAATTCGTTCTGTCTCCCATATCTGTATGGAGCCTCGTGTGACGACTACACCCCCCACGGACCGCGTTGATCTGGAGTTCAAGCTCGTCGGTACCGTTGTGCCCCGTGATCACGGCTACGCGCTGTTTGGCGCCATCGCCCGTATCTTGGGTGATTTGCACGGCGCCTCGTGGCTCGCCATACATCCCCTCCCAGGAACGCCCACGGTCGACGGCAAGTTGGCTTTGCAGCGTCGAAGCGGAGGGCTCCAGTTGCGTGTGGAGCCGGCGTACATTCCCCGCGTGCTCACGCTCGCAGGAAAAACCTTGGACATCGACGGTCATCGCGTGAGCGTCGGTGTGTCCAGAATCTATGCGTTACGGCCGGCATCGTCGTTGAGCGCTCGCATCGTCGTGATCAAAGGGTTTCAGGAACCGGAACCGTTTGTCGAAGCCGTGCAACGACAACTCGAAACATTGGGCGTCAAATCCGAAGTCGAATTGGGGCGGCGACGTGTGGTCACGATTGCCGGAGACAAAGTCGTTGGGTTTGGCGTGACGCTCCATGGTTTGTCCGATGAACATTCTTTGACGGTGCAACGCGCCGGCATCGGCGGTCGCCAACGCATGGGTTGCGGAATCTTTGGGCCCGGAACAAAAGTGCGCAGATTTGCCCCTTCTACAGGCACCGCCCCCGAGACCGAATCGAGATGATGGCGGCCGGTTTCCCGCGACTGCTGGCAAAATCGTCGAATACTCCCGACAAACCATTGCCGGGTGAATCGTTGCAAGGGCATATCGCACACGTCGTTCAAGCTGCCAAAGTGCTCTGCGATGCTCGGGGATGTTTGTCTCTCCAGGCGATGGGATTGCCCGAACCATGGACACCACGCCTGCGTCGAATCTTGCAACTCGCCGCCTTCATGCACGATCTGGGCAAGTGCAGCGAGCACTTTCAAGAAGTCGTGCGGCACAAACCACGTACGCAACTCGTTCGACACGAAGCGATTTCCTTGTGGTTGTGTTGGCCGGGCCAAACCTTGGCGTCTTGGCTCCGCCCCGCTGTCACAACCGACGACGACTTCGACTTGGCCGTGATTGCCGCCGCCGGACATCATCGCAAGTTTCACGATCACGCGATTGCTCCCGAGGGCAACGGTGTCGAAGTCAACTTGTTGTGTGGGCATCGCGATTTTCTGGATACCCTTCGTTACGGCGCGCAATTGTTCCGCTTGGACCAACCACCGCCACTCGGCAATATTCCCTTGCGCATTACGACCAAACCATCCCTGGAAAAACGTTTCGAGCGATGGCGCGATGAAATCGACGACAAGTATTTGCACGATGAAACATGGACCAAGCTCCTTGCTTTAACCAAAGTATTGCTCATTTGTGCCGATGTTGCCGGTTCGGCCATGCCACGTTTCCAACCGACCGACTCCGAGACAAACCGCTGGGATTGGCTCGCCGAACAACTTCGCGATGACGATATCGACGAACCTTTGAAGCGGCTCGTGCAAAAAAAGCTTGGCGACGCAGTACCTCGACCATTTCAACAACAAATTGCAGCGAGCCGCGCACCGGTGACGCTGGTCAAAGCCGGATGTGGGACGGGAAAAACCATCGGTGCGTATCTTTGGGCCGCGCAACAACATTCTCGACGCCGTCTTTGGTTTACCTATCCAACCACCGGCACAGCAACCGAAGGTTTTCGAGATTATCTCCACCCATCCGACCTCGATGGAAAATTGGTCCATAGCCGCGCCGACATCGATTTGGACCTTCTGGGTTTGGACGAAAAAACCAACGACGAGGAATCCCGACATACCGCGCGCCTCGAAAGCCTGCGCGATTGGGGGCTCGATGCCGTGACGTGTACCGTCGATTCCGTCTTGGGCCTCGTACAAAACAATCGTCGCGGCGTGTACGCATGGCCCAACATTGCCAATGGCGCGATCGTTTTTGACGAAATACACGCGTACGACGACAAACTTTTCGGCGCCTTGCTGCGCTTTTTGGAAGCTTTGCCCGGCGTTCCCGTCCTGCTCATGACCGCCAGTTTGCCGGCATTTCGTGAACAGGCGTTGGACGACGTTTGCCGACGGGTACACGGACGCTCCTTGGCGCACATCGCCGGCCCTGCGGAAATCGAAGAATGGCCACGATATCGATGGCCAGGTCCTCTCGTGGCGTCGCACAATGATGTCTTGGAACAGATCCGCCGTGTGCGTGCGGAAGGCGGGAAAGTTCTTTGGGTCAGCAATACGGTGGATCGAGCGATGCGAGCCGCAGAATTCGCACAATTTCTTGGGAAAACCCTGCTGTATCATAGCCGTTATCGTTATATCGACCGAGTCGAACGGCATCGAGACATCATCGACGCGTTTCATCCGCAAAGGGACGCGTTTGTCGTGGCATGTACGACCCAAGTAGCGGAAATGAGCTTGGATTTGTCGGCGGACTTGCTCATTACGGACCTTGCGCCCATTCCCGCGATGATTCAACGGCTCGGACGACTCAATCGACGCAGTCGTCCCGACGCACCACAACCGGTCAAACCTTTTGTCGTCTTACGACCCGATTTCGACAAGCCCTATGAGCAACCGCAACTCGACGAAGCCGAAGCTTGGTTGCAAAAACTCCGCGGCCGGGACCTGAATCAAGCCGATTTGATCGCCGCGTGGAATCAACCGGCCACGAGCAATGCCCGCGATGAAGCCAGTTCGTGGCTCGATGGTGGATTTTGTACGTCGAGCAGCGCACTTCGCGACGCAACCGTGGGTATTACCGTCGTGCGGTATGAAGATCGCGAAGCCGTATTGGACAGGAAAAACAAGCCATTGGAAGTGGCCATTCCCATGAACAAACCTCCGCCCGGCATGGCATGGAAGGCGTGGGAACGCTCGAGAGCAACGGGGTATTTGCCGGTTTGTCCTGAAGACGCATTGATGTACGATCCGAAAGTAGGCGCGCGATGGGTCAAGTAAAAGATGCCGCGAATTCCGACAAACTTGTTTTGCGCCTGGATGAGCCGGGCATGACGTCCATGTTGCGTGCGGGGCTTGGGGGACTCGCCGCGTCGTTGTATGCGCTGAGCTGGTCGCCGCGAAACCACGATTGGCACCGCCGTATTGGTCTGGGTCCGGGCCATGCAACGGTCGAAGCGCGCCAAATCACGTTGGTCTGGGGCGATGCGGGACCCGAGCCCGTGATACGCGCATTGTTCGAAGCGTCGTTTCAAATTCGCGACGGCGTCATTTGCTTGCCCGGCATGTTCGATCCGGCCAAACCGTGGGACCTGAGTCTCGGTGTTGCCGTGCAGAACGCCCTCAAATTGACATTTTTGCAACACGGCAAGTCGACCAAGAAAGCCGGCGAGCCTGTCGTCAAAACCGTGCAGCCCGACGACGACAAAACGGTTCTGGTATCCGTTCAGCCGTACGCGGGTTTTGCGCATCAAGAAGCGTGGCAGGATGCCGTAGCCGCGTTCAAAAAAGGCGTGCAGCTCGCCGGGTGGGCGAATCCCGGCGCGGTGGGTCGACACAATGCCTACAGCGATACGGAATTGACGTATTCACCAAGCCAAACCATTGCGACGTTGTTCTCCATCGTGGGTTGCGTCAGCTATCAAGTGGCGGGCGATGCAGCCGCGGGCGCGTTGGTCGTGCCGGTGCCCATGGACTTGGTCGCGTTTGCGCGTACGCGTTCACGAATGCTCGTGAAACCCGGGGATGTGCATGTGGCGGGAACTTCGGACGCGGTTTTGAGCGCGTCGTTGGCCATCGAAGCCGAGAAACACGAGCATCGGTCCATTGCGACGATGGAAGGCGTGACGTTACGCTCGACCGCTTGGGCATCGCAACAAAAGAGCCGCGTGCAAACGATGCGCCTGTTAAGAGACTCGGACAAACAATATGAAACGATGTTGGAGGTTTATCGGGAAGTACGGCATGCGTTGAAAACACGGATCATCGAACGCAAGGCGCCGGCGAAGGAGGGCAAACGTGGGGCCAAGAAAAACGACGCGCCGCGGGAAGCATTGGGGTATTTCGCGTCGGTGAGCGCTCTGCGCGGGTTCGTCGCGGAAAATCTCGCCGCAGGCAATCGTTGGTACCAAGGGTTTGCCACCGCCAAAGTCGGCGTCAAAAAACCACGTTATCTGCATCAATATCGACAACAGGACAACCTGGGGGCGCTTTTCCCCTGGGAAAAGGAAGGGCTCTGGACGATGATCGAAAAAACTTCGGATCCGGATCGCATACTCGTCGTGAGTATTCACACCGCATTACGCCAACGGTTTGGCGCGATTTGGGACGAAACGAAAAACCTTCCCAAACAAACGCGCGACAATCGTATGCAAGGTGAACGCGAACGTTGGCGTTTGGCGTTCGCCAAGGCGAAGACGGCGGATCAAACACGAGGCGCATTGGCGGATTTGTGGAGCCGCGCCGGGACCAACAAAGAATTACGGGACCATTGGCAAGACATTTTGCCGCTCTTGAAGTCGAACGAATGGGCTCGGGTCCGCGATTTGGCGCTCGTGGCGCTGGCCAGTTACCGCGGGAAAACCGATGAAGAAGCCGAAGAAACTCAAGCCGACGAGACGACGGACGACGGCAATTGATTCGTAACGAGGAGAAAACATCATGGCCATGCACGTATTCGCAGCGTTTGTCACTCCCTTCGGAACCGCATCGAACAATCGCGGGGAAAACGAAGGTAATACGACGACTTTGCAAAAACTCATTTGGGAACAAGCGGTCCATACGACGGTCTCTGCGGAAGCGATCCGATTTGCTTTGCGTCGAAGGTTTGTCGAAGCCGGTGAGCCTTGCAATCGGACGTACAACGACGATACGCGGGTGAACGATTGGCAAGACCACACGTTCGAGCGATGGGGCGAGAAGTCGAAAGAGCCGGTGTTTACGGACGACGATTTGCTGGGATTCATGGCCGCGGAAGGGGCGAAAGAGGAAGGCGGAAAAGGTTCGGCCAAGATTCGTCGCGCGGTGCTCGAAGTGACGCGGGCGGTGAGTTTGACGCCGTGGCCCGGGGATACGACATTCAATGCGGCAAGTCCCGGGGCGACGCCGTCGGCGGCAAAAAAGGGTGCGTCCAATCCGGTGCCGTATCAGGCGGAGATTCATGCGACGCGATATCAATATGGCATTGCGATGACTCCGGGGCGATTGCGCGTGCCGGCGCGAGCGGCTTTGGCGTTGCGTCATTTGTGTGCGCTGGGAGAAGTAGCTGGAAATCACGGGCGATTTTTGTACGACTTCAGTCCGGAATCGGCCATTTTTCGCATGACGCACGACGCCGCGCCGCGGATTCTTTATGCGTTTCGGCCGCTTGACGCGCAAAACGTCCACGTCCCCGAGATTGTGCGCAAGGTCAAGGCGGGCGATATCGAGGCGAATGAATTGATTCTTGGCGGCGCGGTCGTCACAACGTTGAGCCCGGAAGATCGTGCGGCGCTCGAAGGTGCGGTGGTTTTACCGGGCGTACGTGCGGCGTGTGAAGAAGCGTGCAAACGTCTCGCGTCGGACGGGGCGAAGCGATGATTGGCGTGGGTTTGACCGTGCCCATGGCGTGTTGGCGCAAGGGCGCGGCCCGCGAATTGCTGGAAACGGAGGTTTTGCCACCGCCGGCGACATGTTACGGCGCATTGCTTTCGCTGGTGGGAGAAACGGATCGTGAGCGGCATCGAGGGTGCCGCATTTCGATGGGAATGCTGAGTCTCCCATCGTATCGGCCGGGACAAAGCACGGTCTTGCGTACGGTGTGGCGAATCAAAGATGCGAAGACGCCGCAAGGCAACAAGGAAAATGCCCGTCCGGATTTTCAGCAATTGGTGATCGATGCGCGGCTCATCGTATGGTGCGATAGCAGCGAAGAACCGGACGCGGCTTCGGGGCTCGAGCAGCGGGTGCGTCGAGCGATGCGGGATCCATCGGGCGTGGATCGATTTGGCGGTTGGTCATTGGGCGAATCGACGCATCTCATCAATGATGCGTGGTTATTCGACGGGGTTGCTCCGGCCGAACCATACCGGACATTTTTGTTGTCCGAGCGAGGTGAATTGACGTTTCCCGTATGGGTGGATCACATCGGTTCGTCGGGTACGAAGTACGTCATGGGTAGTTTGGAAGAGCGAACGACGTTACCCGAGCGGGAGCGATTGCCGCAGATTCCGCGGGCCGACGTGGCCGAACCTCGAGCAAAACACGCCAAACCCAAATCCGCCAAGAAGTAGACTCGGACGAACTTTTTCGAGCAGCGTGCGTGAGGTTTTTCCTCGCGCCGTGCCAAACGTCGTGTTACGCCGCGCGACGTCATGGGCAAACCTGATCTTCTTGCCAAGCGACTCTTTGCAACGCGAACGGAAGAAAGCACGCATGGTGCGGCGTCGTGGAAGGAAGCGCCGGAGATTCCATTGGTGCACGTGCAAGGGGATGGCATTTTGGTGATACTCGATGCCGTTCGTCTTCGCGAACTCGCCGCGCCGTGGTCTTTGGTTCCGGAGCCGGTGGAGATTTTGGTTGAAATCAAGATGCAGGGGGATCATGTCGATCTGATTGCGCAGGGACGAACCTTGCTTCGGCGTCAAGCGTTGGAGGTGATGCGTTTGGAAGAGCGAACTCAGGGCAAGGAGCCTTGGACAGGGCGACAAACGGTTTGGCTCGTATCAGCGTACATTCCGGCGTGGGCTGAGGGGCGATACAAAATCGAGCGGTTTGCGTCGGGGTGTTACCGGTTTTTGCGGGAGGATTTTACGGCATTGTGGATTGCATCGAACGAGCTGCCGCTTACGGACGAACTCATTCCGTTTTTGGTGTCGCGAACGGGGCGAGCGTTGAAGGAATTTGTTTTGTGGTTGGCAGCAAAAAACGCTTGGCCCCTGCTTGCCGACTTGGTACATTCGGTGCGTATGGCTCCGCGAGACCTCTCTCAAGATCCGCAAGCTCGGCTCAACGATGGCGAAGAAGAACACTTGGAGTCGCTGCTGGTTTCGCTCATGGATTGTTATCCCGCCTTGAAGGAAGAAATCACGCGCCAGAGCGTGGAAGAGGCGGTCAAGAACGCCGTAGCCGAGACAAGGTTTACGACGGCCTTGCACGAGGCTCGGGATTCCGTCAAGCGAATTTTGCGGGTGCGAACGTTGGACGTTCGTCCCGAACATACGGCATGCATCGATGCGTGTACGAACATCGACAAACTGCATGAGTGGCTTGCCCGCGCGGTCACGGCGGCATCTGCGGATGAGTTGTTTGTGGTGCGTTGAAGGGGTTTGCCCATCGGACAAACCCGTACCCGAAAAACCCAAGGGCGGCAAGTTTTTCTTTGCCGTTGGTTTTTCCTGGGGGTTTGGCGCAACGAATCGACTTCACGATGGTCGATGATGCATTGCAGGAAAAACAAACGCCCCACCCAACGTTTGACGGTTGGGTGAGGCGCCATCGCACTACGATGCCGCAAACCGCACGAAACTCGACCGTGTTGCTTCTTGAAGCAATCGTTGCCGTTGTTCGGGATTGCTGGGTAATGCGCGTTGAAACTCATCGCGTGGCCACGCATCGAACAAGCCGGGATCATCCGTCGCTACAACACATCGCAGACCTTCCGCCATGAGCGATTGCAGCGGCGGCGCCTGCAAATTTGCCACCGCCAGATTCGAAGTCGGACAAGATTCGATGACAATCCCTCGACGTCGGAGCATGTCGACCACTCGCTGACGTAGCTTCTCAAAAAATGATTTCGTCTCGCTATCGTAACAAACCCATGTCCAATGTTCAGGATGAACTTGTTTGGGATCAAAATATCGTACGCCCGGGAAAAATGGCCATGCCGTTTGATGTTCGTCCAACAGCAATCGCGCCGTGCGGTCCGTATCGACGACGTGACGACTCGTTTCTCCCATCGCTTGCATGAGGAGCGTTCCTGCGGCATGGCGATCGTGTTCGCTCTGCGCAATATCGTACGTCCATGCCAAATCCAAGAGATGCGTTCCACGTGGTTTCCGAGTCCGAAAGATGGTTTGTCCTCCGACGGTTATCTCTTCGATCGGCGCTCCGAGCGTTTTGGAGGCCCGTCTCTCGAGCAGTTCGTGTAAACGCTGTGGGTTGAGGGACGCGGCAATGGCATGTCCAATGCGATCACCCTCCCACAGATCCAAGGCATGCACGCTTTCCCAAATATGCCGCAATCCCGTCAACGGATCCGCAAAGTCCTCCCCTGCGTGCACGGTCAAACCCAGGCGCGCGTGAGGAACGTAGCTAGCTTCGAGTTTGTCCCATACACTTTTCAGGCTGTCGTCTTCAGCAACCAAACGTTTCAACCAGTCGAGCGATACGACGCGCCCCGCACGCACACGTGCCAGCCCGTGTTGCGCCGTGCGTTCACGTACGCGCGCAAATGCCCGTCCAAGCGTGCGTGGCGGGCACCCCAGCTCTTTTCCCGCCGCATCAAGCCCCACAACGAAATGCCGCATCACCGGTGATTCATCAATGGCGTTCAGAAGCAACTCGACTTGATGCGACCATCGATTTGCTTGCGCTTCCCAGAGATTTGGATCCGCGTCGCCATCGGAATGGTGTTTCTTGATGAGCTCTTGCTTGAACAGCGAAGGAACCAAGCCCAACGCGAGGGGTTCGACGTTGGCCTTCGTTGATCTTCGTACATGCTCAAAATATCCTAAAATCACATCCCGCATTTTCCGTTGGAGTTCCGCGGCGGTGGATTCAAGCGTCGGGCGAAGTTCGATCGCGACACACCCATGTTTACGAAATTGATCCAAAATAGCGCAAACGGCGTTGCGCGTTGCCCAACCTTCGGATATCCCGCGCGATTTTTGAATCCGGCTGTAGCGATCGTACGACGAGACAAACGACGACAGGCCCACTTCACCTCGCTGGTGCAACAAATGGCGCCGCAGACCCGTACAAATAGCCAGATAGCGAATCTCGTGATCGCATGGTGTCGTCGATTCTCGTATGCGCTGGGACATATCTCGAAGATGGTGGGACATGTCGAGCAATGACGTCTCCGAATCCAACTCGACGGAGAGGTACGAAGCTGCCTGAGCACATAACTCGGCCCACGTTTTCGACCAATCTCCTACCGCGCAGCGATCTTCCTTCTTTCGCAAATTGGCGCGGATGCGTTCATTGAGGAGAAACTGGCGCCACAGATACGAAAAAGGCACCGCGCCGCGCAAATGGCAATGCAATTCGTAATAGCCGGACAATTCGAACGATGGTGGCGATACCTGCGTAAACAATTCCGGCAATGCCCAATGCTTGGACAAATCCCAAACGTCGTCGACGACGGATTGCCCACCGATGTTCGCGTCAATTGCGCCAAGTCTTTGCACGAGGAGTCGGAACCACTCCGTAGCTTTTTCCACCGACCCCGGCAGCCATTCCTTCAGAGTTTTCCAAGCAAGTTTACGGTGCTCGGGCAGATGTTCCGAATTCCCTTCCAGACCCCAAAATGTAGCTTCAAAGAGCGCCAACGGCACCTCGCGCTCGAATTCCTTCTCCAAATACAAACGCAGAAACGCCGGTTCTCCCAATGGCCGAAGCAACCACCGCACAACGTGTCGTCGCTCGGCATTGGACAAACCGTCACGAGTTGAGGTCGAAGACATACTGGTATTGGTCTCCGTAGAATTCGTATAAATCCACGCGACCCCAAGCCCGCAATTCACGGCCAAGGAAAAACGCGAGTTCCACCGGCATGCTCAAGCCGAGATGCATTTTCGTCACACCTCGTTGGTGCAATTGGTGTGCGAATTCCACGATATCGCGCAACATCGGCACAACATCGTCCGGTTCGATGACTTGGCGCTGTTCCTTCATGAGCAAACGATATTTGTGTTCGGTCGCGACCGGTTTTCCGTCGACGTCGACAAACGCATTGAGATTTCCTGCATTTGAACGGATCAATGGATCGATGATGAGAATGGCTTCGCTGCCCGAAGGTGCAAATACCGCCGGATCCGGACCCAATGTCTCATACCTGTTGTTATCGCTTGGCCGCTGGAGTTCTTTCGGGACTGCGTACTCAATGGGTATCGCGTCGTCACCTTGACCACGCATCTGTTGCGGTGTAACAAACATCTGCCATGGCAGGTATGCCCCGAGCCAAGCCGCAAGAGGCAACTGCATCCGAGCAACCAAGTCAACCTGCCCCTGACGTGCACGTAGATCCGTCTCTTCGATCGCGGTGCGCAGAGTGTCCCGTGTGCGGCGCAGTTCAATGACAGACGCTCGACGAACATCGCGCGGCTCACCAAGTTCACTTTTTTCACGCAAATCGATATGGTGAATCTGCTCCATTGCATATTCACGACGCTTCCGAATCGCTGCCGCCAGCATATATGCATCCGCATTCAAGCTGATCGCCAGTAGCCGCATTTCCGCGCGAGCTTGGCCTGAAAGTTCACGCCATGTCACGATGGCTTTCGCCAAACCCTGTAGCAACGCCCGCGCTTCGCCGGCAAGGCGCCCGTCCAAGTATGGCGGTCCAATTCGATCCAGCATCGGCAATTCGTATTCTTGCACGTCGAGCTTTCCCAAGGGACGACGCGCTTGGCTACTCAGCACATCCGCTACACGCCGCATTTGCTCAACGAGTCCGCCTAGATCGACGGCCTTGTCCATCTCGTAGCCACCATATCCATCATTCTCTGTGGCCGCTTGCGATTCGCTACGCGCCCTCTGTCCAACGACTTGTCGGAATAAATCAGGCTCGTGCAAAAGCGTATGCAACACATTGAGCTCCGGGCGCTGTGTATCCACTGCGGCACACAAAGCAACAACCGGGTCGACAAATCTATTTATCAGGCCCAAGCGATCCTGCACGATTTGCTCGAGAGGCAAACGGATGTCGGCGGCATGAACTTCCTCCCAAAGCGTGATAGCACGGTTATGCAACGCGACGAGCCCGCGGTACGTACGCGGCAGAAGCGGCTCCAACCACCTCTTCGCAAGATCCTTATCATTCCCCCAAAACCGACGTATCGAAGAGTCACTGAATTGGTTGTCTTCCCAGATCTCGGAAAGCCGAGCGTGAGGCATGGGAACCGGGACGTTCCATTGGTACGGGACGTACTTCGCAATGAGCGCTCCAGCCAAACCCGTTTGATGCATCCCCCGTTCTTTGAGGTTTTCCATCACGCTGTGAAGCATCAAATCACGATCGGCCGCGACAAGGACGACGACATGCGGATGCCGCAAAAACAAGTGAATCAGTTCCAGGAGTTCGAGCGTCCGATGGGGCTGCAAATCCACATCGTCAATCGCAATAATCCATAGGCGCCGGGAAGGTTCATTCGTGCTGCCGGTTTGCAGCTTAATCAAATCTCGAAACGCTTCGCGTAACTTAGGAGTCGTTTTCGCTGCATTCGCATAGTTCTTGACAAGTTCGTCCGGAAGTTTTTCCGTCGATGTGGCCATCTCTTTGGACCAGTCAAGGAGACGACTTATTTCACGGCGATGGACCTCGTGTTTTCTTGTCTCGGTAATTGCGGCCTTGTATTCTTTTGACGTCGCCGCAGGTTCCGGGGCATAAGCATGATCAAGATGGTTGAGGATACCAAACAAAAGTTCGTCACAATCGCGTGTTTCCGCCGGTGAAAACAGGCACTCCTCGAAATCGCAAAGGGTTGGCGGCTCTTGTCGCAATGGGCTTGGCAAGACCAGTCTTGGTTGATTCGGCGGTTGGTTGTTTTTCTCCCAGAGGCACATCAACGCCGTATACAAGACCGACGTCTTTCCACTGCCTCGACCACCAAACAACCCAATGACGTGCCCGGCGACATCTCGTGAAGGTCGCGCGGGGTCCGCAAACGCCCAAATCTCGTCCGCCAATCTGCGCGCTGTGACAAATGCGGGTTCCTTTTCACCCTCCAACAATCGTGGCGCTTCTTCAATGAGTCGTATGGCCATGAAGAACCTCCTGCACGTCGATCAAGAAACGTCTCGTACTTCCACAAAATACCCATACCCGGCCGCCGTTTTGGCTCCCACGCCCGACTCGGTCAATGCACCCTTCAACGCCTTCGTCGCCAATTCGAGCTCATCGAGATTCATCTTGCCGTTTGGTTCCGGCAACAGGCCTATGGAAAACTCGAAGTCCGTCTTTACAACCGATAAGAACGTGCACGGAATCGGGTTTTCCCATTCCGCCGGCGGCTGATCGCCCTGGTAATACGCCTGATGATGCGGCGTCAGGACATCCATCGCCAATTCAAACGCGCCATTTACCGGCAATGCATCGTAAAACGCCACGTGACCCGGCGTCATCGGCGTCGTACCAAGTTCCGAACCAAAACACTGCTCGATGAGCTCGAGCTCCGCCAATCCTTCCAACGTTGCATACGCGCGCGTGATGCCCTTTAATGCCGTCGCCGGAATTCGCGGCACACCCCACGTCCGATGAAATCCCAATGCGGCCTCCGTCGCGGTTGCCTGCGCATATCCCACCAGCAATCGACCCGTCACCTTGGCCCGGAATCGTCGACAATGCTTTTTTCCGTGGAGGTTTTCCACCATCACTTTTTGCCGCAGCAGCGCCTGATGTCCCATCTCACTTCGCCACGCGCGACAAAAGGGCGAAAGTGCCTTTTCCCGGTCCTTCTTTTCGATCTTCCACGTCTCCGAATTCCGCACGACGTAGCTGTCGAGCCAAAGATCCAGGTGATCGCCCGTTTCCCCGTCTCGTGGTCTGAGATTCTGGGCCATCCGCTCAATACGCTTTCGACGCTCCTCAGAAATGGGGAAAACCAGCGGCATTTCTTGCGCCTGTTGCCCTCCGCGGGATCGTGAAGAACTCATTCGTTTTCTTCTCCGAGTTCCGTTGGCGCAAACCGCTTGAGCCATTCGGCGATCCGCATGGCTTCTTGAGCGGCTCGACGGCTTTCGTCCATCTGCAAACCGACGATCTCCTTCATCATTTGGCCGACCTTCGTTTGGCCGTCGAGAAGGGGCATGCCGTTGCGTCGAAATGTCCGTAAGCAATGGCGAGCAAACTGCGCAAACATCATTCCTTCGGCTTTCGTTTCCAACCCCTCCGACTTGGAATAGAGAAAAGCCATCGTTTGCTCGAAACCACTGGTCCGCAGGTAGGTTGGCAATTTGCGCGACAGCGTCCCATACTTCTTTGGCGCAGCGCAGGCCTTCTTCGCCTCTTCCACCCACGCCCACGCAATCTTCGCGCGCTCCTGCTCGGCTGTTTGCACGTGCGGTCGCTTCGGGGGCGTCTCATGCCCTGCGTCTCTCGGCCCTTTGCGCACACCTTCAGCCATCACGCGCCTCCTTTCGCATCCAAGGCGACGCTCGCCACAACAATGCCGCGACCTACAGTGCGATCACCGCCGAGACGAAGACGAGACCCGTTCAATTTCTCGTGAACGAGTTTCCGAAGATGGCTCGCTTTTGCGTTTTCCTCTTCCCTCGTGGGCTTCCCATCGGGCGATTTCTTTTCCGGCTTCGGTTTCTTCCCGTTCGTGAAAAACATCGGGGCCCATAAGATGCTTTCCGCGGGCAAACTTTCTTCGGACCACAAGGCTCCTTTTTTGACGGTGCCAGTGTCGCGATCAATCGCAATGCGCGTGACGACCTCCATACCGATTTCCGCCCAATATGCAAATTCTTGATCGCTCATGATGACCAAGCGTTTGCCTACCTGTTTGCGGAGATGCTCGTAGCCCTCCTTTTCCTGCGGAATCGCATAGTCGCACAACCATGCTGCCAACGCATCGACCAACGATTTGTTTGTCTTGGCCAAGTAGTCGTAACTCTCCAACGTGACCACGCCCTGACCCGAAACCATGGACGGTTCGCCCACGACGACAGGTTTTTCGTCCAGATCCTTTTCCAGCCCCTCGATCATTTTTGCCCATGCGGGCTGCGACAAACCCGAACACGCGATGTCCCGCGCCAAACGCTTGAGAATCAACGGACAGGTCGTCCAGGCAAACCCACCCCACAACGAACGCACCGGCAACACCAACAACCGCGCATCCTGTACCGATATCGCACCGGCATGATCCTCACGCACGGCCGCGTCCACTTCGTTGCCGCCGGAATCGCGGTTCTTCTTCGAGTCGAACAATCGCGGGCCGAACAGTTCGAGCCAAACCTCTTCCTCGACTCTCGGTGGATGAAATGCCTCCCGCAACGCGCCTTTGATCCCCGAACCTTGCACCACCGGATGCCCCGACATGCGTTCGCGTTGAATGGGCAAGTCGACCGAGCCCAACGAAGCGCCACTGCCCGCGTGCAATGGCGTTTCCGCATAAAGAAAGAGCACACTTCCCAATTCGTTGTTCATGATTTGCATGCCCCTCCAAGGGCGAATCCGTATCCCATACGTTGCTCCATCGTCGTCTCAACGTCGTTGTTCGAACACAACGAAGCCGCACCGCTCGTCCACACGACGGTACCTATCGGCAACGCTCGCTTGAGCGGCTTCGGCGCCCGTTTGGCCAAGTCAAACCCACCGACCTGAACGGCGCGATCCGTCACCATACAAGCGACCTGCGTTTTTTCCGGCAATGGCAACGGTAACGGCGTGACAAACACCCGCTTGACGCGTTCCGCCCCCGATGCCGGAACCTCGAAGTCCGATGCGAGCAAAGGTTTGTCACCTTTCGACACCAGCACCCGCGCCTGATGCCCTTTGCCGCCTAGCGGAACCGCTTGCCCGTGCAATGCATCGATCAACTTTTTCGTCGCCTCGTCGTCCACCACGACATCCACGGCAAACCCATACCCCGGCGCAAAACGATACGGGCGCGTTACGTAATACATGCCCTCTTGCGTCGCGTGCGTGTCCGGGCTTCGCGCAATACCCACACGAGGTTCTTCCCGGTACGCATCGCCTGCGAGAATGAAGTCCTTGCCGTACGCAAATTCATCCGCCAATTCGTTCCGAAGATACCGGCGCATACCCGGCTCGGTGAGGAACCGCCGCGGCGGCGACTTTTCCGGTTCCTTCTCCGAAAATAGCAACGATTCCCGAATCGGCTCCGGGGCACCATGACGAAGACGTTTGGGCGCGTCGTCCGTCTCGCCAAACTCGAGCAAGCGCAACGTCGTCAGCCGCAACGGATTCCGTTCGTTTTCTGGATCCAGCTTTCGTCGCTTGATTTCATCCTCGTTCAATTTCGAGAACACGATATCGCGCGGAATTGGGAAATGGGCTGCGACGTCCTTTTCCGCGCCAAATTTCGCCAACAATGGCCCTCGAAGCGTCAACGTGCCCAGCCGGTTGGGCCCCCCAAGAATGCGTCGAGCCTCGTCGACGTGGTTCGTCAAGCGGAACTCGTTGTTTTCTGTCTGAAACGGCGTGCCCGTCGCCCCGCAATGTCGCAACAAGGCGGCACGAATGCATCCGTAAAACACCGATGGTCCCGGCCAAACCGAATGTGCCACAATCGACACGCCCGGATCCAGCGGACGCGTATCGCGGAACAACAGCACATCCATCGGCTCGAAAAAAAGCGTCCACCGTTGGCTCCTCATGGTTTGTCTCCCGGCAATTGCCGCAACAATTCCGCCGTTTCGATGCCGTTTTCTTCCCGCAACATGAACCGCACAAAATGCAATACGTTCACGGTTTCATCCACCGTCAATCTCCCTGCTTCCGCCAACAAAGGAGATCCCTCGACAAACTTCGCCCCCAAAAGCTTGCGCAATCGGCTACGGAAGGGGGCCGGAGTGTCCAGCCGCGCCAATACCCGGGCTTCTTCGTCCAATTGGTGCGCGATGTTCAAGCTCCGCAAAGGATGCTCGGCTTGCTCGTTTTCGCCTTGCCATCGCAGCAACTCGAGCAGCGCCGGAATGACCGCGACATTGCGTTCGAGCTCGAACGGCATGGCAAAATCCCATTCGCCGCCGGAACGCAGAGAAATCCGCACGGTAAACCGATTCTTCCTCTTCTTGGAGTTTTTCTCGGCCTCGCGTGCGTGGCGCAACGCTTCCCGCAGGGGATTGCGCATGTGGTGCACTGCAATGCCCGCGCTCAGCGTAAACCGATCGCCAAGGTATTCGTTGCTTCGCGCTGCCTTGCGAATCGCTTCCAAACACGGCAACGCTGTCGCCAACGGCAAAAACGCCAGCAAGTCATCCCCGCCGCTGTACACGATGCGCCCCAAATGGTTCGCTTCGACAATCTCGTAAAGCGCCTCGGCCAAACGCCCTACGCGTTGCGACAATTCACCTTGCATCGCCGGTCCAAGCGGCCGAGACACCGCTGCCAACGCTCCGGGCAACGCCGAATTGATCTGCCCCAACGTCGGCCGGCCCTGATGCCGTCCCGTGAGCCACTTGCCCATATCGTCGCCATCGAGCATGAGCACTGCGTAATACGCTGACGGCTCGGCATCGACAGCCTTGCGGACTTTCTTCAAATCGCGTAGCGGTTTGCCCAGGTTCGCGCGGAGCTTTTGATACGTCGACGCGTTCTCCGCACTTTCGGGATCGCCATGATAAAAATTGGACCATGCGACCTTCGGGTCGTATGCCGAGTCGTACAGCCATTGACCATCCAACGAAAGCCAGGCGGAACTGCCAAATCTGTCTAATCCCGGAAGCCAATTGCCCGGATGCTGCAATGTGTGCCCGTCGATCTTCTCAATGTGGTTGGCAAGGTCGTTGGCCTTTTGAAGCACTCCTTCTTTCGACGAGCTCAACACCCACCATCGAAACGGCGCTGCGGCAATCGCCGGGATGTTGGGATATTGTTGCTGCTCGATACCCATTTTTTTGAAGTGCGCGGACAGAACAAACCGTTTCGTCAGACAAACAGCACACAACCCTTCGCCGTCGTTGAGCTGAAACCCGCCGCCCAAGTCTTCGGCGTTGGGAAGCTTCTTGTGGAGTTCCGCGAAAAACTCCCGCGTAATCCGCTCCTGCGATCGTGTTTCGTTCGCAATCGGTCCCATTTGCTCGCGCTGCGCGCACAAAGCGCATTT
>WBZU01001417.1_pt1 | contig 18046 bp, 6 predicted proteins | sample 5204311 | NCBI WGS metagenome assembly WBZU01 (sample SAMN12344359, study PRJNA552823) | activated sludge metagenome | biome: Activated sludge suspended growth; feature: Nitrification reactor; material: Wastewater; isolation source: activated sludge from nitrification reactor of wastewater treatment... | reverse complement strand
GCCCGACGTCGTCGCGCGCTGCACGGCGCTGGGGGGTCTCGAGCGGCTCGTGCTGCAGCAGCCGACCTACTCGAAGGGGACCGCGGCGATCCACCTGGGCAAGCTGCTCGCCGCGCCGCACTTGCAGCGGCTCGGCGGGCTGTCGCTCTACGGGTACAAGCTCGCAGCCCGCGATCTCGCCGCGCTGGCCGAGTGCGCGCAGCCGCTCGAGCACCTGCGGATCCAGTACGCGAGCATGAAGCCGCCGGCCGCGCGGGCGCTGGCGCGGTTGGCGTCGCGCAGGTCGCTGCGCAGCCTCGACCTCAAATACAACGACCTCGGGCCGGAGGGCGCGAGCGAGCTGTTCGCCGCGCCCGAGGACTGGCGCGCGCTGCGGGTGCTCGACGTCTCGGCCAACGAGATCGGCGACGAGGGCGCGCGGGCGCTCGCGCAGGCTTCGCTGGTGGAGCTGCGCTGGCTCAACCTGTCGTCGAACGCGCCGGAGCACCAGCTCGGGCCGGCGGCGGCGCGGGCGCTGGCGGAGTCGGCGGCGCTCGGGCGCCTCGAGACGCTGATCCTCCACGGCCACCCGATCGGCGCCGAGGGGCTCGCGGCGCTGTTGTACAGCCCGTGCCTCCGCGAGCTGCGGCGGCTCAACGCCGGGTTCGCGGACACGAGCCTCGCCGCGCTCATGAAGGAGATCGGGCCCGGCGAGCCGGTGCCGCTCACCGAGCTGCACCTCGGCAACCTGGAGTCGTCGTCGCCGTGGCGCCTCGACCTGCGCCCGGCGGAGTTCCTGCGGACGGTGCGGCTCTTGAGCCTCGACGCGCTCGACGGCGAGGAGTACGCGGAGGTGCTCGCGTGCCCGCACCTCGGGGCGCTCGAGGTGCTGGTGCTCGGCGGCGGCTACGCGAACCCGGACGCGGCGTTCAAGGCGCTGTGCTCGGCCGGGCCGCCGCCGCGGCTGCGGTACCTCGGGCTGAACGGCTGGCGGTTCACCGCGGAGCAGGCGCGCGAGTTTGCCGCGTCGCCGCTCGGACGTCAGCTGTGGGGGCTCGATCTGATGACGAGCTACACGGTCCCGGACGCCTGGTACGAGTTCTACTGCGCCGGGCTGCCGCTGTTGGGATCGCCGTTCTACGACGCGTACGCGCCGAGCGAGCACACCACGACGACGACGTTCCGCGAGGAGATCTAGGATCGTCCACGCGGGCGCGTTCGCGCGCTGGATCGGTGCTGACACGCGAGCGCCGCGGTGGGATCGTGGGGCACCCGTGCAACCGACGACCTTCATCGACGGAGACGCGACCGGCGGTCGCGGTCGCGCGCGCGCGACGCCGGCGCGGATCGGTCGATTCGTCGTCATCGGGGAGCTCGGCGCCGGGGGGATGGGGGTCGTGTGCTCGGCGTACGACCCGGAGCTCGATCGCAAGGTCGCGGTCAAGCTGCTGCACCCGAACCTCAGCGGCAGCGACCGCGAGGACGTCGCGCGCGCTCGCCTGCTGCGCGAGGCGCAGGCGCTCGCTCGCCTGTCGCACCCCAACGTCGTCGCGGTCTACGACGTCGGCACGCACGAGGGCCAGGTGTTCATCGCCATGGAGCACATCTCCGGCGAGTCGCTCACGACCTGGCTGCGCGCGCGGCTGCGGACGATCGACGAGGTGCTCGAGGTGTTCCTCGACGCGGGGCGCGGGCTCGCGGCGGCCCACCGCGCCGGCCTCGTGCACGGCGACTTCAAGCCGGACAACGTGATCGTCGACCGCGCGGGGCGGGTGCGGGTCGTCGACTTCGGCCTCGCGTTCGCGCAGGACCGCGAGCGCCGCGAGCACGAGGACGTCGCCGCGAGCTCGATGTCGGCGATCGATCTGTCGACCCCGATCACGCGGCTGGGCGGGCTGGTCGGCACGCCGGCGTACATGGCTCCGGAGCAGTTCCTCGGGCGCGACGGCTCGGCGAAGTCGGATCAGTTCGCGTTCTGCGTGGCGCTGTACGAGGGTCTCTACAGGTCGCGGCCGTTCCGCGGCGAGTCGCTGCCGGCGCTCAAGGAGGCGGTCTGTCACGCGGTCGTGCCCGACGAGCCGCGCGACCGCCGGCTGCCGAAGTGGCTGCGACGGATCGTGCTGCGCGGCCTGCAGTTCGAGCCGGGCGAGCGGTTCGCCGACATGGACCAGCTCCTCGCCGCGCTGGCCCGCGACCCCGGGCGCGCGCGCCGGCGTGCGCTGCTGGTCGGGCTCGCCGTGGTGGTCGCGCTCGCGTCGGCCTACGCCTATCGCTGGACCTTGATTCAGGCCTACGAGGAGCGGCAGGGGCTGTGCGCCGCGGCGGCCAGCAACCTCATCGGTATCTGGGACCAGGACCGAAAGGACAGGGTGCGCGCGGCGCTGACGGCGACCGGCGTGGCGTACGCGGAGGACACGTGGGGCCGCGTCGCCGCGCGCCTCGACGCGCACACCGACGCGTGGGTGCGCATGCACACCGAGGCGTGTCAGGCGACGCACCTGCGCGGCGAGCAGTCGTCCGCGCTGCTCGACCTGCGAATGGCGTGTCTGCATCGCCGACTCACGGAGGTGAGCTCGCTGGTCGACGTGCTCGTCGACGCCGATGCCGGCGTGGTCGAGCGCGCGGCGCAGGCCGCCGAGGAGCTGCCGGACCTCGCGCCGTGCGCCGACGCGGAGGGGCTGCTCGACGCCGGCGCGACGCCGCGCTCGCGCGCGCAGGCGGCGGAGCTCGCGGAGGTGCGTCGACTGCTGGCGCAGGCGAGCGCGCGCGAGAAGACGGCGCGTTACGCGGCCGGCCTCACGCTGGCGGACGCGGCGGTCGTGCGGGCGCAGGAGCTCGACGATCGCGCGGCGCTGGCGGAGGCGCGGCTGTCGCGGGGCACGCTGCTGACGGCGCTCGGCGACCCGCAGGCGACGGCGGCGCTGACCGAGGCGTTCCACACCGCGGAGTCGACCCGCGACGATGTGCTGCAGGCGCGCGCGGCGCTCGAGCTGATGCACGCGGCGACGCTGCGCCTCGATCGCGCGGGCGCCGAGCAGTGGTCGCGTCACGTGCGGGCGCTGCTCGACCGGATCGGCGACGCGCGCCCGGCCGAGCGCGCCGAGCTCGAGGGCGAATACTTCAACGTCCTCGGCACGCTGCGCGTCCTCGCCGGCGAGCACGGGCAGGCCGAATCCGATTATCGAGAGGCGCTCACGCGATACGAGCGCCAATACGGCGGAAGCGGGCTGAGGGTCGCGGGGGTCTACAACAACCTCGGCAACCTGCTGGTCCGCGGCGGTCGGCTGGACGATGCGCGGGCCGCCCTCGAGCGGGCCGCAGAGATCTACGGCGAAGCGCTCGGCGAGCGCCACCCGAGCCTCGCCGTCGCGCTCAACAACCTCGCGGAGGTGTCGATGCGCCACGGGGACTGGTCGACCGCCCGCGCGACCTACGAGCGCGCTCGCAGGATCCTCGTGGCGGGCCTCGGGGCCGAGCACTTTCACGTCGGCGTGGTCGACAACAACCTCGGTGACGTCGCGGCGCGCCTCGGAGAGCTCGCGGCGGCGGCGCCGCTCTACGAGCACGCGCTGGCGATCTTCACCCGGGCGTTCGGCGCGGAGGCGGGGCCGCTGGCGTATCCGCTGACCGGCCTCGGCGAGCTGCGGCTGGCCGAGGGGCGCGCCGACGAGGCGCGGGAGTTGCTCGAGCGAGCGCTCGCGCTGCGCGACGACGTCGGCGGGACCGATCGCGCGCGCACTCAATTCGGGCTCGCGCGGGCGCTGGTGGGCGATCCGACGCGGGCGCGATCGCTGGCGAGCGAGGCGCGCGCGGCGTTCGCCGGCGCCGGTCCGGCGTACGCGCGGGAGCTGGCCGCCGTCGAGGCGTGGCTCGCCGAGCGGCCGGCGACCCCGTGAGCGCTCAGTCGTAGCCGGCGGCGTGCAGGGCCGCGAGCGCGCGGGCGTCGGCGGCGGGGTCGGGCGGCGCGCCGGGGCCCGTGGCGACGAACAGCTCGGGCGGGTGATCGCGGTCGAGGAGCCGGCCGCTGTCCGGGAGCCAGTGCAGCTGCGCGTCGTGGCGATGGACCCGGAGCGCTCCGGAGCGATCGACGGTGTAGATCGTGCCATTGGCGCCGGCCGCGATCGCGGCGAGGTCGCCCCACGTCCCGGCGAGCGGCTGGCCCTCGCGCACCCATCCGCCGTTGTACTCGTAGAAGATCAGCTGGCCGCCGAGTGTGAGCCCGTAGAGCCGCCCGTCGCCGCCCGCGAGCAGGCGGGTGAAGCCGCCCCACGCGATGCCGATCTTGCTCGCGTGCGTGGTCCACAGCAGCCCGCTGTCGTGCGCGAAATAGACGAGGTCGCCTTTGTCGTCGATCACGTAGAGTCTGCCGAATGCGTCGGCCGCGAGCGCGCGGACGCCGGCCCACCCGTGATCGATGACGCTGCCGGCGTCGAATCCGCCGTTCGTGTCGTGATGGAAGTAGTAGAGGTCGCCGTTGTCGTGCACCCCGTAGACGTGGCCTCCGCGGACGGCGCAAAGGTGGCGGAAGCCGCCCCAGAAGTCGCCGATCTTCCGCCGCGAGACGTCGAGCGTGCCGTCGGCGCGGTGACGGCTCATGAACAGATCGCGGTTGGGGCCGCTGCGCGCGTAGAGCGTGGCGTCGGCGATCAGGAGGGGCGTGGTCGCGTGGCCGGCGCCCTCGATCGCAGCGACGGCCGCGGCCCGGTCGCCACCCGAGCGCCGCACGGCCCGTGCCACGCTCGCGGCGTCGAGGCCCCAGTGGACGGCGAGCGCTTCGCCGATCGCCGTGGGCGTGTGCCCGCTCGCGCGCAGGATGCCGACGAGCGCCGCGTGCGAGGGGACGGCGTGGACGGCGAGCGCCGCCCAGGCGGCCCGCGCGGCCGACACCGGCGGCAGCGCGGCGTCGCGCGTGAGCTCGGCTGCTGCGCGGGCGCCGAGGTGCCACGATTCGACGAGGGCCCTGCCCAGCGCCTCGGGAGGGTGACCGGCGGCGTGGACGAGGCGCACGACGTCGGCCCGCGAGCTCGCGCCCGCCGCCTCGACGGCCTGCATGGCCTCGTGGGTGGGCCGGTGGAGGAAGAGGCGGGCGACCTCGGCGGCGTCGACGTTCCACGCGCCAGCGCAGGCGCGGCCGAGCTGGTCGGGCGGGTAGCCGGATTGCGCCATCGCGGCGACGACGCGGGCCGGCGTGGCGACTTCGACCTGGGCGAGCGCGGCTGTGACCTCGGCGATCGCGTCGATGGCTGGCAGTCCGCGGGTCCGGCAGCCCTCGGCGGCGTCGATGGCGGATTGCAGCGAGTCCGGGGCCCTCGCGGGCGCGTCGGCCGGCGTCGCGCGCGCGGGCAGCGTGATGCGGACGAAGGTCGGCGACGGCTCGCCGCGGAGGACGCCGACGCGCCCCGACGCGACGTCGAAGGCGGACGTGCCGGAGCCCTCGTCGAAGCGGAGGTCGAGCACGCGACCCGGGGTCCGGCAGCCGACGAGCTGCGCCATCGTGGCGGCGATCTCGGCGGCGCTGCGAGCGACCCGCCAGATCCGCACATTGGCGAGCGTGCCGCGGAGGTGGCCGCCCGCGCCGCCCCCGGGTCCGCCGATCCGCAGCGGCGCGGCGCCGTTGCGGAAGGGCTCGAGGTCGGCGGCGTCGGCGAAGCCCGCGGGCGCGCCGTCGATATAGAAGGTGACGCGCCGGCCGGCGCGCACGACCGCGACGTGGGTCCAGCGCGCGAGGAGCACCACGCCGGTGCTGGTCGTATGATTCCAGCCGGGCGCGTCGAACGTGTCGGCGGTCCCGGTGTGCCAGCCGAACCGGAGGTGCCCGTCCGGGGTGAGCGCGAGCTTGTACTCCGCGTCGGCGCCGGCGGCCCACTTGTGGACGATCGCGGTCTCGTCGACGAGCGCGTCGAGCCGGACCCATCCCTCGATGGTGATGGCGATGCTCGCCGTGAACAGATCGTCGTCGGCGAACTCGACGTATTGAGCCCCCGCGAGACCGAGGCCGTGGCTCGGGCCCGGGATCCGCGGCGGCGCGCCGCGCGGCGGCCAGGTCGCGGGCCGCGTGAGCGCGCCGTGGCGGCGCAATGGGCTGAGGTCGCGGATCTGGCCACCGACGCCCTCGTGGAGCGGCCACAGCGCGACGAGGCCGGGCTCGTCGCCGAGGTGCGGCCGGCGGTACGTGTCGCGGATCTCGTCGCCGGTCCGCGCGATCGACCACACGCGGACCTCGGCGAGCGCGCCGGAGAACGCGTGCGGCTCGCCGAGGCGGACCCTCGGGTTCGCCAGCGGCGAGGGCAGCGGCAGCGCCATCGGGGCCGTCGTGGCGCCGATCGGTGCGCCGTCGCGGTAGAAGCGGATCAGCTCGCCGTCGCGGACGACGGCGACGTGGCACCAGCGACCGAACGGCGCGGGCTGGTCGCTGTGGACCCGGCCCGTGAGATCCAATGCGAGGCGGCCGTCGGCCGTGATGGCGAGCTGATACCTCGGAGTCGACGGCGCGTCCCACTGGCCGAGGATCGCCGCGGACGCGCCGGTGATCGCGTCGACGAAGATCCACGCCTCGAGGGTCATGCGCGTGCTCGCGCCGAGCAGGTCGCACTGGGGGATCTCGACGACGTTGTCGCCCTCGAGGGTGAGGTGGCGATCGGCGAGCGGCGGGCCCTCCGGGCCGCCGTCGCGCGTGCGGTGGACGTCGCCGACGAGGCGCGCGTGGAGCTCGTGGGGGCCGGCGTCGAAGGCGATGTCGCCGTGCGGCTCGTCGAGGTTCCAGCCCGCGACGAGGCCGGGCTCGTCGCCGCGGACGGGTTGGAAGCGGCGCGCTCGCAGGGTCGCCGGGCTGCGGGCGTGATCCCAGATCCGCACCGAGTCGACGAGGCCGACGAAGCCGCGAGCGCCCGCTGCCGTGGCGCCGATCCGCCAGGGCGCGGCGCCGGTCGGCAGCGGCGCCGCGCCGAGGTCCGCGGCCGTGGCGACGGACCGTCCGTCGATATGGAGCGAGAGCCGATCGCCGTCGCGGACGACGGCGACGTGGGTCCAGACGTCGGGCCCGGGTTCGTCACCGTCGGCGACGAGCGAGCGGGTCCAGCCTTCCGCGCGCCAGACGACCGCCAGGCGGCCCGCGGGATCGAGCAAGAAGAGGAGCTCCTCGGCCGACGAATCGATCCACTTGCTGACGATCGCGCGCTGGTTCCCCAGGACAGTCGCCTCGGGGCAGATCCAGGCCTCGATGGTGAATTGGGCGCCGAGGGGGATCGTCGCCGCGGCCCGGACCTCGCCGTCGACGAGGACGGCGCGCGTCGCCGGCAGCTCGAGGTGGGCGCCGCCGTGGAGGCGCAGCGCGCCGTCGCGCATCGCGTCGTCGCTGGCCTTCGCCTCGCGCGCGGCCTTCTCGTGGGTCCGCAGCCGTCGCGCGCGGCGATCGGCCTCGGCGGCGGCCTCGCGGCTCAGGACCGGAGCGACGGCGCCTTCGCCGAGGGAGCGGGTCTCTGCGGCCTCGGTGGTCGCGGCGGCCTCGGCGCTCGGGCCCGCGCTCGCGGCGGCGGCGGCGGCGGCGGCGTCCTGCTGCAGTCCGGAGATGTCGAGATCGGCCGCGTTGTATTGCGGCGGCGGCTCGGGCTCGTCCAGCGGACGCGCAGGCCTCGTCGTCATCAGCGTCCGCGAGAGCACGAGGCGGGCGCGATCGTCTCGCGTGGTCGACCCGGCGTCGAGGACGGTGCCGACGAGCGGCTGGAACGTGGTGCGGACGATCGTGTGATCGGGCCTCACGGCCCAGGCGAGGTTCGCCGAGCCGACGCCTGCCTGCAGGAGATAGCCGGCGAAGCACTGCCACGTGCTGCCGTTCCAGCGCCACCCGTAGTGTTGCGGGTTCACGCCGCAGACGGTCCCGTCGGCGGCGACGGTGATCTCGTGCATGGATCCCGGCATGAGCTCCCAGTTGCCGGCGTTCCAGCGGTAGAGGCGATCGTCGTGGGTCACGACCCAGATGTGCGCGGCGGAGCCGACCGCGACCTGACGGGCGCTGCCCGGCATGAGCTCCCAGTTGCCGGCGTTCCGGCGATAGATCCGATCGTCGGGCGCGATGCCCCAGACGGTGCCGTCGGCGCCCACCGAGACGTTGCGCAGGGCGCCTGGCACGTGCTCCCAATTGGAGCCGGAGACGTAGCGATAGATCTGGTCCTGCGAGTTCACGCCCCAGACGCGGGCGGCGGAGCCGACCGAGACCATCCGCAGCTCCCCGAAGACGGGCGACCAGCCGGAGCCGTGGACGTAGCGGAAGATGCTGCCCTCCGCGTTCACGCCCCACACCGCGCCGTCGGCGCCGCAGTCGATGTATTTGAGCGCTCCGGGGACCAGCTCCGCGGTCACCCAATTGCTGTCTCCGAGGCGGAGATAGCGGCTCCGCGTCGGGTGGTACAGGTAGTCGCCCTCGAGCACAAATTGCTCGCTCGGCCCGAACACCTGCGAATCGACGGAGACCGAGAGGTCGGGGCGGACGGTCACGTAGCGGCCGCTCGCGTGCGAGCGCAGGCCGACCCGCTCGCCGTCGCGCTCGAGCGTGAATTCGACGCCGGGGTCGGCGAGCGTGGCGTCGGCGACGAGGGCCCCCTCGTTCAGGCGGATGAACTTCTGGTTGGTCCAGCTCTGGAGTTGGACCGTCCCGCCGCTCGGGAAGGCGGCGCGCTCGACCTCGACCACGTTGACCGCGGTCTCGTCGTTGCTGCGCGTGACCGCGGCGAGCGACGCGTCGCCGTCGGTCCCGAGGAGGACGTCGACGAGCTCCTTGGCGCATCGCAGCGGATCGGCGAGGTCGAGGGTGACCCCGAATGCGCGGGGCCCGGACGGGGTGGTGACCTCGACGTGCATGCGCACGCTGCCGCCGGCGGCGACCGAGAGGCCGCACGCGAAGCCCGCGCGGGTGATCTGCACGCTCGGGATCAGGCTCTCGCCGAGCGTGGCGAGCCCGTCGAGCGCGCCGTGGGCGAGGTCGAGGGCCGCCTTCGCGGCGACCATCTGGACGTCCAGCGCCTCGCGGGCGGTGTTCATGGCGACGAGGCGGAAGTCGGCGTCGACCGGGACCAGCGAGATCCCGGCGCGGAGCGTGGCGACCGCGCTCTCTGCCGTGGCGAGGGCGGTCTTCGCGAGCTCCCACGCGGCGAGGATCCCGGCGACCCGCGGATCGCTGTCGATCGGGAAGGCGCGCTGCGTGGCGACGACCGCCTGGAGGGCGCGGCCGGCGACCTTGAGCGCCTCGGTCGCGGTCTCGCGGGCGGCGTAGAGCCCGCCGATCTTCGCCGCGTACCACGCGCCCTCGCGCAGCTGCGACGCGACCCACGGCGCCGCGACCTTGGGCAGCCCGTAGAACCACCGGTTGGTCGCGTTGATCTGACTCGTGAGCCCCTGGACCGCCGCGGTCGCGCCGTCGACGTCTGTCCGCGCCGCGGCGATCTTGCGCTCGACGGCCGCCCGCTCGGCCGCGACGGTCGCCCGCGCGGCGGTGAGCTCGCGATCGAGCACGTCGAGCCGGGTCGTCGCGGTGTGCAGCTCGGCCTCGCGGTCGCGGAGGTCCTGCGCGTCCTTGTCGCGCTGGGCCTGGATGTCGTGGCGGAGCGCCTCGGAGGCGGCGGCGATCTCCTGGCCCTTCTGCGCGAGCGTGCTGACGAGCACCTGGGCGCGCGCGATCTCGGCTTGGGCGTCGCCGACGACCCTCACGAGGCGCTCCTTCGCCGCGAGCAAGAGGTCCTGCAAGAAGTTGGTGTCGAGCGTGGCCGCGACGTCGAAGGCGGCGGCGCTGGCGAGGCGTCCGCCGCGGATCTCGAGCGTGGCGCCCACCGCCCCGAACAAGAGGCCCTGGAAGGTGATCTTGAAGCCGGTGTCATCGAGGCGGACGACGGCCGCGGCGACGGCGAGCCCGAGCGCCTCGAGCTCGGCCTCGATGACGAGGTCGGGCGCCTGGCCCGGCGCGAGCTCGAGCTTGAAGTACGGGCCGGAGCGCCGCGCGCCGTGCTCGTCGAGTCCGCCGCGGAGCGCGAGGTGATCGCCGAGCGGCGGCAGCGTCACCGCGCCCGCGGCCGACAGCGCCCGCAGGCCGCCGACGTCGCGGGTCCGCACGAATGCGTCGACCACGAGGCCCCACGCGATCATCCTGCCGCGGACGCTGAAGCCGGCCGGGCACTGCACGTCGCCGAGGGTGGTCGCGTGCGGCGCGATGTAGATGTCGATGTCCTCGAAGCGGACGTCGGCGACGGTCCGTTGCACCGACGCGGGCAGGCTCGCGGGCGCGACGTCGGTGACGCCGGCGAGGAGCTCGTGGAGGTCGAGGCTGGCGAGCGAGAAGGCGAGGACCGGCGCGGTCGGGCTCGGCTTGATCGCGAGGCTGGCCTGACTGCGGCCGAATTGCACGGTCCCCGCGAGGCTCGGCGCGCTGCCGATCGTCAGCTGGACCGCGAGCGAGCGGGCGATCACGCCGGGGATCCCGAACGGCTCGCGCCACTCGCCCTGCATCGCCGCGTACAGCGAAGCCACGCCGCCCGCGAGCTTGAAGCCGCCGCTGAAGCTCAGAGGTGCGCCGTCGAGGACGATGTCGACGCGGCCGCCGACGACGACATCGGACGTCGCCGGCGTGATCCGCAGTTCGGGGTCGACGAGGGCGAGGCCGCTGTCGGGGTCGATCACGAATCGGGCGCCCGGCGCGGCCATCGCCGCGGTCAGGCTGAAGTCGGCGAGCGTGCGTCCGAAGCGGGCCCGCACCGCGAGCGGCGCGGTCGGGAGGCCCGGGATCTGGCCGAAGCCCACCGCGGCGACGGTGACGGCGGCCGAGAAGCCGAAGCCGCGCGTGACGCCGGTGACGGCCGCGAACTCCGGCGCGACGAAGCGGAGCGCGGGATCGTGGATCGACGACAGCACGAAGACGACGGCGCCGAGCGAGAGTCCTCCGAGGCCCGCGACGCCGAGCAGCGCCTGAAGATCGGCGCCGCTCGACGGCGCGAGCGCGAGCGCGGCGCCCCACGTCCCGCGGGCGTCGCGCCGGGCCTGCAGCTCGATCGCGCCGAACCCGGCGGCCGCGCCGCGGAGCGCCATGGTGCGCGCGTGGGGATCGAGGGTGAGCGTGCACGTGCTCAGCGCGAGGTCGCGGATCTGTTGCGGGATCGGGATCTCGCCGAACACGGCGCCGCACAGCGCGTCGATCACCGACCACGGCTTCAGCCCGGGCGCCTGGGCGGTGATCGCGAGGCCGCCAGACACGGCGGCGCCGACTTGCATCGTCACGCCGGCGATCGTCAACGCGCCGGTGAGCGCACACGTCGCGGTCGCGCCGGTGCCGGCTCGGGCGATCGCCACGTGGAGCCCCGAGACGGTCAGATCGGCGACGCCGATCGGCACCGCCCACGCGCCGGTCACCGCCGCGGAGAAGGCGAAGGCGCCGGTCGAGGGCGTGAGCGTCAGCGAGAGATCGGCGAGCCCGAAGTCAGGGAGGCCCGGCGAGAGGCCCGCGCCGTCCAGCAGCGCCGCCAGGGCGGTCGAGAGCGCGACGGGCCCGGAGCCCGGCGTCGACGCGGCGACGAAGCGCCACGGGTCGGCCGCCTGCGCGCGCACGAGGGACAGCGAGAGGCTCGCGCCGCCGAGGCCGAGGCCCCCCGAGAGCTGGCCGGTGAGCTGGCCCGCGGCAACGGCGAGCGAGCCGTCGAAGCCGGACATCGTGATCGACGGCAAGCCCGGCAGCGAGCCCGCGAACGCGGCGGAGATCGAGGCCGACAGGTGCGGCCGGTGGGCGGCGTCGACGCCGAGGACGACGTCGGAGACGCGGAGGTCGGGGAGCGCGACGGGGAGATCGACCGGCGCGCCGACGAGGTCGACGAGCGTGGCGAGGTCCGGGAGCGGGACGTCGTCGGCCTCGATCGTGACCGTGTGCGCGCCGGCGCTCGAGTCGACGCGGACCGGGAGGCGGAGCGCGCCGAGGCGGACGACGGCGCTGACGCGGTGCATCACCTCGCGCATGTCCGAAGAGCCAGGTCGGCGGACGATCAGGTGGAGCCGCGGGCGCTCGAGCTCGAGACGGCCGGGGATCAGCGGGAGGTCCGCGTCGACCTCGAGATCGAGGGCGAAGGTGCGGAGCGTGCGCGTGACGGGATCGAAGTGGACGCGCAGCCCGGTGACGGCGACCGCGTCGAGCGACGCGGCGAGCTCCGGGGGGAAGCGCGCGGCGAGGTCGGGGACGCCGAACGAGCCGGCGAACGCGGCGAGGTCGGCGACGCTGAGCCGCTCGAAGGTCGGCTCAAGCACCCACCCGGAGGCCGGCGGCGGCAACGCGACGGCGAGCGGGAGCGCGAGGCCGCCGAGGTGGAGCACGCCGCTCAGCGCGCCGCCGAGGCGACCGCCCGCGAGGCGCATCGTCATCGACGCGTCGGTGAGCGCGAGCCACTCGACGAGCGGGAGCTGGAGGGGGACCGCGGCGTGCCAGGCGACGGTGAGCCCGTCGCGCCCCGCGGGGATCTCGATCGTCACCGCGCGCAGGTGCAGGTCCGGTAGATCGGTGGTGATCCGCAGGCCGCCGCCCGGGCCAGGGGCGACGCGCGCGCCCTCGAGCCACGCCGATTCGAGCGCCGTCCCGACGACGGTGGGGACGATGTCGACGAGGCTCATGTCGTCGGGGAGGGCGATCTCGCCCTGGAGGTCATTCAGCATCGTGATGTCGGACATGACGCAATCCCGTGAGCGTGATCAGGTGATGGCCTTGAGCCCGGTGTCGGTGAGGAGCGCGCCGCCCATGTCGAGGTTCTCGCGGAACCAGTCGGCCGCGAGCGGGGCGCCGACCTCGCGGAGGTAGCGGCCGCGATCCTCGGGCGTGTCGAAGTAGAAGGAGTACGACTCGGCGAACCACTCGCTCGCGTTGGAGAACTGATAGTTGGAGAGCCGGTGCGCGCGGGCGGCGGCGAGGTAGCTCTGGGGGCTCCCCTGCAGATCGAGGTGGAAGATGCGGCCGTCGAGCACGACGCCGCCGCCGTCGGGGCGCCAGAACGGCAGCTTGAAGGCGACGTCGAGGGCGAGGCAGACGCGGCGGAGCACCCGCAGCGCGGGTTCGCCGAGCAGCTTGACCTTGTCCCATACGCCGCCCGGGCGCTCCGCGGTGACAGCGTCGAGCAGACCCGAGGCGAACCGCTCCTTCGACTTCTGCCGGAGGCTCCGCTCGGTGAGTCCGGGCGCGCCCTCGACCTGTTCGGCGGCGACGAGGAGCGCGCCGTACACGTCCACGCCGAAGTAGGTCCTCGCGGTGAGGTGCGTGAGGCCGACGCCCTCGTCGTTCGCCGCGCAGAGGATCATGTCCCGCAGCCATCCCTCGCGGTCGTCGCCGTAGGCCCCCCAGCCGCCGAATTTCGGCTGGGATGCGAGCTTCTCCGTGAACCAGATCTGATGATCGACGGCGTGGCCGAATTCGTGGCGGACCGTGTGCTTGAGGAACAGCTGCTCCGTCATGCGCGCGCTCGCCTGGTCGGCGATCGAGCCCGCGAAGTGCGACTCCAACCCCCAACCCGGGTGCAGCGCCCGCTGCAGCGACATGAAGAGCTTGTCGCCCGAGGCGATGGTGAAGTTGGCGTAGAGCCGCCGCGCCTTGCCCGGGATGGCGATCGCTATCACGCGATCCTGGCCCCGCGGAGCGAAGAACGAGTACCACGTGCCGAGCCCCTTCTCGCGCACGATGAGCGTCGCGGACCTGCTCGTCAGGTGCTTGTCCGGCAGCTTCATCAGCGCCTCGAGCGCGTACGCCCGGAGCTCGTCGTTCATCGCCGCCGGGGCGTCGACGGCGTTCTCGGCGAGCCGCGCGAGCTCGTCCGCGGTGGGGTGGAACGCCTGCTCGATGACGAGGAGGTTGTCGTCGGGCAGCGCCTGGGCGCCGCCGACCTCGCGCGCGTGACCGACGATCGTCTCGCCCGTGAGGGCCGCCATCGCGCCCGTGCTCGACGCGACGCTCTGCGACGACGCGCCGCCGTCGGGAGGATCGTCCGGGAGCGCGAGCGGGCCGCTCCACGCGTGGCCGCCGTCGGCGCCGACCGCCGAGAACGAGGCGCCCGCGATCAGGCGCGTGCGCGGCGGGACCGGATATGGGTCCACGTCGGGGTGCGCGATCGTCCGCCCGGGCGCCCGCGGATCGACGGGCTGGACGGAGCGCACGAGCTGCTCGTGGCCGCACACGAACACGTAGCCGAGCTCGCGGGCGACGTGGCCGCGCGGGACGCCGCGCGCCTGGGATCGCGTCTCGAGGACCACGTGGAGATCGACGCCGGAGATCCCGACCGCGGAGTAGGCGGCGATGGCCCCGCCCGCGGGGTCGAGCTCGACGGCGAGGTGGACCTCGTCGACGACGATCGTAGCGAGCGTGCGCACGGGGTCCAGGGCGACGTTCGAGACGGTGGCGAGCTCGGCGTCGACGTCGACGCCGGCGGGAGCGTCGGCGAGCAGCGCCGCCACGGCCCCGTCGTGGAGGATCGGGACCACGCGTCGCGTCGCCCCGCCCTGCCGCCATTCCAGGGTGCCGCCGACGATCGCCCAATCACCGTGAGACGCGCTCAGCGCGAGCAGGTCCGTGAGGCGTGTCCCGACGTCGGCGAGCTCGACGGGCCCGAACAGCCCCGGTCGCGCGACCAGCACCGGCAGCGTCACCGGCGCCGCTTCTGCGCGGACCCACGGGCTCGCGGTAGCGAGGAGCGTGTTCATCGCGGCGAGGACCTCGGAGAACGACCGACCCGCGGGGAGCGCAGGCGGATCGAAGTTCGCCAGGAACAATTGTGTCTTGCGGGGCATAGTGCGGGGCATCCCGTCGGACCGACGTGCTCGTCCCCGGAAGGGCCCATGAGACGGTCCTCCGCGCAGTGTTTCACGTCGACTGGTTCGGGAGCGCGCCGTCGATGTTCGGAGCCGCAGGACCGTGAGTCACGAATGCGCACATGACGGTGGCGCGACGCGCGATCACGCGGCGCGCCTCAGGCACCGACAGGCGACAATTCGCCGGGCTCGCCCACCCATCGGGTCGGCGGAGTGCTCAACGCTCCTCGACGCGCGTCGTTCCGCGCCCGGGGTTCACCGGCCGCGTGAGACCTCACCGCGAACGATGTAGAAGACGGTGCTCTGCGGCCCGCTGCTGGTCGCCTTCGGATCGGCGACAAATCCCGACTGGCCGAGCAGCAACGATCGCCCGGGCTCGAAGGTGACGCGCGACTGGAGGCTGCGGTGCTGGACGTCGTCGCCGCGCTCGAGACGGACGTCGATGTTGACATCGGCGACGAGCTCGCCGGCGACGATCGACACGACCTGTCGGACCTGCGCGCGGCTCCCCTGGGCGCTCGCGGCCTCGTCGAGCATCGAGCTGAGGCGGCTGGTCTCGAGGAGGGTGAACTTCATCGGGCCCTGGCTGGCGACGATGTCCTGCAGGGCCGGCGCGATCTCAGGCGAGAGGTTGAGGAACGAGGCCGCGCTCGCGGGTTCGCCGAGGACGATCCAGTAGTCGAGCTCCGCCGAGCGGATCGGCGGCGGATCACCGAGGCCGTCGAGCAGCACCGGGACGCCCTCGTGTACGCCCTCGGGGGCGATGAGGAGGAGCCGACCGTCGGGGAGCTGCTCGACGCGCGCGCCCGTGGGGCCGCCACGTATGACGTCCGAGAGGGTCTTGAGCGCGAGGTCCGACTTGCCGGTCTGCACGGTGTACGTGCGCATCAGGAGGTCGCCGTCGGGCGGCGGGGTCGCACCGCGCGCAGCGCATCCGCCGGCGACGAGCCCGGCGAGGAGAGCCAGTCGGACGATACGGGGGTGCGGGGCGCGTGCGCTGGACATGGCGGTGACTCGGGGCGCGCTCAAGCATACATCCGACGGCCCGCCGGTGTCCGGACGTGCGCTGGCGCGCGCGGCCTGGCGAGCGGCCGGGGCGGTCCGGGCGACGTCGCCCGGACCGTCGATGTATGCTGCGAAACCATGCGGAGCTCGGCGGTCGCGCTCGGCGGTCTCCTCGGGGCGGCCTGCCTCTATGCCAACCCGGACTTCGGCGCGGGCGGGGAGAGCACGAGCGGCGTCGCGGGGTCGAGCACCTCGAGCGGAGCGACGAACGACGCGACGACCGGCGCGGGCGTGACGACCGGGGCCGACGCGACCACCGGCGGCGCCGTCGCGGCGGGGACCACGGACGTCTCCACGGGAGCGCCCGCCACCGGCGCGACGACGGGCGCTCTGCCCGACCTCGGCGGATCGCAGTATCCGCACTACGCGCAGCCGTCCTGCCGCGCGCTCAAGGAGTACGTCGAGACCACGCAGGGCCAGACGGCGGTCAGCGGATACTACAACCTCGAGCTGGGCGGCCAATCGGTCGACGTCTATTGCGACATGGAGATCGCCGGGGGCGGATGGACGCTGGTCGGGCGCTCGGCGGGCGTGGTGCAGCAGACCGGCTTCGGCTGGCTGCCGACGCGCGGGGCCGTCGACGACGACGCGCAGCCCTATTCGCTCGGCCTGATGTCCTACCCGGTCAATTTCACGGCGATCCTGCTCGGCGACTACGCGTCCGGGAAGCAGTGGGGCGGCAACGCGTACCAGTTCACGGTCGCGTCCGGGTACGTGCAGGACAACCTGGCGAAGATGGTGGAGCTCGGCGCGCCGACGATCGTCCTCGGGGACTGCACGCCGGAGTCTTGGTGGATGTTCCGCTTCGGCGGGTTCACTACCAGCGATCAGGCGTTCTTCTTCCGCGACCTCGACATGATGGACAACGCGTACTTCGGCCTGCTCACCAACGGCTTCTACCTGCACACCTACGAGGGATGCCCGCAGGCCGGCGACCTCAACAAGAAGCAGGGGATGTTGCTGGTCCGCTGAGCGACGCGACGAACACGGGTCACGCGCGGTCGCGCAGCCACCACCGATACTCGCGGGGCGCCCACACGAGCATGACGTTGACGGTGAGCGCCAGGTTCGAGGCCGCCTCCGCGATCGCGGACAGGAGGTCCGGTTCACGCGCCATTCTCGACCACCCGGTCACGGCACGCCGACGGTGCTGAGCGCGAACCCGGTCATGTCGCTATACGTGTAAGCGCCGACCAGCCCGGAGACCGTCGAGAAGCTGCCGTCGGAGGGATCGAGCCGATAGGCGTCGGTCCCCTGCGTCACGCCCCACACGAATCCGAAGAAGTCGACGCTGATCCCGTGGACGTGCTCCGGGAGCTGGTACGTCGCCTTGATCGTCAGCGTCTCCGTGTCGATGGCGACGATCCCGCCGGGCGTGGACTTGTAGAGCGTCCCCGCGCCGTCTTCCATGCACCCGCCGTACTCCCCGGCCAGCACCCGCTGCCACGTCTCGGTCGCCGGATCGAAGCGCGAGGCGTTACCCGCGCAGGTCCACACGTACCCGCGGGAGTCGACCGTGATCCCGTAGGCGCCGACGTCGAGGCCCCAACTCTTGTGCTCGAGGGTCTCGTAGTCGACGAAGTGGAGCTTCGCCCGCCCGACCTGGGATCCCCAGAAATTGCCGCGAGCGTCGACGGCCGCGCCGTAGATGCCGTATGTATCGACATAGGCGTCGGCCACCGTCACGACCGCCTCGATCGCGCCGGTGTCGCCGTCGAGGCGGATGATGTCCACCGTTCCCGGCGTATTCATCCCGGCGGTCCACAGCTTCTGTTGGTGATACGTGCAGGACTTCGCGTCGAACACCCCGCGCGTCCACGCCACAGGCCGCTGGCTCACGTACTGCATCGGCGTGTACCAGGCGACGCACTCCTCGGCCCCCCAAGCCAAAAATTCGGGCCCCTTCGCTGTCTGGATCCCCGGCACTCCGTTGCTCTCCTCGCACCGCTCCGCTAACGCGAAGATCTTGGTCACCCCACCGTTACGATTCGCCACCGCGACATCCCCTGCCAGATTCACCGATGTGCGTGACGGGTTTCCCTCCGCGTCCGGTCGCGTGACATACCGCCCCCGCTCCTCGAGCGTCGATGTCCCGGGCGGAGCGATCTCGGTGGTCCTCGGCGCGATCCTCGGCTCGGCGCTCCACGCGCCCTCCGGCGGCAGCGCGGCCCAGCCCGGGGCCGCGTGAGGC
>WBZU01001416.1_pt1 | contig 18060 bp, 17 predicted proteins | sample 5204311 | NCBI WGS metagenome assembly WBZU01 (sample SAMN12344359, study PRJNA552823) | activated sludge metagenome | biome: Activated sludge suspended growth; feature: Nitrification reactor; material: Wastewater; isolation source: activated sludge from nitrification reactor of wastewater... | reverse complement strand
TGAAGCGCCCTGGGTTCCGTTCCGAGTCTCAGCAAGGAGAATCGGAGTATGCCCAAGAAGTTCAGTCCAGAGCTGCGTGAGCGTGCCGTGCGCATGGTCTACGACCGCCAAGCCCGCGAGGGCGGCCCTCGCGCAGCATCGATCCGTGCCGTCGCGCCGCAGCTCGGTGTCGGCACAGAGACGCTGCGGATCTGGTGCAATCGCTACGGCGCCACCGAGCCGGTCGGACCGGGAGAGCCGCTCGAGGAGGAGAATCGCCGTCTCCGGCGGGAGCTCGCCGAGGCGCGACGTGCGAACGAGATCCTGAAGGCCGCCTCAGCGTTTTTCGCAGCGGAACTCGACCGCCCCACGACGAAATGATCGCGTTCGTCGACATGCATCGCGAGAAGTTCGGGGTCGAGGCCATCTGCCGCATCCTCAGTGCGACAGAATGTGGGTTCATCACCTCCCGCGGATACCGCGCTGCCAAGAACAGGCCGGCCTCCGCTCGCAGCGTTCGGGACGAGATGCTGGCGGAGGAGGTGCAGCGGATTCATCAGGCGAACTACAGCGTCTATGGGGTCCGGAAGATGTGGCACGCAATGCGCCACGCAGGATGGAACGTCGGTCGCGACCAGGTCGCGAGGCTGATGAAGATCGCCGGCCTGCAGGGCGTTCGCCGAGGTCGAAAGCCCGTCACCACCTGCTCCGCAGACGGAGATGACCAGCGCCCGGACCTCGTTGAACGGCGGTTCGTCGCGGATCGACCGCAGCAGCTTTGGGTCGCCGACATCACCTACGTCCGGATGCTCTCCGGGTTCTGCTACGTCGCATTCGTTACCGATGTCTTCAGTCGCAGAATTGTCGGCTGGGCGGTCGCGCCCACGCTCCACACGGAGTCTCTGCCATTGCTCGCACTGGAGCATGCACTGCAGTCCACCGGGGTGAGCAGGAACGAAAGCGGATTGATCCACCATTCCGACAGGGGTAGTCAATACGTTTCGCTCGCCTATTCGGACGCTCTGCTCGCCGCGGGAGTTACGGCTTCAGTAGGTACCGTCGGCGATAGCTACGATAACGCGCTGGCCGAGACAGTGAACGGCCTATACAAGGCGGAGTTGATCTACTCCAAGCGGATCTGGGAGTCAGTCAGCGAGGTTGAGCTCGCCACGATGGGCTGGGTCCACTGGTGGAACACCTCCCGGCTCCACGAAGCTCTCGGCTACCGCACCCCGGCGAACGTCGAAGCGACCTACACTCACACCACGACGACCGCGCCCGCGACCGTGTAACCACGGAACGAAACCCAGGGCGCTTCAGGTCGTGGTGGGGGTGGGCCGGGGTGTGCGTCCGGGGGCGAGGATGGCCAGCGCGAGTGCTCCGGCCGCGGTGATGGCCGCCAGCGCGAGCGCGGCCTGGGTGCTGCCGTGTACGAACGCGGTCTTGGCGAATTCGGCCAGTGGCTGGGCGGCGGGTCCGGCGCGGTCGGCGACCTGCAGGGCGGCGGCGAGGGAGTCGGCGACCGGGCCGCGAGCGGGTTCGGGCAGCTGGGGCAGGGCGGGTTGGATGTGGTGGGTGTATCCGGCGGCGAGCACGCTGCCGGATACGGCGATTCCGATGGCCGCGCCGATCTCGCGGGCGGCGTCGTTGACGGCGGCGGCGACACCGTGTTTGGCCACGGGGGTGTCGGCGACGATGGCGTAGGTGGCCGGGGCGGTGCACAATCCCAGCCCGGCGCTCAGGATCAGCAACGGCCACAACAGGTCTGGGTAGTCGGCGGCCAGGGTCAACCGGCTCACCAGGAAGAGTCCGGTCGCGATGGCGAGCAGCCCGGTGACGGTCATCGCCCGCAGCCCGACCCGGCTCGACAGCCACGGCGCGATCACCGAGATCGCCACCAGCGGCACCGCCATCGGCACCAGGCCCAGCGCCGAACCGAGCGGCCCGTACCCGAGGATCAATTGCAGGTATTGCACCAGCAGCAGGAACACCCCGAAGGTGACCAGGAACTGGATGGTCACCGACAGTGACCCGGCCCCGAACCCCCGCCGGGCGAACAACCGCACATCCAGCAGCGGCGCGGCGACCCGCAACTCCATGATCACGAACACCACCGCCGCGGCGACACCGAGCGCGAGGGTGGGGGTCACGAGCGGGTCGAGCCAGCCGCGCGCGGGGATCTCGACGCAGGCGAACACGATCGCCGCGATCGCGATCGCCACCGCCACCGCGCCCACCCAGTCCACCGGCGGGTGTTCCCGCTCGCGGGATTCGGCGATGGTGCACGCCAGCGCGGCCAGCACCACCCCGGCCACGGTCAGTCCCACGAACACCGATTCCCACGACCACCGCGCCAGCAGCAGTCCCGAGCCGAGGATCCCGAGCACCGCACCGGACCCGGCGACCCCAGCCCACACCCCGACCGCGCGCCCGCGATGCGCTTCGGGCAGCCCCGCGGTCAGGATCGACAGGGTCGAGGGCATCACCAGTGCCGCGCCCGCGCCCGCCGCCGCGCGGGCCGCGATCAGCCACACCGGCCCCGACATGAGCAGCGGCAGCGCCGAGGCCACGGAGAACACCGCCAGGCCCGCGATCAGCACGACGCGGCGCCCGTAGCGGTCACCCACCGCGCCGGCGGGCAGGACCAGGCACGCCAGGATCAGGGTGTAGCCGTCGACGATCCAGGTCAGCTGCGATTGGGTCGCCCCGGTCGCGACCGCGATCAGCGGCAACGCCGAATACAGTGCAGCCATCGCCGCGACGACCAGCGCCACCGCCAGGCACGACACCGTCAGCATCCACCATTCGGCCCGCGCCAGCACACTGTGACCGTCAGTCGTTTCCGGTGCGTTCACCGGCACCTCCCACCCGACGAAACCATCGGTATCGCTTCGCTACCATGAGTATCACAGGCGAGAGTGGTTGCGATAGAGTCGAAATCGGACACATTCACCGCCGCCCGTTTCCTTGGAGGTCTTCCCGACCATGACCACCCGCGACCAGGCCGACACCCGCACCGGACCCGCCGCGCCCCACTCCGCCACCGGCGAGCAGGACGCGGATCTCGATCAGGCCGATCCGCGGTTGGCGCGCTCGCGGGCACGGTTGCTCGACGCGGCCACCCATCTGCTGGCCACCGGCGGTATCGACGCGGTCACCATCGACGCGGTCACCCGCACCTCGAAAGTCGCGCGCACCACCCTCTACCGGCACTTCGGCAGCAGCACCCACCTGCTCGCGGCCACCTTCGAACGCCTACTCCCACGCGTGGACACCCCACCCGACGACGGGCCCGTGCGCGAGCAGTTGATCGCGTTGCTCACCGCCCAAGCCGACCTGATCGAGAACGCTCCCCTCCAGCTGACCACCCTGTCCTGGCTGGCCATGGGATCCATTACCCCCGACCCCGGCGCACCCCCTGACTCGGGCGCGGTCACCTCCCTGCGCGCCCAGGTCATCCGCCGCTACCGCGAACCGTTCGACCACATCCTCACCAGCCCTGAGGCCCGCGCCCACCTCGGCGACCTCGACACCACCTTCGTCATCATCCAGCTGCTGGGCCCGATCGTCTTCGCTCGCCTCACCGGGCTGCACAGCATCGACCACCACGACTGCGCACGCCTGGTCGACGATTTCCTCACCGCCCACCACAACCACAACACCCGCAAGTAAAACCGACAAAAGCCCGCACGTACGGAGGTCGGGTCAACGGCTCTGGCTCAATTCGGGTGTGAGGGATACCAGAGCCGTTGATCGAACACTCCTGGACGAGGCCGCTGCTGCGTCGTCGTGTCCCGTGTCAAGTAGTTGGCAGGTTTTCGGTCTCGGGGAAAGTTGGGGATCCGAGGGCCGACCAGGCCAGGGTGGATCTGGATCGGCCGGTTCCAAGCGATGGCTTCGTGCGGCCGGACGGTGTTGTGCTCGACCCGGTAGGCGTCAGCGTGCTTCACCACGGCCAAGACGTCATCGATCTCCTCGAGGAACAGTCGCTCGTACTTCAGCGACCCGAAACCGCGTTCGCGCGAGCCGTTCTGGCCCGGCGACCTGACTCGGGTACCGACGTGGCGCAGTTCGGGGTGTGCGGTGACGAACGCCTCGAAGCGGAACGACCGGAACGGGCCGCCGTTGTAGGTCACGATCGTCGCCGCGGGCTCGAGACCACGGCCGGGCTCGCGTGGGCACGTTTCGGCCAGCGGGTGGTCGTACGACTGCTCGTAGTCGGCCAAAGCGCGCTCGATCGCGGTGATCGCGTTCGTGCTGGTTCGCCGTCGGCGACACATGCCAGGGATGCTCGTATTTGCTCCAGTAGTCCCGGCAATCCGCGATACGCCACGTCCCGCCAGCGGTGGTCTCGAACTCACTGAAGTCCAAACGCTACACCTGATTCGGGCCGGTGGGCTCGGCGGCGAACGCAGCCTTGCGGCTGGCGGCAGCAGACCCTCGTCTCGCAGGCACCGCAGCACGGTCGCCTGCGACACCGGGTGCCCGTCGCAACGGCACATCGCCCACACCTTGCGATGGTCGAACCGGACCGCCGCCAGCACTGCAGGTGGGAATTTTCGCAGGTACCAGCAGGAAGTATCCAGGGCCGCCAAGTGGCCGCGATCGCGCGGCAGTCGAGGTTTGGCCTGCGAGGTTCTCGGCTGACTCAGCGTGGGGTATGTCGCACCACCCGGTCTGCGTTCGCGGCGTGACTGAAGAGAGGCGTGACCACTAAGGCCGGGCAAGGTACTCGAAGTCGGACTGTCCGCCGCGGATCCTAACCCCACGATGTGAGCAGGGACCCGTGCTCGATGATCTAGAGAGGATTCCTAGATTTCGACGACGGCAAGCTCTCCTTCGGCATGCAGGGAGCGCAGGCGCTTCTTGTCGAACTTGCCGACCGAGGTCTTGGGCACCTCGGAGACGAAGCACCAACGCTCGGGCAGCCACCATTTGGCGACCTTGCCAACGAGGAAGTCACGCAGATGGGCAGGTGTGGGCTCGCGCCCGTCACGTACGACGATCACCGCGAGGGGACGTTCCTGCCACTTCTCGTCCGGCACCCCGATCACAGATGCCTCGAGCACATCGGGGTGTCCGGCGAGCAGCAGTTCGAGCTCGACCGAGGAGATCCACTCCCCGCCAGACTTGATCACGTCCTTTGTGCGGTCGGTCAGCGTGACGAAACTGCGTTCATCGATCCGACCGACGTCGCCGGTGCGCAACCAACCGTCCTGAAACTTCTCCCCGTCATCCTCTTCGCCGATGTACGAGCCGGTGATCCAAGGTCCGCGCACCTGCAGCTCGCCGACGGCTTCGCCGTCGTGCGGGAGCTCATTGCCCGCGTCGCCGACGATCCTCAATTCCACACCTGGAACCGGACGGCCTTGAGTGGCTCGCAGGCGCCACCGCTCCTGCGTGTCGAGCGATGCCGGCGGACGCGCGACGGTGGCCAGCGGCGAGGTCTCGGTCATTCCCCACGCCTGGACAACCTGTACGCCGTACTTCTCCTCGAAGATCTCCATCAGGTGAACGGGCACGGCGGAGCCACCGCAGGCAACCAGGCCGAGAGAGGAGATGTCGTAGCTGGGGTTGGCCTCCACGAAGTTCAGCACGTCGTTCCAGATCGTCGGGACCGCGCCTGCGACGGTTGGCTTCTGGGCATCGATGAGCCGTACCAGCGGCTCGGCCTGCAGGAACCGGTCAGGCATGAGAAGGTCGGCACCTGCCATGAGGGCGGCATAGACCAGTCCCCAGGCGTTGGCATGGAACATCGGCACAATAGCGAGGATCCGGTCATCGCAGCCGACTCGCAGTCCGTCGGCGGCGCAGGCCGCCATCGAATGCAGGTAGGTCGACCGGTGGCTGTAGGCGACGCCTTTGGGGGTCCCGGTGGTACCGGAGGTGTAACACATGGCGGCTGCTGACTGCTCATCGAGGTCAGGCCAGTCGAACGTCTCGGGCTGAGCGGAGATGAACTCCTCGTAACCCACGACTGTGAGCCCGTCACGGTGCAGCGGGGTGAGGTCCACCCCCCCGGTCACGACGACGGTGTGCACACTGGTGATGTGCGGCAGCACGGGGGCCAGCAGCGGGACCAGGCTTCCGTCGAGAATCACGACCCGGTCCTCGGCGTGGTTGCCTATGTAGACGAGTTGATCTGAGGCGAGGCGTAGATTGAGAGTGTGCAGTACCGCGCCCATCGAGGGCACCGCACAGTAGGCTTCCACATGTTCCTGGTTGTTCCACATAAAGGTTGCGACGCGCTCATCGCCTGTGATCCCGCAACCGCGCAACGCGTTGGCCAACTGGGCGGACCGCCGTCCGATCTCGGCGAACGAGGCGACCTTCACGCTCCCGTCGGGCTGCAAGGTCCGCACGGTTGCCGAGCCATGCACACTCGAGCCGTGGCGCAGAATCGCCGCAGTTGTCAACGGGACGTTCATCATCGTGCTCTGCATAGCATTCCTTGTTGAGAGAGTTGCCTTCGAACACAGCGATCCGGAGACCGAGCGTCCGGGGAAAAGTGGGGCTGTCAGCGATCTGCAGCCATAAGCGAGCTTGAAGCAGACTCCAGGGACTCGACCAGGTCCAACTCCAGCTCTGGCAGCCGGCTAGCCGCCAAAGACATCCCGGCCGCGCGCGCTCGCACATCAACGTCGCGCCGGATACCGGCACGTGCAGTCTCGGTCCATGCCTGCGCACAACGGCTGGCGGAGACGGCGAGTTGAGCGGTGGCGAAGTCGCCGGTCAGGCGTGCGACATCCGCGCAGCCATCGGCGAGCAATCGGCGGAACAGCCCGCCGCCGGTACCTGCCTTCTCGATAAAAGCGCTCAGGCTGAACAGGAGGATCTCGAGGTCGTCTATCGGAAGATCGGCCCAGGTCCGAACGTCGGCCGCCAGCTGTACGACCGCAGCTAGGCCCTCGGCCCCGGCCGCCGCTGTCGTGAGATCGACGATCCCGGGCTGCGACGGGCGGCGCATACTGGCCGCGGACTGGCGAAATGCCTCTGCCGCTACTTCCGCCACGTCTGGCAGCGCGTCCGGCCAGATGATGCGGTAGGTGCAGTGGCGCGTCGGTTCCGGGAAAGACTTCGAGGACCGCGCCCGAGCCAGCGCATCGAGCGGGACCTCCTGCACCTCGGCGCGGTCATTGTCCACGACAAAAGCGATCCCCTCGGCCTCGTCGTGACCGATCACGACGATATCGTGGCGACTCATCCGCAACTGGACCCGCAGGTACGGCAACTCACCGATGTCGCCCCACACCAGACTGGGTCTGCCTGCTTCGATCTCGTCGAGAACCCATGACCATCCCTCGCGAGGATCGTCGGTCGTGAGAACGTGGACCTGTCCGCCGAGTCGGCGGGGTAGATCGACTTCGAAGTCGGCACCTCGTCCCACCAGGTACAGCGGTGGGACGAGGTCGCTCGACCGGAGGTAGGATAGCCCCACCGCGCCACCGAGCGCGAACACCAGACCTTCGTCGGGCGGTCCATCCCACCCCAGACCATGCCAGTGCAGAAGATCGCGCATCGCGCCAGAGCCGCAATGCCCCGCCATCCGATGCGGGTAGTCCTTGATCAGGGTTCTGCGGGGCATAGGAGTTCCTCTTCGGTGGATCGGCGCACGACGGGGTTCGAAGACTGGATCAGTTGCTCCGGATTCTGTCCAGGTAGGCCTGGCGTATCCTCATGTCGACGTCGTCGAGGAACACCGAGTCCGTGCCCAGGGCCGATCCGAGCCAGGTAGCCAACCGACCGGGGACGAACTTCATCGCGGCGACCATGCCGCCGGCGAGGCGGGTGACACGCACGAAAGAACGCGGATTCTCGATCAGATCGGCTGTCGCTCGAGCGATCTCCTCGGGCTCGGCGTTGCGCAGTCCCTTGGCCCCAGCCGTCCCAGCGACGAGCTCGGTGTTGGTGAACGTAGGCCGGACCGTGGACAGCTGGACCCCGGACTTGCGGTATTCCTGTCGTGCTGCCTCAGTGAACCCGATGACCGCGAACTTGGTGCCGCAATAGGTCGCCAGACCGGGTACGGCGAGCTCACCGGCCAGTGATGCGGTGTTGATGATGTGCCCGGCACGCCGCGGCAGCATCCGTTGGAGGGCGAGTTTGGTCCCGAAGATGACTCCCAGGACGTTGATCTCGACCTGCCGCCGGGTCACCGCGTCGGCTTCCTCGTGGGCGTGCCCGGTGGGCATGATGCCCGCGTTGTTGATCAGCACGTCGAGGGGGCCGAGGCCCCCCTCGACCAGGTCGAGAAATTCGCGGAACGAGTCGGGATCGGTGACATCGAGGCGGGTGACGACCTTCACCCCGAGCTCGACGGCGGCCTCTTTGGCACGTGCCTCGTCGACGTCGCCGATGGCGACGCGGTGGCCTCGTCGGATCAGCTCCTTCGCGGTCTGGTAGCCGATGCCGCGGGCTCCGCCGGTGATCGCCACAGTCTTGGCGGCAGTGTGGGGGATGTGCGTCGTCACTTGCTGTTCTCCTTGTTCAGGCCGAGGCGTTGCCACAGGCCGCGGCCGGCTGCCGCGCGCAATACTCTTTCGGCGATGGCCGCACGCCGGGAGGTGTACGGGTACCACGTGAGTTCTCGTGCCGGGACAGGAATCCGCGGCTCGGTCACCGCCTGGACCCGGCAGTACTTGTGCAGCCCGTAGGCACCGCCGAGCCGCGCACCGATACCCGATGCCTTCCATCCACTGTGCGGCAGTGTGGTGGCGAAGAGGTTGCTGAAGACGTCGTTGATGTTGACCGCACCCGCGTCCAGGCGTTTCGCAATGCGCTGTGCCCGAGCGTGGTCGCGGGTCCACACCGTCGCAGACAGGCCGTACGCCGAGTCGTTGGCCAGACGGATGGCCTCGTCTTCATCCGCGACCAGCATCACCGGGATCGTGGGGCCGAAGGTCTCCTCGGTCATGCAAGCCATCGTGTGGTCGACACCGACCAGGACGGTCGGAGCGTAGTAGTTCCCGACCGCACTCCGGGTTCCGCCGGCCAGGACCCGCGCACCCGCCGCCACCGCCTGGCTGACGTGGCGATCGGCGATCTCGACCTGCCTCGCAGTGACCATCGCACCCACGTCGTCACCTGTCGCCGCACCCTGGGCCAGGGAGCGCACCCTCTGCGTCAGCCGGGCCACGAACTCGTCGTAGATCTCAGCTACCACGTATACCCGCTCGACGGAGATGCAGACCTGCCCTGCGTTGAACAGACCGCCCCACGCGATCCCCTCCACCGCACGAGCAAGGTCGGCGTCCTCCAGCACTATCGCCGGATCCTTACCGCCCAGCTCCAGGCTCACCGGCTTCAGGTGCTCGGCGCAGCGGATCGCGACCGCACGCCCGGTGGCTGTCGAGCCGGTGAACTGCACGAAGTCAGCGGCGTCCACCACCGACGCACCCGCTTCGCCGGCACCCACAACATGGGCCAAGACCGGAGGGGCGCCGATCTCGTGCCAGCCCTCGACGACCCGCGCACACGTCAGTGGCGTCTCCTCCGAGGACTTCGCCAGGACCGCGCATCCGGCAGCCAACGCGGGCGCTGCATCCATGAGGAAGAGGGTGATCGGGAAGTTCCAGGGCGTGATGAGCCCGACAACCGGATATGGGTGGTAGGTCTTGGACAGCCGCTTCGGCAGACTCAACAGACTCGAGGACCTGACCTGCTCGCCAGCGAGAAACCTCTCGGCGTTGTCAGCGTAGTAGGTGATGAATTCGCACGACGCGGTCGTCTCCACGAGGGCATCTGGGCGCACCTTGCCCGTTTCGGCTTGCAGCAGATCGGTGAGCTCGTCGGTGTGAGCCAGGATCCAGTCCCGCCAGCGATGCAACCATCTGGCGCGTTGCCGCGGGCCAGCCTCGACCCACCCGACCTGGGCGCAGCGGAGGTCAGCCGCGACACCGTTCACGGTCTCGCGATCATCCACAGGGACGGTTGCGATCAGCCGGCCATCGGCTGGGTTGCACACGTCCAAGGCGTCCGCTGCGGTCGCCGTGCTCATCGGTCCTCCAGGGGTGAGTGGAACCCACCGGAGATCCCGTCGGGCTGGGTGCGGCTGGTGGGTGTGTCGGTGAAAGCGTCAGCGATCACGTCAGCGCGCTTGAACATCAACGGTCCATAGGTATGCCGAAGCTCGGTCAGGATCGCGTTCAAAGGCAGATCGTCGAAGATGCCGCGCTCGCGGACGTACTCCATATGCTGGGCTCCGTCGGCGGTGAAGGCGTGCAGGAGTGCGTCGCGATCACCGTCGAAATCCACCGGCGGCACACCGAAACGCGCACACAACTCGGTGTTGAACGCAGGCGTCGCCTTCAACCACCGGCCGTCGATGTAGAGACGGCTGTAGCCGTGATAGACGAACAGGTCTGTGCCGCCCATGAGCGCTCGCAGCGCTTCGGTCTGCAGGTGATTGCGGACGTCAGCGAAACCCAGCAGCGCCGGAATCCCTGCCGCTCGGCACACCGCGGTCAAGAGCACCGCCTTCGGGACGCAATAGGCGCGCCCGGACTCGAGGACGAAGCTGGCTCGATAGTGGGCGGGATTGTCCGACACCGTGTAGGGGTCGTACCAGATCTGGTCACGGACGGCGGTGAAGAGGCGATTGGCCTTGTCCCGGTCGGTGCTCGCATCCCCAACCGCGGCGGCGGTGAATGCCCGGACGGACTCGTGCTCGATGTCGAGGAAGTCGGTCGCCCCCAAGAACGCCACCGGTGCCGGATTCATCTGCGCTCCAGGGTGATCGGCAACCCGTCGACAGGAATGGGGAGCGAGGTGTTGTCCCATCTCACTTCATACTGGTCGGGGACCGACCAGGTGTAAGTGCGCAGCATGTGGTGCAGGATCGCCTTGACCTCGAGGGTGCCGAAGTGCAGACCAATGCACTTGTGCACTCCTCCGCCGAAGGGGATCCACCCGAAACGGTGATTCTGGTCCTCATGGCGCGGCTCGCTGAAACGGTCGGGGTCGAAGGTGTCGGGCTCGGTCCAGCACGACTCGTCGAAGTGGTTCACCGCAGGAGCCACGGCCACCAGGGTGTCCGCCGGGATGTGGCGTCCGGCAATCTCCACGTTCTCGATCGTCTTGCGCATCACGATCGGCACGGGCGCCACGAGGCGCAGCGTCTCCTTGATCACCAGGTCGAGAGTCGCCATCGAGTCCAGGTCGTCGATGTCGGGGCGGCGTTCACCGAGTCGGTCGGACTCGGCCCGAGCCCGTTCCTGCCAGGCTGGGTGCTTGGCGAGGAAGTAGGCGGCAGCGGTGGTGGTGATGGTCGAGGTATCGTGGGCCGCCATCATCAAGAAGATCATGTGGTTGACGACGTCCTCATCAGTGAACGCCTCACCGTCGGCCGTGCGCGCATGGCACAGCCCCGCAAAGAGGTCGTCTCCCTGGGCACTTCGAGCCGTCGGCAGATGCCGGGTGAAGTAGTCCTCCAGGAGCGTGCGCCCATGGACTCCGGCGCGCCACCGAGTCCCCGGCAGCGGGAAACGGATGATCGAGCTGGCTGCGCGCACGGTGGCCACGAAGGCGTCGTTGATGGCGTCAGTGTCCTCGCTCCCTCCCCGACCTGCCATGAAGACCTCCGTTGCGACGTCGAGAGTCAGGGCCTTCAACAGTGGGTAGATGCGCGTGGACCGGCCCGCTGTCCACCTGCGGATGCTGGTCTCCAGCGTCGGGCCGAGCTGGTCGACGTAGCCGGCGAGCCGGTCGCGGGTGAACGCCTCCTGCATGATCCGCCGATGCATCCTGTGCTCGTCGAAGCTCATCAGCATCAGGCCCCGGTGAAAGAAAGCATCGATGAGATAGGTCCACCCGTCCTGGGAGAACGACTTCGCCTTGGTCGTCAGCGCCTCCTGTGTGGCATCCGCGCCCGCCACCATCACGATTCTCGTGCCGAAGGCGCCCATCCACCAGACCGGTCCGAAGCGTTGGTACCTGGCCCGGGTGAAGTTGGAGCCGAACCTGATGTAGTCCAGGGTGTGACCGAGCAGAGGCATGCCCGCGGTCCCTCGGACGGGCTCGAGCCCCGACCCCGCCGGGGGCGGGGCGAGCTCACGAACAGGCCACTGGTCGCTGACCCCTAGCAGGGTCGCGTCGGCCCGACTCGGCAATGGTGCCAGGAATACCGACGAGAGCCGCTCACGACCCTTCGCCAGCGGGAGCTGGATGATGTTCGTCACTGACGTTCCTTTCCGAAATGTGGGCCCGTACTCGCTGTTGTCGTACCATCGCCGCCAAGGGACCGATCACCTCAGACAGAGCCTGCGAGCACCAGTTCGGTCCGGCCAATGGGGAGTCGCTGCGTGATGACCCGCTTGCTGAACATGAAGTGACGGGGCCGGTTGATGCAGTCGGCGGCGATGAGCTCGCCCGCACGCAGGTAGAAGCAGGTGAAGTCGCGGTCCCGGGTCGGGTCGCCGCTGAGGACGACTTCGTCGTACCCGGTGTTGAGACCGGCGATCTGGAGCTTGAGATCGTATTGATCCGACCAGAACCATGGAAGCGCCGCGATCATCTTGGACTTGCCGCAGACGGTCGCGGCCGCCACCTTGGCCTGCTCACCCGCACTCGGCACGGACTCCAGGCGTATGCGACGGCCGTAACGGGCCATGTCATGGCTGGCGCAGTCCCCAGCCGCCACGATGTCGGGGTCGCTGGTCCGGGTCTGGTCGTCGATCACGACGCCGTTGTCGACGACCAGACCCGCGGCGGCGGCGAGCTCGGTGTTCGGCTCAACGCCGATACCGACAATGACGAGGTCGGTGGGAATTGATTCGCCACTGGACAGGAACACCTCGCGGACCCTGCCGTCACCTGATAGAGCTTCGACCAGCGCGCCCGTCCGGATGTTCACGCCCTCCTCCCGGTGGATCCGGTCGAAGAACGCCGATACAGCGGGGGCGGTGACCCGTTCGAGGACGCGCTCGGTCGCCTCGAGTACAGTGACCTCCAGACCGAGCGCACGCAATGAGGCGGCCGTCTCCAGTCCGATGTAGCCGCCGCCGATGATCACAGCCCGACACCCGGGGCTGGTGGCCTCTCGGATCATCTCGACGTCCGCAGCGGTGCGTAGGTAGTAGACGCCGACCAGGTCGGCCCCCGGGATGGAAAGCCGTCGAGGGCGGGCCCCAGTGCACAGCGCGAGCTTGTCGTAGGGCAGCGCGTCGCCGGTGCTCAACACGAGATGACCAGCCGAGCGGTCGATCGCCTCCACCTTCGCATTCAGGAGTTGGATCCCCTGCTCGGTGTAGAATTTGGCGCTGCGGATCGCGAGTTCGTCGAGCGTGCTCTTCCCCGCCAGGTAACCCTTCGACAGCGGCGGGCGTTGATAGGGCAGCGCCGACTCCTCGCCGATGAGGACGATCTCACCGGTCCACCCTTCCTGGCGCAGACTGGCCGCGAGTTGGGCCCCGGCATGGCCGGCCCCGACGATGAGGGCCCGCTGCGAGGTCATGCGCTGGATTTCGGGGTGAGGCGGACCATCATCTTGCTGATGCCCCTCACGAAATTGGACTGCACGTACTCTGGCTCGCCGACGACCTCGATATTGTCGAAACGGGGAAGCAACTCCTCCCACAGGATCCGCAGCTGGAGCTCGGCCAGCCGGTTGCCCATACAACGATGGACGCCGAAGCCGAAGGAGATGTGGTTGCGGGCGTTGGCCCGGTCGATGATGAACTCATCGGGCCGTTCGAACACGCGCTCGTCGCGGTTGCCCGAGGCGTACCACATCACTACTTTGTCGCCCTTGCGGATGAACTGCCCGTTCAGAATGGTGTCGGCCTTGGCGACCCGGCGCATATAAGCCAGCGGGGTTTGCCACCGGATGATCTCCGAGCCCATGTTGGGGATCAGGTCGGGGTTTGCCTTCAGCTTCTCGAACTGATCGGGGAAGCGGTTCAGCGCAAGAACACCGCCGCTCATCGAGTTGCGGGTCGTGTCGTTGCCTCCGACGATCAGCAGCACGAGGTTGCCCAAGAATTCCATCGGGCGGTCGATCAGGTCCTTGGTGTTCTCGTTGCTCTGCAACATGGTGATCAGATCGAAGCCGGGTTCCTCCCCGGCAGCCATCCGCGCTGCCTTGTCGTGCCAGAGAGCGCTGAGACCTCGCGCCATGTCGCGCATGCCGGGGAACACCTCGTCGTTGTCCGAGGGCCCGCCGTTGGCTTGCTCCAGCGACGTCGCGAGATCTGACCAGTAGACGAGCTTGCGACGCTGCTCGTACGGGAAGTCCAGAAGGGTGGCAAGCATCCGAGCGGTCAACTCGATCGAGACGTTCTGCACCCAGTCGAACGGCTGATCCACGGGCAGGTCGTCCAGCACCTCCTGCACACGCGATCGAATCAGCCCCTCCATCTCACGCAGGTTCTTCGGCGCAACAACGCCTTGGACAGCGGCCCGCTGCGCGTCGTGGCGTGGCGGATCCATCGCGATGAACATCGCGATATCAAGGAAACGAGGCGGGGCCCCGATGACAATGAACGGCTCGGCGGAGAAGAGCTCGTGGTTCTTGTCCACGGCCACGATGTCGGCATGCCGCGTGACAGACCAGAACGGACCGAACGCACTGTTGGGCTGGTAGTGGACCGGCGCCTCGTTGCGCAAGCGCTCGAAGTAGGACTGCCAGCGCCCCTGGCGATAGAGAAAAGGGTTGCTGAGGTCGATGTCGGCGAGCTCGACGTCCTCGACCGGCGGGATAGGACTCTCGACGAAGAGCTTCTCTCCGTTCGTCCCGGTCACCCATCGCCGGGTCTTGTCATACAGATGCGCGCCCTGGATCTGCAGATCCATCGGGATGGTCGACTGAACCTTGGCGGTGATTGCTTCAGGAATCTTCATCAGGTCTTAACCGTTTCTCGCCGTCACATCTGGAATTCGGGTAGTTCGACGATCAAGCCGTCCCACGCCGCCGACGCCGCCATCTGGCAGGACAGCCGGGAGGTCGGCTGGCGCTCGGGGTTCATCGCGAGCATCTCCTCCTCCTCGGGACCCGAGAGGCCGACCTGCTCGGACCATTGCGGATCGACGATCACATGACAGGTACCGCACGCGGCTTCGCCTCCGCAGTCGCCGTCGATGCCGGGCACCGCGTTGTTGGTCGCGACCTGCATCAGCGACTGCCCTTCCTCGATGGGCGCCTCGTGCTTCTGGCCATCGTGGGAGACAAAGGTGACAACTGCCATAGCCAACTCCTGGATACGTCGTCTTCAATGTGAACTTGGTCAAAGTGTTGTCGAAGACGAGCGCGGCGGCTATGTTCGGCAGAGTCAGAAACTTGTGAATTCGGCTCAAAGGGGACCAGGGTGAACCTCAACGAGGAGGGTGTGCCTCCACTCATGTTCGCGCAATTGCTCGAGAGCCAAGCACTCGACTCAGACGCTGTCGCGCGGCTTCGCAACATCATGGCTCGCGAAGGAATCGACGAGACGACGTTGATCCAGCGGAACATCCAGGCCCCGATACGGTGGTTTCGCGAGGTGTACCCCGCACTCGATGTCGACCAGGCAACTACGCTCGGCTTCGCGTTCGCCGAGCAGGCTCAGTTGACGTCCTTTGGCCCGTTGAGCTTTCCTCTGGTCAGTGCAGGTTCGGTAGCCGAGATCGTCGAGCTGCTCACCTATCTGCCTTTGATCTCGACGGCCCTCAGCCCACAGTTCCACCCAAGAGACGAGGGGCTTACTGTGGGGCTCAGCGCACATACAGGCGATCCGGCCCTGAACTGCCTGGTCGTCGCGTACAGCGGGTCGGCGCTCCTGCGCCTGCTTGACATGCTCGCTGGCGATGTGCCGACCGTCACCCTCCATCTGAGCTGGTCGGCGCCGAACTTTCTGGCCAATCATGAGGACGCCCTAGCTGGGCGCCTGTACTTCGACGCTCCGACGTCATTCCTTCGTGTCCCCGCGGATACCCTCAACGAGGTATGTAGGTTCTCCGATCCCGTCGCCTATCGCCTCGCCATCGTTGATCTGCAGCAAACCCTCGAACAGCGAAGCAGAACCACGTCTTTCTCGGAGAAGGTGCGACGGCTCCTGGAGGAGGATCCCGGCAAACGAAGTAACGACTGGGTCGCACACGAGCTCTCGATATCCCGTAGCACACTCAAGCGGCGCCTGTCCGAGGAGGGGACCACCTTTCGCGAGTTGCGCGAATCATTCCTGCGTGATCGTGCGATGCTGCGGCTGCTCGACCGATCGATGTCGGTGAGTGAGATCGCTGCGGATCTCGGATACAGCGACCTCGCCAACTTCTCTCACGCCTTCAAGCGGTGGACTGGTCGCTCTCCACGCGAATTTCGGCACGAATAACCTACCCGTCCCGCCGCTGGTATAAAAAAGGCTGCGCGAAGTGGTGGACTTCGGATCAGCCTCGAACATGCACAGTGATCAGCGAGTCATATTGAGAATACTAGCTTGCCCGACCGCGGCGCCCAACTATCGGCTGTCCGCCAGATGTCGGCGCATGTTCGGCCCGTCCAGGGCGATGATCTCGGCGCCGGCGACGATCCGGTTGAGGATCGATTCGGCGATGACCGCGTCCTGGAGCGACTTGTACCAGTCCGGCGGATCGAACTGCGAGGTCACCAGAGTCGAACCTCGACCTTCACGAGCGGCCAGGATGTTGAGCAACTCGGCCGCGGTGTGCGCAGCCACCGGCGTCGTCAGGAAGTCATCCAGGACCAGCAGGTCACAGTTGTGCAGATCCGTCAGGAAATCCAACCGCCGCTGCGAGGTCGGTTCCAACACGGCGAGCCGGTTGGCCAGATCGTCGAGCCGGAAGAACCTCGCGCTGTAGTACTTTCGGCACGCGGCATTGAGCAGTGCCAGAGCCACATAGGTCTTGCCCACGCTGGACTGACCGAGCACGACAAGATTGCGGGTCGACTCGATCCATTGACAGCTGGAAAGCCGTGCGATTAGCTCCCGATTGAGGTTGCGGTCAGCCAGATAACGGATCTCTTCTACGCAGGCATCAGGGTTTGGCGTTCTGGAGGCCTTGAGTAGTTTCTGGGTCCGACGTTCCTGTCTGGCCGTGATCTCCTTATCCAGCGCGTGGAAGATCTTCTGGGAGAAGGTCCACTCGTCGCAGGCGGGATCGTTGGCCAGCTCGATGACGGTCTGCCCGAACGCGGTCATACGCAGCTGCGTGAACAACGGCATGTCCGCGTCGGTGAGGTGACGATCGATCACTTGGCCCCTCCCTCATCCGTCAAGTCGGCTCCGGTGGCTCCGGTCAAGGCAGAAAGGCTGAACTGCTCGGGCCCGGCCAGATGCGCCCCGGTGGTGTCGCGCTGTCCCGCCGGTGGCGCTACCGACGCAGCAGTCGCTGGTTCCGCCGCGGTGGTCGGTCGTGCGGCGGCCTGGGCCCGCAGCGCCGCCAGGCGTTGCTTGACCGCGGTGTAGGAGATCGCCCGTCGGGTCTGTTCGGAGACAAGTTGCCCGCAAGCCCGCTCGAGGAGTTGTTTGTCGCTCTTCCCCAGGGCGAGGATGTTCTGGCACGAGCGGTAGCCCTGGGCCTCTGTCAACGGCCAGTTTGATGTCCCCGCTGGTGGCCAGGTAAAAGTCCCCACCCTGTGCGGGATGTTCTAGGTGGGTGGTACCTCCGTTCGGTGTGTCATGCGGTAGGAATCGCCGTCGGTGATGACGATGGTGGCGTGGTGTAGGAGCCGGTCGAGGATGCTGGCGGCGGTGGTGTGTTCGGGCAGGAATCGTCCCCATTGTTCGAAGGGCCAGTGACTGGCGATCGCGAGGGAGCGGCGTTCGTAGGCGCCGGCGACGAGCCGGAACAGCAGTTGGGTGCCGGTGTCGTCGAGCGGGGCGAATCCGATCTCGTCGAGGATGAGCAGGTCTTGGCGTAGCAGGGTGTCGATGGTTTTGCCGACGGTGTTGTCAGCCAGTCCGCGATACAGGGTCTCCACGAGGTCGGCGGCGGTGAAGTACCGCACTTTGTGCCCGGCGTGCACTGCGGCGATCCCCAGCCTGAAGCGCCCTGGGTTTCGTTCCGTGGTTACACGGTCGCGGGCGCGGTCGTCGTGGTGTGAGTGTAGGTCGCTTCGACGTTCGCCGGGGTGCGGTAGCCGAGAGCTTC
>WBZU01001415.1_pt1 | contig 18063 bp, 9 predicted proteins | sample 5204311 | NCBI WGS metagenome assembly WBZU01 (sample SAMN12344359, study PRJNA552823) | activated sludge metagenome | biome: Activated sludge suspended growth; feature: Nitrification reactor; material: Wastewater; isolation source: activated sludge from nitrification reactor of wastewater treatment... | reverse complement strand
TGACATACTCTTAAAAAGAGTTATATTATAGGATGACTACTTCAAATCAAAGGCCACAGTTAGGAATGAAACCCAAATTACCTAAGAAGGTAATTCCGGGAACTAACCATAATACAGATGGAACAATGGATTATTCTTTTGTTCTTTCTGAAGAAGAAAAAGAAAAAGATGACTTTGCTAAGATTAAACAATTAGTCTATCACTACGAGTGGATAGGTAGACAGCAAATTAACCGCCATAGAGACGCTATTAATAAGAAGTTTAACTTAGCCTACGGAGTCATAGACACTAATGATTACGTTAAACAAGACTCTGAGTATAAAGCGGAATTAGAATTAATGGGAGGTGAGAGTTTGGACTTTGATCTTAAATTCTATCCTATTATTCCCAACATTCTAAATACGTTAGTAGGAGAACTTTCTAAAAACTACACTAACTATTCTGCAATAGCAGTTAATCCAGAAGCAGTAAACATGATAGTAGAAGAAAAAAATAATCTTCTACGACAAATGTTAATCCAACCTTTACAAGAACAGTTTAATGCTGACCTTGAAAGTCAAGGAATAACACCTGAAACACAACCAGATGTCTATCAACAACAGATGGAAATGTTTCAACAGATGCCAAAAATCCAAAAATATATGGCAAAAGAGTTTCGATTGGAGTCAGAAAATTGGGCCAATCATACTCTTCAGATGGATCAAAGAAGATACAAGTTACATGATATAGAAAAACAAGCCTTCTTTAATAAGTTAGTAACAGATCATCCCTTTGTTCACGTAGACCTAACCGAGGTAGATTATACCCCTCAAGTATTAGATCCACGATACTGTGCGTATCTCAAAAGTCCTTATACAGATGATGTGAGTGAAGGGATAATGTTTATGTGGCATGAATATGAATCTCCTTTAAACTTAATTACTCGTTTTGGTTCTAAACTGGACGAAGAAAGTATGGAGAAGTTAGAAAGTCTTCATATTCACTATCGAACTCTACTCAATATTAATTCTAACGAAAGATATAACCTTGATACTCCTGGAATTATAGAGGCCGCTCAGAATCACTTAGCGTTTAGAGAAATAGCAGGTTCTAAATACACAGACGATAGATACAGAGGAGGTGAATATAAAGAAAGACTTGTAGAGATTTGTCACATGTATTTACAGATTCCTCGTAAGTTAGGAAAACTAACCATGACTAATGGAGGAGAAAAAGTCTCATCTATAGTTGATGAATACTATAAACCTACAATAGACCCTGTTTACGACACCACTATTCTTAAAGAAAAAACAGAAAGAACTTTGGTCTACGGTGAACACATAGATTGGTTCTACACTAATGAATTATGGAGAGTACTTAAAATTAACCTATCTACAAACCCCAACCCGGATAATAATAATGACATCTGGATTACTTTAGAAAAGTATCCCTTTCAACTCTCTAAACCTGAATATCGTTATGGTTCTTATATCCCTGTTCATGGTGGCCCAAGAACCAACAAATATAACGATCCCATTACCTTAGTAGACAAGTGTAAACCTTGGCAAGTATTTTATAATTATTTGTGGAATAGAAACGACCAACTAATCAAAGGAGAAATAGGTAAGTTCTTTTTAATGAATCAAAATGTCATCCCTCAAGAATCAATGGGAGAAGAATGGGGAAGACAAAATTACATGAAATGGATTCTTACAGCAAGAGATACAGGAATAGGCCCAATTGATTCTTCCTTGGGAAATACAGGACAATCAGGACTTGCTTCAACTGGTGGTTATGGACAAGAAGTAGATCTTACCGTAACTACTCAGATTTTAGAAAAAGCAAAACTTGCTGAAGTATGTAAAAATGAATGTCTGCTTCAAGTAGGTCTTAGTCCACAGATTCTTGGAGACATTTCACCTTCTGAAACTGCTACAGGAATCCAGCAAGGAATTGAAAGAAGTGTCACTCAGTTGAAACCTCTATACGACGAACACTTTTCTCTTTTTGAGTCTGTTAGACAAACTATGTTGGAATGTGCTAAATACCACGACATTCGAAGTAACAACCCGACCAAAATGTACATTACTGACGAAGGAGAACGTCAGATATTTTCTATCCCTGAAGATTTAAGTCTTCATCTTTTAGGAGTTTATGTTTCTTCGAGTATAGATGATAACTCTCTTATTCAGACTATTAAAACTTTGGTTCTTCAAGATAATACAATGGGAGCAGATTTGTACGAAAAAGTAACCGCTTTGAGTACTAAGAGTGTTTCTGAACTCCATACTAAACTTAAGGACATCAATTTAAAAAAACAAATAGAAGAAACTCAAAAATATCAACAAGAACAATCTTTAGTTCAACAACAGATAGAAGCACAAGAAAGAATGCTTCAGACCAAACTTGAAGAAGAAGCGCGTCAAAAACAACTTGATAGAGAATCTGAAGAAAGAATTGCTGAAATCAGAGTAATAGGTCAGTCTCAATTTAGTGAAGGAGATGGTTATGAAGAACTTCTTAAACTTAAACAAATTCAAGATAAAGAAAAAGCAACCTATAATTCTCTTTTAACTTCTCTTAACAGAGATAGAATTACTGCTGATATGAACAAACAAAAAGCAGTAGAAGATAGAAACCTTAATCAATCCAAGTTAGATCTTGAAAGAGAAAAAATAAGTGTAAGTAGAGAGAAAATATTAGCGGATTTAAAGAAATCTCAAAACGATCTATTAATTGCAAAAACAAACAAAAACAAATATTCAAAGTAGAATCATTAAGATGACTCCTAATCAAAATTATCGTAACAAACGTTATTAGTAAGTTATACTTGTAAAAAATTAATATTGTCATTATCTTAAACCAACAATTATGCAAATCGACAGTACAACAATTGGTCTTGAATTTAGTAATCCTGAAGTAATTAACGACGAAGAATTCTCTGACATCATTGGTTTAGACTTCGGAAAGAAGGAAGAATCAAAAGAAAATGAACCTCCTGCTAAAGAAAAGGAGGAAGAGAAAAAAGAAGAACCTGTAAAAGGTGTTTCTGTAAAAGAAGAAGAGGAAGAAGAAGAAATAGAAACTGATGAAAAAGTCTACGTTACTGCAATTAATGAACTTGTAGACCTTGGTTATAGTGAAGTTTGGGAAGACTTTGATGAAAACGCTCCTGTAACTAAAGAAACACTTACCAAGTTTTTAGAAGTAAACATTAATAAAAAGGTGGAAGAATCGTTTGATTCCTTTTTTACTTCCTTGTCAGATTACTCTCAGCGTCTTATTAAGTATGACGTAAACGCTAAGGGAGAAAATGTAGATCAGTTTCTTAGAACTTTAGTAGAAGAAAATCAGATCAAATCTCTAAATGTAGAGAATGAGTACGATCAGGAAAAAATTCTTCGTCAATGGTATAAAAACGAAGACAAATTTACTTCTGAGGAAATAGATGAAAAGATCAGCGAGTTAAAAGACGCTGGTTTAATGGAAAAAGAAGCAAAACGAATTAAACCTAAACTGGATCTTGAAGCAGAAAGTATTGCTCGACAAAAGGAAGAAGAGCAAAAAAACCTTCGGGAGTTAGAAAAAAAGGTTTCTGAAGACTACACTCAAAGGGTAATCAATGTCCTAAAAGAAGGACAAATCAAGGGAGTAAAACTTAACAAAGAAGATTTGAGTCAAGTCTATTCTTTCTTAACCAATGATGAAATGGAAGTAACCATTCACGGAGGTAAGAAAGTAACCATGACACCACTTGAAGCAATCATCTTCTTTAATAAGTATGATAAAAAAGGTTCTCTTGAAAACCTTGCTTTAGCAACTCTTTTACTTACTAATCCAGAAAAGTTTGAAGATGTCTACACTAAAAGAGCAGTTACTCAAGTAACCAACGAAGTAGTAAAAGACATCAAAAAAAGTAACGGATTAAAAATAGGTGGGGGTGTTTCTAAACCGGATTCTTCTCGAAAAGAAACTCCGGTCAAAGAAAAGCATTATAAATGGCCTCTTGTTCTATAATAATTAAACAACTAACAACTAACACACTTTAATTAAATTAAATTAAAAAAAAAGAAAATGACAACCAATGTTCAAACGATTCCAAAAACACTTGTAAATGGTATCTACCTCCAGCAGAGGGAGTATGATTACCATGTACACCTTGACAAGGCCCACCTGATGCAAATGGAAGCAGGTAAGGCTCAAGATGCCACAGATCTCGGTATGATTACTCCTTGGATAACCACAGGTTATATGGAACGTCCGGGCATGTGGGATTTGATTGGTAAAGGTCAAAATCGTGTTCTCCAAATGGACGGACACATTTTTACTTGGAAAACTCCAATTGCAGATCAACCTACTTATGTCGTAGAAGATGTAAGTGGTGTAGACAAACCCGGTATTGAAGGAACTACTTTTAAGTTGAAACTTAACAAACGTTCTTTTGGTAACAGTGCTATTATCACCCCGGATAAATTCAGTGGTATTGAACTTTATGTTACTGCTGATGAAATTCGTAACGACGGTGATGGTGTAATTTACACTGTTAAACTTAACTCGACCAACAAAAAACTCAAGTGGTTCCCCAAAGAGTACTTGCAAGCAGGTACTATCTTCTTTCAAATTGGTTCTCTCTTGGGTGAATACGGTCAGACTTACAACGACTTTGGTACAATTAAGACTGGTTACACTGAATACTACAACTATGTAGGTCAGGGTATTGCTAACGTACACTTTACTGTAACTCGTGATGCAGCCCTTTCTACTATTAGTCAGAAGTGTGTTCTTGGTCTTAAAGAGTATCGTAAAGTAATTGAGATGTATCAACTTCGTCCCGGTAGTGCTGCTTGGGATGTATCTCGTAGTGGACAAGGTGATTACTCTACACTTGTTCAGGCTTACAAAGGTGATGAAAAAGCCCTTGCACGTGACATTGTGAAACGTACATGGATTCCTGAAGTTGAAGCACTTGCTATGACAATGGTAGAACGTGACGTTGAATTTTATGCTATGTGGGGTGCTGGTGGTACTCTTGATGTAGAAGGTAGAACTCAAGTACGTCTTCCTGTTGGTCTTTTCCAACAAATGAATCTTGGCCCTACTTACAATTACAATATTCCCAAGTTCCAACTTCGTAAACTCGAAAGTTGGATTACCAGTCGTCTCAAAGACAAAATTGATCCTTATGGTCAAAATGTAATTCGTATTGGTACTGGTCTTGCAGGTCTTAAGTTAGTAAGAGGTCAAATGTTGGATGTTGCTCAATCTTTTGGTCTTACTTGGGATTCCGACAAATACATTTCTGGTAAAGACAATCAAAAACTTTATCTTGATCCTCCCAACTTTATTAGTTATCGTATGTCTTTTGGTGTAGTAGAGTTTGTGCATGTTCCTGCACTTGATCCTATCCATGCTAATGATCTCGAAAATCCGATGGTTGATGGACACCGTTTGAGTTCTTATGTATTTATCATTGATGACTTGACTGCTCAAAACGACAACATCTATGAAATTGTGTATGGCCCTGATCGTGATTTCAATCACTTCTATGTGAACGGTCGTATGAATTACATGGATAATCCTAACCTTGGTACTTCTCGTTCTGGCCCTTATCAATCCAGTGGCCCCGGTGTTCCAGGTTTTGAAGTTTATATTGAAAAACGTCACAAAGCTTATTGGGTAAAAGATCCCACTAAATCCCTTTTGATTAAACCTTACAATCCCCGTACAGGTCGTCCTATCTTTGAACCCTATTTTGGGTAATTTAGAACCTTATTCCCGGCAGTCCCTGATTAATTTCAAACTGCCGGGTTTTTTAAACTTTTAATCTTATAATTAACTAACAATCAACACAATAAAAAATAAAATGGCAATTTTTGTTAAACAACGTCCTCCTAAAGAGGGTACAAATTTGATGGGTTTGGAACGATATAATATGTCGGTATTTCCTAATTGTGTAACTACAATGGAAATTCCTATCGTTAATAATCGTTACAATATTGGTCTTGAGGATAAAAAACTTCGAGAAAGGTTTGAAAAACATTTTGGTGTAACTTTTGATTCCCCTGAAGGAGAACAATTTTTAAGCACTTACGAGATTAAAATTAATCACGATATTTCTGCTTACGACATTAAGAACCCTAAGGATGCGTTTGATCTTCACGTTCTTAAAGTAAATGGTCGGATGGGAATAGTAGCAACAAGTGAAGTAGAGATTGAAAACTCTCCTGTTGATACTTTTAAGTTTATAGCCAGCGATGAATATGCTGAAGTAGAAGAAAGAGTAAAAGGTAAAGAGTCTAAAACTCAAGCATTTATTGAATTGGGTAAACTCAAGTCTGCTTCTTCCAATCGTATTAATCTTTTGGCTAAATATATCTTTGGAGTAAGTATTGGAGTAGGTAACAATAAAGACACCTCTTTTGATAAACTCTACGATTATGTAGACAAGTCTTCTAAAAACGCTATTCAGTTTTTAGATATTATGAAGATTGAACCCGAATATCTTCAAACTGTAGTAAGTGTTCGTGAAGCAATTTATCGCAACATTATTAGAAACACAAATGGTCAATATGTGTTGTTCGCAACACAAACCCCATTAGGGAGAAATGAAGAAGAAATTATCCGTTTCTGTGCTGATCCTGCCAATCAGGATATTATGGGAACAGGTAGTAAAAACGATTCTCCCACTTCAATTATGGCTCAACTCAAACAATATACAGATTAAACTAACTAACTAACTAACTTTTAATTTAAACAAACAAACTAATTAAAAATGTCTTTTCCAAAACACATTCCAACTTCCTGGATTGTACGAAGTGTTGCCAGTGCTAATAAAAGCATTGAAAATCTGTTACCCTTTGAGTTGGGTATCTTTAATGAGGACACACACAAAACCTTGAGTGCAGGTGATGTTGTTAAACATCGCAAGGTTTATATGGCTGTGGGTTCTCCCAACGTTCGTCAATTCACACAGAACTCCAAACCGGAGCGTCTTTCTAATTTGAACAATTCTGACATCAATTTCCGTACAGAATTGATTCCTGTAAAAAACGTAGATGTACTTCGTTATCAGGTTCCGAAAGAAACTGAAAAACCCAACGTATATTACTTGGGTTACAATGGTACACTTGCACCTTGCCAATCTCTTAATTTTGAGTGTGGTAAGACCTACATGTTTCATGTAGAAGTAAAAGGTCGTCCTGTTCGTAACATCTTCCCTGGTGAAATGCGAGAGATTATCGAATTCACCACTGATTGTTGTGACAACTGTACTCAAGTAGGTTGTAACACTGGCGAAGATTGCTACAAGTATATTGATGATCTGGTAGACCGTTTTAACAATGGTTTGTGGGTATCTCGCTTCTTTAAGGCTTCTAAAGTTGTTAAATGCGCAGAAGAACCCACTGGTTTAACCAAGACTACTTTTAACAAGTATCGTCTTACTGTATGTGATAATGGTGATGAACTTGCTCTTTCTGCTGTTCAAAATCAATACACCAGCAACAAAGTAACTGTAGTAGAACGTAAGGCCCCTTATACTACTTACGAAATTATTAAAACTGGTGGTGCTCCTTCCAGTTTTACTCAACAAACTGTAGTTTTTGTAAACGAATGTGGTGATTGTCCAAGCGGTTATTCTTCGGTAGATGGTGGTTACGCTTATCTTGTAGAGATTGGTGGTGAAGACGGGCCTTTGACCACCATTAGTACAATTCAAGGTATTTGGACTGATGTAACCAGTGGAACTAAAGTATCTACTAATGCTAACGGTGCAATTTGGTATCTTGTGAGTGATACTGAACTTACGGACTCTTTAGTAAATAACTACAAAGTTCTAACTTCTTTAGGTACTGTACCAGCACGTTGTACAAGTGGTACTACTACAACTTCTTGGTTGCTTGTTGGTACTACTTATAAAGTTCAACGTGATTTGTGTCTTTCTTTGGGTGCTGATGTATGTGGTGATGATCCTGAAGATACTCAAGCAGTTCTTCTTGCTGAAGCACAAGCATTTTACGGTAATCTTTCTGACGTAGTTTCCGGTACTCTTGCTTTGGGTGATCAAAATGATCCCTCTGGTTGTGTAATGCAACTCACTATCAGTCAGTATAATAATGCTTATTTGACAGCAGATTGTGATACTGAACCTGCACCACGCTTTGATCCTCTTCCTCCCTTTAAAGGTTCTCATTGGGCAGTCTGTCCTTGTGCAGGTTGGACTTATGATGAAGATACTGGTTGTCCCGTACCTCCTGTAGCGGATGATAATTGTTGCCAATGTGGTATTAAGTTTGAAACTTTACCCACAACTCAACTTTTGGACAACTTTGCAGGATACGACTTTGCAACTTATTTGGAGAAAGAACCTGTTGAACTGGTAGTAACTGTTTATCGTGATGACCAAGATACTCGTATTTGTGATTATACAAGTCCTACTTGGTTACATGCTCAACGTGCTACTTTCCGTCAACTGAGAGGAGATGATGTTATCAAACGTATTATCACTGATCGTTACTACAATCAAGAGCCTTGGGTTAACCAAACTGATAAAACCAATCAGTTGTTCTTGCAGCGTGAAGGAATTAAGTTGGGTGTAAATACAAATGACTTCTACTATGCAGTAGACATTTACTTCAATGAAGATTACGCTCAAAACACTACTACCAGTCACTCTAACCGTCGTCACTGTGTAACTCTTTTTGTCAACCAAAAAGATAGTGCTACAGTAACAAGTGTTAAACAACTCGTTGGTAGTGCTTTCCCTGAAGCAAAACTGGAGAATTGGGTTTAACCTTTAATTGCTAAATAACCGGGGGAGTGGGGGTATTACTCCTACTCCCCTTTTTTTCTTTTTTAAACTTAAAACGATGACGGTTAACGAGGCTTATAAATATATGCAAGACAGGTTAAATCGTCTTGGTTCAAACTTTGGAGATAACATTCCAAAACACGCTTTTGTACTGGCGTTTAATAGTGTTCAACTTCAATGGGTAGAAGATAGAGTAAAATTAGCAGAGACTAATATTATTCGTAAGGATGAAGTTCAACAATTGTTAAAAGAAACCGATCCATTAAAACCTACTCAAACTAACAATTATTACGAAATCAATCTTCCTTCAGATTATTTTCATTATAAAAGATCTGTTTCCCATGCTCCTTGTGAAATAAGAAATATTCTTAAAAAAGAAGGAGACATCAACCTTTTGTTAAGAGATGAGTTTTGGAAACCTTCTATAGAGTGGGGAGAAACTCTGTGTACCTTAATAGGTAATAAATTAAGAGTTTATTCAGATTTAGAAAATTCTTTTCAAATATCTGATATAGTTTTAGTATATTATAGGTATCCAATCTCAATCAACATGAGTGATGGATTTACTGATGTAAACGGAGTAATCACCACTGACATAGATCCAGAGTTTCAAGGATCGTCTTTAATTGAAATCTTAAACGATACTTGTAACCTTTTATCAGCAGATACTTCAGATCAGTGGAATTATAAAACAACTCAAGAAAGAGGAATTAAACACACCTAAAGATGAATCAAACACAATTAGAACTTTTGTTTATAGATACACCTAATGAAAAACTGATTTATCTTCAGGATGTATCTGAATACAATCCTGATGTAGAGGTACAGAGTCCTCTACTTCAGATTACTCCCCCTAACTTTTCTACTATTTATTCTTTAATTTATCCCACACTTTCTACTATTTACATTAATAGTAATGCTTTAGGTTGGACAGATACTACTTCTTTTGATTCTATGCCAGTTCTTCCAGATGGACTTTGGAAGTTTAGACAATCAGTTTATCCCAATGATTGTCTTTATAGAGATTATTATCACTTTAGAATCATTAACCTTAAGAAGAAAATAATGTGTTATGTTAGTTCAACACTTGATGGTATTAATAACTGCACTCTTGATATTTCTAATTGGTCTAAAGATATTTTTGTCTTACTCCAACTCCTTGACTCTGCAAAGTTTCTGGCAGAGTGTTGTGGACAACATGAAGAGGCTACGATTATTTACAATCAAGTGGATAGAGCGTTTAAAAAATATAATTGTCAAGGAGACTGTTAATAAAAATACTATGGCTTGTGCATCTTGTGCTCAAAAACAGCAATATGCTGGAATGATATACGCTCGATCAATATCAGAACCAGTTGAAAACGAAGAGTGTCACTTTACTTTAGAAGAACTTCAATCTAAAAAAGGGTCTCTTTTAAATCAAAAAATTAGTGCTACTCCTACTCAACTTACTCGAATTACTTATGATCTTTCAGTAGTTAACAGAGCAATTAAGAATTATGACTTGAATTGTAATAAATACTTAAAAGACTTATATGCGGTTTTCTCTCGATAAATCTAAATGTAAACTATTCAATCAACAGTATAAATATGTCTTATCTAAATACTTAGGTATAGGCTCTAAAGATATTGATTGGTCTGAGTTATTACATAGTTATGTTTTACTTAATAATTCTTTTTTACCTCAAAGTATTACAGGAACTCCTTCTGTAACTACTCAGTATATCGGTATAGTAACTTCTGATGGTACCTTATTACCCGGAGAAACTACTGTTGCTAAATTTTTTATTAATGACCAAGAAGCCTTTGATAACGGGGTGGAAAAAGGTCAAATTTACTATCTCTCATTAGATAACACTTATGGTTCACCTTATGGTACACCTAAACTCCTTGTTGAAGATGTTGAATAAAATCGTTTTTACTCTCTTACTTTTACTTTCTACTATTTCTCTTTACGCTCAGGTTACTAACATAAGTAAAGGTGCTGCTGTTATTTACACTAATGGTCAACCTACAGGTACACCAAGAGTTCAATATGACAGTGAATGGGCCATAGATATTACCACATCAAAGATTTGGAGATTTAACCGCACTAATAATGTGTGGGTTTTAGCAGGATCTATGATTGGTAAACTAAACTCTAATGCTGCTCCTACTGTGGCTCCTAAGTATGGAGAACCAGACTTTATTATTAACAACTCCAATCTAATTTATTGGTACAACAGTTCTACCTGGAATTGTCTTAACTGTGCTTCAGTTCCTTACACAGCAGGAACGGGGATTAGTATAGGTAGTAACATAATTACTAATACAGCACCTGATCAAACTGTGGTTCTTACAGGAGCAGGTATTAGTGCTATTAGTGGAACATATCCCAACTTTACTATAACCTCAACAGAGGTTGATGGATCTACTACTAATGAGATTCAGCAAATAGATTCGTTTACCCTCTCTAACGACACTCTTTTCCTTTCTTTATCAAGTGATGGAGTCCCTAAAAAATTTGTAGTTCTTACTGGACTTTCTGCAAGTCAAGGAGGTGGTATTTATGGAATTTCTGACACTGTAACTTATCATCACGAAGCAGTAATTGATTCCGGTATTACTTTTTTGTCAGATAAAGATTCTGCTTATTTTGACATCCTCTACGATCTTACAGTATATGGAGCACAAGCAAGATTTACTCCGGATAGTTTAACTCTCAAACAAAATGATATAGGAGGAACCAACAGATTAGATATAAGTGGTAACGGAATTAACCTCTTTACAACTTCTCCAGATCGAGTTACTATTAGAGGTAATGATGCTCGTTATTACTCAGATCAAAGGGCTACGTTTGACTCCTTAAGTATTACTCACAAAGATTACAATGATGATACCTATCTTCAGTACGTAGATACTTTTAGAGTGTCTAATGACACTTTATACATTTCTCTCTTTAACGACTCTATCCCACAAAGTTTTGTTACTTTACCATCAGGAAGTAGCCCTCAGGTTTACAATTTGGATATTGTAACTCCTATTCCAGCAGTAGATGTTGAAGGATCTATTATTCTAAAAACAGTAGATGTTAACGGGTCTAAATATTTTTATGCTTCAGACGGTTCTAATTGGATTCCTGGAGGACTATTTTTAGACACTCTCAATGTCCTGACTATTCACGTAGGTAATAATCAGATCACTTACGCTAAAATGCAGCAAGCCACTGCTCAAACATTGTTAGGAAATCCTACAGGATCTACTGCCAATGTAAGTGAAATTACTTTAGGAATAGGATTAACCTTTAGCGGAACTACTTTAGTAAACTCTGCTCCTGATCAGACAGTGGTATTTAATAATGGTACAGGTATTTCAGTTACTGGAACTTATCCCAACTTTACCATTACTAATACCTCTACAAATACTGATGCTCAGACCCTCTCTTGGAATGGATCTAATGGAGAACTTTCAATCAGTGGAGGTAATACAGTAGACCTTGATGGAAGGTATCTCCAATCTGAAGTGGATGGGTCTACTACTAACGAAATTCAAAGATTGGACACTTTTGAGATAGTCTCTAATACTCTTAGGGCTTCCTTATTAAATGATGGAGTTCCTTTTAGTTCTGTGAATCTAAGTCCTTATTTAGATAATACTGACACCAGTGGTCATAACCTTTCTTTTACTCGTTCTAACGATACTCTTTTTATCACGGATGGAGACGGAACTTTGTTTGTAAAACTTCCAGCGGACGTAAATACAGACGAGCAAGAACTAACAATTGATTCTGTAGACTTAACTACTAAGGAGAGGTTTTTAGTAACTATTGACAACGGGAACACTATCGCTTTTGATGTAGATTACAACACAGATAATCAAACATTAGATACTTTTGAAATCGTATCTAACACACTTAGAGCATCTTTAAGTGGAGATAATCAACCGTTCAAAAGTGTAAATTTAACTTCTTACTTAGATAACACCGATTCACAAAATTTATCTATAGGAGGTAGTGGCCCTTACACTTTAGATATTAGTGGTGGAACAGGAGTAACTTTTTCTAATTCAGGTATTATTACTCTTACTGAAACTCCTGCAAACACTTTGGTAATAGGAGCAACAGAAGTAGATGGAAGTGTAACCAATGAATTACAAACTGTAGCGAATACTTCAAATTCAACTACTCATACACTCACTTTATCTAATAGTGGTGGTTCTATTCAATTAGCAGAAGGAACAGGTATCACTCTTACTACCACAGGAACTTCTTCTGATGGTGTAGTAACAATAGCATCTACTGCAAGTGCTACTGATTTGACCTTTTCAGGAAGTTCTTCTCCTGTTACTCTTAATTCCTCAAGTGGTACAGACGTTACTATTACAGCAGCAGGAATAAACACGTTATCCGCAACGAGTGGAAATATTACCATTACTGGTACTGAGGTAGATGGGTCTATATCTAACGAGGGTTCTCTGACAGTTGGTGCAGGAACTTCCTCTACTTCTTTGATTCAATCTAACACTTCAGGATCTACAGCAGTTACTCTTTCAGCAGGTAACAATGTTACTATCTCTGAATCTGGTTCTACAATAACTCTTGCAGTAAATGATACCGTTGGGGTAAACTGGACTGCAAGAAGTGCTGCTGAAGCAAACGAATGGATGGATGTTTGTTATGGAAACGGAACTTTTGTAGCAGTTGCTAAAACTGGAACTAATCGAATAATGTACTCTAAAGATGGTATAAACTGGACTGCTGTTGCATCTCCTGAAGCAAATTCTTGGCAATCAGTAACTTACGGTAATGGTTTATTTGTAGCAGTAGCATCTGATGGTACTAATGAAGGAATGGTTTCTCCAGATGGAGTAACTTGGACAGCAATACCAATGGATGACAATGTTTATAATGGTATTCATTATGATAACGGGGTTTTTATTGCATCTTGTGTTGGAACAATACCTTCAAAACAATACAGTTTTGATGGAATAAATTGGTTTGATGGGGCAAATAACTACGCAAGTGCTAAAAAAGCATTAGCGTTTGGGAATGGAAGATGGATACATAGTCGTACTACAGGATTTAGATATTCAACTGACAATGGATTGACTTGGCCAAACGATGTGTCTGTAGCAGGTGGATGGGAAGGAATTGCTTATGGTGGAGGATTTTTTGCAGCAGTAGCATCAGGTGGTGTATCAGGAAACAGAATACAAACTTCAGTAGATGGAAGCACATGGACTGTTAGAACTCCTCCAACAACTTCCACATGGTCTGATGTGGTTTATGGAAATAAAAAATTTGTTGCTGTTGCAAGAAACGGAGATATAGCATATTCGGAAAACGATATTGCTACATGGACTGGTGCAACTGAACCAGAGTCTAATTCTTGGGAAAGTGTCTGCTATGGTAATGGAATGTTTGTAGCAGTGGCTTCAACTGGAACAAACAGGGTAATGACTTCTGGAAAACATATTTTTACAGAACCCAAAAACAATCTTTCTAATGGAACCAGAGATGGAGACAAAGGAGATGTAGATGTGACTACTTTGGGAACTGTTTGGACTGTAGATACTTCTACAATTACCAGTCTTAAAATTCTTGATAATACAATTACTGCTACTGATTTAGCAGTAGACGTAGTATCTTCAGTAGATGGAGTTACAAATGACGGCGGTAATATTGATTTAGTGCAAGGAGGTATTGTTACGATAACTCCTAATGACGGTGCAAACACGATTACTATTTCAGCCACCGAGGTAGACGGATCAGTAACTAATGAAATTCAGCAAATAGACACTTTTGAAATTGTAAGTAACACTTTAAGGGCTTCTTTGAGTTCAGATGGTGTTCCGTTTAAATCTGTAAATCTTGCTCCTTACTTAGATAATACAGATGCTCAAAACTTGAGTTATACTCAATCTACCGGGGCTTTGGGTATCAGTGGTGGAACTGGTACTACTATTCCAGTAATGACCTCTACAATGAGAGGTTTGGTTCCAGATGGAGATGGAAGTGGTACTGATGAGTTTTTGCGAGAAGATGGAACTTGGGCTGTACCTCCTTCTGCATCTACTGATTTAACTATAGGAGGAAGCGGGCCTACTTACACAGTAGAGTCTTCTACAGGAACAGATGTAACTATTTCTGGTGCTGGTATAATTACACTTTCTGAGTCTCCTGCTAATACTTTAATCATTACAGGGACTGAGGTTGATGGTAGTATATCGAACGAAGGTATTTTAGGAGTTGGTGCAGGTGGTGGTACATCTGCTACTTTGTTAACTACAACTTCTACTGGAAACGCTGTAACTATAAATGCTGCTGGTATTCTTGCGATTAGTGAGTCTACTTCTTCTAATGGTGGTTCTATTACTCTTACTGCTACGGAGGTGGATGGAAGCACTACAAATGAGATTCAAGACTTAACTATTACAGGTTCTTCTTCTCCTTACACCTTAGATATTAGTGGTTCTTCCAACGATGTTAATTTCTCTGCCGGTACTGGAATTTCACTTTCAGAGAGTCCTGCTAATACTTTGGTTATTACTAATTCTTCTCCTGATCAAACTGTTGTATTAAATAATGGTGGAATTACTGTAGTGACAGGTACTTATCCAAATTTTACAATAACTTCTACTGAAGTCGATGGTTCCACTACAAATGAAGCATGGACTATTGATGGTGATGATGCTGATACCGAAGTTGTTTCTAATCAAACAGTTAAGTTTCAAGGTGCAGGCATAACTACTACTGATTATAATCCTGCTACTGATATATTATTAATTACCTCTACTGAGGTAGATGGAAGTGTCACTAATGAAGGGTCTCTTACAGTAGGTGCCGGTGGAGGTAATTCTTCAACTATAGTAAGTAACACAAGTGGTTCCACAGCAGTAACAATCGAGGGAGGATCTAACGTGACTATTACTGAATCTGGTTCCACAATAACTATTTCCGCAACTCCGGGTGCAGGTGTTACAGACTTAACTTTTACTGGTTCTTCTTCTCCTTATACACTTAATTCAAGCACTGGTACAGATGTGACATTTGCAGAGGGTTCTGGTATTACTCTTAGTCGTAGTTCTAACGAATTAACTATTACTGCTGTAGACGCTTCTACTACTAATGAGATTCAGGATATAACAGTTACAGGGGCTTCTCAACCTTTCACCCTTGATCTTGGATCAGATGCAACAGATGCCACTTTTACGGGAGCAGGAATTACTACTTTAACAAGATCTGGAAACGACATTACCATTACAAGCACGGAGGTTGACGGTAGCACAACTAATGAGGCTTGGACAGTAGATGGAGATGCAGGAGATACAGAAGTTATTAGTAATCAAACTTTATTGTTTGCTGGTGCTGGTATTGCTTCTACTTCTTATAATGCTACTTCCAACACGTTAACAATAACCGCTACTGAGGTCGATGGTTCTACCAGTAATGAACTTCAGACTATAACCAACTCTTCAGATGCCACAAGTCACACTGTAACTTTATCTAATAGTGGAGGAACAGTTCAGTTTATTGAAGGTACAGGAATTACTTTGACTACAGGAGGTACTGGTTCTGCTGGAACAGTTACCATTGCTTCAACTATTACTGACACAGATACTCAAGATCTTTCGATAGACTCTACTACAATAGGAGGAATAGAGCGATTTACTATTAGTCTTACCAATAGTCCTTCTGTTAGTTTTGACGTATCTAATACCGTAGGAACAGTTACAAGTGTAGGAATTACTCAACCTGCTGCTGGTATCACTGTATCAGGTTCTCCTGTTACTTCAAGTGGAAACATGACTCTTGCTCTCGCAAACGATCTTGCGGGGGTTGAAGGATTAAGTACCACAGGAATAGCGGTAAGAACAGGAGATGGTACTTGGAACACTCGTTCTATTTCAACTACCGCTTCTTCTTCTTCCTTTATAGGGGTTGGAAGTGCAAACACTGATGGTGTTTCTGGTAATCCCACTTTTACTTTAAATACTAATGTAGCAACCAATAAATTATTTGTTCAAGCAGTTTCTACTTCTAACCTTGATCTCAATGGTACTGAAACAATTGACGGTGTTTCTATCAGTGCTGGTCAACGAGTATTAGTAGCAGGTCAGACTGATTTAAAACAAAATGGTATTTATGATTGTGCTGCCGGTTCTTGGACTCGTTCTGGTGATGCAGATGCAGCATCTAAATTAGATCCTGGTATTTTAGTAGCAGTAAAATTAGGTACTACTTATGGTGCTACTTATTGGAAATTAGATACAAAAGGGCCTTTTACTTTAGGATCTACAGGTTTGGTGTTTTCCAGAGTATTTCAGGACGAATCTACTATTAACGAACTTCAAACAGTTGCTAATACAAGTGATGCTACTACACACACTTTAACCCTGTCAAATTCTGGTGGATCTATACAATTTTCCGAAGGAAGTGGTATTACTTTAACTACAAGTGGTACAAGTGGAGCAGGTATAGTAACTATTGCTGCAACTAATAGCGGTACTGTGACTAACTTTAGTGCAGGTGATTTGTCTCCTTTATTTACTACAAGTGAAGCAACTACTACTACTACTCCTGCTCTGACTTTTTCTCTTACTAATGCTGGAGCAAACACTTACTTTGGTAACGCTACAGGTTCTACAGCAGCACCATCTTATACCGCAGCAGGTGCTTTAACTAAAACAGACGATACTAATGTTACTTTAACTTTAGGAGGAAATCCTGCCACTTCTCTTTTAAGAGACGCAAGTTTAACTTTAGGGTGGACTGGACAATTAGCAGTATCTCGTGGTGGTACTGGAGCAGGTTCTTTAACTGGTATTTTACAAGGTAATGGAACTTCTGCTGTAACTGCTATCACCAATTCTTCTACTGTTGGTCAGGTTCTTAGAGTAACTGGATCTTCTACTTATGCTTGGGGTGCTTTAGATTTAGCAGATGGAGATGCTATCACAGGAAACCTTCCTGTTGCTAACTTAAATGGTGGTTCTGGAGCATCTGCTTCAACTTTTTGGAGAGGTGACGGTACTTGGGCAACTCCTTCGAGTTCTACTGATCTTACTTTTACAGGAGCAAGTTCACCTTACACTCTCAATAGTAGTACTGGTACTGACGTAACTTTTACCAATGGTTCAGGTATTACAATTACTCGATCTTCTAATGATCTTTCATTTGCTGCTACAGATGCAAGTGTAAGTAATGAAGGAAGTTTAACTGTTGGAGCAGGTGGTGGAAACAGTTCTACTATAATTTCTAATACGTCTGGTTCTACAGCAGTAACTATTGATGGCTC
>WBZU01001414.1_pt1 | contig 18067 bp, 15 predicted proteins | sample 5204311 | NCBI WGS metagenome assembly WBZU01 (sample SAMN12344359, study PRJNA552823) | activated sludge metagenome | biome: Activated sludge suspended growth; feature: Nitrification reactor; material: Wastewater; isolation source: activated sludge from nitrification reactor of wastewater... | reverse complement strand
GCTGATGTCGGAGTGGCCGACGTGGAAGATTTCATTCAGACCGACGCGCCGATCAATCCCGGCAATTCTGGCGGCGCGTTGGTGAATACGAACGGCGAACTGGTCGGGATTAACACCGCTATCGCCAGCCCCACCGGCGGAAGCGTCGGCGTCGGCTTTGCCATTCCCAGCAACATGGCCAGGACCGCCATGCAGAGCCTCATCAAAACAGGCCGGGTCGTGCGCGGGTTTCTCGGCGCCTCCACTCAGGATGTCACGCCGTTGCTGGCCAAGATTTTTCACCTGCCGGATGTGAAGGGGTCGATCATCACCGACTTGCAGGCCAAAGGATCAGCCGAGCGTGCCGGGTTGAAACGCGGCGATGTGGTGGTACGCTTCGACGGGCGCGATGTCATGGATAGCGGCCATCTGCGCAATCTGATGGCGGCAGCCGCCATCGGCAGCAAACATCGGGTAGAACTGCTTCGTGACGCTCGTTTGATGCAGGCGGAACTCACGGTGCAGGAAGCGCCGCGTGAGCGACAGCGGAAGACGCAAACGGCTGAAACCGCCGGTCCCACGGCGCATCCTCTCTCCGGGGTAATCGTCGATGAAATCACTCCGGCGCTGGCGCGGCAGATGGATCTGCCTGCGAACAGCGGTCTGGTGGTGACGGATATCGAAGACGGCAGTCTGGCGGAAGTGTCGGGACTGCAACCGGGCGATCTGCTGCTGGAACTCAATCGGCAGCCCATTCCCAACTTCAGCACATTCCAGCGGCTCGCCGAGCCGCTTCGTTCCACGGATCTCGCGCTCCTGCTCATCAACAGGCAGGGCAGTCTCCTCTACGTGCCGATCCAAAGCGAATAGGTCCATTCCACCTTCTCCGGTCCACTTTCTCCGGGTCCGGCCTGCCGCTGCCTCTGGCAGGTCCAGGCACACTGTGATCGACGGCCCGCCGGTGAGAATTTTCAAAGAAATTGAATTCTTGTCCATCTGCGACATACTGAATCCGTCTGGATCGATCTCCTCGAACCTTCCTGGTGGTGAGGTGTGTGGTGTGGTGGATAAAAACGGTGAGCGGACTTTTGGCGCTGTGGTTGTGTGCGGCTTGTGCGCCTGAACCGGATCGGGCTCCGTCGTACCTGGTTGGCGTGTGGGAAACGCATGCCGATGGCTACATCGATCAGCATATGTTTATCGATCAGGGCCGGATTGGTTTTGGCACCAGCGCCTTGACGGCCGACGGCTACGTCATTACGAAAATCGACGAAAGCCATGAGGCAGGGAAGACGCTGTTTGTCGTGTCGTATCAGGATGCCGAACAGGCCAAATACCAACTCGCCTTTTTTTATGATCCGTCCGACGGGGGCCGGATCACGTTCAAGAATCAGGACCATCTGACATGGACCAAACGGGCGGCGACCACATGAGCAGGCCACGGTTCAGACGGCATTTTTTGTGGGATACAGTCCAGCCGCGCTTTCTCGGCCTGAGCGTGCTGTATGTCGTGCTGGTCATCGCGGCAGTCTCGGCGGCGCTGTTCATGCCGCTGATGGTGCAACTCGATCATCTGCCGCTGTCTTCCGTGGAGGCTCAACGGGCAGCCGAGCTGTTTGAAGTGTTGCATAGCCGGTTTTGGCCCATCGTCATCGTTGTCGCGCTGCTCTTGCTCGTGCATGGGGTCTTCTTCTCGCATCGCATCGCCGGCCCGCTCTACCGGTTTCGCCGGATCTTCCAATCTGTGGCCAGCGGGGATCTGACCGTCCGCACGTCGATCCGGAAAAGCGACTATTTGCATGTCGAAGCCAGGCATTTGGGGGAAATGGTGAGCGCATTGCGGGAGAAGATCGTCCGGATCGAGGCCCACCATGCCGAGATGATTCCGCAAGTGAAACGGTTGAAGGCGGCCGCTTCGCGCGGCGCATTGCGCGAGGTGGAACAGGAAGCGGATCGACTATGCGCAATAGTTGAGCAGTTGGCGCAAGCGATGGAGCCGTTTCAGACTACGGCCGAGCCGTCTGAGCCGCGTCCTACGCCGTTGCCCGCCGCTGCCGGATTCTAGGTTCGTTATGGCCCACCGTCCCCTCGATCATCGTCAGCAGGGATTTACCATCGTTGAGCTGGCGTTTGTGATGGTCATTGTCGGCGCCCTGGCCGGGTTGGCCATCCCGACCTATGTGGGCTATTTGGACAAGGCCAGGCTTGCACGCTGTATTGCCGAGATTCGGTATATCTCGCGCGCGGTCGATTCCTATAAGGCCGCGTATGATGTGTTCCCGGACACGCTCGCTGAAGCGGGTGCCGGCGAGATTGTCGATCCCTGGGGCAATCTCTATGAATATCTCAACATCGAGGCCTTGAACCTTTCCGGAAATGGCGGTGGCAATGGAAATGGAGGGGGCAACGGCAACGGTGGCGGGAATGGGAATGGCGGCGGGGGAGCAGGTGGAAACGGCAATGGTGGAGGGAACGGGAGCGGCGGCAACGGGAATGCCTCAGGCGGCAACGGCGGCGGCGGGTCCGGGTCCGGGTCCGGAGGGACCTCACCCACGACTACCACGCCCAGTGGCAATGGGAATGGCAATGGAAACGGTGGTGGAAAAAAGGGCGCGTGGCAATGGATGCTGCCTGACGAAGCCTACGCCGGGGGCAACGGCAACGGCAACGGATCGGGCAATGCCAGCAAGGGGAAGCCGCGCAAAGAGCGATTTCTGCACCCGATCAATTCCGATTACGATCTGTACAGTATGGGCAAAGATGGAGAAAGTGTGGAACCGCTCACAGCCAAGAAAAGCCACGATGATGTCATTCGCGCGAATGACGGCAGCTTTGTCGGGTTAGCCGTAGAGTTTTAGCGAGACGACGTATCGTGCAGATTGAATATTCGTTCCTCCACAGTCGTGTGGCCCGCCGTCTCTTTGTTCTCTTCACAGTCTGCGCCCTGTTGCCCGTTGGGATATTTGTCTTGCTCTGGTTGGGCGTCGAGACGAATCGACTTACGCGCCAGGCCGAGCAACGTATTCATCAGGAAACTAAGGCCATTGGCATGGCCGTCCTCCAACGATTGTTATCGCTGGAATCAAAACTTCTGTCGACCATGGCGCAACAGAAGATGGGCCTGTCGGAGCAGCCCGGCGAATCTCCGCCCCAGGTTCCATCAAGTCTCTCAGGTTTTGTTGGAATGGCATTTGTGTCGGAGGACGGTGCGGTACAGGTGTTCCTCGGTGAGTTGCAGTCCACTCCAGCCTTGTCAGCGGCGCAGTGGACCCTGCTGCGGCAGAACAAAACACTTCTCACCGTCGAGTCGAGGGGCACAGAGGGTGTCCGGTTCTTTCTTTCCAGATTTTCGGAATTTGATGGACGATTCGTCGTGGCGGAACTCAATAGCGAGCGTTTATGGGACGTGAACAGCCATTCGACATTGTCGGCCGGAACTACGGTGTGCGTATTCGGCCGGGCGGAAGAGGTACTGTTTTGTAGTCACCCGGTGTCGCCGACGCTTACACAGCAATGGCACCGTGAACGAAACAAGGCCGTGTTCGAGTGGCATGACGAGCAGGATGTCTACCTGGCCGGTAGTTGGCCGATCCCGTTGCAACTTCAATTTTCCGCCGATCCCTGGACGGTGGTGTTGAGCGAGCCTGGGGTGTCGTCATTGGAGTTGCTGAGCGGAAATGACTTTCGATTCAGCCTCGCCGTCGTCATCGCGGTGTTTGCGGTGGCGCTGCTCAGCGTGATGCAGATTCGTAAGATCATGGTCCCGCTGGAGAGACTTGAGGAGGGAACGAGGCGCGTCGCTGCGAGGAACTTCTCGACACCTGTGCAAGTCGAAAGCGGCGACGAGTTCGAAGCGCTCGCCACATCCTTTAATGCGATGGCGAGCCGGCTGCATCAGCAATTTACGCAACTGGCGACGATGCACGAGATCGATCGCTCGGTGCTCTCGGTGCTCGATCCCAGTCTCATTGTGGATACCGTGCTGGCCCGATTGCGAGAGGTGTCGCCCTGTGAAGGCACCGCGGTTCTGCTGGTTGACCCTTCTGATGCGGCACGCGGCTGGCTCTATACCCGCATCGGGTCAGCCAGTGCGCAGACCAGCATGGTCGGCGTGGCCGTTCAGGAGACAGCACGCCACCGACTGATGACGATTCAGGGCAGCGCCACCTTGACTGGCCAGGAGGCGGCCGGTCTCTTCGGCCCTCTGTACGGGGCCGGGGTTGCATCGCTGGTGGTCTTGCCGTTGTTCCGTTCTCGAGAATTGCTGGGCGGCATTGGCTTGAGCTATCGCCGCGGTCCCTCCATGAGCGAGGATCACTTGGCGCAGTTGCGTCAGGTGGCCGATCAGGTGGCGGTGGCGTTGAGTAACGCGTCGGATCTAGCGGAGCGCAAGCGGGCGGAGACATCGCTGCGTGAAAGTCATGCGCGGCTCGAGCAAGCCATGACCGACCTGCAGACCGCACAGCAGCAGATGGTGCAGCAGGAACGGCTTCGTGCCCTGGGTCAGATGGCCAGCGGGATTGCCCATGATTTCAACAATACGTTGTCGCCCATCATGGGATTCAGCGAACTGCTGCTCATTGCGCCGCACATGTCTGCCGATCCGGTGCAACTGAAGGAATATCTGCAGACCATCAATATGGCTGCCAAAGATGCCGCGAAGGTCGTCAGTCGGCTGCGCGAGTTCTATCGCCCCCGCCTCGACGCGGACCTGGCCGGGATTGTCGATCTGAACAGTCTGGTCCAGCAAAGCGTCAAGCTCAGTCAGCCGAAGTGGAAGGATCAAGCCTTGGCAAACGGGGTGGCCATCGAGATCAACACGGAATTGGACGCAGTGCCGCCTGTCGCCGGACACGAATCCGAGTTGCGCGAAGTCTTGACCAATCTGGTGTTCAACGCGGTCGATGCGATGCCGAAGAGCGGCTCGATCACCTTACGGACGAAGGCGGATGGGGACCACGTGCGCTTGGAAGTCAGCGATACCGGCACAGGCATGAGCGAAGAGGTACGTCAACGTTGTCTCGAACCGTTTTTTTCGACCAAGGGCGAAAAGGGGTCGGGGCTCGGGCTGGCGATGGTCTATGGAATCATCAAACGGCTGCGGGGCACGATCGAGATCACCAGCGCCGTTGGAGTCGGGACGACCTTCAGTATCCGCCTGCCGATTCAAGCGGAGCAGGCCACAACCCAAACGCCGGAAGGTCACAACCTGGACGGCGTGCGGCTGCAGGTACTCGTGGTCGACGACGATCCGCTGGTAGGGCGTGTGACCGGAGAATACCTGCGCGTGGCCGGGCATCACGTGGAAGTGGTCGCCAGTGCCGCCGAAGCCGTGAAGCGGTTCAACCCTGAACGGGTGGATCTGGTCGTGACCGATCATGGGATGCCGCACATGACCGGACGGCAATTGGCTGAGGTGATCAAGCAGGTATCGCCGTCAACCCCGGTGGTGCTGCTGACCGGCGGCGATGAGATGGAGGCGGCGGAGACCACGTCGGTCGCCGTCGATGCTGAATTGAGTAAGCCGCTGACCATGGCGGCGCTGCAGCGGACGTTGTCGACTCTCACCTTTCACGGGTCGCTTCGTGCGGAGAGCCGAAAAGAAATTGGTGATGCGGCCTGATTGCGCTAGGCTGAATCGAAGATATCCGAGTGAAGGAGCACGTGAACATGACGCAGGATCTTGATCTGAGCACCGTCAAGCTTCTTCTGGTCGATGATGAAGCCCATTGTACCAAATTAATGGAGGCCTTCCTCAAGCAGGCCGGCTACAGCCGCATCACGATCACGAATGATGCCCGTCAGGCCGTGCAAGCCTATCGAGATACCAAGCCGGACCTCGTCGCGCTCGATTTGCGTATGCCGCATGTGGACGGTTTCGAGGTGATGCGGCAATTGCGCCAGATCATCCCTGCCGGGGACTACATGCCCATTTTGATTGTGACGGGGGAGTTGGACACTCCAACGAAGCATCAGGCGCTGGCGGACGGCGCCAACGACTTTATCTACAAGCCGGTGGACGCCACGGAAGTGGTGTTGCGGATTCAGAATCAGTTGGAAACGCGACGGCTACACCAGCAGATCCGAATGCACAATGAACATCTTGAAGCGCAGGTCCGGTTGCGCACGAAAGTCGTGGAGCAAACCCAGCTGGACTTGCTCAACCGTTTGGTGCTGGCGTCTGAGTATCGGCATGACAAGACCGGTACCCATGCATGGCGCGTTGCGAAGGTGGCTATGCAGTTGGCTGAACTGAAAGGATTGCCGCCGGATCAGCTGGATCTGATCAAGAAGACCGCGCCCTTGCACGATGTCGGTCGGATCGGCGTCCCTGATGCGATCATTCTGAAAGAGGGGTCGTATGAATCGGCCGAATGGGAGGCGATGAAAGCGCATACGAAGATCGGGTCAAAAATCTTGGCGGACAGCCGGTCGCCATTGCTGATGATGGCGAGAGAAATCGCCTTGACGCACCATGAGCGCTGGGACGGAAAAGGCTACCACCATTTGAAGGAAGCGCAGACTCCATTGGCCGGGCGGATCGTGGCGCTGGCGGACGCCTTCGACGTGATGACTCATGCCTGTTCGTATAAAGCCCCCTTGAGTCTCAGCGATGCCAGAGCTGAAATTGAGCGGAATGCCGGAACGCAATTTGATCCCGAATTGAGCGCGCTGTTTGTCACGTTGATCGATCGCGACGGGGAGAAACTGCTGGCGGACGTGCCGGCCCCGCAGTTGTTCGCGTAGTGTCCGCATCTTCTGTCCCTACAGCAGGCGGTCTGACTATTCGACAACGCAGCTTCCCAACCCGTTCATCCAGAGAAGAAATCTCCGGGCGGGACGCTTCTCCACTCGGAACGCCTTCAGTCGTCTGACGCACTTCTCGGTTGGCAGGATGCCGCCAGAAATCTCGATTATCACCATTCGTTCCGCAGCCCCTCTCAGTCCGCCATCCTCGTGATTGACGTGTCTCCCATCGCGGTGTTACAAAAAAATAATTTGTAGCACCGTGAAGGGAACGGCATGGACAGATTGGCTCGATTCGGCGTCTCTCTCGATCAAGACCTGCTGGCTGATTTCGATCGCCTGATCGAACGGCGGAAATACACCAATCGCTCCGAGGCGATCCGTGACCTGATTCGGGACAGCCTGGTCGGTCAGGCGTGGGACGAGAACAGGGAGACCGTCGCGACGATCACCTTCGTCTACGACCATCATGTGCCGGATCTTGCGAGAAGGCTCACCAGCATTCAACATGATTTTCAGGGCCATATTATGGCGGGGATGCACGTGCATCTGGACCATGACCATTGCCTTGAGGTGTTGGTGGCGCGAGGCAAAGGGGCGGCCATCCGCGCAGTTGCCGATGCGTTGCTCAGTGTGAAAGGTGTGAAGCACGGCAAGCTGACCATGACGACGACCGGCAAAGGGCTGCGGTGAGCCGCCGGTGATTCGTCCGCTCTGTGTGTTCCTGGTCGCGCTCTGTGTCATGTGCTGGTCTGCGCCTGTGAGAGCGCATGACCCGGATGCCGTGGACCTCGAGGTGCCGGAAGTCGAAGTGTCCGCTGATCGGCCGGTGGCAGCCTCCTCCCAACAGTTCATTCCCGACAAGGAATACCTCATGCAACCGCAGGGCCGTCCGGCTCAGGTATTGCGGCTCATCCCCGGGTTTATCGCAGTGGAACATTCGGGTGGGGCTGGAAAAGCCGATCAGTACTTCCTGCGCGGCTTCGATGCCGACCATGGTACCGATGTCGCGTTTTTCACCGACGGCATGCCGATCAATTTACGCAGTCATGCCCATGGGCAGGGGTACACCGATCTGAACTTCATCATTCCGGAAACCATCGAAGGCGTCGATGTCTATAAGGGCGCCTATCTGCCCGAGTATGGCGATTTCGCCACGGCCGGCGCAGTGAATTTCCGCACGCGTGACATGGTGAAGGAAGGGGTCGTCCAGTCGGCCGGTGGACAGTTCAATACCCAGCGCCACCTCCTGATGTTCTCGCCGACCAAGGATACGGTACGGACGCTGTTCGCGGCGGAAGGGTACTACACCGACGGGCCGTTCCAGAACGACAACCGGTATTTTCGCGGCAACCTCCTGGGCAAGGCGACCATGAACCCGCTCGGGCGCGACGAATTGGTCATTACCGGCACGTTTCAGAAGTCGCAGTGGAACGGGTCCGGCGAGATTCCGCTCCGCGCGGTGCATGACGGCTCGCTGGATCGCTTCGGGTCGATTGATCCAAGCGAAGGCGGGAAGACGCTCCGGAGCACGGGCCGGATGAACTACCACTATGACACGCCGTCGGGCGGCCGGTTTTTTGCCAACGCCTATGCCCAGTACTACCGATTCGATCTGTTCACGAACTTCACATTGTTTCTGAACGATCCGGTCAACGGCGACGGGTTTCAGCAATCGGACCGGCGTGTCGTCTATGGCGGCGATGTCGGGTATCGCCACAGTGGACACCTGTTCGATATGGATGCTGCCGCGACAGTGGGTGTTCAGGCACGGGTGGACGACATCCATGCGCGCCTGGGACCACAAGTGAAACGGGCGCCGCTGGGAACCACGGTGGACAGCACGATATTCGAGGCCTCCTACGCGCCATTCGTGAAGTTGGAGGTGCAGCCGACGCCGTGGTTGCGACTCGCCGGAGGCGTCCGAACCGAAGTCTTCACGTTCGATGTGCGGAACCGTTGCGCAAGCTGTACCGAACAGCCGGTTGGCAATACGAGTACGGGGCTCGTGCTGCCGAAGATGAACGTCATTCTGGGTCCCTGGCTCAGGACGGAATTCTTTGCGAACTACGGCGAGGGCTATCACAGTAACGACGCCCGTTCGGCCGTGGCCCAGGCCGCGTCACCTTTGGCGAGGGCGAGAAATTATGAAGTCGGCATCCGGTCGAAACCGTGGGGGCCTGACGGGGTTGAATTGATCGCGACCTTGTGGGCGCTGGACCTGAAGCAGGAACTCGTCTTTGTCGGCGATGCAGGGACGACCGAGATACGCGGGGCTTCGCGCCGCCGCGGCATAGAGGTCGCGGCACGAGGGCAGGTCTGGGGACCGCTCTACTTCAACGGGAGTGTGACCTGGACCAAGGCGGAATTCACCAACGGAGACGCGATTCCGCTGGCTCCTGAGTTGACCGCCTATGGAGCCTTGCTGCTGCGCTGGCCTGAAGGCCTGACGTCGCAAATCCAGGCAACCTATCTTGGCGTGCGGCCCTTGGTCGAGGACCGCAGCGCGAAGGCGCCGTCCTGGACGACATTCGATCTGTCGGAGCGGTATCAGATTCCGGTGAAACTGTCGCATGGGCGGTTGGAAGCGTTTCTCTTCGTCCAGAATCTCTTCAATACGAAATGGGAGCAGGCCACGTTCTTCTTCGACTCACGGCTGCGCAACGAGGCGGCCGGTGTTGCGGATACGCACTTTGTGCCGGGGAGTCCACGGTTTGTCATGGGCGGCCTCGCCTGGTACTTCTGACAAGCGGCTGAAAATGCCCGCCAGCTTCGTTCTCGCCTCGGCATCATCCTCAACGTAGCCGAGAGGCTACGCCTCCGGTGCTGCCATCGGCTGCGGCCTTGCTGGACGGACATTTTGAGCCGCCTGTCCTGAAGTTGTCACTCGGAGTGTCAGGCTCGCCTGCTGTACTTTCTCGCCTGCGGCCTGGCTGGAAAGCCGTTTTGAGCGGCTGTAGAAAGCAGGAAGAAGGGAACAGAATTTGGTGTCGCCGCCTTTGGCCATCAAGTGAATTGATGCTGAATTGACGAGGTGTTGGTCAGCTTCTATACTCTCGTTATGCGCCGTCTGATCTGTTCACGAACCCTCGGTATCGCATGGTTTGCGCTGATACTTTGCCTCGGCAGCGCGGCCGACTTGGTCATTGATTTGGCCTTCGAAGGGTCGGACGCGGCGGTGGCGGACGCTGCCGCATCCAGTGAACCTGACAACGCCGCCGAGCATGTGCTGATGCCATCCCCTCGCGGGGATGGAGCGTCCGTCTCCGTGACTTCCATTTCCGTTCCTGTCGTCGACCTCCTTTCCAGCGCAACGTTTCCTCAGTGTTTGGAGAGTGGGCAACTCGAGGCCCGCGCCACCTCACCTCCGTCCCATCGTCGTCCGGCTTCCTTTAACGTTCCTCTCCGCATTTAGCCGCATCCAGCCGCTCCACATCTGACCTTCGTTCTCTCCCTGCGCGGGAGAACGATCGATATTTTTTTGATGGAGGTCTGAGATGCCGCACGCCAAGGCGATGGGCCGAGTGTTGTCCGCATGGGTTGTCCGGGCCGCAGTTCTGTCTGCGCTGGCTGTCCCGCTGTGGGCGGTAGGCCGAGTGGTTGCATTCGCTGATGACACGATGCTCGTCGAAGTGGTGCAAATTGAAGGACTGGTCCACACAGCCGAGCAGACGCTCCTTCGGTTGCTGCCACGACCCGTTCCCGGAGAGTTTTCTGAGGCCGAGCTTGCGGAGTTCCAGCGGCGTATCCGGAATCTCAGCCTGTTCGACAGCGTGCAGACAGGGTTGAATGGGAACACATTGCGCGTCGTGGTTGAAGAAAAAATCACGCTGGCGCCGATCGTGAGCGTGACGAGCGGAAGCAGTATCAAGGACCTGAACGCCACGTTCGGTCTGGTGGAATACAATATCCGGGGATCCGGAACCCAGTTGGGTGCCCAATTCAACTACAGCCAGCGAGGCCCCAATGTCGATGTCTGGCTCTCACAACATGCATTCGAGCCGGACCGATGGGCCAAGGAATTAAAAGGCTCATACAGTTCCAACGGGATTCGATTTGCCGACACCGGCACATCCTGGACGCGCAATCGCCTGGGAGGAGAAGTCGAGTTGAAGGGCCCGTATAGATACGGCTCGCCCTTGCGATATGAAGTGGTGCTGAAGATGTATCGGGAGTCGGTGGAGGAGGAGAAGGGGAGCGTTCGGCCGGTCGATGGCGTATATGTGGGACTGATACCCGAGTTGACGTGGGATCGCTACCATTGGCACGATCTTGTTCCTTCCGGCTATCGCCTTGCCCTGGAACTTCGCCCGGGCTTTTTCTTCGGGGCGAATCAACAGCGCCATGAAATCAAGGTGCGCTATCTCCAGGCGATTCCGCTGGGAGAGACCAGTGTCGCCATGATCAACGGCGTGGCGGAGGCCGTCAACAACAGCGGCAATCCCAATCATAGCCTGCTGCTCGGCAGTATCACCGGTGTGCGGGGGCTTTCCGACAATCTCTATCGCAATCGAACGCACACCTACGCGAATGTCGAGCTTCGTCACGCGGTCAAGGTCGCGCCGCGCTGGGCCCTGCAAGGCGTCCTGTTCTCGGACGTCGGGGCATTTGAATCGTTCACGGAAACTGGGCAACTACGAGCCTGGCAAGGTGCGGTCAATGTCGGGGCGGGCCTGCGCGTGATCCCAACATTCCTATCCAATACTCTGTTGAGGGTGGATGCCGCGCGTCTGTTCGTGCCGGATCAGAATTGGTTGGTGCAGGTGGGTATCACCCAATATTTTTGAGACGGCTCACTTCCTATCGATTGAAACGACGGCTCATGAGCCTTTACGATCCGAGCGCGCCTAATTACGTTGTGTAGGAGCGGCCATGATTCTTCCGCGTGAGTATTTTGATCGTCCCACTCTCGAGGTGGCCCATTCGTTAGTGGGGAAATATCTCGTGCGCGAGCACGATGGTCGGCTGATTGCCGGAAGGATCATCGAAGTGGAGGCCTACATTGGCACGGAGGATAAGGCCTGTCATGCTTCAAAAGGACGGACGCCACGGACGGACGTGCTGTTCGGTCCGCCTGGCCATGCCTATGTCTACCTCTGCTACGGCATGTATGAGATGCTGAACGTGGTCACGGAACAGGAGGGATTTCCGGCGGCGATTCTTTTGCGGGCGGTGGAATGCGAAGGGACACTCATCGATGGACCGGGGCGGTTGACCAGGGCCTTCGAGATCGATCGCCGGTTGAATCGCTGCGATCTGACGCGTGGCCGGTCGCTCTGGTTTGAGGATCGTGGCGAGGCCTTTCCGGCCAGCCTGCTCAAGACTCATCCGCGTATCGGGGTGGATTACGCCGGGGACTGGGCTCAGAAGCCCTGGCGGTTTCGCCTTGCGACAGAGACATCCAAGTCACGTCGTACCAGTACCAAACGCTCGCTCACCAAGAAATAAAAAGGGGAAGCCGGAGTACGGCTTCCCCTTCGTAGACCTGAGTCTCGAAACTAGTGACTAGTCGATCTTGCGCTCGCCGGTGATCTTGGTGGCAGAGGTCACAGGTGGCTCGATCTTGATCTGCGGACCCTGCACGTTCGGCAGCCGGCCTGCGCCCTGGCCTTCGGTGATCCGTGCATTGTCCGTCTTGGTCAGCTTCTGCTCGGCATGCTTGGAGGACGAATTGAGAGACTTGAGCAGGGTGGATTCTCCGCGTGCGTCGCCCTGTCCAGGATCGTTGGCCGTCGGCTGTCCGTTTACCGGGCTGCCGTCGTTCTTCATCGGATAGCCTTCGTGCTTCGGCAACAGCGCCGGGTTTGCGGAGGCCATCGAACACAGGAACAAAACACCTGCAAGGGTCGCGACGCTGCCGATCACGAGTTTCATACCCCTACTCCTTTGAAAGAATGTGAAAGTATGGTGGTCGAAAATAGACGTTAAAAGCCTTAAGAGTGCCGGAATCTTAGCTGCCTGAAGAAGCCGTGTCAAGAATAAAGGGGGGGCGGTGAGTCTGGGGTACCTGCGTTGCTCGCACAACGCGCGGCCTGGAAGGCCCTCGTTGGACGCGCGCACGTGGAGACGCACCACGCCCATCCTTTGGGATGGAGAAGAGGGTTGGGTGTTTGGCTCATGCGCACGGGCGGGGATGCGCCAGGCCCGTCCTTTGAGGGCAAGGAGTCGGGTGTAACTGGTGGACGAGCGATGCCTAGTTGATGCGGAGGCATGAGGCAGCGGCCAGATGTGCCGAACGAGCCGGTTGCCAACGGGCATCATTGGAACTTTGAGAAACGAAGGAAGATCTATGACGCGGCGGTGGGGCGACGTGGCGGGCGGCGCCCGCGGCCACGATACCGGTGCGCTGGCCCGCGGCTGACACCTGGCAGGCGAATGGTGACGGTGGTGCCCTCGCCGGGGGTGCCGGCAATGCCGATGCTCCCCTGATGTTCTTCCACAATCTTTTTCACGGTTGCCAAGCCGAGGCCGGTGCCGGATCGCTTCGTGGTGAAGAACGGCTCGAAGACTTTGTCCACATGCTCCGGCGGAATCGGCGCCCCGTTGTTCTTGATCAGAATCTGGACTTCCAGATGTTTACCCGCTCGCTGGTTGCTCATGCTGATGGTCAGGATGCCGCCGGGTGTCATGGCCTCAATCGCATTCTTGAAAATGCTCAAAAAGACTTGCTGCATCTTGGCTTCATCAGTCCGCACCGGCGCCAATACTCCGGGATACTCCTTGACGACTTGAATGCGGGTGGCTTCCAGTTCCGTTGCCACCACGGTCAGGGCGTTTTCGACCATTTCTGGCACGCGGCAGAGACGGCGGTTGAGGTCCAGCGGCTTGGCGAAATCGAGGATCTCATTCAGAATGGCCTCGATACGAATCAGGTCGCGCATGGCGTTCTCGACTCGGGTCTGCGGGTCGAAATCGAGGATGCCTTCTGCTGTGACCTCTTCCAATTGCGCGCGAATGGACCCCAACGGCTCGCGGATTTCGGTAGCCAGGAAGGCGCTGAATTCTCCGATCGCGGCCTGCCGCTCCTGTTTTCTGATGACGGGTTCGGCCGAAATCAGCGCAGGGGAGCCTGGCTCGGCATCGGGTGCGCCTTCGGCCTTTGCGGTGCCGGTTGCCGCCGGGGGCGCGGCCTGGAGCAGATCCACCAGTTTGAGGTTGATCGGCTCGAGTAGCCGGGCGTCGGTCACCGCGTAGCGGTCTGCTTCCTTCGAGGCCAGCGTGATGGTTCCACCGACTTGGCCGCGTAAGAAGAAGGGCAAGACGAGTGAGGACAGGAAGCGATCTTTGTACAAATGTTTATGATCGAGGAACCGACCTTGGGTTGAGGCGAGATCATGGTCGACCCTGGGTTTGCGATGTCGTACCACCCATCCGGCGGCCGAGGCATCCAGCGCCAACCGTTGGCCGGATTTCAGATCCTTTTTCTGATCTTTGGGATCAGTCTTTTGTTCTCCGGCGATACCAAGCACCTCGACGTTCCCCGCGAGCGGGTCGTAAGCGCCGATCCAGGCGCGATCAAACGCCAGGGTCTGGTTCAGCTCATTGAGCAGGGTCACGATCTTTCCCTGGATCTCTGGCGTCGCGTGGGAGGTCGGCGGAGTGTAGGCATCCGGCGCCGCCACGACTGGCTGCGGTTCTTGCACGACCAACGGTCGGCTCAGCAACACATTCAGGTCAAACAGGTTGTCCCGTTCCAGCGCCTTCGTAATGTCGTCGCTGGTCTGCTCCAGCATTGTCTTATCTTTTTTCGCAAATACGGCATTGTCTTTCCGACCGATGACGAGGAAGCCATAGGTGCGGTTGCGCTGGCGGAGCGGCACACCGAGCAGCGATTTGGCGCCGGGCGTGACCAGACGCAGCCGCAGGGTGCGCGAGGCGTCGGGATCGGGGCCGGTCGGGATGGCGGTCAGCACTTTCTGCGAGGAGAGCGTGCGGACAATGGACTGGACATCGCGCGGGGTGAATCCTCGGTGGACCTGCGTGGTCAGCGGTCCCTGTTCCTGATGGAAAATGGCCACCAGGGCGGCGTCGGCCGGCAACCCGTTGAGCACGGAAGTCAGAGTGCGTTGAAGATGGGTTTCTGCTGCGGTTTTAGCGGACTCGGCTGAGGGGCTCATCGACCTCTATGCAGAATGCTTCCGAGCATGCAGGGGGCAGCGATTGTCAATCGGCGCATTCGGCGCTGACCGTGAACCGGGACCCGCAGCACGTTCGAAACACGATGCTCGTTATAGGTTGCGCGCTCTCCGCGGTGAAGATCGAGCGTCGGGGCGCATTGTAACAGTCATATGGAAGTAACTCAAGGAAAGTCGCAGCGCTCACGAGTGGTGTGACCCATCAGGGTTGATGATGGTCGGAGGACGGTGCGGGCGGTGGCTGGTGTCCACGCGGCTGTGTTCGACGACGAGCAACATATTGAGGAGGCTGCTGACGAGGCTGATGACCAACGCACCCCAGAACGACGCGCCGAATCCGGCCACCGTAAACCCTTTGACCAGCGCGGCCGTCACCTGCAGCAGCAGGGCATTGATGACGACCATGAACAGGCCGAGCGACACCACAATCAGCGGCAGTGCCAGCAAATACAACAGCGGCCGGATAAGCGTATTCAGCAGCGTGAGAACCAAGACTGCGGCCAGGCCGGCGCCGAGGCTGCTCGACTCGATCCCGGGCACGATGGTCACGGCCAGGAAGACGGCCAGGCCCATGATGATCACGCGCATCACGAGCGGGCGAAGGCCATCGCCTCCCTGACCCCCATGCGGGCTCTGTGAGAGCTGAACGACGCGCATGGATTCCTATTGGGCTGCCTTGGGCTGCGAATCGGACTTGGGCTGCGAATCGGAATAGTGGACTTCCGTGGCCGTCAGACCGTCGGCCCCCTTCTCCGCTTCGACCACCACACGGTCTCCCACCTGCGGGGGACTCTTCGGGCGGCGAAGGTTACGCACCTTATACTGAGTCTTGTCGGTCAGGCGAACCGACACCACTTGGCCCTTGGGCGTTTTTACCTCGATGTGTGTGGCATCAATGGCGGACACCACGCCGAGCACATGTTGCCCGCTGCCGTGGGCGGCCACGAAGACCGGGGCGCTGAACAGGAGAAATGCGGCTAGCATCAGTCGAAGGAATGTCACGGCACGCGTCCTTTCGTTGGTACATTAATGGCGGTGACCACCGGTCGCGCCGGCGGCGGCATCGCTCCCGCCCAGGAACTGATCGATCATCGATTCTTCTTCGAGTTCGTGTTTCGTCTTTGGATTCAGCGCCGCCATTTCCCGCAGTTCTTCCTCGGTGACACTGGGCAAGTGGCGAATAAAATGGACCAGTTCCCAACTCCCGCCGTCCTTGGCGGGGTCGCCGGTGCCCCAGCCCGGCATAGCGGTAAACCGAATGCCGTTCTGAATGATAAAGAACAACTCACCGTCCGACATCGTTTGGGTGTCGGGCAGGCGGAGATCCGGAGACTTGGGGTAGACATTCCTGCCGATCACGGTATCCCCGCTGCCGTTGTTCGCGTGGCAGGAGGCGCAGTGGTCGGCGAAATGGGCCCTGGCGTCGTTGAGCAGCTCCTGCGTCAACGGCAGCGGATTGCGCAGCCGCCGATTTTCATAGGGGATCGCCAAATGGCGGACTTGCCGGGCGATCAACACTTCCAGCTCGTTCGGCTCAGCCTTGGCGCTGAATCCTGTCGTGTACGATTGGTAACCGAACCACCCCAGTAGCCCCAACGTGGCTAGGAATCCCAGCATCAGCAGCACGCAGATTTTCTTCATCCGCAGCACACCTCGCAGTGCGACCACCAGGCCATCATCTCACTATACAGACTCACTTCAATGAATGCCAATTGCAGGGGGCGTCGCGTGCGGTGAATCCGAACCCAATTAGGTTGAGGCTGGTGCAGGAGTGAGTAGCCGTAGCAACAGGATGGCGGTGATCGGCACGTACATCAGGAGGCCGGTTGTGCCCTGGAGTGCTTCGCCGATCCAGAACGTGACAGCCAGGTTGAATATGAGCACGCCGTAGTAGAGGCCCACGCCTAGCAAGAGGCGATGTGTGGTGGAAGGTGTCTGGGGTGGAAGTGCGGTAGCAAGGCGGCGATCGAGGGGGAAGTAGATGAGGAGCGAGATGATGCCGACCACGGCCCACCCCACATAGTTGGCCATCGGCACGCCGAAATGCACGCCCGGGTCCGGATAATAATAGATCTTGCCGAGGAACCAGCGATCGCCGCGAAGCGCCACCGGGTCGATCACCATGTCGATAAAGGCGAAAAACAGCACTGTTAAAATGAAGACCCGCCATGACGTGCGCTCGGCCGGCGCAAACGCCAGCCGTGGGAGCCGCTGTCCCGGTTCCTGATGGCCCGGCCTGATGGGCAGCAGCAACAGCAGGGCGACGCAGTAGCTGGCAAACAGGAGGAACGAAAACGAGATCGAATCCATGAAGGGGATATTCGAGAAGTAGAGTTCCTGGCCGACCGTAGAGCCGGTGTAATGGTACCAGCCGAAGGGAATGCCGTTACGCGTGGAGGAATACTCGCAGACGAACGCCGTGATCCAGCTGATGAGCCAGAACCGCCAGGTGCGAGGCCACCCGATCAGTGCGATGGCTGAAACCAAAAACGCCGCCAGAAAGGCGAAGACGTAGGGACGGAAGAGGATGGTCTTTACAAAAAGAAGGAGGAATTCCATTAATTCTCAATTTTCAATGCTCAATGAGCAATGAAAGTTGAATGGATTTAAATTTGAACAGTGATCATTGAACATTGGATGCCTACACATACCCATGCTCGCGAAACCACCTCACCGCCTTCTCCAGCGCAACTTCCACCGGTGTTTGAGGCAGACCCAGTTCGCGAATGGCCTTTGAACAATCATAATGCATTTTGTATTTGGCCATTTTCACCCCCTCGAGGGGAATGCGTGGCGGGACCCCGGTCAGGTTTGCGACCCATTGATTCGCATAGGCCAGCGGCAGGATGGCCAGGCGAGGCAGTTTAACGGAGGGCGCTTTCACCCCTGTGATCCGGCTGAGTATCTGAAAGACTTCGTTCAGCAGAAGATTCGTATTGCCCAGAATGTAGCGTTCACCTTGACGGCCCTTCTGCATGGCGAGCAGATGGCCTTGCGCCACGTCATCCACATCGATCAGGTTCATGCCCGTTTCGATATAGGCGGGCATTCGGCCCTTCATGAAGTCCACGATGATCTGGCCGGTGGGTGTCGGCTTCACATCGGCCGCTCCGACCGGCGCGCTGGGGTTGACGATGACGACCGGCAGGCCTTCGCGCGCTAGTTTAAGCACTTCCTGCTCGGCGAGATATTTGGATCGTTTGTAA
>WBZU01001413.1_pt1 | contig 18067 bp, 13 predicted proteins | sample 5204311 | NCBI WGS metagenome assembly WBZU01 (sample SAMN12344359, study PRJNA552823) | activated sludge metagenome | biome: Activated sludge suspended growth; feature: Nitrification reactor; material: Wastewater; isolation source: activated sludge from nitrification reactor of wastewater... | reverse complement strand
AAAACGAACGATAAAACATTAAAATTCAAAACCAACATCAACTGTAGTGGATGTGTGGAAAAGGTAACTCCATTTCTAAATGATGCAAACGGAATTTGCCATTGGGATGTGGACACTGCAAACAAAGACAAAATTCTTTCTGTGCATTCCGAAGGAATTACCGAAGAAGAAGTAATCCAAAAGGTGCAAGATGCAGGATTTAAAATTGAATTATTAACCCAATAAAAAAACAGAAATGAACATAGTATCAAAAATATCAGCTGCAACTTTATTGCTGTTTTCATCCTCCTCTTGCAACGCTCAAATTAAAAATGCAAAAACCGAGATCGTGAAAATTTATGGCAATTGCGAAATGTGTGAAAAGACGATTGAAACAGCAGGAAATGTAAAGAAAGTTGCTAACGTAGAATGGAACAAAGACAGCAAAATGGCAACAATAACTTACGACAGTATCAAAACAAATCAAGATGAAATCTTGAAACGCATTGCTTTGGCTGGTTATGATAGCGACAAATTCCTCGCTCCAGATGATGTGTATAGTAAACTTGCTGGATGTTGCCAATACGAAAGGGTAAAGAAAACTGCAATTGTTTCAACCGCAGTTATTGAAGACCACTCAATGCACAATCAAGAAAACGTAGTTGAAACGAAGCAAGAAGTAAATCAACTGAAAACGATTTTCGAAAGTTACTTTGCTTTAAAAGATGCTTTGGTAAAATCAGACGGTAAATTAGTTTCAACATTAGCTAAAGACGTACTTGCAAATATCAATTCGGTTAAAATGGAAAAACTCTCATCAGAAGAACACACTGTTTGGATGAAAGTGATGAGTAGTTTAAAATCAAATACCGAAAAAATTGTAGCTACTACAATTATAGAAAAACAGCGTGTCGTTTTTATGGATTTGTCAGCAAACTTTTATGCTTTGCTCAAAGTCAGTAAACAGGATTATTCTATATACTATCAAAATTGCCCAATGTATAACGATGGTAAAGGAGCAAATTGGTTGAGCAAAGAAAACGCAGTAAAAAATCCATACTACGGTTCGCAAATGCTTACTTGTGGCAAAACAGTAGAAACCATTAAATAAACTCCAATTTGGCGTAATCGAAAACGGTTACGCCATTTCTTAAACTCAACAAATGAAAATCTTAAAATGGTTCTACAAAATATTCTTTCAAAAAAATTGCTGCCGATAGTATTTTTACTATTGGTCAGTAATAATATATCCGCTCAAAAAACAGTTCGTTACGACCTTTATGTAAAAGACACTTTGGTAAACTTTACTGGGAAATTCAAAAGAGCCATAGCCGTAAACGGACAAATCCCTATGCCAACGCTCGTCTTTACAGAAGGCGACACAGCAGAAATTTACGTTCATAATTTGCTTAAAGAAGAAACATCTTTGCATTGGCACGGCTTATTTTTACCCAACAAAGAAGATGGCGTTCCTAATTTGACGCAAATGCCAATCAAGCCAAATACTACACACGTTTACCGTTTTCCAATTATTCAAAATGGCACACATTGGTATCACAGTCATTCGGGTTTGCAAGAACAAATAGGAATGTATGGCAATTTTATAATGCTCAAAAAATCTGATGACAAAACATTTCGAAAGGGAATTGATGATTTACCTACCGTTCCCATTGTATTAAGCGAATGGACAGACTTAAAACCTGAAAACATTCACAGAATGTTGCATAATGCCAACGATTACCCAGCATTGAAAAAAAATGCCGTTCAAAGTTATGCAGAAGCCATTAAAGCTGGGCATTTCAAAACCAAACTAAAAAACGAATGGAAACGAATGTTGGCAATGGATGTAAGCGATGTGTATTACGAAAAAATATTGATGAATGGTAAACCGAGTACAGACCTTACAGCCATTGACGGAAAGGAATTAAAGGCAGGTGACAAAGTGCGTTTAAGAATTTCAAACGGTGGAGCATCATCTTACTTTTGGCTCACTTATGCAGGTGGCAAAATTACAGTAGTAGCCAACGATGGCAACGATGTAGAGCCTGTTGAAGTAGATAGATTGATTATTGCTGTTTCTGAAACCTACGATATTATTGTAACTATTCCTGCCGAAAATACGGCTTTTGAATTTTTGGCAACCACCGAAGACAGAACCAATTCTGCATCATTATACATTGGCAACGGCATAAAACAACTGAAATCATCACAACCAAGATTGAAGTATTTTGAAGGAATGAAGATGATGAATGATATGATGAAAATGAATGGCGATTTGGACGATATGGGAATGAATATGAGCCTAAATCAAATGGATATGAATGTGGTAATGTATCCGGAAATTACTGGAGACAGCAAACCAAAACAAAGTGATAACGACCCAAACCGATACAACGCCAATGCTTTGGCAGATATTGTTACGTTAAACTATGCAATGTTGAAATCACCCAACAATACTTCACTTCCAAAAGATGCACCCGTAAAAGAGTTAAAATTTACACTAACAGGAAATATGAACCGCTATGTTTGGAGTTTAGATAATAGAGTAATATCTGAAACTGATAAAATTCTAATCAAAAAAGGTGAAAATGTTCGTATCGTTTTATATAACAACTCTATGATGCGACATCCAATGCACTTGCACGGACACGATTTTCGTTTACTCAATGGTCAAGGCGCCAATGCACCCTTAAAAAATGTTGTGGACATTATGCCAATGGAAACCGATACATTGGAATTTAACGCCAATGTAGAAGGCGATTGGTTTTTTCACTGTCATATTCTCTACCATATGATGAGTGGTATGGGCAGAGTATTTACTTATGAAAATCAAGCTCCAAATCCTTTAATAACAAATCCTAAATTGGCTCAACGTAAACTATTTGCAGACGACCGTAAATTTCATTTTATGGCAGACAACGATTTTGCTACCAACGGAAACGATGGAATGGCAATGTTACAAAACACTCGTTGGAGCATAGGTTCAGAATGGCGTTTAGGCTACAATGATATGCACGGCTATGAAACCGAAACACATATAGGACGATACATTGGAAAAATGCAATGGCTGATGCCGTTTATTGGTTTTGATTGGCGTTACAGAAAAATGGGAATTGATGAACAAGAAGAAAATTTATTCGGACAAGTAAATAAAAAAGACAACAGAACTGCTGTAAGTTTAGGGTTTATGTACACGCTTCCAATGTTGGTGAATTTTCAGGCAGAAGTGTATCACGATGGAATTGTTCGACTTTCTTTAATGCGAGAAGATATACCGATTACGAAAAGAATAAGAGCTGGTTTTATGGTAAATACAGACAAAGAATTTATGGTTGACTTGCGTTATATCATAAATAGAAATATGGGGATTAGAACACACTACGATAGCGATATGGGATTTGGAGTTGGACTGACATTAAATTATTAATTGCTACCCAATTTGCAAGCACATTGCCAAAGCCCCACAAAGCCAACACGCAGACCAAAGCTTTGTCAAAGAGCTTGCAAAGCCAACGCAAGACAAAATTGTTTTAAAAAATTTACCGACCCTTCAAAAAAATAAAAAACGCAACGCACAACCCAACAGACAATGACACTGACACTGAATCTCAACAATCACAATGGTTTACAAGGACAGACGACAAGAACCACTGGCTATAACAGCACCTACAAGCAAGCAGGGGTTTCGTGCTTCGTATGACAGGAAAGTGCTAAATTTAAAGTTCAGTTCTTCGTATGAAGTTTAGTGCTAAAAATCCCTGCCTGCGTGTAGCTGCAAACCGTTACCGGCAAGCATACTGACGACCGTTCATAATACTAAATGACAAAAAAGAATAAAGGAAAATGGCAATAACATTAGACAGGTTGACAGAAACCTACACAAAATTTAAACCTAAATACGAAGGACTTAAAGAGGACTATTTTTCACCTCTTTTCATTTCAGACAAGTTTGAAAAACCTATCGAAACTGTTCTTGACTATTGTGCATTTGGCAACAATGACTATGGCATTGACGCTTACTACATAGACAAAGAAGCAAAAAACCTTTACTTGTATCAGTTCAAATGGAGTGACAACTACGAACTTTTTAAGGAAACATACAAACGACTTATAAAAGATGGAATTGAAAGAATATTTGGCGACCCAAACACAGATTCTTCAATAAATAAACTCATTCCTAAACTCAAACTTGACCTTGAAGAATACAAAGACTTAATTAATAAAGTTTACATCTGTTTTGTATTTAATGGCGAACCCGAAAAAGCTGAAGGAAGTAGAGTATTAGAGAGTTTAAGAGAAGAACTTGAATCTAAAAAGCATTTCATTGACAGCTATTTCAACAATAATGAAATTACCTTAACCATTCAATACATTTCAAACGAAACAAAAAAGGTAAATCAAACATCAAGAACAAAAAAGACTTTCCAATACGACATTTCGTTCAAAGCACAATCAGCGAAGAGAGCAACTGGCAATGAAGTATTGCATTTAGGTTTCATCAACATATTTGACCTTTACAAAATGTTCGTTGATATGAAACAGCGACTTTTTGAGAAAAATATAAGGGCTGGACTTGCTGATGATTTAGCACCAAATCAAGCAATCAAGAAATCTTTAAAAGATATAGTAATCAACAAAAAGGTTAGTCCTGAATATTTTACATTTCACCATAACGGTGTAACTCTTTTTGCAGAGAAACTTGACGGTGAGAATGGAACAACTAAAATTGTTGAGCCTCGTGTGTTAAATGGAGCACAGACAATAACAACATTATCACGGTTTATCGAGGATATTCAAAAGCATCCTAACTATGCTGACTATGAAACGACATTGAAACAAATAGAGGTAATAGGTAAAATCATTACAAATTGTTCTCAAGAGTTTGTTACCCAAGTAACGATTTCAAATAACAAACAAAACCCCGTTGAATCTTGGAACTTACGAGCTAACGATTTGATACAACTCGAATTTGAAGACAAATTCAGAAAGGATGGGATATTTTACGAACGACAAGAAAATTCTTTTGCAAATCTTCGAGACTCAGACCTTGAAGAACTTGGAATTGAACACTACAAAGAATTAAAAATCAAAAAACTTGCACAGACATTTTTAGCTATTCAAGGAGAAATTGACAAAGTAGCTGAAATAGGAAAAGTATTTGAAACTGACAGCTTATATGAAAAGACATTTCAACCTTCATTTTTAAAATCTGACACAAGGAAAATAATCCTTGCTTATAAAATACAGTTTCGATTAAACGCAATAATCAGAGAAATTGAAAGCAGAGGAGAAAACAAATATTTCTTTGTTAGGTATGCAAGGAATCTTGTATGGGCTTTGACAATTCAGGGTTTGCTAAACGACAATTATATTGACGACTTGCTTGAAAACTATGGCAACAGTTTATCAGTTGAAGCAGACTTCAATTCAATAGTCAAAGACATTGGTTCCAAAAAAATCAGAATTATTCTTTCAGAACTTATCAAACAAAAAAAATATCAGGACTACGTAGAAAACGGAAAATTCAGCTTTTTAAAAACAAGAGTTTCATTTGTTGACTGTATGACAATTGCTAACAATAGATACGGTTGGGAAATGCAAAAAATTACATTCAACACTAAATGACAACAACACGGACGACAAGAATGCCAGCCGGTAACATGGGTTTGGCGTCATGCGGGGTGAAGTGCTTAAATTCAAGTTCAGTTTTTCAAATCAGCTTTAGTGCTGGGTTGACAGTTTTGTGCCCTGAAATCCCGCACGAACGCCAAGCCCAAAAACGTTATGCCCAATGCTATCGGACGAGCGTTTCAGTTATCAACAGACGCAAAAAGTAACTACCTTTTTTAGTAAATTTGACCAATGACATTAAAAGAAAAAGAGAAATACAAAACGGAGTTTAAGACAGGACTTGACAAATTCACTACCAAGCTGGAAAAATATGTTTCCACGGACAAAGGCGACTGGTCAGTAAAGGGTTTTATCGATGTATATAAAAACATTTACACCATTTCTTCGGACACCAAAATTGTTTCAAAAATTCTTGAAATACACATCTTTCCTCAAATCCTTCAGTTCGCTGAAGAGATCGGATACAAAATCTTATTGACTGAACATCAAAATTATTATCCTGATCTGACTTTCATCAACAAGAAAAATGAAGATGTGAAATTTGCGGTCGACTTGAAAACAACCTATCGCAAGAAAAACGGAATTTCAAGTTTCACATTGGGTAGTCACGGAGGCTATTTTAAAGAACGGGACAAGAAAAAGAATATTCAATTTCCTTACAGTCAATATTTGGGTCACTATTGTTTGGGTGTTATTTACACTCGAACAGATATTAATGCTGATGACCCCACTGATACCGAAATTTATCAGGTGCAAGAACTTCAAGAAGGACACGAAAAACCGAGCAAGAAAGTTGGAGAAAGAGAAGTTACGACTGTCAAGAATTTAAAATCCATTACTTCCGTAATCAAAGATTTTGATTTTTTTGCTGCTGAAAAATGGAAAATAGCAAGCGACAAACAGGGTTCTGGTAATACTGCAAACATAGGTTCTACATTAAGCATTGACGACTTACGCAATGAAAAAGGTGTTTTTAGCCAACTTGGCGAAAAATGGTTTGATGAGTATTGGATAAACTTCGGTTCGGCCACAATGGTTAAGGACGGAAAAAACATTAAAATTACTTCACTAAAAGATTTCCTAGAGTTTAAGGGCAGAAAGGATCTTCTGTCAAAAATCGTTTCCAAAGCAAATGGTGCTTCCTCGAATTCTAACAACTCTCATAAAAAAGCTGCTTCAAAAAAGGCAACTAAAAAATCAACTAAGAAAAAAGGAGGAAAAAGAAAATGAAAGTTATCGTTCCTCCAATAAAAAGTCAGGGTATAAAAACCAAACTTATTCCTTGGATAAAGGACCTAGTATCCATTGCCGACCAAAAAGGAAAATGGATAGAGCCTTTTTTGGGAACTGGAGTAGTTGCATTTAATTCAGGGTATAAAAAAGCTATTTTGAATGACACAAACCCTCATATAATTGGCTTCTATAAAGGCATTCAGGATAAAACAATTTCCGCGCCTTTAATGAAGAAGTATTTGGAAGAAGAGGGAAAATTATTAAGTGAAGCCGAAAATAACGGTTATGAACATTACTTAAAAGTCCGTTCCCGTTTCAATGGAGGAGAATTTTCACCTTATGATTTCATTTTTCTTTCAAGAGCAGGATTTAATGGAATGATGCGCTTTGGCAGTAAAGGAAATTGGAATATTCCATTTTGTAAAAAGCCAGACCGTTTTGCACAAGCATACATAACAAAAATTACTAATCAGGTTGCGACAGTATCTCAAATTATCCAACCTAAACCTAACTGGACATTTCACAATAAATCGTTTGCAGACATTATTCCATTAGCTTCAGAGAATGATATTATTTATTGCGACCCACCGTATTATGGCAGACACGTTGATTATTACAACGGTTGGACAGAACAGGATGAAGAATTGCTATTTAACTTGCTTTCCGAAACAAAAGCAAAATTTATTCTATCAACTTGGCATCATAATGACTGGAGAGAAAATGAAATGATTAATAAGTTTTGGAACAAATTCAATATTGTTACCAAAGACCATTTTTATCACAACGGTGGCAACATTGAAAACAGACGGACAGTTGTTGAGGCGTTAGTTTGTAATTTTGATACAGACGACTTCACAACTCATAATCACGGGCTGACTGAAAAAATTAAGCTTGAACAACTTGCTTTGAGATTTGAAGAAAGACAAGAAGCACTGGGCATAACAGCGGCTACCCAAAAGGCGGGGAAACGTGTTCCAAAGACAGTGTAATAGTTAATCAAACGTTAGTTTTTCAAATCAAGTTTGGTGGTAATATCCCGCCCTTCGGGTAGCCGCAAACCGTTACCTGCTATGTTAGAAAGACGACCATACAAGACAGCGACACGTTTTGACGGACTGACAATCTTTATTAGCGGACAACGGGGATGCCGAAAACCGACCAGAGTAGGCACTAATTTTTAAACCAAAACAAAATGGCAAATTTTTATTGCAAGTGGTGCGGAAGCAAGTATTCCAGCGTTTCAAGTTTGACATCGGGTTCTTGTTCAAAGAATCCAGAAGGCAACAAACACGGACTTTACGAAGGAAGTGAAAAATCACAATACGTTTGTAAGTATTGTGGTAGCAAGTATTCAAGTCTTTCAAGTTTGTGTTCGGGTTCTTGCTCAAAAAGTCCTCACAAGAAACATCACCCTGCTATGTGAAAATCATTTATCGGTGGTGGCGAAGCCACCACCGATTTTTTTAACGACACGAATAATTTAGAATGGAAGCATCAACAACAATAAAACAAATGTTAGCAGGGAACAGAATTTTTGTTCCTACTTATCAAAGAGCATATTCTTGGGACACAGAATTTGAAAAAAGCAAAACGCCAAAACAGGTAAATGTTTTTTTATCGGACTTGGAGGACTACAACAAAAGTTCAACAAAATCATTTTACTACTTCGGACATTTTCTTTTTGAAGAGAAACCCGACAAAAAATTTGGCGTAATTGACGGACAGCAAAGACTTACAACAATTGTAATTTTTCTTTCTGCTCTATTCAAACGACTAAGTTCGATTAGAAAACTCACAGAAACCGAACAGGAAATTTTTGAAGACATTATTAAACGAAACTCAACCTATCGTTTTGAAACAGTTGATTATGACAAACAACTTTTCAAAGATTATGTAATTGACCAAACCAAAAAAGACAAGAACGGACTTGAAACTGCATCAGCAAAAAGAATTGTAAACGCTTTTGACTTTTTCGCTTCGCAATTGGAAAACAAGGACGAACCTTATTTGCTTAAAATGTTGAACACAGTGCAAAACGCAACTTGCACAACACATCCGGTAAAAGACGAATCGGAAGCAATTCAGATGTTTATTTTCCAAAACAACAGAGGCAAAAAACCTTCAAACTTGGAAATAATCAAAGCTCAATTTATGTTCAATGTTCATCTTTACGGTGGCGAAGAAAAAGAATCACTAATTGAGGAAATCAAAAATCGCTTTGAAAAAATCTACAAATCAATTTCATCAATAGAATACAACATTAATGAAGATGATGTTTTGGTTTACACTTTGAGAGTTCATTTCAATTCACTTTGGGAAACCAACGCAATTGAAAAAATCAATAAACTACTTTCAGACGGAAATCCAATTTCATTCATAAAATCATTCACACATTCGTTAGCAATTAGTTTTGAGCATCTAACAACATTCTTCGGTAAAGACGAAAGAGAACAATTAGAAGTTCATTCACTAATTACACTTGGAGGAATTGGAATCGCAATTCCTTTTGTAATCAAGGCTTACAAATTCGGTTTGCCGACAAATACGATAAATCAACTTTGCAGTAAACTCGAATCAATCGTTTTACGACATCGTTTAATTGGAACAAGAGCCGACATTACTTCAAGAGTAAATGATGTTTTCCAAAATTTCACAGCAGAGAAACCCGACATTAAGCCAATCATTGACAGAATAGACTGGATGAAAAAAACAGGTGGCGACTCTTGGTGGTGGGCATATTGGAATGACACAGAATTTGAACGTTCAATTCAAGCGGCAATTCCTCACTCGACAGCTAAATATCTTCTTTGGAAATACGAAAACTACTTAGAAGGTCAAGGCAAAAGCGGTTATTCCCCGACACGTTTTGACAAAATTGTTAGCCCTGAATTGGAACACATTGCACCGCAAACACCGACAGACGGAAAGCCAGTTGCAGCAGGGTATTGCGAGTATGACGAGGAGTTTAGACAACAGTATATTGACTGTCTAGGCAACTATTTATTACTTTCAAAATCTCATAACTGTTCCGTAGGTAACAATCCATTTGCGGACAAGAGAGCAACATATAATCACTTGGCACAGCAAAGAGAAATTCAAGAAATGACAAAGGACAACTTAACTTGGACAAAGCAAGAAATCCAAAAACGCAAGGAGAAAATCATCACTTTTTTAAAGGACAACGTGTGACGACAGAAGGAAACACAGCAGGTAACACGGGTTTTGCGTCAGGCGGGGTGACGTGCAAACTTGGAGCTTTGTGCTTCTATTCAAGTTCAGTGCTGGTTGACAGTTTTGCGCTCCGAAACCCGCCCGAACGCAAAGCCCGAAAACGTTACCACCAATGCTAAAAAGACAGACGACACAGCAAGACAATGACTGAAAATGGACTCGACATACAGACCATATCGGCCAAGCGGACAGACAAACAAGCTGACCGTGTTTTGCTATTGGGACAGGTGACAAAAAAGAAAGAGAAAGCCCACCCTTCGCATTTTTTAAAATTTCTTTTTGCCAGCCGCACAAACGGCACATTTGGTTTTGCCCTACACACAAACCATTGCTTCGCAAAACCAAAAGAGCCGTTTTTTATCAACGCATAATTATGATAATTCAAAATGAAGTTCTCTGTTATCATATCAACCTCTCAAAACCGAACCGATTGGCTCATAAACAGAAGTTTGAATTCTGTTTACAGACAAATTGGAATTGACAAGTCTGAATGGAATGTTTTCGTTGTTGACGACAATGAAAATGAAGTCGAGTTTTCTGAAATTGTAAAACGAATAGAACGCCTAAGAAAGGACTTACAATTAAAAGAAACAGAATTTCCGACAACTGTTTTGAAAAACACAAGAACTCGATTTATGTCGGGGACAGGTGCTTGGAACACTGGAATTTTTGAAGCGTACAAACAATTCCCAAAAGGCTTTGTAAGCATTTTAGACGATGATGACGAATATTTGCCAAATCATTTAACTGATTGCTTAACCGCAATCAGCGAAAACGCTGTTGCGGTTTTTCAGCGTTTAATTTGGCTGAATGACGACAAATCAACTATGAATGTTGATTTGACAAAAGACCAATTAACGACTGAAAATTTCTTTATTGGAAATCCGGGCGTACAAGGAAGTAATATGTTTTTCAAAACGCAAAACCTTGTTGATATTGGCGGATTTGACGAGACCTTGCCAAACACAACCGACAGAGATTTAATGATTCGTTTTCTTTGCGAAAACGACACAAATAACATAGTTGTAATTGAAACTATTGGCGTAATTCATTACAACCACAAACGTGAAAAAGTAAACAATGATATTCAAAGAAAAAAACAAGGTTTGGATTTGTTTTACAAAAAATACAAAGCTCATTTTTCAGAAGAAGCCTATCAAAAATCACTTTTAAGAGCAAAAGCATTTTTCAATTACAATCCAACGGAACAGATTATAATTTGTATGCCGTTGAAGAATGCAGAAAAAACATTAAAAAATGCTGTTTTTTCCGTATTGCAACAGAAAAATACAAAACGTGAAATTGTGTTGCTAATTGGGAACGATAATTCAACAGACAATTCCGAAACAATTTTAAATGAAATTGTGTCGCAAAATCCGAATGTTGTTTTGTTGAATGTAAATTTTGGAAATGCGTATTTAAACAGAAACTATTTGAACGAATACGCCCGAATAAATTACCCGAATTGCGTTTTAATTGGCAGACTTGATGCTGATGATGTGATTTATAATGAAAATGCAATTAGCGAAATTGAAAAGTTGTTTGATGAAAACAATTTTGATGTATTGATTTGCGGTAACAAGCAAGTGAAAAACGGAATTGTTTTAGATTGGGAAAACAAACCAAGCAAAAAACTATTGCAAGATGATTTTCTTCTAAACCAACTTTTTGAAATGACACAAGGAAGTCCGAAGGCTGAACTGCCCTCTTGCAATACGTTCATCAAGCCCACGATAAAAACAGAATATCCCGACAAAGCAAGTGCAGAAGACCATTGGTTTACTGTTTTGCTGCTTTTGCAAAAGGAAAAACTAAACATTTTGATTGATGAAAATTTGCTTTATTGTTTTTATTCTTTGGACGGTTTTACAACACACAGCAATAAGAAAACAAACAACTATATTAAGAGCAGAAACGAATTATATGAATTCTATCAAGCGAATAAATGAGTAGAGAAAAAATTGGAATAGAGATTTTGAATAAAAACTTTCCTGATAAAACATTTCGTTTTTTGGGCGAAGGAAAATCGTCTGTTGTTTTTACTGATGAAACTTCGGTTTACAAAGTTTTTCTTTTAGAAAACTACGAAGCACTTGGCTATAAACGAAACATTTTAAACACAATTCAAGCGAATAAAAGCAAGTTTGAAAATTCAAAATTCTTTTATCCAATACAACAAATAATTGAAGTAAACAACGATTGTTTTATTCTCATTTACCCATTTGAAAAAAGTAAACCTTGTACATCATTTGAAAAAATTGAACTTCAAAATTTCCTAGTAGAAAATTGGCAAAAAAGGCTAATATTTCAAGATGTAAAACCCGAAAATTTTGTTCGAGTAAATGGAAAACTAAAATGGATTGACTACGAACCCGATAAGTTCACAGATAATTTGTTTTTGAATATGGCTGTTCGTGGTTTTATCTACGCAAAATATCCAAACGAAAGTCAATCATTTCTAAACAAACTTTGCCGTAGTGCAATCAACAATTTTGATTTAACCGAATTGCAAGGTTTTCAAGAGTTCTCAAACACTTTGTTTGCAAAAATAATTTTCCAAGAAAGCAAAATTGAAACGCAACAAATAGAAAATTGCAAATCGGTAAATGATGTTTCAGAAATTGTAGATAACGGCATTTTCAAATTGCCATATCACGACAATTTCAATGCAGAAAAGGCATTTTGGCAGCTGAACAAACGAAACATTTATCTTGATGAAATAAGTTTTGAAAACCTGAGAATTGACAATCAAAACTATTTTTCGCCTGAAAACATAATTCTGAAAACGAAAAGAATCGTTGAGCCGAAACAAAAAGTTTCATTAGTTATTAAGGCTTGTGTTCAAGATGCAGAAATTATTTATGAAGCAGTAAAACACGTTGTACGCCAGTTATCATTTCCCAACAGTTTTGATGAAAGTATTTTAGCTTTGGATATTCGGGAAAATGATTTCTTGCGAGAGTACAATCCAAATAACACGTGGGAAAAACTGATTGAACAATCTCAAAGATTGGTTGATGATTTAATTATTGACAAATTTATTTTTCCGATAGAAAACGATGTTCAACACATCAATCAAAAATGGTTTGGATTACAAACTACTACCACGCACACAATTCAAAAAGTTCCTGTATCTGCACAACTTTACGCATTTGAAAAGCCAAAAAACGATTATGTTTTGCAAGTAGATTGCGATGCAATGATTGGCAGATTGTCAAAGGAACATTCGTTTCTTAATGATATGATTTCGGAATTTGAAAAAAACGAAAATGTTCTTTCTGTTGGTTTTAATATCTATAAAGGAAAAGAAACAACGTTTACTTCATACTTCGGTTTTGAAAATGGTGGGTTTGTTCCCGAAGTTCGTTTTTGTTTACTCAAAAAAAGTAGAATAGAAAATGTATTGCCGTTGAAAAATGAAATCGTTGAAAATGCTTTTAAAGTCAGTTGGTACAGAGCATTAGAACAACGCCAAAAAGAAACAAAAACTTGTTCAATTCGTGGTGGTGACAGTCGTTCATTTTTCATTCACCCGCACAACTTTAAGAAAACGGATAAAGATGTTTGGTTTACTACACTTGACAGAGTTGAACAGCTTGAAATACCGGAAAATCAAATCAATGAATTTGATTTAGCAGGTTCGTATTATGATTGGGCTATTTCAAAACGTAATGAAGAATTGGTTGTAATTTCTTGTTTTCGGAATATTCCACTTTCACGTTTTTTGCGTTATTGGTATTCCCTGATAAGCCAAACGTTTCAAGATTGGGGACTTGTTTTAATAGACGATGCTTCGGATAACGGAATTAGTCATTTCATTAAAGAACTCATCAAGCCATATAAACACCGTATTACATTTATTCAAAACCGTTTTCGTGTTGGGGTTGCACAAAATACATATAAAGCCATTCATTACTTTTTAGAAAATCAAGAAAGTGTTGTTTGTGTTGTTGATGCTGACGATGCAATAATCGGCAGAAATGCTCTAAAAAACATTTTTGAAAAATATTCCTTTTTTGATGCAGATGTGGTAATTGGTAAAATGTACCGAACTGACAAAATTCACGCACACTACAAGTACACACCGAATTTTATCAATCCAAGACTGTACGGTGGAAATGTCTGGCAGCACATAAGAAGTTTCAAAAAATATCTTTTTGATAGTTTGAGTTTTGACGATTTGAAAATTCCAAACAAACAACAACAAACAGATGATATTTTGTTATCAAAACGGTTCAGTCAAAAAATGGTTTTCCCAGAGCATTGTTGGGATTTTACATATATGATACCGATTGTAGAAATGTCTGAAAATCCAATGTGGATAAACCATTTCAATGTTTTTCACGACAGAACAACAATAAACACAACGGAAATTAAACAACGAAAAGAAGAAATTATTTCTGAAATACTTGCAAAGTCGAGAAAATCAAAACGAGATGTTTTAAAAGGCAGAAAAACATTTTTACCTAATCTCAATCAAATTGAAATTGACATTACATACGAATGTAATTTAAAATGTATCAATTGCAATCGTTCATCAACGCAAGCACCTATCAAAGAAGGAATGAGCGTTGAACAAATTGAAAACTTTGTTCGTGAAAGTATTGAACTCAATAAAAAATGGAAGTTAATAAACCTACTTGGTGGCGAACCTACAATTCACAAAGACTTTTTGGAAATTGTAAATCTGATTTTGAACGAATACATCATTAAACATTCCACTGAAACAATTTTGCAAGTTACAAGTAACGGTTTTGGCGAATTGGTGCAAGAACGTTTATCAAAATTGCCAAAACATAAAAATTTGATTATTGATTATGCTTCGTTTAAAGACGAACGTATTGTTCCGTATTTCTCGCCATTCAATGACGCACCCATTGACAAGCCTGACGGAAAAGAAAAAGAATATCACAAAGGTTGTTGGGTAACATCTTATTGCGGAATTGGCTTAAATCAAATGGGGTATTATCCGTGTGGTGTTGCTGGTGGAATAGATAGAATATTCAAATTGAATTTAGGCGTTCAGTCCTTAAAAAATGTAGATGAAAACATTGCTAAGTATTTAGACACATTTTGCCGTTTTTGTGGCAATTTTTCAGACTATGCCAAAAACTATGGAAACTTCATTCCACGAAATGAAAAGGCTGCACTAACAAAAGCAATTACTTCGGAGTCTTGGAAAAAAGCATATAAAAAATACAATGGCAATTAAACGGGCGATATTACTTTTAAGCGGTGGTATTGATTCCACAACTTTACTTGCTAAATTATCAAGTGAAAACTATGATGTTGTTGCAATTAGCTTTAATTACGGACAAAAACACAAGATTGAATTGAACTATGCAAAGAAAAACGCTGAAAAATACGCTGTTAAAGAACATTATATTATTCAGTTGGACAAAACACTTTTCCAATCTTCTGCATTAGTAAATCGGGACATTGATATTGCAACTTATGAAAACGCTGAGTTGCCTGAAGGACAGGTGAATGCTTATGTTCCGTTTAGAAATTTACTTTTCATAAGCACAGCTTTGAGTTTGGCTGAAACAATGAAAATAAACGAAGTTTATTTAGCATTTAATAGTGATGATAACGCCAATTTTTGGGATTGTAGAACTGACTTCGTTGAGAAAATTAATGCAATAGCATCTTCAAATACTTCAATTCAAATTAAAACGCCTTTCATAAACTTGTCAAAAACAGAAGTTGTAAAATTGGCAAGACAATATAACGTTGATTTGAACAATACAATTACTTGTTATCAGCCAATTGAAGCAACAGAATGCGGTATTTGTTTGAGTTGTGTAACAAAACAAAAAGCGATTGAAAATGCCTAAGACCGAAACCATACTTGTAACAGGCGGGGCGGGTTTTATCGGCTCAAATCTTTGTCAGTTATTAATTGACAAGGAATTTTATATTGTTTGCTTAGACAACTTTGATGATTTTTATTCGGAAGAAATTAAGCAAAACAATGTAAAAGATTTGTTGAACAATCAGTTATTTGAGTTCATTAAGGGCGATATTCGCGACAGCGTTTTGTTGGACAACGTTTTTTCAAAACATCAATTTGATTTTGTAATTCACTTGGCTGCAAAAGCAGGCGTTAGAAATTCAATTTTTAATACGCAAGAGTATTTCGATGTGAATGTAAACGGAAGTATATGTTTGCTTGAAACAATGCGAAAATACAACGTAAAGAATTTAGTTTTTTCATCATCATCTTCGGTTTATGGAAACAAAAACGGAAAATTACTTGAAACGGAAAATTGCGACAATCCAATTTCACCTTACGCAGTTTCAAAACGTGCGGTTGAAATGCTGAATTACAATTATCACATAAACTCAAAATTCAACATAGTTAATTTACGTTTGTTCAGCGTATACGGAAAAAATCAAAGACCTGATTTAGTTCTTTATAAATTCATCAATCTAATTTCAAACAATAAACCATTAGAAATTTACGGCAACGCAAATACGACAAGAGATTACACATACATTGACGACATTGTGAATGCATTTTATTCGTCTATCGAATTTCTAAAAACCAACGACAGCAACATTTACGAAACTATAAACATCGGCAACGACAATCCAATTTCTTTGCGACATCTCATAGACCTAATCGCAAAAACGACTAAACGACACGACATTAAAATTATAGAAACTGGATTTGTAAAAGGCGAAGTAACCAATACACACGCAGACATAAATAAAGCAAGAAGATTATTAAGTTTCAGGCCAACGGTTTCTATTGAAAATGGTATAAATTTGTTTTATGATTGGTATGTAAGTAAAAATAAATCCATTTTGCAAGCACATTGCCAAAGCCACACAAGACCAACCACAGACCAAAGCTTTGTCAAAGAGCTTGCAAAGCCAAAACAGAAGAAAAAGAAATTTTAAAAAATGCCCCACCGCACGACAAAAGACAATGAAAAGAGCAATAACAAATAGACTGAAAAACTACGGCAGACAAGGAAGCACTGGTGGTAACAGGCGTTTGGCTCAATGGCGGGTGAAGTGGTTAATTGAACATTCTACCTCGCATCAACTTTTGTGGTGTATTGACAGTTTTGTGCTCCGAAATCCGCCACTGCGCCAAGCGCCAAAACGTTAGCAGCAACCGTATGTCACCACACAATTTGGACAGAAACCAACTTTATAAGATATTCACCAACAAATAAAACAAAAGAGCAATGAAAATGAGAGCAACCTTACTTATAGCAATTATCTTTTCCGGACTACTGACACAGTTGTCTGCTCAAGATACAACTCTTGTAAAAATTGCAGAACCTGAATTTCCTAATGAACCAATGTTATTGACAGATAGTACTTTTTCACTTTCAGCTATTCCTAGCGAAATTGGAGAGAGAGATAGTAAAATCAAATTGTCAGGGACAGAGATGTATTATGTTTTTAAAACTACACAATCTACTCTTCGCATTTCATCAGGTAGGTCAGTAAAGTTTATAGTTAATCATTCACCAGACGGGTTTAGTCCAGCAAATCCAAAGGACTATTATAGAGTATATAAAATTGTGGTTGACGAAAAAAAGAAAAAACGGTTATGTCATTTTATGACTTTAATTGACAAAGGGATAAAGGGGATAATAACAACACCCGCAGTATCCCTACCTGCGACCTTTAAGAAGGTTAGAAATAATATCTACTTAATCAGCTTGGACAACTTGGAAAAAGGAGAGTATGCTGTTCTTGCAGGTTCAAAAATGTTCACTTTTGGCATTGACTGATAGAAAACGGCAGCTGCTAACAGCGGTTTTGCGTTATGCGGGCAACTTGGTTCATTGGCAAATTTGAGTTACTTTTAAATTGTACTAAATATCCAATTTATTCACCCAAATCCCGCACACCGCAAGAGCCGCAAAACGTTATAACTAATAGGGCGAAAATTTTCGGAACACAAAAAATAACCAATCAAAATTAGTTTCTGTTTCTATGAAATTCCGAATTACAATTTATTTCTTGCTAT
>WBZU01000559.1_pt3 | contig 18067 bp, 12 predicted proteins | sample 5204311 | NCBI WGS metagenome assembly WBZU01 (sample SAMN12344359, study PRJNA552823) | activated sludge metagenome | biome: Activated sludge suspended growth; feature: Nitrification reactor; material: Wastewater; isolation source: activated sludge from nitrification reactor of wastewater... | reverse complement strand
GCCTGCGCACCGTCGGCCTCGTGCTGCTCGCCGTGCTCGCCGTCGCGGCCGGCGGCGGGCTGAGGTACACGCAGCCGCAGCCGCTCCTCCCCGAGGCGACCGCCTCGCTCGCGACGACGACCGGCGTGACGTTCACCCAGGCGGCCGACGGGCGCCTCGAGTGGTCGCCCGCCGCCGGCGGCGCGACGACGGGGCTCATCGTCTATCCGGGCGGGAAGGTGCCCCCGGCGGCGTACGGCCCGCTCGCCCAGTCGATCGCGCGGGAGGGATTCCTCGTCGTCATCGTGCCGATGCCGTTCAACCTCGCGGTCTTCGGGATCGGGGCGGCGGACGGCGTGATCGCCGCGCACCCGGAGGTCACGGCCTGGGCGATCGGCGGGCACTCGCTGGGCGGGTCGATGGCCGCGCAGTACGCGTCGGACCACCAGGCGACGATCAAGGGCCTCGCGTTCTGGGCGAGCTATCCCGCCACGGACCTGTCCACGGCACCGGTCTCGGTCGTCTCGATCTACGGCACGCTCGACGCGGGAGCCTCCCGGATGTCCGGCCCGGAGGCCAGGGCGCAGCTCCCGGCGGACACGGTCTTCGATTGTGTGGGGCCCATGCGCGCCTGCCATCTGTGGGTTCACTTCACGGTGTCACGTCCGGGCACGACGATCACGCCCGAGCCGATCGTGATTCCGATGAACGACGAACTGCGCGTGCTCTGCTCCACCTTGATCGCCAGTCATTGCCAGCCCGCGAACCCGGCACGCGAGCATCGCCTTCTGCATCAGAGCGCCGCGCTGCTGCACACGGCCTTCGCAGCGATCGAGGACTCACGTTCGACCAATGTGCCAGAGCCGTTGATCGAAGTGCTCGCGCTGATTCATCGCGCACCGCACAGCGACTTATCGAACGCCGTGCTCGCCGCCCGTGCGGGGCTCAGCGTGGAGAAGTTCATCCGCGCCTTCCGCGATCACACAGGCCAGACACCTGCGGCCTACGTCATCGCCACGCGCGTGAAAGCTGCTGAGGAGGCACTGGCGCTCACGGACAAGACCATCGACCAGATTGCCATCGAATGCGGGTTCCCGAATCGCCACTACTTCAGCCGCATGTTCGCACGCAGCGTGGGTTGTGGCCCGGCGGAGTTTCGTGCGCGGCAGTGGAAGCGGAAGGGGCAATGACTCTCACAGCAGTTCTTCGACGAACTGCTTCGGATCAAATGCCTTGAAGTCTTCCGCCCGCTCTCCGAGACCAATGAATCGCGCAGGCACTTTCAGTTCCTGGTAAATTGGCACCAGGATGCCGCCCTTACCGCTGCCGTCCAGCTTCGTCACGATGAGGCCTGTTAGTGGAATCGCTTTGTGGAACTCTTTGGCCTGAGTGAGCGCATTGGCGCCCGTAGTGGCATCCACAACGATCAAAACTTCGTGCGGCGCGGTCGAGTCCTTCTTGCCGAGCGTGCGATGTATCTTTTTCAATTCCTCCATCAGGTTGTGCTTCGTGTGGAGGCGTCCGGCAGTGTCCACAATCAAGTAGTGCGCCTGCTCCTTTACCGCACACTCATAGGCATCGAAGCAGACGCCGCTTGGATCGCAGTTCGGCGGCCCTTTGATCACCGTGATACCGAGACGCTGGCCCCACACCTCAAGCTGTTCGACCGCTGCCGCACGGAAGGTGTCCGCGGCAGCCAGCACCACCCGGCTCCCCTTTGCGGTGAGCAGACTGGCGAGCTTGGCTGTCGATGTCGTCTTGCCTGTTCCGTTCACACCGACGATCAGCAGCACCTTTGGCCGGTCGCCGAACGGCAGCAGCGGCGGCAATGAGGGTGGAATGATTTTTCTAACATGTTCGCGTGCCACCGTCACGATGTCCTCGCCGTTCAGCTTGCGGCCCATTCCTCGAAGTTCATCGACGATCTGAAGGGCCAGCTTCGGGCCGAGATCACCAGAGATCAGGGCAGCCTCCAGTTCGTCCCAGTCAAAGTCGGGCTTGCTGAACTTGGCGAAGATGGATTTGAGAAAGCCAGCCATGGTGCGGGCGCTGTGATGCTGTGCGATGGCCGGCTCCGCAAGACAAATATGGTTCGCGCAGGCTGGCATTGAATAGGGGAAATGCGCTGACGGGAAACGATTGAACTGGTCCTCGTGCAGCGTTGAATCGGCCTTCGCTCCGTCCACCCCGTCCCATGTCCGACTCACCCAAACTTACCACCAGGCACTGGCTTATTATCATCATCGCCAGCATCGGCTTCCTCTTCGACACCTACGAACTGCTGATGACACCGCTGGCGGCGCCATTCGCTCTAGAGGAACTGCTCAAGTCTTCGTTTCCGAATCCGCTCGAACTCGACAGTCAGGTCACACTGTGGATCGGACGACTGCTGTGGATCTCCGCGCTGTGCGGCGGCTTCTTCGGCCTGATTGGCGGCTGGCTCACCGACAAGCTCGGTCGAAAGACCGTGATGGCGGCGAGCATCTTCATCTATTCATTTTCGCCGGTGTGCGCGGCCTTCAGCACGAGCCTGTTTTGGTTTGTCTTCTTCCGCTGCACCACATTCATCGGCGTGTGCGTGGAATTCGTGGCAGCGGTCACGTGGCTCGCGGAGGTCTTCGCGGACAAAGAGCAGCGCGCGCGCTGGCTGGGCATCACGCAGGCGTTCGCGTCTGTAGGCGGCATTCTGGTGACCGCCGTGAATGCCTGGATTCTCACACATCCAGGCACGTTGCCTTCGCTTGGGCTGCCAGCCGTGGGCGACGCAGCCCCCGGCAACTGGCGCTACCTGCTGCTGTCAGGATTATTCCCGGCGCTGCCGATTGCTCTGATGCTGCCTTTCGTGCCCGAATCAAAAGTGTGGAAGGAGAAGATTGCATCAGGCTCCCTGGGCAGACCGAGCTTCGGCGCACTGTTCGCACCCGAGTTGCGACGCGTTACGATCATCACGATGATTCTCTCCGCCTGCGCCTACGGAATCGCCTTTGGCACCCTGCAGGTCACCGTCAGCCGCGCCGCGGGCGCCCTGCCAGGACAGAAGCAAAACTCCATCGATTACGGCAAGAAGCGTGGCGAAGCTGAGAAATTGAACAAGGATCTGGCGGCTGCTCAAGGCGATCCTTCCGGGAAGGCAATGGCCGACCTCAAGGCCAAGATGAAGGAGGTCAAGCAACTCAAAGGCACCATCCAGAAAGAGGGCACCGTGGTGCAGGGGTATCAGGAAGTCGGCGGCCTTCTCGGACGCATTGCCCTCGCGTTGCTTCTGTTCGTCGGCATCGCTCGCACAACCATGCTGCGGCTCTTCCAGATTCCGGCCATCATCTTCATTCCACTCACTTACTTCATGCTGCTGCAGCAGAGCGACTCGGCCTTTAAATGGGGCTACGGGGTTTGCGGCTTCCTCACCGTCGCGTTGTTCAGCTATTTCGGCGAGTATCTTCCCAAGGTGTTCCCCCTGCACCTGCGCGGGACCGGCGGCAGCTTCGCGACGAATGTTGGCGGCCGAATGATCGGAACCAGCGCCGCTCTGCTGACCACCAACATCGTAGCGCCGATGCTGGCTAAGGATCCGGCAAGGGTATTGCCCATGGATGTCGCCAGGGCCGCCGGATGGGTTGGCGTGAGCATCGCCGTGATCGCTCTCATCGTTGGCTTTCTGCTGCCAGAGCCCAAGGAAGCCAGCGAGTAGAACTCCCCAACTCAACCTCACATGATTTCCATCATCATTGCCGAGCCATCTGCTCGCGCCATGCTGCCGGCGATTCTTGCGATTTCCGCCGTCTCAGTGGCCATCACTGGAGGCGTAGCATGGCTCTTGTTCTATGTTGCACGCCGGCTGAAGCAGGCGGGCAAATCCTCCGAAGGCGCGGTGATTGCACTGGTTTTCGCCTGGATGGCAGTGCTGCTGTCTGCGCTCTGTGCGGGCTGTGGCGTCATCATTGGCGTGACCAGTTGAACACTGTCACGCCGAATCGCCAGCGGTGCGCGACCTCAGCACCGTCTATCGTCCAGCCTTCTTCGGCAGCTCGGGCAGCGGAATGCCAAGCGCCTCATTCACCAGTCGATGGAAGGTATCGCGCGGCTGACTCGCGTTTGGCACCAGCACGTCCTGCACCATGAACACGGTGACCAGCTTGTTCTTGGGATCGACCCAGCCATTCGTCGCAAAGGCCCCGCCGTGGCCAAAGCTGCCCACGGGCATCATCGGTGTGGGACGCGCACTGTCGATGTTCACGAACCAGTTCAGCCCGTAGCTGATCGGCTTGCCACCAGCCTGATGCGCGTGCGTCATCTCGGCGATGCTCTTCTCGCTCACGATGCGTTTGCCCTGCCACACGCCGCCATCCACGATCATCTGGTAAAACTTGCCCATGTCCTCCGCAGTGCTGAACAGGCCACCCGCAGGCTCGGTCATGTGCGTAACGCTCACGTCGCTGGTGACGAAAGGATTGTAGCCCGGCACAAGTTCGTGGGTCTCGTCGTCCATCTTGTAGGTCTGCGCGATGCGTGCGCGGTGGGCTTCGTCAGGATGGAAGGTGGTGTTCTTCATGCCCAACGGCTGGCAGATGCGTTCATCGACGAGTTGATCAAACTTCTTCCCGCTCACGATCTCCGCGATGCGACCCGCCACCGTGATGCCGAAACCATACTCGTAAGCACTGCCGGGCTCGAAGGCCAACGGCGTCTTCACCAGGCTCGCGGCATACGCCTTCAACGAGACCGCACCATCGCTGGGCTGACGCTTCGGGAAAGCAATGCCCGCCGTGTGCGACATGAGATCGCGGAGCGTGATCGGACGCGCAGGCGGCTTGCCATCGGCGAGCTTCACCTTGCCCAGGTCCGGCATCCACTTCGACGCCGGTTCATCCAGCGAGAGCTTGCCTTCATCCACCAGCGTCATGATCGTGGTCGCGCTGATCGACTTGGTCATGCTCGCGATCCAGAACAGCGCGTCCTTCGGCATCGGCTGGTTCTTCGCGACGTTCTTCATCCCCGCCGCATCGAGCCAGATCGTCTGCCCGTCCTTGATCGCCAGTGTCACAATCCCCGCCGCCTGCTTCTGCGCGATCGCCTTCTCCATCGCGTCGTGGATGGAGCTGAGCTTGGCTTGATCGACTTTGACGGGCTCACGCGCGACGAGGGCACTGGTGAGGAGGAGCGGAAGGAGAAGGCGAGGAATCATGGAGCGAACGAAACGTCCGCGGGCACCGGTTCTTGACGGCATTCGGTTCACGCTTCGGGCAAAGTCTCCAGATCGTAGAGATCAGCCAGCGTGTGCAGGCACACGTCCTTGGCCATGCCCGCAGGTTTGCCTTTCACTGCACGCACAAAGAGACGGCGACCGATGGTGGCTTTCCGGTCGTTCGGGTAGATCGCGATCCTTTTGTCCAGCTCCGACTGAAGCGCAGCAAGCGAGCCGAAGTCGCCCCACTTGCACTCGCCGAGATCGGTGACGTTGTCCTCCCGCACACCGACGACATCAATCTGCGACTCCTTTGCCCAATACTCTCCGACCTGGAAGGCCGCGTTCACGCCTTCAGCATGATAGATCATCGGCAGGCTCTGGCGGCACAGGCGCTCGAAGCACCGGCCCAGGTAGGCATCGAGCTGCGGCTTGATGACTTCGGCGAAGCCACGCTTCGGTCCCATCATGCGCAGGATGCTCTGATGCGGGAAGATGAAGCGGAACCAGAAACGCAGGAACGGATCGTCCAACGCGTAGCGCACGGAGCGCGTCGTGGGTCGATGCTCGGTGAGAGGATAGCGGCGCTGCACGTAGCCGAGATCGGTGAGTGTGTTGAGGTGATAGTTGAGGCCGCGCGGTTCGATGCCGGTGGTCTTGGTCAGTTGCGCGGGCGCGTTCTTTCCCTGCGCCAATGCCATCAGCACGGCGTGATAAGGCACGAGATCGCGCAGTTCCTCGCGCAGCAAAAACTCGGGCTCGCGCGACAAAGCGGAGAGGTCATCGAGCACATGGGCGATGATATTCTGCTCGACCGAGAGCTTCGGATCAAAGGTGAGCAGATACATCGGAATGCCGCCGCACAGCGCATAGATGCGCGCCTGGTCCACAACGGAGCAGCGCGGATGGAACTCGGCGGCTTCGAGATGATTGAAGGGCTGGAGTTTGATCTGAGCGGTGCGGCGTCCGAACAGCGGGCTCTTCTTCCCCAGCACCTCGCGCTCCATGAAGCCGAGATACGATCCGCACAGGATGAGCATCACTTTGCCGGACTTCGACCACTGCCGGTCCCACAACTCCTGAATGACCGACGGCAGCTCGAGACTCGTCTCCGCCATCCACTGAAACTCATCGAGTGCCAGCACGAGCTTGCCTTTGCCGCTCCAACGTTTCACCACCAGATCGAGCGCCTCCCGCCAGCCGTTGACACGCACCTGGGAGAGCAGCGGTTCGTTGAATGCCTGCGCCGCGGTCTCCAGAAACTCCTGCACCTGGGTCTCGCCCGGAGCGCGTTTGCCCACGAAGTAGATGCTTCCGGGCTTGTCGCTCATGAAGTGAACGATCAGCTCGCTCTTCCCGACGCGGCGACGGCCGTAGATCGGGATGAAGGCGCTCTTCTCCCCACGCCATGCCTGCTGCAACATGCGTGTCTCTCGGGCGCGGCCGTGGAAGTCCATGCGGGTATCGTATTTCATCCAAAGGTGTTTTGTCAAAACATGTTTGGATGACTTTGGGCTACCTGAATTTTACTCGGGCTCGCCATGCTTATCCCATTTCCTCCAAATACGTTTGGATGAAATGCGTTTGGATGAAATGACCCGAAGCCAAAAGAAAACGCAGGCCGTTGCCAGCCTGCGTTCTCGAATTGTTCTGTGGCTTGGCTTACGCCTGACGAGCGGCTTCTACGACGGCGTCCGTCGTGATGCCGAGTTCGCGGAAGACCTGGTTGCCGGGGGCACTGATACCGAAGCGGTCGATGCCGATGACCTTGCCGTTGAGGCCGACATACTTCCACCAGAGGTCGGTCACACCGGCTTCGATGGCGATGCGCTTGGTGACCAGCGAAGGCAGCAGCTCGCGCTTGTATTCCGGGGACTGGCGGTCGAAGCGCTCCATGCACGGCACGCTGATGACGCGGGTGCCGGTGCCGAGGAGCTTCGCGGCTTCCACGGCCCACTGCACTTCACTGCCGCTGGCGAGGAGGATGCAGTCCAGCGTGGAGGTTTCCTTCACGAGGACGTAAGCGCCCTTGAGCACGCCTTCGCGGCGGGTCTTGGCGTCGATGAAGCCCATGATGGGGAGATCCTGACGGCTGAAGCTGAACAGCGTGGGACCGTCTTTGCGCGTGAGCGCAGCGACGAAGGCACCGGCACTTTCTTCGGCATCGGCGGGGCGAACCACGTCGAGGTTCGGGATCACGCGCAGGCCGCTGACGGTTTCGACGGGCTGGTGCGTGGGGCCGTCTTCACCAACGCCCACAGAGTCGTGGGTGAAGATGTAGGTGACGGGGAGCTTGGCCAGGGCCGCAAGGCGGATGCTCGGACGGCAGTAGTCGGCAAAGACGAGGAAGGTCGCGTTGCTGATGCGATAGAGCCCGTCGTAGGCGATGCCGTTGCTGATCGCGCCCATGGCGTGCTCGCGGATGCCGAACCAGATATTGCGGCCGGTCGGGTTCTTCGCGCTGAAGTCGCCGCCGTTCTTGATGTAGTTCTTGGTGGAGCCAAAGAGGTCCGCGCTGCCGGTGATGAAGTGCGGGATCGCGCTCGCGACCGCCTGGATGACGTCGCCGCCGCTGTTACGCGTGGCAGCCTTGCCCTCGGTCGGGAAGGCGGGGATGCGCTCCAGGATGTCAGTCGGGATCACGTTGTTGACCGCGTTGTCGAGCTGCTGAGCCTTCTCTGGGTTCGCCGCCTGCCAAGCCTTGAACATCTTGGCCCAGCGCTTCTGCACGCGACCACGCTTGGCCTTCAGATCAGCGAAGTATTGCTTCACGTCATCGCTGACAAAGAAGTGCTGATCGGCAGGCAGACCGAGACCGGCACGCGCGGCGTCGATGAACTTCGCGCCGCCTTCGCCGTGGCCCTTGGCGGTGCCGGCGACTTCAGGGATGCCCTTCGCGATGATCGTCTTCGCGATGATGAGCTTCGGCTTGCCGTTGTCGGTCTTTTTGGCGCGCTTGATGGCCTTCTCGATCTCCGCGAAATCATGGCCGTTGATGGTGAACACGTCCCAGCCGATCGCCTTGAACTTCGCGGCGGTGTTTTCGCTCTGCGTGACATCGGCCATCGCATCGAGCGTCACATCGTTGGAATCGTAGATGAGGATGAGGTTATCGAGCTGGTTGTGCGCGGCAAAACTGATGCTTTCCAGCGCCACACCTTCCTGAAGGCAGCCATCGCCCGCGAGCGCGATGACGTGGTGGTCGAAGAGCTTGTGCTCTGCGGTGTTGTAGGTGGCAGCGGCCATCTTGCCGGACAGCGCATAACCGACGGCGTTGCCCACGCCCTGGCCCAGCGGACCCGTGGTGCACTCCACGCCTGGCGTTTCATGGAACTCGGGGTGGCCCGGCGTGATCGAATGCAGCACGCGGAACTTCGACACGTCGTCGATGCTCACATTGTAGCCCGCTAGATGCAACCAGCCGTAGAGGAACATGGAGCCGTGGCCGGCGCTAAGGATGAAGCGGTCGCGGTTTAACCAGTTCGGGTCAGACGGGTCGCACTGCAGCAATTCGCCGAACAGCGTTGCGCCAATTTCGGCCGCGCCAAGCGGCAGCCCAAGGTGGCCGGAGTTGCACTTGTGCACCGCATCCATGGCGAGGCCACGGGCTTGATTCGCTGCTTTCTGGAGGAGTTCTGTGTTCATGGGAAATGGATTCGTAGGTTGCGCGCCGGCTCAATGGCGCAGAAAAATGGGCGGGATTAGTGCTGGCGATGCCCGGCTTTCGCAAGAGCGAATGTGCGAGCGCCTACTCCGCCTTTGTCTGGCCGCGATAACGATAGATCTCCAACGTATGGATGTCGTCTTCGGCCCAAAGAGTAGTTTTGAACTCAAACAATGACGCGTCCCGCAACAGCAACGACACCTCCTTTTGCAAGTTATGAAACAGATCGCGCTGGCCCACGATGTAATACAAAGCTCCCCCGGACCTATCAGCTTCACGCATCAATTTACGCAGCTGTCCCCCATCACGCACACGAGTAGTGCCCCGCGGATCGTAGAGATCGATGAACCGCCAGAGATAGCATGTCACGACATTCGTGGGGCCGGTAAAGCCGGCTGGTTCATGCTCTCCCCTGGTGAGCTGAAATGCCTCACGAAAAGGCTCGTATGGATGGTCTCGCATCATGCGAATTTGCGGACTCACAATCGAGATTGCCGCCACCAGTCCAAAGCCAAGCGGGCAAACCGTCGCCAGCGCAATCGCCCGTGAAGACGGCATCACAGCGGACCTGATCCACGACACAAGACCGTCCCATAATTCCTCCATTCCGAGGCTTGTGAAAATGGCGAGCGGCAAGATCAGAAAGAAGAAATACCAGGAAATCCATTCGATTTTAATCAACCACAGGAACGCAGCTGCTCCAATCGCAGCGGACAGCACCACCGCCAGCCACATCCAGCCGTGCATGGCGTGCTTTCTTAGCAACGCGATTACGCCTGTCACCACGAGCAACAGCATGACAATTATACCGGCCCCTGTCGCAAGCGGAGAATCCGCAAACGCATCCACCAGCGGGGTCTCGACTGGGTTAGCTGTAGCATCGCGATGCCAGGACCTGCCGAATAGCAGGCCCGATACGCTATCGTGCAGCCACTGAGCATCCATAGATTTACCGACGTGCCTCAATCGCTCGATCACTCGCGCAGACTGCATGCCGCCTGGCGCGGCCATAAAAGCAAAGGCCATTGCTGCTGTCACAATGACAACGGCTGGCGCTGCGATCCTCGACAAGCGATCACGCCAGGCAACCGCGCCATTGCCACGCGAGCCAATCAGCCATGTCGTCACTACAATGCTGGCAGCCGAGAGCGGGAGAATCGCAAGCTTCCAGGCATACGCAGCGAGAAACACGCTGACACCAAATAACAACCAGCTACGCCAGCTCAATGTTCGAACGGCATGAAACATCAACCAGGTGGCGAGGACAAAAAACAACAGCAGCAGCATGTAGCCTCGCGCCTCGGTGCTGTAGCGGATATGCCAGGGATGCAGCGCCAAATACACAGATCCAAACAATCCCGCACGCGGCCGGCCCAACCATGACAAAAACAGCGCGAGGATGGCGATGGAAGCAATGCCCGCCACAAACACCGGCAGGCGGGATACCATTTCATTGAAGGCGCTGGCGGGCAGCCCGCGGAGACCACGCCAGCCATCCAGCACGGCCTTTTGCAATACACTGAACAGATAGTGGTTTGACCCTGATACGTCGTCCCACAATGCATGCCGCCAACCCGTGGCTACAAAACTGATGCTGCCCTGCATGTTGTCGCCATCGATCGCTTCGTAGCGTCCATGGCCATAATTCCTCACTGCCTGTCCCTCGTCCCCCCAATACGAATGTGCCATACGCGGCCAGCGCAGCACCCCGGCCCCCAGCATGATCGTAAGCAGCACTGGCCAAAACCACCATCGCTTTGGCTGCAATGGCAACAGGCGTGTCTCTCGCGAGAAGTTCAACGTTCTTCCCCACAATCCCACGGTCACTAATAGAAGCGCACTGCCGCAAAGGTGCAGAATGCCTGCCTTTCTCCAGCCGGCGTGCAACACGTAGCTGAATTTCGGCGCCCCTCCCGCCAGCTGCTGCAGTTGCCAGTCTTTTGGCACTTTCCAATGACTCAGCAACGACGCCAGTGTCAGCAAAACCAGCAAATGCCACAGCCAAATGATCCTCACTCCACGCGGCAACATCTGGAATCGACGCCACGCCTTGATGGCTCTTAATGAAATTGACAATCCGAATGCGCCCATGTGAGCCAATACCCTTCAACGAGCTGCAGTGAACATCAACCCCAAGCAACCGAGGATCAAACATTCACTTGTCGCAGCGTGCTGGTGGCGTCCACACACAGGCCAAGGAATGTCTCCGCCATGAAGGACAGCTTCTGTCCCGCATAGCTCACCACACCCCATTCACGAGCCATGCGCGCCACCGGAAAGGGCACGCTGACCAACGTGCCAGCCTCCACCTCGCGCGCGGTCACCCACGGAGCCAACACGCCGACTCCAAGACCGACTTTGACCATCTCCTTGATCGCCTCCATGCTGCCCAGCGACAGCACATCCGCCGGCGGCACACTGATCTTCTTCAATGCAGTCATGATCAGCTTCGATGTCACGGCACTGCGGTCATAGACGATGAGCTTCTCCTTCGCCATGTCGCGACGGGAAAACTTCTTCATCGACGCCCAGGGATGCATCGGGCTGACGTAGATTTGCAGCTTGTCTTCAAACAAAGGGTGCCACGCGAGCGATTCGCTCGGCTCGGACTTCACGCAAACGGCGATGTCCAGCCGGCCATCATCCACCAGCCGCATCGCGGCTTCAGTGTCCATCGCGGTGATGTTCAAAGCGCAGTCCGGAAAGCATTCACGAAACTCCAGCAGCACGGCGGGCAGGAAATACTGGCAGGCACTTGCCGGCGCAGCGATGCGCAACGTGCCCCTGCCCCATTGCTGCATCGCCTGCATCTCCTGGCGTGCCGCCCGCATCTGCCGGAGAATGCGCTCCGCATGCGGCAGCAAGCGCTCGCCCAGTGCGGTGAGCACCGCACGATGACCGCGGCGCGAAAACAGCTCGCCGCCCATCTCGGTTTCCAGAGCCTTGATGGAGTGGCTCATGGCCGATGGCGTCAGGTTCAGCGCCGCAGCAGCGGAAGCAAAACTAGCCTCGCGCGCCAGCAGCGCGAAGGCGCGCAAACGCCGTGCATCAAGCGGTTCATCGGTGTTCGTCATGCCAAAGGGTGGTGAATTGCATTCATCGTTTCGTTGAAAACAATGATAGCCATTTGTGTGCCAAGGCACCCCCGGTTGGCACAAGAGCGGCTGAATGGTGGGGCGTGAAGTTCGCCACCCCATCCCCTCGTCCGCTCCGCGTCGGCTATGTGCCGCTGCTGGATGCCGCGCCTCTGATCGCGGCCGTCGAGCTGGGATTCTGCCAGCGCCACGGACTGAGCGTGCGCCTGCTCCGCCAGCCCGGCTGGGCGAATGTGCGCGACAATGTCATCTTCGGGGAACTCGATGCCGCGCACGCTCCCGCCGGGCTTCTGCTCGCCATCAATGCCGGACTCGCCTCCGTGCCCGCGCAGTGCGTGACCGGATTCATCTTCAATGTGCAAGGCAATGCCATCACGCTGTCGAGGCGTCTCTATGATGAGGGTATTCGCGATCTGGCCGATCTTGCGCAGCATACCAAACATCGGCGCGATGGCACGATGCTCACGCTCGGTGTCGTGAGTCGTTTTTCGACACACGCCCACTTGTTGCGCCACTGGCTGCGGCAGGGTGGCATTCATCCGGAGAAGGACGCGCGCATCGTGGTTCTGCCGCCGTCGCAGATGGCGCGCTGTCTCGCAGCCGGGCACATTGATGGCTTCTGCGTTGGTGAACCGTGGAACATGGTGTCGATCGATGAAGGCGAAGGCTGGCTTGCTGCGCATGGTGCCTCGCTCGCGCCCGAGCATCCTGAAAAAGTCTTGATGGTGCGCAGCGGATTCGCACAGCAGCACGAGGCCGAACACCTCGCACTGATTGCCTCGCTCATCGAAGCGTCCGCCTGGTGCGCCAATACCGGGAACCGCAGCGACCTCGCGCGCCTGATACAGAAGCATGCTTTCCCCAACCTTTCGCCAAAGCTCATCGCGCAAAGTCTCGCGAGCAGCGACGCCCCCATCTTCCACGGCGCCGGGCTTCACCGTCCGGCCCCTGCGAAGGCTTCATGGTTGATTGGTGAAATGCACCGTCACGGCCTGCTGGGTGCGGCGGCCGTGGCGGATGCATCCATCGCCGAAGCCTTCCGGTCGGACTGTTACGACCGCGCACTTTCCAACTCCAACTCAAACGCCAAACCCGCACTCCAAGCCTGACATGAACCTCCGTTCCAAATCAACGACCGTCCTCGCCGCCGCATTTCTCGCCGGCGCCTCCTTGCTCCACGCCGCCACCACGGAACTGCTCGATGTCGAGAAAGACCAGCTCAAGCTCGGCTTCATCAAGCTCACCGACTGCGCACCGCTGGTTATCGCCAAAGAGAAAGGCTTCTTTGAAAACGAAGGCCTGATCGTCAGCATTGAAGCCCAGGCAAACTGGAAGGTGCTGCTCGACCGCGTGATCTCCGGTGAACTCGACGGCGCGCACATGCTCGCGGGCCAGCCCATCGGTGCTACGATTGGCTTTGGCACGAAGGCGGACATCATCACGCCGGTGAGCCTCGACTATAATGGCAACGCCATCACGGTCTCGAATGCGGTGTGGGAAAAGATGAAAGCGATGACGCCGAAGGGCGAAGACGGCAAGCCCTTGCATCCGATCAAGGCGGACAGCTTCAAGCCTGTCGTGATGGAAGCGAAGTCCGCCGGCAAGCCGCTGCAATTCGGCATGGTCTTCCCGGTGTCCACGCACAATTACGAGCTGCGCTACTGGCTCGCCGCCGGTGGCATCAATCCGGGCTACTACTTCGATCCGAAGACGGGCGAGGAAAATATTCCGGGGGTCCTGAACGGCGATCTCGTCATCTCCGTCACGCCGCCGCCACAGATGCCCTCCACGCTCGAGGCCGGCACCATCGTGGGCTACTGCGTGGGCGAACCCTGGAACCAGCAGGCCGTGTTCAAGAAGATCGGCGTGCCGGTGATCACCGACCATGAAATCTGGGCTTACAATCCCGAGAAGGTCTTCGGCATCACGAAAGCCTTTGCTGAAAAGAATCCCAAGACGGTGCTTGCGATGACCAAGGCGATCATCCGTGCCTGCGCATGGCTCGATGCCGCACCTGAGAACCGCGTGGAGGCCGTGAAGATCCTCAGCGCACCGAACTATGTCGGTGCTGATCCCGCAGTAATCGCAAACAGCATGACCGGCACGTTCGAGTTCGAGCCGGGGGACAAGCGTCCCGCACCGGACTTCAACGTGTTCTTCAAGCACTTCGCCTCCTATCCGTGGACCAGCGACTGCGTGTGGTATCTTACGCAGATGGTTCGCTGGGGACAGGTCAAGGAGCAGAAACCCGACGAATGGTATGCCACCACGGCGAAGTCGATCTACCGCGCCGACATCTATGAAGCCGCCGCGAAGCTGCTGCTGAAGGAAGGCGGCTTCACCGAGGCGGACTTCCCGCTCGGCACCGATGGCTACCGCGCGCCGAGTTCCGAATTCATCGACGGCAAGACTTACGACGGACACAAACCCAACGACTACCTCAAGGCCTTCGAGATCGGCCTGAAGTAGCGCGCACCACGCAGAGCACCACCATGAACGCCCCCGCCATCGAATCCACCGAACCGGTCGCTGCTGAAGAGGCACCGTCGGAAATGAAACCGCGAACCGAGCCGCTGCGCATGCTCGCGGCAGCCGCCCTGCTGGAAAAGCTGGGGCTCGGCTACGTGAGCCCCTTCATCCGGCTCATCGCCCGTTACGATGTGAAGGATCAATGGCAGCAGATCGTGACCAACACGGTGCTGCCCGGCGTGGTCATCGCGTTATTCATGGGCTTCTGGACGGTTTGCTCGCAGACGGTTTACACCGACAGCCAGCGCATTCCGAGCCCAGTAGAAACCTGGCGCGCGTGGCAGGGCATGCGCGAATTTGCGGCGAACGAAGCAAAGAAGAAGACCGAGTTCCTCGCAAACATGGAAACCCTCGCGGCAAAGTGGAATGCGAAGGCTGCGGAAGCAAAGGGTGCGGGCAACGCCGACGCAATCGCGCAATACACCGCAAAGGCTGCGTCGTTCCGAAGCAAGCGCTACGCGGGCCCTCCTACCTTCGGCACACAAATCCTCACCAGCCTCATCACGGTGGCGATTGGAATTGGCGTGGCCACACTTATTGCGGTGCCGCTAGGGTTCCTGTGCGGATTGAGCAAACGCTTCAATCTGGCGATGAATCCGATCATCCAGGTGTTCAAGCCGGTCTCACCACTCGCCTGGCTGCCGATCGTGTTTGTGTTCGTCACTGCGCTCTACAAGCCCGCTGCCGACACTGGCATATCACGAGCACTTCTGATCTCCGCCGGCACGGTCACGCTCTGCTCGCTCTGGCCCACGCTGATCAACACAGCCGTTGGCGTCGCTGGTGTCGATCGTGATTTCCTGAATGTCGCGAAGGTGCTGAAGCTCAATACCTTCCAGCGTATCTGGAAGATCGTGCTGCCCGCGTCGCTGCCGCTGATCTTCACCGGCCTTCGTCTGTCCATCGGCGTCGGCTGGATGGTGCTGATCGCCGCGGACATGCTCGCGCAAAACCCGGGCCTCGGGAAGTTCGTGTGGGACACTTTCCAGAACGGCTCCACCGAGAGCATGGCGCAGATCATCGTCGCCGTGTTCGCCATCGGTTTCATCGGCTTCATCCTCGACCGCATCATGCTGGCGCTGCAGCGCCTGGTCACCTTCGAAAGCCAGAACGTCTAGCTCCTCGCGCTCATGGCCCTGATCGAACTCAACAACGTCTCCGTCGGCTTCGGCGCTGCGCATCATCGCACGGAAGTGCTGCGCGACGTGAACCTCACGCTCAACGAGGGCGAACTCGTTGCCATCGTCGGCTTCTCCGGCAGCGGCAAATCGACGCTGGTGAACTTGATTGCTGGACTGGTGAAGCCGGACCAGGGCGAAGCGTTGTTTGACGGCAAACCGATCACCGGCCCGGGCCCCGAGCGTGGACTTGTGTTTCAAACCTATGCTCTGCTTCCGTGGCTAAGCGTGCGTGGCAACGTCGCGCTCGCCGTCGATCAAGTGTGCAAGCATGAAGACCGCGCCGCCCGTGATGCACGCATCGCTGATGCCGTCGATTCCGTGAAACTCACGCCAGCAACACGCAAGCTGCCACGCGAACTCTCCGGCGGCATGCGTCAGCGTGTGTCGGTGGCACGCGCCTTGTCATTTGCTCCGCGCGTGCTGCTGCTCGATGAGCCACTGAGCGCACTCGATGCGCTCACGCGCTCCGAGTTGCAGGATCAAATCCTCGAACTCCAACAGCGCACTGGCCAGACGATTCTGCTGATCACGAACGATGTCGATGAAGCGCTCTACATGGCCGATCGTGTGATCCCGCTGACAATGGGACCCGCCGCAACACTTGGTCCGGTCGAGCATGTGAAGCTCGCTCACCCGCGTGATCGCGCCACGTTGCTCGAAGACCACGACGTGCTCGCCTCACGCACGCGTTTGCTGGAGTTCCTAGTATCGCAACGTCAGGATCGTGCCACCTCGGTGGAGGTGCGTGACCTGCCCGATGCAGAGCCGCTCGATATTCGCGCCATTCGTCCCAGTTTCGCCATGCGCTGGGTGCGCGAACGCGAGGCCGCTGAGACGGGAGAACCCGTGGTGCCCAAGCGCAAGGCTCCGCAAAAGCCGGCCGAGGGCTTCGTTAACATCTCCAAACTTGGCAAAACATATGCGACGCCGCGCGGTCCTGCGGTCATCGTTGAGGACTTCAATCTCACCATCAACCGCGGCGAACTCGTCTCCATCATCGGCCACAGCGGTTGTGGCAAGAGCACCGTGCTCAGCATGGTTGCGGGATTGTCCGACATTTCCGAGGGCGGCATCATCATCGACGGACGTGAAATCGACGGCGCTGGTCCCGACCGCGGCATGGTCTTCCAGAGCCCGAATCTTCTACCCTGGGTCAGCGCGCTCGAGAATGTCATGATCGGCGTGCGCCAGGTGTTCTACCATCTGACGAAGAAGGAGCAGCTCGACATCGCCGGGCATTACCTTGAGACGCTCGGCCTCGCCGGCAGCTTCGACAAAAAGCCTGGTGCTCTCTCGCAGGGCATGCGGCAGCGCGTCGGACTCGCTCGCGCCTTCGCCTTGCAACCCAAGGTGCTGCTGCTCGACGAGCCTTTCGGCATGCTCGACAAGCTCACCAAGCTCGAGCTTCAAGACGTGCTGCTGACGTTGCGTGAACGCACCGGCACCACGGCCATCATGGTCACACATGATGTCGATGAGGCGATCTACCTCTCCGACCAGGTCGTGATGATGAGCGATGGGCCTGCCGCTTCCGCGGCAGAGATTCTCCACATCGATTTCCCGCGGCCGCGCGATCGCCGCACGCTCTTGGAGAGCGCCGCGTGGCACGACTACCGCAGCCATCTTCTCAGCTTTCTCGAAGAACGCGCCCACGCGCACGCACCGACGCGTCGCTTTTCCCGCGCCACCACCACGCTGCTCCATCGCACGCGCAAGGCGGCCTGAATCCTTTCCAACCGAAACTCAACCCCCAGACAACACCTCCATGCTCTCCATCAAATCCGTCACTCTCAAGACCGCAGCGCTCCTGCTGTCTGCCAGCGCCGCACTTGCAGGCGACGCGGGCAAAGCCGCTCCGAAAAACCCCGTGTCCCCGACGCCGGAACCCAGCCCGTTCATCTATGACTTCGAATTGAAGGCGCGTTTCGAATACCGCGAAAACAACTTCGATTTCAACAGCAAGAACGATGCGCTCACAGATGATGGCTGGCTGCTCTACCACGCGCGCCTCGGCCTCGGCTGGCAGCCCACGCCGTGGTTCAAGATCTATGCCCAAGGCCAGGACGCGCGCGAGTTCGACTCCGATCGTCCCAACATTCCCGGCGTGCTGGGCGCAGAGGGCGACAATACCTTTGATCTTCGCCAGTTCTACATCCAGCTCGGCGAAGAAAAGAAAGGCGCATCTTTGAAGGTGGGCCGCCAGTTGCTCACCTATGGCGACGAACGCATTCTCGGACCGCTCGAGTGGAACAACTTCAGCCGCTCATGGGATGCAGCGAAAGTTCGCTATGCCGCGGACAAGTGGTGGGTGGACGCCTTCGCCGCCTCGCTGGTCAACATCGTCGATGACAAGTTCGACCGCTCAGACTTGTTCAACAACAACGGTCTTGGCACCGATCAAATCCTCAGCGGCATCTACTTCAGCACGACGGCGCTC
>WBZU01001412.1_pt1 | contig 18080 bp, 9 predicted proteins | sample 5204311 | NCBI WGS metagenome assembly WBZU01 (sample SAMN12344359, study PRJNA552823) | activated sludge metagenome | biome: Activated sludge suspended growth; feature: Nitrification reactor; material: Wastewater; isolation source: activated sludge from nitrification reactor of wastewater treatment... | reverse complement strand
GCGGGGACTGTCACCGATGGCTATCCAGGAGATGCACGCCGACGGTACGCTCAAGGCTCTCTCCGAGCAGTACTACGGCACCGACCTTGCCGCAGCCGGCGCCACCTTCGACCTGGCTGCCCTGAATCAGTAGTGTTCAACCGGGCGGGGCAGGCTGCGTCACGCAGCCTGCCCCGCCCGTCCCTGTCGAACTCCACCACACCATTCAAGCAGAGAGCAGACGAGATGACTGCACCCACTGGCGACGAGCCTGGATCGCGTACAACCTATGACCTGACCAAGCGGGCCGATCAGCAGGCCTATGCCTCCCTCCTCATGGCGCAGGAGCGGCGGCGCAAGTGGATGCAGCGCGTACGGGTTGCGCTGGTCTGGGTCTTCCTCGTCCTGATCCTGTGGTTTCTCTTCTCGTTTCTCAACCTCGACTTCGGCTATATCTTCCAGAATGCCAACTTCGTCCTGCTAGGCATCGGCGTTACCATCGGCGTCTCGCTTGTCTCCATCGCCATCGCCTCGATCATCGCGCTCTTTGGCGCGCTGGGCCGCCTCTCGACCAATGCAATTTTCCACGGCATGGCGAGCTTCTACGTCTCGCTCTTCCGCGGCACGCCGTTGCTGGTGCAGATCTTCATCATCTACCTGGGCCTGCCGCAGATCGGTCAGCAGATTTCGGAGCGCGGTTTTCCGTGGCTGGGCGGCCTCTTCATCCTGACCGCCATCCAGTCCGGCGTGCTGGCGTTGAGCCTCAACTACGGCGCGTACATGACGGAGATTTTTCGCGCCGGCATCCAATCGGTGAATCGCGGGCAGTGGCAGGCCGCGTCGGCGCTCGGGCTGAGCCGCATGCAAACGCTGCGCCTCATCGTGCTGCCGCAGGCCATGAAGCTGATCATCCCGGCGGTGGGCAACCAGTTCATCGCCATGCAAAAGGACTCGTCGCTCGTCTCGGTCATGGGCGTGTGGGAGATCACCTACCGCGCCAACCGCTTTGCGCGCAAGGACAGCAAGTACATGGAGATGTTCCTGCTAGCTGCGGCAATCTACTGGGTGCTGACGATCTTCTCCGAATGGCTGCTGGCGCGCTTGGAAGGGCGCATGGCGCGGTCAGATACGCGGTAGAAGAAAGAGACTAATGGTCAATTGTTAACGGTCAACGGTCAATCGTCAACGAAAATCCATTAGCAATCAGCAATCGGCAATCAGCAATTCCACCCATTAGCAATTCGTATGTGGTTCTCCGGTCAAAATTCAGTGGGAGACGAGCAAAGGCGAATTGTTGATGGATGAATTGCTGATTGTTAATTGCTGATGATCGGCGCACCCAGACGCAGTTCGGCGAACATTGACAATTAGCCATTGACCGTTGGCCATTGACCATTCTCTTCAGTCAGTTGCCGCGTTTCGTCAACCATCAGCAATCAACAATCCCACCCATCAACAATTCGCCCTTCTCCTACTTCCCGCCGCGCGCGTATCCATGCTCGACCAAATACGCCACAATCCGTTGTGCGTTCTCTTCCGGCGTAAATGCGACCGTGTCCAGCGTGATCTCCGGATTGACCGGCGCTTCGTACGGGTCGTCGATGCCCGTAAAGCCGGTGATCTCACCGCGGCGCGCCTTGGCATACATGCCCTTGACGTCGCGGTCTTCGCACACTTCGATCGGCGTGTCGACAAAGATCTCCACGAAGCGCTCCTTGCCCACCATCGCGCGCACGTCTTCGCGCGTGGCGCGATAGGGGCTCACGGCCGCGCAGACGGCGATCCCGCCGTGGCGCACCAGTTCCGCCGCCACAAAGCCGATGCGCCGGATGTTGACGTCGCGATCTTCCTTGCTGAAGCCCAGCCCCTTGGAGAGATGCGTGCGCACCACGTCGCCATCGAGCACCGTGACCTGGCGCCCGTGCTCCAGCAGCAGGATCGTCAGCACCTCGGCAGTAGTCGATTTGCCCGCGCCGCTGAGGCCCGTGAACCAGAGGCAGACGCCCTGGCGGTGGCGCGGCGGGTAGCTCTCGCTGAGAATGTCCGCCACCTCCGGCCGCGTGAACCAATCCGGCAACTGGCGGCCGCGGTTGAGATAGTCGCTGCGCACCTGCGTGCCGGAGATGGAGGCCACTTGCGCGCCGTTGGGAATGCGCGTCGATTCCTCGTAGCGACCCTCATCCGGCAGATAGACCATCTCGCTGAAGGTGAGCACACCCACGCCAATCTCCGCGCTGTGCTGCTGCGCAAGCTCCTGCGCATCGTACGGGCCGTAGAAGGGACGGCCGGTAGAGTCGTTGCCCGGCCCGGCGTGGTCGCGGCCGACGATCAGGTAGTTGGCGCCGAAGTTGCGCCGGATGATGGCGTGCCACAGCGCCTCGCGCGGGCCGGCCAGGCGCATGGCCAGCGGCAGCAACGCCAGCAGCGCGCGGTCGCCGTCATAGTAGTTGTTGAGCAGCGCCTTGTACGAGCGCACGCGCGTGAAGTGATCGACATCGCCCGGCTTGGTCAGGCCGACGACCGGGTGCAGCAGCAGCGTGCCGTCCACGCTCTCCGCCGCGCGCTTGGTGAGTTCTTCGTGTGCGCGGTGCAGCGGGTTGCGGGTCTGGAAGGCCACGACATTCGTTCGGCCGGCCGCTGCCAGCCGCGCTCGCGTCTGCGCCGGCGTCAAGCGCAGGTCGGCGAAATCGTAATGCCGCGGCAGCGCCAGCACGCGCAGCGGCCCCGACAGGTTGAGGCTGCCCCAGCGCGTCATCTCCGCCACCAGCGGATGCGCGGGATCCTGCGTGCCGAAAACCTGCTGGGCGGCCGCCGCCCGCTCCCACGTGTAGATCTCCTCGACGGTCATCACCGCCAGCAGGTTGTTCTTGCTGTCGCGCAGCGCAATCTCGCGGTCGTAATGCAGGTCGTCGATGCGTTCGACGGGCAGCGTCACGGGGATGGGAAAGAGCGTGCCGTCGGCCAGGCGCATCTCCGCCACCACACGCTCGTAATCGGCGCGGCCCATAAAGCGTTCCAGCGGCGAGAAGGCGCCGGTGGCCAGCAGTTCCAGGTCGCACAGTGCGCGGTCGGAAAGCTGGATCGACGGCAGCGTGTTGGCATGGGCACGCAGCGCGTCATGTTCTTCGGGAGCAACCAGCAGGTCGACCAGGCGGCCGCCGTATGGCTCGATCAGGCGCGCCTGGGTTTCGGTCGGGACGATAGTATTCATCATGGCAAATGGTCTCGCAATCGATTTGAATGTGCGCCCGGCGCCCGGACGCAATGGCTGTTGTTTCCAAACGAGTAGTAACCGACAGCGTCCATTTCGTCAGCATCCAGAAACCGAGTTTCTCCAAGAAACTCGGTTTCTTTTCCCCGAACATGGCGCTGTATGCAAACACTCCCTTACCGCGCTGCCGCCACCGGTTGTTGTAGCAAGGCCGGCAGCAGCCAGCGGCTCTGGTCTCCGGCACTCGTCGCCAGCGCGGCCACCGCACCGATGACAAGCACGGCCGGCGTGCCCAGCCCGGCCGCGGCGATGGCCTGGGCCAACGTGCCCAACGTCGCCACCACCTGGCGCTGATCGGGCAACGTGGCCGACTGGATCGCTGCGGCCGGCGTCTCCGGCGCGCGTCCCGCCGCCATCAGGTAACCGGCGATGCGCGCGACGTTGCCCACGCCCATGAGCACGACCACCGTGTCGATCTGCGCCAGCGCGGCCCAGTTCGGCGCATCGCCGCCGTCGGTCGTGTGGCCGGTGACGACGGCCAGGCTGCGACTCAGCTCGCGGTGCGTCACCGGGATGCCTGCCGCGGCCGGGCCGGCCAGCGCGCTGGAAATCCCCGGCACTACCTCCACCGGCACCTGATGGCGCCGCAGGTACTCCACCTCTTCACCGCCGCGGCCAAAGACAAAAGGATCGCCCCCTTTCAGGCGCACGACGACGGCATGCTCGTGCGCCTTCTGCCGCAGCAACGCGTTGATCTCCTCCTGGCGCAGCGCGTGGTGGCCGGCGCGCTTGCCCACGTAGATCAGCTCGGCGCCGTCGCGTGTGTAGCCCAACAGCGCGTCGTTGGCCAGCGCATCGTAGAGCACCGCGCCTGCCCGCCGCAGCAAGTTCAGCCCCCGCACCGTGATCAGGTCCGGGTCGCCCGGTCCGGCGCCCACCAGGTAGACGGCGCCCACGCAATCGTATGCGCTTGCGATCTGGTCAATCATACGGCAATCGCCCCCTTCTCGGCAATAGAGGGAACCGGAATTGCGTTTTGGTTTGCGTCGTAGCGCTCCAGCAGCTCATCAACGATGCGGCAGAACGCGTCCTCGTCCTCCCGGCGCAGGGCATCGAGCGCGTTGCTCTCCACCAGCTCGTACCAGAAGGTGACCCGCTGCCGGAAGGGGTGGACGCGGCGCTGCACGATGGGGCGCAGTGTCTGCGCGTGTTCCAGAAACGCGCCGTACTCCGGGCCGATCTCCTGCTCCAGCTGGCGGCGCAACGTCACCGCCAGCGCCGGCGCCGCGCCGCCCGTGCCGATCGCCACCATCAGCCGCCCGCGGCGAAAGGTCGAGACGCCGTGAAAGTTGCAGCGGTCGAGCACATCCATGACGTTGACGAGTTGGTTGTTGGCGCGCCCCTCGGCCCAGATCTGGTCGTGGACGCCGCGGTTGTTCGTCGCTGCAAAGACCACGGCTGCGCCGGCCAGGTCACCCGGCTGGTAGCGGCGGCGCAGCCACTCGATGGCGCCGCCGGCCGCGTACGCCTCCACCTCTGCCGCCGCCGAGGGCGCGATGACGCGCACCTGCGCCCCCACCTCCAGCAGCCCCGCAATCTTGTGCACAATCTCCCCCTTGGCGCCGACCAGGATCACCAGTTGATCCTGCAACACCAGGTTAATCGGATATGTCTTCATGCCATGCCTCACTTCAGTCAAAGTCGACTCCATACACCGACTGAACGATCAAGCCGTTTGAACCACAGAGAACGCAGAGAAACACAGAGGGATTCACGGATGATTTCCCCAGCACTGGTTGGGCGGTTACGAAAGCAGCCTGGTTGACCGGTATGCTCCCCCTCTCCCAACTCTCCCCCTCTGCGCCCCTCCGCACGCTCTGTGGTTCAAATCTCCTTTTTCGCTACCCCGGGCAGGACGCAAACGGCCGCGCCGGCAGGTGTAGCCCGCACTCAGTCTTCATGCGTCCCTGCCAGCGCCCCGACCGTTCGTCCTCCGCGCTGGCGGGCGGGCGCGTGCAGTGCGTGCAGCCGATGCTGCTGTAGCCGCGGTCGTGCAGCGCGTTGTACGGCAGGTCGTGCGCGCGGATGTAGGACCACACATCCTCCTTGCCCCAGTTCGCCAGCGGGCTCAGCTTGAAGAGTTCGTAGCGCGCGTCCCACGCCACCAGCGGCGTCTGGCTGCGTGCGTTGGACTGGTCGCGGCGCAGGCCCGTGATCCACGCGTGCTGGCCGGCCACCGCCGCGGCCATCGGCTTGACCTTGCGCTCGTGGCAGCAGACATCCGGCTCCAGGTCCCACAGCATGGGGCCAAGCAGCCGCTCCTGCTCTTGCGGCGTCAGCTCCGGGCGGATGACGGTCAGGCGCAGGCCATAGCGCCGCTCGATTGTCTCCCACAGCGCGTAGGTCTCCGGGAAGAGAAAGCCCGTGTCGATGGTGGTGACCGCCACCTGCGGGTTGATCTTCACCAGGTGATCCAGGATGACGATGCCCGTCGGCCCAAAGCTGGTCACCTGTACCAGCCGCTCGCCAAAGGTGACGAGGCTCCAGCGCAGGAAGTCGGCCAGCGAAAGCGGCGCCAGTTGCGCGTTGAGCGCCGCATAGTCGATGTTAGAGCGCAGCAGGCGCATGGACGGTAGCATGAGTCTCCTCCGGTTCAGATTGGGTGGCGGTCAGTTGAAGCAGTGCGTCGACGCCGGTGCGGTGGCAAAAATCGCCGAAGCGCTCGCCGGGCCGGCGCGTGTCGCGGAACAACTCGAGCAGCGGGCGTACTTCATCGACCAGCCGCGAGCGTTCGACGAGATCCTTGTACGGCTGGTTGAGGCGCGTGCCGTTGCTGGCGCCGCCCACGAAGATCACGTAACGGTCGGCCGAACGCCCGACAAAGGCCAGGTCGGCGACGTAGGGTCGCGCGCAGCCGTTGGGGCAGCCGGTCATGCGCACGGTGAAGGGTTCGGCAGCCAGCCCCAGCCGCGCCAGCTCCACCTCCAGGCCGTCGATGACTTCAGGCAGCGCGCGCTCCGCCTCGGCCAGCGCCAGCGCGCAGGTCGGCAGCGCCACGCATGCCAGCGAGTTGCGCTGCACCACGCTCAGCGCCGAGGGTAGCGGAATGCCGTGGCTCGCCAGCAGGTCGTTGACCGCGTCGATATCGGCCGCGGCGATGTCCGTGAGCAAGATGTCCTGATTGGCCGTCAGCCGCACGCCGGGGCGGAAGCGCTCGACCACAGCGCGCAGCCCGGCGCGCAGGCGCAGGTCGCCTTCGTCCTTGATGCGCCCGTTCTCGACCGACAGTCCCAGGAACCAGCGTTCGTCGCCCTGCGCGTGCCAGCCGTGGTGCAGTTCGTTCTCCAGCGGCAGCATGGGCGCCGGCGGCTGCACGGCCCAGCCCAACCGCGCCTCGACCGCCTCGCGGAAGCGATCCACGCCCCACTCGTGCAGCAGGTACTTCATGCGCGCGTGCTTGCGGTCGCTGCGGTTGCCGTAGTCGCGCTGCACCGTGACGATGGCCTCGACGATTGGCAGCACCTGCTCTGGCGTCACAAAACCCAGCAGGTCGCCCAGGCGCGGGAAGGTGTCGGCCTTGGTGTGGTTCATGCCCATGCCGCCGCCGACGATGACATTGAAGCCGATCAGTTGATCGTGGTGCGCAATGGCCACCAGCCCGATATCCTGCGTGTAAACGTCCACGCAGTTGTCGCCGGGATAGGCGATCGCAATCTTGAACTTGCGCGGCAGGTACGTCTTGCCGTAGATGGGCTCGTCCTCCTCCTGCGGCGGCGCTTCCAGCGCGACCTGCTCGCCGTCGATCCACAACTCGTGGTAGGCGCGCGTGCGCGGCAGCAGGTGGTCGGAGATCGCGCGCGTGATGGCCTGAATCTGTGGGCGGATGGGATCGTGGAAGGGCGCCGGGCAGCAGGCGACATTGCGCACGAGGTCGCCGCACGCGCCCAGCGAGGTGATCAGCGCGTCGTTGAGGCCGCGGATTGTGGCCTGCAAGTCGCCCTTGATGATACCGTGAAATTGGAAGCACTGGCGCGTGGTGATGCGCAGCGTGCCGTTGGCATAGCGCTGCGCCAGGTCGTCGTGCGCCAGGTACTGCTCGGCGGTGAGCAGGCCGCCGGGGACGCGCGTGCGCAGCATGAAGGAGTGTTCCTTGCCGCCGTGCTCGCGGGCGCTCTTGCGCTGGTCGCGATCGTCCTGCTGGTAGAGACCATGAAACTTGAGCAGATGCTTGCCGCTCTCGTCGAAGTGGTCCGTGTCATTGTGTAGCTGTTCGGCCAGCGTGCCGCGCAGGTGATTGCTGGCCTCCTTGACGGTCTCGACGCCACTGGGCGCGTTGCTCTTCGGGCGCGCAGCCATAGGGCCGCTCCTTTCCAGGAAAGTGGGTCAGTCGTTCATGATTTGTCGTGATGGCTTCAGCCATTCCAGAGCGAGGAAACGACTGAAGTCGCCACTCCGACGCGAGTCGTGAACGACTACGGTTGGTTGATTGAGCGATTGGGCTGTTACGCGGGAACTGCTTGCCGGATCCGGCGGCGGCGCGCTACGACGCGCGCTGCGGGTCGCCGGTCAGGTGCAGCCCCGCTAGCGACAGATGCAGCAGGGGCGACAACCGGAGGTAAGCGCGGGGATGGGAAGCGGCGAGACGATCGGTTGGGTACGCAACCGGTGACGGGTCATAGATCTTTTCCCCATTCTGCAACCAAACAAAAAGCCCACCGAGCGAACTCGATGGGCCACGGACACAAGTCCTGGTAAGGCCGGCACAATCGGCCGGCGCATCAAGTTCGCATGCACGCACGCACGCAACAACAACAGACGGTCTGACAACAGGCCGCACCGGCAAAGGTGATATTGTTGGTGATGCTTCGTGCGTTCATGACGGGCGAACTCGACTCTCAAATGCGTGCGTGGCCGCAGCCATCGCATACTCAACTGGCGGCGCATTGTAGTGGGTCTATGAGATCGTGTCAAATCGACATTTGGCACGATCTTACGCCTCACCTGAAACCCTCTGTGTCTCTCTGCGCTCTCCGTGGTGAATCTTCTCCAACCGTCTCACGCTTACAGAAGTTTGCCGCCACGCCTGCTACAGTAACGACCCTATGAGCGAACACAAACACACCAACCGCCTGATACACGAGACCTCACCCTACCTGCGCCAGCATGCGCACAACCCGGTCGACTGGTACGCCTGGGGCGAGGAGGCGCTGGCCCGCGCCCGCGCCGAGGACAAGCCCATCTTTCTCTCCATCGGCTATAGCGCGTGCCACTGGTGCCACGTCATGGAACACGAGAGCTTCGAGGACGAAGAGACCGCGGCACTGATGAACGACCTCTTCGTCAATATCAAGGTCGACCGCGAGGAACGCCCCGATCTCGATGCCATCTACATGGACGCCGTGCAATCTATGACCGGCCAGGGCGGCTGGCCCATGAGCGTCTGGCTGCTGCCCGACGGCAAGCCCTTCCACGGCGGCACCTACTACCCCAAGGAGCCGCGCTACGGCATGCCCGGCTTCCAGCAGGTGCTGCGCGCCGTGGCCGACGCCTACCGCAGCCGCCGCGACCAGGTCGACGGCCAGGCCGAACGCCTCGCCGCCATGTTGCGCCGCAGCGCCACGCTGGCGGCCGACGGCGGCGAGTTGGGCACGGAGATCCTCGACGAGGCGCTCGACCGCATGCGCCAGTACTTCGACGACGAGGACGGCGGTTTCGGCAGCCAGCCCAAGTTCCCGCAGCCTATGACCATCGACTTCGCCCTCACGCAGTACCTGCGTACCGGCGATGACGAGTCTCTTTTCATGGCCGAGCTGACGCTGGAAAAGATGGCGCACGGCGGCATTTACGACCAACTCGGCGGCGGCTTTCACCGCTACAGCGTCGACGCCATCTGGCTCGTGCCACACTTCGAGAAGATGCTCTACGACAACGCCCAACTGCTGCGCACCTATCTCCACGCCTGGCAGGTGACGCGGCGCCCGCTCTTCCGCCGCGTCGTCGAGGAGAGCATCGCCTACGTGCTGCGCGAGATGACCGCGCCCGCCGGCGGATTCTACAGCACGCAGGACGCCGACAGCGAGGGGCACGAAGGCAAGTTCTTCGTCTGGTCGCCGCAGGAGATCGAGACGCTGCTCGAGCCGCAGACCGCCGCCATCTTCTGCGACTACTACGGCGTCTCCGCGCGCGGCAACTTCGAGGGCATGAACATCCTGAGCGTGGTGCGCAGCGTGGAGAGCGTGGCGCAGCGCTTCAAGGTGAGCGAGGCCGCCGTCAACGAGGCGCTGGATACGGGCCGCGCCATCCTCTTCGACCGCCGCGAGACGCGCATCAAGCCCGGCCGCGACGAGAAGATTCTCACCGAGTGGAACGGGCTGATGATCCACGCCCTGGCCGAATGCGCCGTCGTGCTCGACCACCCGGCCGCGCTCGATGCCGCGGTGCGCGCCGCCGATTTCATCCTGGCCAACATGAGCCAGCCCGACGGCCGTCTCTTCCGCTCGTACAAGGATGGCCAGGCGCGCTTCAACGCCTACCTGGAGGATTATGCCGCCTTCATCCGTGGCCTGATCGCGCTCTACGAGGCGACCTTCGACCTGCGCTGGCTGGGCGAGGCGACGCGGCTGGCGCAGCTCATGTTTGCCCAGTTCCACGACGCCGGCGGCGGCTTCTTCCAGACGGGCATCGACCACGAGGAACTGGTGGCGCGGCGCAAGGACTTTGTCGACAACGCCATCCCCGCCGGCAACTCGCTGGCCGCCGAGAGCCTGCTGCGTCTCGCCGTGCTGCTCGACAAGCCGGAATACCGCAGCGAGGCCGGCCGCATCCTGCTCATGATGAAGGACGCCATGGCGCGCCAGCCCACCGGCTTTGGCCGCCTGCTCGGCGTGCTCGACGCCTACCTGGCGCCAAGCCAGGAGATCGCCGTCGTCGGCGACCCAGAGGCCTTCGCCACGCGCTCCCTGCTGGCCGAGGCGCGGCGTCATTACCTGCCGCACGCCGTGCTCGCCTTCGCCGCGCCCGGCGCCGAGAGCCCGCTGCCGCTCCTCCAGGGCCGCACGCTTGTCGAAGGGCAGCCCGCCGCCTACGTCTGCGAAAACTACGCCTGCAAGCTCCCCGTCACCACGGAGGAAGCCCTGCGCGATCTCCTGGCGGTTCGTTGACAGCGGGATAAGACGCAACCACAAAGACACCAGGCACACAAAGGGGCACAAAGAAGAGTGGAGGTGATTCTCCTCCCAGCCTTCTTCGTGCCCCCTGCGCCTATTGGGTAAGGCTCTTCTGTTCTAGCCTTCTTCGTGCCCCTTTGATCCCTTCGCGTCCCGGCGGTGAGGCTCTTACATTCCAGCCCTTCTTTGTGCCCCTTCGTGCCCTTGGCGTCTTTGTGGCGGCGGTTTTCTCCCATCGCTACTCGCTACTATGCCGCCACGACATCCAGCGGCAGCATCATCTCGTTGTCCTCGTGTTCGAGGATGTGGCAGTGCCACACGAAGCGCCCCGGCACGTCGAACTTAAGGCGGATGCGCGCGATCTCACCCGGGTAGACAATGACCGTGTCCTTCCACCCCGTCTCCACCGGCAGCGGGCCGGCCACATGGCCGATCTTCTGGCTTGCATCGGGCGCGTACAGGGGCGAGTTCTCGGCGACAATCTCGCGCTCCACCACCTGGAACATGACCTGGTGCACGTGGATCGGGTGCGCGTCTGCCGTCAGGTTGAGAATCTCCCACTCCTCGACGACGCCCTGCTCGATCTCCAGCGCCACCGGGTCGTCCCACGAGAGTGACACGGGCATGCCGTCGCCGGCGATCACGCCCAGGTGTGCCTCGGTGGGGCCAAAGGGCACCGCGTCGCGTTCGTCGCTATCTGCCTCCCGGATCGGCACGATGAACTCCTCCTCGTCGTCGCGCGCCACGCGTATCGTGCGCGAGAACTCTTCGATGAGCGCCAGCCGCCGCGTGACCTGCGGCGCGCCCAGTGCGGCAATGGCGGGCAGCACCAGCTCCGCCGGCGGCGTGCTCTCGTCTGGCCCCGTTGCTGCCACGACGCGGAACTGCATCACCTGGCCGGTCGTCTCGGCGTCGGCCGGCTCGAAATCGACGCCGGGCGTGCCGCCGCCGTAGGGTTCGTCCGGCGCCAGGTTGCGCAGCACGATCTCCGTGCCCACCGGCACCTCCGCGAAATCCACGATCACGTCAGCGCGCTCGGCCGGGCCAAGCAGCAACTGCGTCTGCGCGGCCACGGCCGCCAGGAAGCCGCCCTCGGCGCCGATCTGGTAGAAGGGCAGCTCGTTGTCCATCTCCAGCAGCAGGAAGCGCGAATTGCAGCCGTTGAGCAGCCGCAGCCGGTAGCGCCGTTGCTCGACCTCCAGATAGGGCCACGTGCGCCCGTTGACGACCATCGTGTCGCCAAAGAATTCCGGCACCCAGATCGGCGCCACGTCGCTAGGAGCGCCGCTCGCCGTCGTCTCCGGCATGAGCGGAATCTGCAAGTCTGCAGCCTCCACGCCTTCGAAGAACGCGCGCGTGTCCGGATAGAAGAGCGAGCCGTCGTCGTTGAAGCTGCGATCCTGGATCGCGATGGGAATCTCGTAGTACTTCGTGTCAGGCGCATCGCCCAGTTGTGGCGCCGGGCCGGGCAGGACGCCCGCCGGCAGGTCGGCCTCGCCGCCACGCAGCAGGAAGAAGCCCGCCGGCCCCGCATAGACATTGAGCCGCGTCATGCCCAGCGTGTGATCGTGGAACCACGAAGTCATCGCGTGCTGGTCGTTGGGATACTCGAAGACCGCCGAGCCCGGCTGCCACGACCGGCCATGGGGCGAAGCAGCCTTGAACTCGTCGTAGAAGCGCCCCTCGGTGGCATAGCCCTCCGGGATATCCTTGGCCGCCGGCAGCCACCACGCCTCGGGATAGCCGTCGCTCTCCTGCGCCGTGTGCGCGCCGTGCACGTGCGGCACCATGGGCACCGGCCCGCGATAGGGCGTGCCGTCCATCGCATGCATGTCGCGCATTTCCTCGCCGCCGGGCGGGTTGGCCCAGTGGATGGTCTGGTCCACGGGCAGCAGATGGGGCAGGTAGTTGCCGTCGCCATCCACCAGCTCGTTGACCCAGCGCACGCGCACCGGCGTGTCGACGGTGGCCTCGATGGTGAATGACGGGTAGTTGAAGGTGCCGCCCGCGTCGACCGTGCCGGGATGGTTGCGCGCGCCATAGCCCCACACCGTCGTCGCCGGCATCCCCGGCGGCAGGATCTGCTGCTCGAACTGGCGCATGGCGATGACGTAATAATCCGCCGCGCCGCCGTCGCTGCGCCGGATGCGGCCCAGCTTGGGCATGGCCGGCGGGATCAGCAGCGGCACTTCATATTTGGGGATCTCGGCAGCAGCGAGCGAGCCGAGCAGTCGTTCGGCGCGCACGGCCGGCCGGCAGATCGGCGCAAAGAGCGGCATGCGCAGCGGTTGAGCGCCGGGCAGCACAGCAAGAGCACCGGCGCCGGCGCTCAACTTCAGAAAGGTGCGGCGAGTCAGCATGGGTTCGGGTTCCTCCTGGCGTCTGGGTTGGCTCGGATATTTGATTGGCTGTTGGTCGAACGTGTGCGCTGTTGCGGGCAGGGCTGTAGTGGCAAAACGCCTGACCCTGCCCGCACCGTGCCGATTCTAGCGGACGACGCTACGCCTGTCAATCGCCGATCAGGCGGAGGGTAATCATTGAGGCATCGTAGCCGCCTGCGCTTCCCTGGATCGCCCGTGCCTCTCGATCCTCATCCGGTTTCGCCTGCCAGACGCCGGTTTCCAGCCGATGCCCGCCCGAAACAGGGGCCGATCGGCTCTTGCACGCACACAGGAGCGTGAGGTATGGTCTGACCTGGTAGTGTGATTGGCCGCGCCTCCCGGGTCGCCGCCAGAAGATACACGCTCACTGTCAACAAGGATCCAAAAGCAAGGAAGGATACCTATGCGCAAGCGCGATGCACTTCTCGATTTGATTCACGGCCGGGCCACGCTGGACTACACGCCGGCCGCCTTCTTCATGCACTTCGACCCCGCCTACCACGAGGGGCAAGCCGCCGTGGACAAACACCTGGAATACTTCCGCGCCACGGATATGGACTTCGTCAAGATCCAATATGAACAGCATCTGCCGCCTGGACCGACCATCGCGCAGGCCGGCGACTGGGCGCAGATCCCGCTGTACCCCGCATCGTTCTTCGAGCCGACGGTGCGCGTGGTCGAAGGGCTGGTGAAGGCGATGCACGACGAGGCGCTGGTGGTGCTGACGCTCTACTCGCCCTTCATGCTGGCCATGCAGCTTGCCCGCAATGTGGACCTGGAACAGCACCTGCGCGAGAACCCAGATGCGGTCAGGCAGGGGCTGGCGACCATGGTGGAAAACGAGCTGACGCTGGTGCGCGGCTGTATGCGCGCCGGGGTGGATGGGTTCTACGCCTCGACCCAGGGCGGTGAGACGTCGCGTTTCCGCGATCGGAGCCTCTTCGAGCGCTTCATCAAGCCCACCGACCTGGCCGTATGGGAGGAGATCAAGGGCTGCACCTTCAACATCCTCCACGTCTGCGACTACGTGGCCGGCTATGATGATCTGACGCCCTATCTCGATTACCCTGGGCACGTCGTCAATTGCAGCCTGGCCGTGGGCGACCGCCATCTGCGCCCCACCGAAGTGGTCGACCTCTTTGGCCGGCCCTTCATGGGCGGCCTCGAACGCAAGGGCGTGCTCGCCACCGGCACCCCGGCCGAAATCCGCGCAGCTGTGGAAACCGTGCTCGCTGATGTGCCGGACCGCTTCATCCTCGCCGCCGACTGCACGGTCCCCAGCGACACGCCGTGGGAGAACCTGAAGGCTGCGATCGACACTGCACACCAGCACCGGCGCTGAGCGAACGCCCGGCCCCGCGCCATCTGCCAACCGGCGGCTCCGTCTTGCCGCCACCTTCCCGGAAGCTCCGAGCTTCCGGGAAGGTTCATCGGTAACGGTGCGCCTTCTCCTCACCGTAGACGCCGCTCGCAGCGGCGTGTCTGCCTGTAACACGGCGCTTGGGCCTGGCCGCCATCTCGCCGGAGTCTTCTTCTCACCGAAGCCCTGCGGCTGCGCCAATCGCCGATCCGCCCCGTAAACGCCGCTCGCAGCGGCGTGTCTGCCTGCCTGTCACACCAGGCCGCTGCGAGCCATACCTGCCCACCACCCACTCGGCGGTGCGGGCGTGCGACGCACGGGTCAGCCGATCGTTCGTCACCCAATCCAGCCGTGACCCGTGCGTCGCACGCCCAGCCCGGCCCGGCCCAGTTCGACTTGCCAACCGGCGGCATTGTCGCGCCGCCACCTTCCCGGAAGCTCCGAGCTTCCGGGAAGGTTTATCGGTAACGGCGCGCCTTCTCCCGCCGTAGACGCCGCTCGCAGCGGCGTGTCTGCCGGTCAAACTAGGCCGCTGCGAGCCATACCTGCCCACCACCCGGCGGTGCGGGCGTGCGACGCACGGGTCAGTCGATCGCTCGTTACCCCATCCAGCCGCGACCCGTGCGTCGCACGCCCAGTCCGGCCGGGCCCTTCCTGCGCCAACCACTTCGCCACCTCCCAACCGGCTTCGAGCCGGTTTCGCCTGCCAGACGCCGGTTTCCAACCGGTGGCCCGACACCCCCACGACCCCACGACCTCACCGCCCCAGTCTCCCCTCCATTGACGCCTCCCACCCCATCCCGCTATACTGACCCCAACACCCACCACCACCACCAACCAAGCGAGGATGCCCCCATGGCCTGGGACTCGTTCACATCAGAAGACTTTCAACAGTTCGTGATCAGCGCAGCCGCCGAATACGCAGGCATGGCAGGCGGGGCGATCTTCACCGCCGCGCGCGGCTGGCTCGACGCCCGCAACGCGCCCCAGCATCAGCGCGCCGCCGTCCGCGATGCCATCCAGGCCGCGCTGCAAGAGGCCCTGCAAGACGCGCTCCTGCTGCTCGTCGACGACGACGGCGCGGTCGAAGCAACCGTCGACCACTACGCCGCCATGCTCGGCAACTGGCTGGCCCGCCCTGCCGTAGCGCAGCAATACGCCGGCCTCATCGCCCCCGGCCGCATTTCCCATGGCCACACAGCCGACCTGGACATGGATCTCCTGCGCGACGAATTCGAGGCAGCCAATCCCGATTTCGGCGCCGACGACCTGGGCCAGCCCTTCGCCAGCGTCGCCGACGCCATCGGCGAGGCCTTCGTCACCTCCGCCGCGTGGGAGGTCGACTTGCAGGACGTCATCGCCATCGGCGAGCAGCGCCGCATGGGTGCTCTGCTCGAACGCATGGCGCCCCTCGATCTCGACCAGTTGGACAAGAACTATCTCAACCGCGTCTACGGCGAGTGCAACGCCCTGCCGCTGGCCGACGTGGAGAGGGGACGCACGCAGCCGCGCTTGCAGCGCGTCTTTGTCGACGTGCGCGTGCGTGATGCCGTGCCGAGCTATGCCCAGGCCATGGCCCGCCTCGGCCTCTTCGGCTACCGCCGCGCCCGCGCCGGCCGCCTGGCGAAGGAGACGCTGGCCGCACGCGGCGACGAACGCAACCGCATGGCGCACGACCCGCACCGCGGCCCCGCTGCTGATGACGACGAGACCGGCTGGACCCCCGCCATGCGCCAGATGGACGACGAGACCTTCGCCAAGCTGGCCGCAGCGTTCTCGGTCGAAGTTGATGAGCTGCGCCGCGCGCTGGAGAACCTGACGCCGCTGGAGGTGCTGGCCGCGCAGCCCGCCCCGCGCCTGGTGCTCCTGGGCGACCCCGGCAGCGGCAAGAGCACGCTGACCCGCCGCTGGGCCGGCCTGCTCGCTGCGCTGGGGCAGCCGGCCCAACGCGCGGACTGGACCGAGGACGAGGAGTTTGCTGCCGGCGAGTTGCTGCGCGTCTTCGACCGCTGGCTGCTCCCCGTGCGCGTCGTGCTCAGCCAGTGGGCGCAGCGCCTGCCCGACAACGGCCCCGACAACGGCCCCGGCGGCGCGACCGGCTGCGCCCGTGACCTGTCTGCCGAATGCTGGCATGTCTGGAGCCGCATCGCCGACCTGCACGGCGACAGCGCGGCCCGCCAGCACTTCCTCAACAAGCTCGTGGGCGACCGCCCCGCCGTCCTCCTTCTCCTCGACGGGCTCGACGAGGTGACCGACCCCGCCCGCCGCACGACATTGCTGCAAGCGGTGCGCGACTTTGCCGTCACCTACCCCAGCGTGCCCGTGGTCGTCACCAGCCGCGTGCGTCCCTACACCGCCTTGCAGCGCCAGGGCGACGCGCTCGACTGGCCCGCCGCCACGCTGGACAAGCTGACGCCCGGCGCCATCGCCCACTTTGTGGAACGCTGGCACGCCGAGCTGGTCGCCACCCACGAATGGGAGGCGCGCCAGGCCGGCGAGCGCCGCGCACACCTCACCGCCGCGCTGGCCGACACCCGCCGCGCCGAACTGCGCCAGATGGCCGGCACGCCCCTGCTGCTCACCATGATGGTCAAGGTCAACTACAAGGAGCGCCTGCCCGACAGCCGCGCCGAACTCTACGAGACTTTTGTGCGGCAATTGCTCTTCGAGTGGGAGCGCCGGCGCGGCGGCGATGGCGTCGAGAGCAGCGCTCTCGACCGTCTGCTCGAAGAGGCTGAGATTCCGGCGGATCAATTTGCCTATCACCTCAACGCCATGGCCTACCGGGTCCACGACGGCGCCGACCGCGATTCGGTGGACATCCCCGCCGGTCTGCTGCGGCGAACGCTCATGAACCTTTACATCGGGCTCGACGTGGACGACGACCCCGAAGCCAATGACGATGAGCAATCGGTGCCGGCCTATGCGTGGGCGCGCAAAGTCATGCAGCTCATGGCCGACCGCTCCGGTCTCATCAACATGGAGGATCACAACGCCTACCGCTTTTCCCACCGTTCCTACCAGGAATACCTGGCCGCGCGCTGGATGGCCACCGGCCGCGACTTCATGGAGAAATTTGAAGAGCGCGTCGACGACGAGGATTGGCGTGAGACCGTGCTGCTGGCCATCGGCTACCAGTGCAAGGTGCGCGGCGCGCCCTACGACGACACCGTGCAGATTCTGGATGAATTCTGGCCCGAAACACTTGGTACGCCACAGGCAACCTACCGCGCACTATTATTGGGCGAAGCCTTTGTCGATCAACTCGGCATGCAACGCCTTGGCAAGCGCAAGCTGGCGCGTGAACTCCATGCCCACATCGTGATCGACCTCACTGCGCTCATGCAGCAGCCCGCCCTCACCGCCTACCTGGGTGACGCCAAATTGCAGGCGCGCACCCGCCTGGCCGCCGGCCTCCTCCTTGCCGACCTGGAGGTGCTGCCCCCCGGCCTGGACGACCTCGTCACGGTTCCCGGTGCCGGCTTCCGCATCGGCAAATATCCCGTCACTAACCATCAGTTCAAGCGCTTCATCGATGCCGGCGGCTACGGTGAGCGAGACGGCGCCCGCCCGCCCTGGTGGGGTGAGGAGAGCTGGGAGTGGCGCGTACGCAACGAATGGGATGAGCCGCGCTACTGGAATGACAAGGATCTCAATCGCACCACGCAGCCCGTCATCGGCGTGAGTGGGTACGAGGCGGCGGCCTACTGCCACTGGCTCACAGCACGGTGGCGCGCCGATAAAGTCATCACCGCCGGCGAGGTGGTGCGCCTGCCCACGCAGGCCGAATGGGAAACCGCCGCGCGCGGCGGGCAACCGGCGCCGGCCGACGACACCGTCGACTATCCCTGGCACGGCCCCTTCGAGCCGTGGCGCGCCAACACCGAGGGGAGCGGCCTGAACCAGACCACGCCCGTGCACATGTACCCGGACGGCTGCACGCCCGATGAAGTCTGGGACATGAGCGGCAATGTTTGGGAGTG
>WBZU01001410.1_pt1 | contig 18091 bp, 17 predicted proteins | sample 5204311 | NCBI WGS metagenome assembly WBZU01 (sample SAMN12344359, study PRJNA552823) | activated sludge metagenome | biome: Activated sludge suspended growth; feature: Nitrification reactor; material: Wastewater; isolation source: activated sludge from nitrification reactor of wastewater... | reverse complement strand
TGAAGAAGTACCACAAAAAAACATAGCTGAATCTGCATCTACCGATTTAATTGAAATGGCCGAAGCCAAACAACAACAGGCGGATGCTGCTGAATCGCGTTCCAAATTAATGCGTACCGAAATTCTCGACATCGAGCTCAAAGCCGAGTCACTTGCTAAGGATAAAGCTAGTGCTAGCGATGCTAGTTCGATAAAGGAAATTACTAAACAAATTGATGAACTGGCATTAGAGAAAGCCGACAAACAAAAAAAATTACAAGACAATTCAGCATTAGAGAATCAATTACGACAAGAGGCGGAAGATTTAAAAAATCAATCGCAAATTGTGGCAAGTGTAATGAACGATTTAAAGGAAGGAGCCAATTTACCTGCACCTACTGTTCAAGAAAAAATTACCTTGGGTAATGAATTGGCTATTGATTTAGGAAGGGCAAACGCACTTGCTAAAGTTGAGCCTGTATTGCAACCCAATAATAGCGATATAAATGATGCAGCCGCAGATGCATTTATTACAACAGAAATAGGAAAGTCGCCTGTTACTGCTGATAATTTTTCAGCAAAAATGTCGCAAGCCAATAAGATTAGTGATCCGGTAAAACGCGAAGAACAAAAAAACAAAGTGCGAGTACAAATGAATGCAAATTGGGATAAGGAAATTGCATCTATAAAAACTCAACAAACTAATTCGAAAGATAAAAATGAAAGAGCTGCTCTACAGTCACGTGTTACCGAGCTCGAAAACCTAAAGGCAATGAACAGCCCTACTCCGGAAATCGCACTTACCACTGCGTCGGAGGTTAATCAATCGAACACACAAGGGGCTGATGTAAAAACTACAGAAACAAACAATTTAGCCACAACTGCCCCAACTAAAAGCGATAGCATTTCCGGCGTAAACCAGGTGACTCAAACAAGTACTACACTGGCTGAGAATAATTCAAGTCAAACAAACAGTCCAACCGAAACTACCAAACTCGCTGAAAATTCAAAAGCTACTGAAGCAACATCCGACAAGCAAAACACCACAAGCACAGAGGAGCCAGCAAAAACAACTGAGGTATCAACTAGCACTAGCGATAATAAAGCTGCTAAAACCGATAGCACAATTGCAGTAATTACAAGTAAAGAAACTATTTCTGAACCAAGCACTGAAGTCGCTAAGGAAGTAGAAAAAACTGAAAATGTTGCAGTGAGTGCAGCCGCCGAACCGGTTGACATGGAGAAGTTGGAAGAAGACTATAACCAACAATTGGCAATGGTTAACAAAATAACCGATGTTGCTGAACGAAACAAAGCAAATCAATTACTTGCTGAATCGTGGACTAAAATTGCCGATACTAAATTAGCACAAACACAAAGTCAAGTAGGCCAAGGTAAAACCAGTGAAGAACTTACTGAATTAAATAAAACACTGGTTGAGTTGACTGAGTTGAAAGGAAAAATTGCAGCAGCCGCGGTACCAATTGCACTAGTTGAAAATACTTCTAATTCTGAGCCCAAAGTAGAAAATCCTGCAGATAGTAAATCAGCTACTACACCAACCGTTACGCAAAACACAACTACACCTCCAACACTTGGAAATGTTGAAACTGCTGCCGATGCTGTAAAGCTTGAAAATGTGTTTACAAGTGAGTCGGCAAAAGTACAGGCTCGAAAAGCTGATAAAATTAACCTTGAGGTACAAAATTTAAAAGAAGAAGAAGATTCCTTAACCAAATTGCTAGCACAAAATACAGATGTAACACAAGCTGATAAATTGGGAAAATTACTTGAGGCGACCCAAAGGGAAATGTATGTGAAAAAAATAGAATCGCTAAAGGCACATTCTGTAGCAAATGGAATAGAGTTTACTAACTATGCAGATGAGTTGAAAAAAGCCAGCAGCAATAGTGCAAAAATGGAGAGTGATAATGTTTCGCGTGCTGAAATGTTGGTTGCAGAGGCTGCTTATTATTTTAATGAAGCAAGCATAAAAAGTGAAACTTCACAATCAATAACTGATGCTACTTTAAAGGAAGCAGAAATGAAAAAGATTGTTGAACTCGAAAAAACTGCTATTGAAAAACAAGTAAGGGCTTTAGCTACTTATGGGGTTCCAGTATATACCGCATCGGCCGATACAGTAAAAGTATCTAACACTGATGCAAGTCAAAATCAATTGGCGCAATCTACACAGCCTGTAACTACCTCCAATAACGCTGCAAACGATGAAGCTGCTATTGAAAAAACAACTACAAGTACAAGCAACACGCAACCTATAGCAGAAGCAAAGCAAACTGCAAATGGTGCAGCTAAAAACGCATCTACTGTTTCCAACGAAACGGTTAGTGCTACTGATACAAAAACACCAGCAACCGGGGCTGACACAACTACTACTTCAACAGTTTCAACTCCAACTGTTGAAAACAAATCAACCGCTTCAGAAACAAACAATCAACCTGCAACAACTAGTCCGGTATCGAACAATCAAACAGCAACATTAAGTCCAGCTGCAAGTACACAACAATCAACTACCAATCCTGAATCCAGCAAGCAAGCGTCCACAACAGAATCTGTATCGAGTAATCCTGTTGCAACAATGAATCAGGAGGTAGCACAATCGCAAGTTAGTGATAGCTTAATTCAAGAACGAGCACAGGCTTTTGTATATCCAACCGATACCATGAAATCGTCGGTTACTGTAAACAAAGCTATTTCCGACAGTGTAGTTACTTCGCCTTATTATAAATATTACAATGGATTGTTGGTGGCGGCTACCGAAAATATGCAACAATCATCCTTTTATGCTGAGAGGGGCGAAGAGCTAAAAAAACTATCAGTAGCAGATTCATTGCGAGCAGAGGATTTTATAACTCAAGCTTCACAAGCAAAAGACACCCTGCAAATGCAACAACTTTTATCAAGAGCAGCGGAAGCAACTTATCAAGCAAACGATAAAAAAGATAGAGCTGATTCAAGTTATAGTGTTGCACGCCGATTGAAAGCAGCCTCTGTAGATAATAAGAATAGCGCAGCACGTTACATCGATCGATTGAGCGAAAGCGATAGAGATGTATTAGTAGCGGTTATGAATTCGTCGAAACAAGGAACCAAGCCGGGCCGCCAACTTGCCGCAGCCACCACCCGAAAGCCTGAGCAAAAACCGCTTGCCGACAATACTACTTCTACAGTTGTAAACAATCAAGCGAGTTCAACCGCCAACAATGAAACAGCGCAGGTAGCTATTGAACAACCTAAGAAAACAGAAGAAACAACTCAACAGGTAGTTGAGAATGTGAGTAGTCAAAACGAAGGTAAAACAGCCAATACGGTGAAAGCAGCTGACGAAACTGCTGAAAATAGTCAAAGTAAGGAAGCTGTAAATACTACCACTACATCCCCAATTGAATCAAAGGAAACAACAAACTTAACTAAGGTTGAAGAGGTAAAAACACAAAGTACTCAAAATGCACAAGCTACCGCGAACAGCGATCTAAAGATAGTAGTGAACGAGCGCAACGAACTTGCACAAGAGGCGGTGTTTAGCAAGGTAACTAATGCGGTGTACAGCAAAAGCAATCCAATTCCTATTAATACTGCTTTGCCTTCGGGTATAGTATTTAAAGTACAAATTGGAGCCTTTCGCAATCCTATCCCTCAGGATTTATTCAAAGGATTTGATCCAATTAGCGGAGAAACAACACCAACAGGAATTACACGCTATACTGCAGGTTACTTTAAAAACATGGAAGCAGCAAATTCAGCGAAACGAGAAATTAATGGCTTAGGTTATAAAGATGCTTTTGTGGTAGCTTTTTGCAATGGTAAGCGTGTTTCAATACCAGATGCAATAGCGATGGTTCGTGCAGGAAATACTTGTGTTGGGGATGGAGTAGCAGAAAATAAATTGAACATTGCAGCTGCTAAGGAACCTGTGAAAAATGAGGAAAAAGCAAAAGAAGTTAAAGTGGATACTAGCGGAACATTTGCCAGCAATGCATTGAAAAATAAGCAAATAACCGAAGAAATAAAAGCTACAACAGATACTGTTAAAAGTGTAATTGAACCGTTAGCCGAAGCTGCTAAAACAGTTCAGAAGCAAGAAGAATTGCCGGTGAAAGCAGTTGAAAAACAGGAAGAGATTCCGGTGAAAACAGTTGAAAAGCAAGCAATACTTGAAAGTGATGCAGGACCGGTTGCACCATCTGTAAGTTTTGAAGATGTAAAAGGCTTGGTGTATACAGTGCAGGTAGGGGTATATTCAAAACCTATTTTAGCAAATCAATTATTTAATATTCAGCCCCTTTATTTTGAGCGCACTCCTAATGGCTTGTACCGTTATACTTCAGGAGTGTTCGATAATTTGGAAATGGCTACAACTGCAAAAGCAAGTATAGTTGATATTGGTGTGAAGGATGCTTTTGTTACTACTTATTTCAATGGCAGCCGAATTCCTGTTGAGCAGGCTAAACAGTTAGAAGCAGAGAAAGGTAAGGCCATATTTGCGAACTCACCCAATTTAAATAAACAGCCTGAAATAAATTCGAATGCAAAAATTACCGGATTAAATCAGGTGGTTCCAACCGTACGAGTAGAGAAAGAAACTCCAACAGGTGAGGGTGCTAATAAAATAGCATTACCGGTTGAAGGTCTTAAGAATCAAGCTTCAAATACCATTGTATTTAAAGTGCAAATAGGAGTGTTTCGCTCAGAAATACCTTTAGAGATTGCAGCTATATTTTTAAAATTATCGAGTCGTGGAATTGATCATTATCAAACATCTGATAGTTTAAATATTTATACCATTGGTAATTTACGCGATATTAAATCGGCCAATAATTTAAAGGATGAAGTGATACAGGAAGGATTACCGGATGCTTTTGTTGTTGCATTTAAGGGTGGAAATAAGATGAAATTGGAAGATGCAATTAGAGAAAGCTCAAAAAAATAATCACTTTAATCGATAGCTATGAAAGTTTTACTCACAGGAGCTGATGGATTTTTGGGAAGCAATATCACACGTGAATTATTAAAGCAAGGATATGAAGTGCGAGCATTTCATTTGCCCAAACAGCAAACTGCAACTTTGCAAGATTTGCCAATAGAGCGCTTTGAAGGCAATTTGCTGAACATACAAGATATTGAAAAAGCACTAGAAGGATGTGATGCTCTGATTCATGCAGCAGCCAGCACAAGTGTATGGCCTACGCGCAATGCAGCTTCTTGGAAAATTAATGTAGAGGCTACTAATAATTGCATAACCGCCGCGCTTTCATCTAAGGTGAAAAGGTTTGTATATGTGGGTACTGCTAATTCATTTGGATTTGGAACAAAGGCAAATCCCGGAAATGAGGAAGGTGCTTACAATTGCGATCAGTATAAGTTAGATTATATGGATTCGAAAAATGCAGCTCAACAATTTGTATTGAAAGCTGTCAAGGAGCAGCAATTGCCGGCCGTAATTGTAAATCCATGTTTTATGTTCGGACCTTTTGATTCAATTCCCGGTCCTGGTACTAAGCGGGACTTTTCAGCTAAAAATTGAGAAGTCCCGTTTTTAAAAATCGCCGAACCCTTTGACAGGTCGGCGATGTAGGCGAATACTAAATTTACTTCTTCGGTTCGATAAGTGTCATTTTTGGCATCATAACCCAAACCTTTCGGAAACAGTGTGTTTTGAAAAATCTGTTTTTGGTAGAAATCTCCCAAGTCCCACACTGTCGCGAGATTAGAGGCCAATTTGCAGGTGTAATTTATCAGTTCTTTAGGGTTCGATAAATTTTTGTCCAATTCCGCAAGCTTTTCAGAAACGGCTTTTATTTTGGCTTCCATTTCAGTTTTAAACTCTTGGTAAACATCCAAACCAACCTCACCCAAAGCGTGCCTTTTTCGTAAAATTCGAAACTCTTCTTGAGTGTTGTTTAATTGCAAGGAAAGCCCTTTTTTTTCGCTTGTGTTGGTTTCTGTTAGGTTTTCCCATGTGTATTGGAGCTGCTGCTTCAAAGGCTCCAAAAAGGCGCTGTTTACCGTATAATGGGCTAATAACTGGCGAAACTTATCGTGCATCAACTTTACGCTACGGTTTACCTTAATCCCGATCTTATTCACCTTGTAATAGTAAAGCCCTTTCTTTTTTACAAGGTAGCCCGTAAAGGGATAACCTGTTTCGGCATCTTTTACAAAGATCTTTAGTGGTAGGTTGTCGTTTGCCCTATTACATTTAAAGCCTTCGGTTTTCTTTAACTCATTTACCCTAAAGAAAAGCTCCTCGGTAATTAATGCAGGGTGATTACCTTTTGCTAATTCACCATTGAGCAAATTATGCGAAAGATGCCCACAATAAAAAGGATTTCTAAAGGTGTCTGTTAAAGTTTGCTTGGGCATTTTCATGCCGTAGGTTGCCAGCTTCTCAACAATTTGATCGTAGGTCATGCCATTGGCTCTCCATTCAAAAGCCTGTCGCATCAACTCTCCCTCATCATTAATAATGATGGTTTGTTTTGCGGCACCTTTTACAAAGGAATAACCTCTTGGCACATTTCCGATCCATTCACCTCTCAGTAGTTTTTCCCGCATTCCATCAATGGTCTTTTGTCTTCTAAGGTCATTGTCGTACTTGGAAAAAATAAACTGAATGTTTTGTTGTAAAGCTCCTGCGTGTGAATTGGTGTCTATGGGTTGAGTCACTGCTAAAATGTTCACCCCCACTTTTTTTAATTCACTGGCAATGTAAATGGCGCTGTCCCCGGTTCTTGAAAATCTATCCAAGCTGTAAACAAGAATGTAAGTGATTTCTTCTTTACTGGCTTTTACAAATTTGAGCATCCGGTTAAACTCCTTTCGTTCATCGCTTTTTGCACTTTCATACGTTCCACCAAAGTAACCTTTGATATTGAGTTTGTTTTTGATTGCGTACTCATCGCAATACTTTTTCTGCCATTCAAGGCTTTGGTTTGTTTCCATTTGCTCTTTGGAGCTTACACGAGTGTATATCACACAGTTTAATACCTCGCTTGTTTTTTCTTCTTCTTGCTTGCCTTTTGCAAATTTTTTAAGCAGCAAGTCTTTGTTGTTCTGTTTCATGATTCTCTTCTTGTTTTAATGGTTTAACATTGTTCAACTTCTCCTTCATGAACAGTTCGTAAAAAAGAATGGATAAGGTTTCAAGTGTTTTGATTTCCCTTTCCAGTTCTTCTTCTGTAAAATTCTCAAAGCCCGGATAACTTTTCAGCTCCTCGGTGCTTAGCCTTTTGTGCTTTTTCATTTTTCACCTCCCAGCCTGTCAAAGAACTTTTTTCTAAAGAATAGCAAATGAAATTTGCCGCTCTTTTGTCTAAGATAATCTAACTTTTCCATATAAAAAAGTTCTTTTTTTTAACCGCCCACATTGCCTGATTTTACTGATAATTTGGGGCTGTTGGCTTTTTTCTTCTGTTAATATTTTTTGAATTTAATGACCGAGTAAAATTTTATTATGGTGATCTGTTTTTAAATAATGTATTCATAATTTTGTTTTTAAAATGTTATATAAAGAAAAACTATTCTTGAAAATTTAGTTTACTGAAACTTACTTTCGGCAAATAGTTGGCAAGTTCCCATCTTGAAGCAATGAGTTGTAGCTTGGTTTCTTTCTTTAAGCGAAAAGTGAGTGTCTCCTCTTCTGCGTTTAAACAAAGATTTTTAATCAAATCCCTGAGTCGGGGTATTTCATTCATGTAAGGATATTCAGGAATCATGACCTTAAAGGATCTTGATTCAAGTATTCCGGTAAAAGCATTGCAGACTTCTTTCAGATCATCCAGTTCAATAGATTGCATTTCCGAAAATGAAAGCAAACACTCCAAAAGGCAACGGTATCGTAAACTGATCCAATAGGCAGGGCCACCTGTTTTACTATGCAGAAAAGAAAACAGTATTCCGGTATTATCCCGCTCTTGTGTCAATTCTACGATCTCGTCAAGATAGGGGCTACTGTAATATTGATACTTCTCCTCTTCTTGAGTATGTTTTACAGTTGAAATAATGGGTTTAGTGTCAATAAAACCACCATGTTTATTCTTGTTGACGGATAATTCGGAGTCGGTATTGACGGATGTGTAATTCTCTTTTGACGGATAAGGTATTATTTCATGCGCTTTTATTGACGACTCTTCTGTTTTATCCGTCAAAGTAATTGACACTTCCTCTGTTTTATCTTCTTCAATTGACGGATAATGATTTATCAATTCATTATTTATTGACGCTTCCTGTTTGTTTTCACTCACAATTGACGTTTCCGAATTATAAATTTGGGTTACTGTTTCTCCAATTCCACTGTCAATTTGAGCTTTCCGTAAAACATAAGCCAACTGTCTGCATGAATGCGAGCAGTAACGGGCATCGGTTCTCTTAGGAATAAAAACTTCTTTGCAATATTCACATCTACATTCCATGATTAATCCCTCCAATTAAACTCTTCGTTCTCCCATGATCTGTAATGATGATAATCGGAAAGAATGTTTTGAATATTACCAATTACTTTTTGCTGCCTTACCACTTTTTTATCATAGTAAACTGATACAACAACAAGGCTTCGGTTCGGCACAACCTGAATCACCTCATGTTTTAATGCTTCTTTTACGATAATGGTAAAAATATCCATCAGCATATCTGAGGGAACTTTTATCACTTCTTCACTTAACTCATTTTCACTTTTCATTTTTCTTTTTTCTTTTGGTGTTGTTTTTAAATCCGGTACCTTTTAGTTGATTCCTTTACGGAATTATTTTTTCCAATAGCAAAATAATCTTTCCCGCTACCCAAATTCTTTTGCACCTTTTCTTCTTCCTCCTTCTCAGTCAAATCTTCAACCGTGTCTTCCAGTTCCTTGATTTTTTTATCTTGCTCAGTAACTTTGATATTAAGAGCGTCAATTTTATCCTGAAGCGGTTTTATCCAAATGAAATAACTTCCTGCCATTGCCCCGCCACCTGATAAAAGATGTTTTAATATTTCCAGTATTTTTGCATCACTGATAAGGTTATTTAAATCAAACCCGCCCGCTTGGTTCTGAGAACTGGTACTTGCGTTTTTATTCTCATTATTATTCTTGTTTGTTTCCATCTTTCAAAGTTTCTGTTGTTGAATTTCCTTTTTTTCGTTCTCTTTCCTTCCTTTTTTTTCGGTGTTCACTTAAGAGCTTATCTATTTCTTCGCTTCTCTTTTGCACCAATTCATTAATGGACTTAGTGATCGCTTCTGAAATCTCTTCACATTGTTCAATGTGTTCGTTTATTTCTTTTAAGAGATCACCATGTGTTTCGTAAAGGGTAACTTCCATCAATATCCGTCCTGATTGATCTAGTCCCATGTAATCAGTGGGTACTTTATTTCCATGCAAGGCTTTTAATACACCGGATGATGCAGAAGCTGGAATACTGATAATTGTTGTTGTGCCTGGCTCATTCTTTAGCACTCTCATTTTTGTTTTCATGGCTATTCTGTTTTTATGTTTATATATCTTTTGGTTATCCGTGTTGACTTATTGACGGATTTTTTTCTTTTATAACACAAAATTACGGTCGGAAAAAGGGCGGGGGTCACCACTAAAAAACTGGCGACTCTACTCCTGATGCCTAAGTGATTCAAAATCAAGGCCGTATTGTTTGGTTGACATTTGCCGGTTAATTGTGTTGACATTTTTAGGTTTTCCTCATTCGGCTGTATTAGACGGCTAAAAAGGGCGTGAGGTTTCAAAGGGGTAACCCCTATCTGTTACCTCTAATTAAAAGCCGTCAATTTATCCGTAAATAAGAAAAGCCCAGGCAGTATTTGCCCGGGCTTTGATTTCAATAAAATAAAGATTATTTCTTCCTTATAGAATCTATTTCTTTTTGAACCAAGGCAATACCGGCCTCATGTTCAATATTTTCAAATTGCTTTTTGACAAACTCAAGATCTATTAGCATGGCCTTATTGTTTTCTTTTAAATAAGGAGCATCTTTCAGCATTCTATAAACACCTGCATTGGTAACATTATCAGTCGGCCATGCAAATAGTACGTGTCCGAATTCTGCTAATTTGGGCATAGGATTAGTGAACTTGCTTTTCCCTATCAATTCTAAAATGAAATAAAATAAAAGTATCTGCCTGCCTCGTGTATACTCTTTTGATTGTGATTTAAATCCTTTATTTATTAATTCTTCGGGGTTATCAAGCAACTTCTTAGCATCACTGGGGTTTTCCTTTATTTCTTCAATAGGTTTTAAATACAAATTCTCTTTAATTTTTTGCATCAAAACATAAATCCGTAAAATATATTCCTGATACTCTTCATTATTAAAAACAGGTTCGGCTATTTTTAGCTTATTGAAGAGCACCATTTTACCGTACTCATCTTTTGCGAAATAAAACTTTAACCCACTTTTTACAAAGGGATTCATCTTCTGTCGGTAGGGTTTTAAAAGATTTGTTTCAATAAATTCTTCCTCATCAAAGGGATTTCCTTCATAATTGAATTCAGGGGCAGCAGCCTCATGATTATATACCCCTTTCAAATATTCAAGCAAAACACCAATAAAACTGATCGTTTCCTCATGATTCAACAGTTTAGCGCTAGCACTTAAATCATTTAAAAAATTGCCTAAAACTGTGCTTATTAATTTCTCGCGATCTTCCATGCTCTAATTAAACGGGATAAAGATAGTAAAAACTATCTTTCGGGTGTTTCAAGTTAAATCCAATTCTAATTATAGAATACATATTCCTATTAAAGAGTAATTAGAATTCTTAAATGTTTATGGTACGGATTGAAGATTATCAACCAACTTTTGCGGTTGAACTTTAAATTAAATGTTTAGTAAGAACTCCCAAGCCTTTAGCAGTAACCAAACCAAAAAGAAAATGAGAAGTTAACATTTTCTGGGCTTCTTGTATTGAAACTTTACTATAAGAAAAAACATCTCTATTTATCAAAAGCTCCATCTGCATCAAACCAAGCCTTGATATAAAATCAGAATTGATTTCATTTCTAAATAAACCGTTCTCTTTGCCATTTTCAATTTTAGCACGAACTAAATTAATAAGTGTATTTTCTTTAAACACCATATATTCATTCCACGCTATATCAAAATATTTTTCTAAATCATGGATAAAAACTGGATTGACATTTATAAATCTACTTCCTAAGTAATTTAAAATTCCATTCAATGCAACAATTGGATTATTACTTCTATTCGAAATTTCCAATAGCTCAGATTTCGCAACTTCAAAACGAAAATTCATAATAATTTGTACCAAGTCGTCCTTATCATGAAAGTATTTATAAAGTGTTTTTTTGGAAATACCCAATTTATGACAAATATCATCCATTGTAATACTCTTAATTCCTCGATTAGCAAATAATTCACCAATTTGGATTATTATTACACTCTTGTCCATTTTACTTATCTAGCTTTGTTTTTTTACCTCATTAACAGGCTTTTCGCCATTTGAACTAATTAATTTCCGTAACCCGATCAATTTCCTCCCTTCTTCTCCATTTTTTAATACTAATTTAAATAAAATTAATAGTTTTTTAAATTAACTGTTAAATATTTAACTTTGTTAGTATATGAAAAATCTTGAAGAAGAAAGTTTACAAAAATTTATTGATGCTTCTTACGCTGTTAGAGATGCAATGCGACAGTTTATACTAAGGCGATTGAAAAAGCAGAAAATTGATTTAACCTTTGAAATGTATCAGGTAATGAGGGTTCTTTTTGAATATAAAAACTTGAGCCAAGTTGAAATCGCAGAACTATTAAAAAAAGACAAAGTAAGCATTACGTTTATTCTTGATGGCCTTGCTAAAAGAGGAATTGTTACTCGACAAACAGATCCAAAAGACAGAAGGAGAAATATAGTTAACTTAACAAAAAATGCATACAAGATTCAAAGTAAAATTCAAATGATGGCTAAGGAATTGCATGAATTTGCGAGCAGAGGATTAAATGAAAACACGTTGCAAAAAATCACAGAAGGATTACTTGCCATGAGTAAAAGCATTGAAAATAAATAATTTTTTTGATTAATTAGTTAAACATTTAACTAATTGACTATCGAAGAATCTAACTACAATTAAAAATATAATAACATGAATAAAAGAAGTGCAAATAAAGTTCTTAATGAAGGACAATATTTATTAAACCAAGAAATCAAATTAAAATCTAAAGAAGGAGGCATTATCAAGGAACATATTTTTGTTGTTGAAAGCTTTGGTGCGGCTAAAATTTACTTTCAAACAAATGAAAGTACAGTTTGGTATGAAGTGTGGGCCAATTTAAGAAACCGGCAAACTGGCTCATTACATAAAATGCTTTTGCAAAGGCTCATTCAAATGTTTCCAAATCGTAATAAAAAGTAAGCTTCGAGAAGATTTAATACTTGATATTGCCTCTCATCATATTTTCAATCCATATTGGGATATACTCTTTCCGCTTTTCGATAAAACCAACACACTCCTCATCAAATAAATTGTTTTTTTTATCTGTAAAAAGTGGTTTTAGAACAAAAGGTGCAATTGTTAACGAAAGAATATTAAAAATGGTATGCTGGGCCGCCATTTTGGATTTTAGTTTCTTTTCAATTTCTATTTCAAGTCTATTTAAAAATGAAATTACTTTATTAACGTCCTTATCAATGACCTTAAATTCACTATAAATAATTTTCAAATTAGTGGAATTTAGTTCATTTAAAATGAACAACGGGAAATCAGGCTTTTTAATTAAATAATCCGTGACTGAAATTGTAAACAGTTCAATTTTTTTGTTCAAAGATAGTTTATCGGTTTTTAGTTCAGAAGAAATCGTTTTGAATAAAACCGCAATTTCTTCAGCAAGTACATGAGCAAATAGTTTATCCTTTCTTCTAAAATAATAATGTAAGGCGGCAGAACTTATTCCTGCTTCCTTTGCAATTTCGCGTGTAGTGGTTCCATCAAATCCTTTTCGAGAGAAAATTTTTAAAGCAGCTTTTTTTATTTTTTCTTCAGTTAAATCCACCTTGCTTTCATTTTATAATACTATCAAAAAATTATGTGTTTTTAGTTTTATCCCTATCGCTACCTAAATTACCACTTTCAATTCCGGTTTTTATCATTATTAATGTAACTAACGAGTAGTTTTTAAGTTCATCCCTATTCCTGGTAGAATCGTTTGCAATAATAAAATCAATTGCACTTTGCCTTAATTTTTCATCCTCATTTATGTTCTTTTCCACTGTAAAGAAAATTTATTAGTTAAAGATTAAACTATTTGACTAATATAAAAAATTAACAGGACCAATCGATTCAAAATTTGTAACTCATTGTATATCAATATGTATATTTTTATTATTCGCAGGTAGATTTGATGCGAAAATTTTGTTTTAAAGATTTTGTTTGTACATTTGACCAAAATAGTAAAATGGTCAATCAAGAAAATATTGATAAAACACAAGTAATACTTGGTGTGGCGCAAAGAAGATTTGCTCAATATGGTTTTCTTAAGACTTCAATGACAGAGATCGCTTCTGATGCCGGTATGTCAAAAGCTTCGCTGTATTACTATTTTGAGGATAAGGATGCAATATTTAAAGAAGTTATTAAGAATGAGCAAGAAGGATTTATTTCTCAGATAGAAAAGTTCATTCACTCCGAACCAACTGCTTCAAAACTATTAATTATATATGTTAAGAAGCGGCTTGAGTATTTTGAGCTATTCTTGAATCTTAGCAAATTAAATGCTGAAAGTATCAAAACCGTGAAGCCGATATTCAATGAGCTATCGGGCAAATTTAACGAAAAGGAAATTTTACTTGTTTCAAAAATTATTAGTGCTGGGGTACGAAATGGAGAATTTGAAAAGGCAAACTCAAAAGAACTTGCTACTTTGTTTGTCAGGTTAATACAAAGTCTAAGAAGTAATGTGATTTTAAGAAGTGGTATTGAAAATATTAATACGATAGATTTTCATCAACTGATGGATAATTGTATTAATACCGCTAAAATATTTGGTAATGGAATAAAAAGAAAAAAATGAAAAATAATAAAAAAATAATCATCTATTCTGTACTAGCAATTGTGCTAGTCTTAGGTACTTACAAGGGAATTCAAATGTACAACCATCATCAGGCTTATGAAAGCACTGATGATGCTCAAGTTGATGGCAATGTCATACCGGTTATTGGTAGGGTTGGCAGTTATATTAACGAAGTGAAGGTAAAGGAAAATCAATTAGTGAATGCAGGTGACTTGATTATACAGCTTGATACTTCAGAGCTATTCTTGAAGTTAAATCAGATTATTGCTGGTTTAGAAAGCGCAAAGGCTCAATTAGAGGTGGCTAAATCTGCCGCTAACGATGCTTCGCAAGCAAAAAAAATAGCAGATTTATCTTTAGAGATTCCAAAAACAAATCTTTGGAAGGCTCAAAATGAGTATAAAAGATATAGTGAATTATTTGAACAAAAATTAGCTACTCCTCAACAAATAGATCAATACAAAGCGAATCTGGAAACAGCCCAATCTCAATTTGATATTGCCAAGCAAAAAGCAGAATCCTCTGACCTCCAGTATCAGACAGTTTTAACACAAGTGAAAGTGGCAGAGGCTAATGTTTTGCAGAAACAAAAGGATATAGATTATGCCAAGCTTCAATTGAGTTACACAAAAATTTATGCTCCAATTTCTGGTGTAATTTCAAAAAACAGTTTACAACCGGGACAGCTAATTCAACCGGGGCAACCATTGATGTCGATTGTACAAAATAAAACGATTTGGGTAACGGCAAACTTTAAAGAAACTCAAATGGAAGGAATACAAGTTAACAATGAGGTTGACATAAAAATAGATGCGTATCCTGATTTAAAAATTAAAGGCCTTGTTGAATCCACAAGTGCGGCTACAGGGGCTAAATTTTCATTAATTCCACCCGACAATGCATCAGGAAATTATGTAAAGGTTGTTCAACGAGTTCCTGTTCGAATAAAAATACTACCAAGTGATGAGTCCGATAAATTAAAACCCGGATTAAGTGTTAATGTTGAGGTTAAGAAATCCTAATGGCTGAAAAAAGTACAAATAAGTGGATTGTTGTAGTAACTGTTGTAACTGCGGCATTATTACAATTAATTGATACCTCAATTGTGAATGTTACATTAACACAAATGATGGGTAATTTAGGCGCATCCCTTGGCGACATCAGTTGGGTCGTTACTGGTTACGGTGCGGCAAATGTGGTAATGATCACCATGTCAGGTTGGTTGAGTTCAAAATTTGGAAGGAAGAACTATTTCACTGCATCAATAATTCTTTTCACAATTGCATCAATATTTTGTGGAACATCAACCTCTGTTACTGAACTAGTCATATTCCGGATTATACAGGGAATTGGTGGTGGCGGCTTGCTTTCTACTGGTCAAGCTATATTGATAGATACTTTTCCTAGAGAAGAACTAGGTAAGGCCAATGCCATATTTGGCATGGGTGTAATTATTGGGCCTTCAATTGGACCAACACTTGGTGGGTACATTACGGATAACTTTTCTTGGAATTGGGTGTTTTTTATCAATATTCCTGTAGGGATAGTTGCAGCAATTATGTCAATACTTTATGTCAAAGAATCTGAACATAAAGTAACGACAGGTAAAATGGATTGGCTTGCAATTGCAATGCTGATTGTCACCATCGGAGCTTTGCAAATTGTACTTGAAAAAGGTGAAAGTGAAGATTGGTTTGAAACAAGATATATTACTATACTAACTATTTCCTTTGTACTTGCAGGGATATATTTTGTATGGCGACAGCTCACTGTTGACCACCCTATTCTGAATTTAAGGCTTTTAAAAGAGAAACAATTTGCAGTTGGAACTTTTTTCTCATTTATACAAGGTATAGGACTATATGCCTCAGTTTTTGTAATTCCAGTTTTTTGTCAGACCTTATTAGGTTATAATTCTCAAGATACAGGCAATCTTCTACTTCCCGGAAGTTTGGCTGCTGGATTAATGATGCCTGTAGTTGCAGTTCTGATGAAAAAAACTAAAATCTCGCCCGTAGTACTTGCAGGGGTTGGATTTGCCTTGTTTGTTATATTCGTTTGGTTTTTATCCAACATGAGTTTAAGTACTGGTGCACACAACTTCTTTTGGCCACTTATTTTGCGTGGGATTGGATTGGGACTATTATTTATTCCTTTACTTACTATAACAATTTATCCCTTAGAAAATAAAGATGTAGCTCAGGGTACAGCCTTAACAAATACAGTTAGGCAATTAGGAGGGTCTTTCGGTATTGCAGCAGCAACTACCTTCATAAGTTCAAGAAGTGTGTTTCATTATAACCGATTAAGTGAACAGATATCTATATATAATCGAAGTGTAGCTGAAAGGATAAATGCTATGACTGGATTGTTTACATCAAAGGGTAGCGACGCTAATTCTGCTCAATTAAAAGCTGTCGCTTCAATAAAAGGAATGGTAATGAAACAATCAATGCTTTTAACGTATAATGATGTATTTCTTATAGTAGGTGTTTTTTTTGCAATCTGCATCCCATTGCTTTTGTTATTTAAGTCTAAAAAAGAAAAAACTGTTGGAGCAGAGCAAGAGCAGCACATGGAAATGGTAATGGAATAAATATAAAAATGAAAAAAAAATTAATAATAGGATTGATGCTTTCATCATTTATTAATGTGAACGCACAAACAAATGGCTATACGTTAAAGCAATGTGTTGACTATGCACTTAATTCTAGCCCTCAAATTAAAAACACTCAAATCGATCAAGTCATTACTGATAATAAGGCTAAGGAAGTAAGAGCAAAGCTTTTACCTCACGTAGAAGGAGAGGCTGATTTTATCCATAATTTTAATATTCAAAAAATCATATTAGAAAATGGAGTTATTCCGGCCTTTACTAATCCAATGCAACCAAAAGGTGAGGTTATCGCATTTCAGCTTCAGTTACAAAACAACATGGTAACGAGTCTAAATGCCTCACAAATAATTTTCGACAAAGGATTATTTTCTCAATTAAATGCTTCATCTCTCTACGATGAGTTGGCAACCGAAAATGTAAAAAAATCAAAAGTTGATGTGGTAGAGTTAGTAAGTAAAGCTTATTATGGTGTACTTGTTACGCAACAACAATTAATATTTTTACGAAATAACTTGGCAAGATTGGATTCTGTTTATAATGAGACCGAGGCAAGATTCAAAGCTGGTTTAATAAAACAAATAGATTTGTACCGAGTGGAAGTAGCATTAAATAATATGAAAGAAGAGTTGGAGAAATCAGAGAAAAACTTATCACTAAGTAAATCTGTGCTTGCCTTTCAGATGAATATAGATAATCCTGAAAACATCATATTGACCGATTCGCTAAATGAATTCTCATTTACGGAAACAACAATTTCTAGTACCCAAATGAACTATAATAGTAGGATTGAATATTCAATTTTGTTGACGCAACAAAAAATTGGATTAGAGAAAACTAAAATAGCTAAGAGCGCATTTTATCCACGATTGTCGGCTTTTGCAACAAGTGGTTTCAATCCTTCCGCCACAAACGCTTCTGATATATTTCAAAGTTCTCGATATTATAATTATACTTTTGTTGGAGCAAAATTGCAAATTCCAATATTTAGTGGGTTTGATAAACGATTTAAATTGAAAAATGAATTACTTGAAGAGGAAAAACTCAAGAATAATATTCAAAGAACAGAAAAAATAATTGGCCTTGAGGTTCAGCAAGCCCAAATAAACTACTCAAAAGCAATTGAATCTTTGAAAATACAAAAGAGAAACCTGAACTTGGCTCAGGAAAATCTTAAGAGTATTAAAATTGAAAATGAAAAGGGAATCGCAAACAATATCGAGGTCATTAATGCTGAAACAGATTTACGTCAAGCACAAAATAGCTATTACAATTCGCTTTATCAGATATATATAGCTAAGATTGATCTTGATAAATCATTAGGTAATCTAAAATATTAGAAATGGAAAAGTTATTTATTACAATGAACAAAGTCGTGATGGTCTGAATGTAGTGAAAGTACCATTCAATCCTTCTTCCTGGTTGCCCGTAAAAGAAACCGCTTCACAGCCCACAACCTCTT
>WBZU01001409.1_pt1 | contig 18096 bp, 24 predicted proteins | sample 5204311 | NCBI WGS metagenome assembly WBZU01 (sample SAMN12344359, study PRJNA552823) | activated sludge metagenome | biome: Activated sludge suspended growth; feature: Nitrification reactor; material: Wastewater; isolation source: activated sludge from nitrification reactor of wastewater... | reverse complement strand
CCATGGCACGACTCAACCAACCGCGCGACACTGACCCCGATCAGCCGGCACTCGCCAGCTGAACACATCGAGCATCACACTCGATTTCCCACCACCCCGCGGGGCTCTGTCACGCGCTGCATGAGGCCAGGAAGAGCAAGGAACATGCCAGCGAGGTTCAACTCATGCTGGTCGTCAGCCAGGACGGCCACTGCTGCCGCAGACATCGAGAAGCGTTCCGACTCATCAACCTGAACGAGCCCTGCCGCGGCCTGGTTGTACAGCCATTCGCGCACCCATCGCTCGACCAGCCCGGACTCCGCCGCAACCTCGATCGAGGTGACCGGTCGGTTCATACGCGCCAACGATCGGTACAACCCCAGCCCATCGCCGAGATGCACCATCGCGGCGGTAATCGCCGCGGACCTCATCTTCGCTATCTCGTACGCGAACAGCCCAACTTCGATCGGATCTGGGGTGCCACCGGCGTCGGGCACGGGCGAAGGATCCACGTCAGAGTCCGCGCCCTCGACGGGCGCATTCGTCGAGCGCCTTCGTGAGGTTCCCCAGGGGTGCCGGCGAGTCAGCTGCCGGCTCGGCGGCGGCCGGCGTCCGCTCGTATTCCTTGACGTCGGCCCACGCGATGTCGTACTTGCCCTTGACGCGGGTCCTGGGCACCTCGATCAGGTCGTCGACGCAATCGCGCGTGCTTCTCGACGTGAGCAGGGATGTCGTCGTGGATCCGCTCTTCGCGGCGACGGAGGTCGTGCTTGAGTGGGCGAAGTTCTTGTGCGCGTCGGCGTGCCACTCGGTGGCGTTCGGGCTCGTGTAACACCCATTCGCTTTCGGAGGCGCTGATGCCAATGTGAACGCGGGGGCGCTGCACGGTCGGGCCATGATTCGGACAGGAGTTCGGTTCGACATCGGTATGTGACGATAACATCGGACCCAAGCGACGTCCTTTCGTCGCGACAGCGGCGTCGCAGGGCCGGTCTCTCCTCGACTGAGGGCGATCCTGCGAACCTGATGCTTGACGACAAAAGCACCTTTGACGCCGGGAGCACGCTCATCGTCGGCTGCCGTTAACCCGGCACTACGAGGCGGGAATGAAGGCGACGATCGACGTCACCTGAGGCACGTCGGGTCCGGGCGATGAGCCCAGACCCGACCGATACGATCGGGAGTCGTCAACCCTCAGTTGGCCGTCGGGATCATCCGCCGGATCTGTTCGGACACGACGTCGGGACAGCCGATCTGGATGACGTGACCGGTGTTGTCGACCGACACCAGCTGGGCGTCGTTCGGCAACGACGCCCAGTGCTGTTGTCCTGCAGCACGGCTCTGGTTGAGTTGTTCCTCGACGGCGCCGTCGAGCCCCTCGTAGTGGTGTTGCGCTGCGGTGATGACCGTCATTGGAACCGCCGCGAGCGAGTCGATCGTTGCGACCGCAGGGAACGCCGAGGTTCCGTCGAGCCGTTCGGAGTTCTTGCTCGGCGATGGCAGCGACCTCGCCCTGCACGACGGGGCCGACGGCGACGGGACCGGTCACTCGGCTCGTCGCCGAGCTCGTGACGTGGGCAGAGTGGAGCAGGTCCTCGATCAGGGTCGCCTTGCGCCGGTTGTGCTCGGCTACGTCCGTCCCGACTTCGGGCCAATCGACACGGTGACGGCGGCCCGCGGCTCGTGGTGGTCGGGTGGGTAGTGGGCTGGTCGTCGAGGCCGACGAGCAGGGCCTCGCACGAGTGGTCGGCAACCTCCTCGCCATCGCAGTCCGCCACGCCGCCCACCGGGTCAAGGTGAGCCTCGACCGCAACGGAGCCAACGTGGTGATGACCTTCGCCGACGACGGGCTGGGCATCCCGGCGGAGGACAGAGAGGGGATGTTCGTCCGTTTCGACACACACCGGGCCCGCGCTGCTGGCGGTGCAGGGCTTGCCCTCGCGATCGTCCGTGATCTGGTCACCGACATGGGCGGTTCGGTCACGATCGAGAAGAACGACCGATGGACGGGCGCGGGGTCGTCGTCCGGCGCCCGGTGAGCGCTCGGTAAACCTTTCGGCCGAGGGTGAGCTGAGCGTTAGCTGGGCGCCGCGCGGCAGCCTCGATCGGTACGGTTCGGACAACCCGTGAGCCGGGCGACCCGCCTGACCCCGAGGAGCCCCATGTCAACGTCTTCAGCCGTCATTACGATCCGGCGAGCGGCAACCGGCATCGCCCTCGTCGGCCTTACCCTGCTCGGCACCGGGTGCTCCTCCGACGACGCAACGACCGGACCGACGACGACGGCGCCGGAACAGAAGATCTCGAGCGATGCCGACGTCGCCGTCGGCCTGGCGAAGATGGGCGTCAGCTCGGCGGCGGTGGCTGCCGCGAGTAATCCTGCCGCTGCCATCTCCGCCGACGACGAGCTGGAGCCGGTGTGGACGGCCATAGAGGGCACGGTTCGTCAGAACGAACCGACCCTCTACGCCGACATCGAGGACAGCCTGTCGTTGTTGGCGGCGGGGGCGAAGGGCGACGGGACGAAGGCGACGACCGGAGCCGACAGCATGGGAACCGCGATCGCTGCGTACGTTGCGAAGCACCCTGGGTGACGGGGTTCACCGGCCGTGGTGGGACCCCTTGGGTGAGAGGGCACGGCCAGCTGCCGGCAAGGCGATGGTGAAGTGCCGCATCGCCAGCAATGGCGGGGTTCTTCGCACTCTTGCAGACTTCTCGCGCGGCTCTCTCGGGGGCCTCACGGTCGGGTCGGATGGTGTCTCCAGTTCGGATCCACCGGACGCCGTTCCCCTCCCGGGAACATGAAACGGAGACAGACATGGATTCCCTTCGGAAGAAGCTCGGCACCGTCGCACTCGGCGGTTCCCTCCTGCTCGGCGGTGCCGCTGGTGCGTACGCCCTGACGGGAAGTGCCAGCGCGCAGGATGCCACCACCACGACCGCTCCGGCGGCGTCGAGCCAGGACAGCACTGCTGCCCCCGATCAGGACGCTCCTCGTGATCAGTCCATGGGCGGGCACGCCGCCAACGGCATCACCGAGACGGTGCTGACCGGCGACGACCTCAGCAAGGCGACGGCCGCTGCGGAGGCCGCCGTGCCCGGCGGCACCGTCGAGCGCGCCGAGACCGACGCCGAGGGCGCCGCGTTCGAGGTGCACATGACGAAGTCCGACGGCAGTGAGGTGACGGTCAAACTCGACGCGTCGTTCAACGTCACCGGCACCGAGTCCGGTCGCTGATCGATCGGGCGATCACTGCGGGACTGCCCGCGACCCACGGCCGGCGCCGGGACTCTCGGAGTCCCGGCGCCGTGCCGCGTCGAGGAAGCGCTGTCAGGGGAAGCTGTCGATGTCGTCGTTGTGGAGGGGGAGCGGGGTGCAGCGGGTACCGCGGATGAGCGGTCGGGCGATGGTGGTCGCGAGTCGGCCCGTCAGGCGACCGAGGAGGGAGGTCGCCGGTGGCCCGAGCGCGGCGGCAACGAGGGCGCCGGCGAGTGCGGTGGTCACTGCCCCGAGTGACGGTCCGGCCCGAACCGTCCATCGGGACGCGGCGATGCCGATCGCGACGAGCGCTCCGCCCCGCCCGTACCACGGACGGCGCAACGACCGGGCGGCCTGCCATGCCGCCGGGGCGACGGCGAGGGGGCCGATCGGGATCAGCAGCGCCGTCCACCACACCCGTGCCACGGCGATCGGTGCGTCGGCAGCGAGGCGTGCGTCCCACCACAGGATCGCGACGAGGACCAGCAGCGGGTGGATGCCGGCCACGACCGATCCGAACGCGAACCCGTACAGGGGCAGCGCGATCTCCTCGATTCGGTCGAGCCAGGTGGGAGATCGTTCGTCCATCAGTGCCTCGAGTCGGGAGCGCGACGAACGGCCGGGCCGTCGAGGCCCGACCGTTCGGTGTCGCTCGCTGGGTCAGATCACTTGCCCGCGGCTGCCGCCTCGGCGGCGTCGTTCACCTCCGTTCCCGGAGCCTCGTTGGCGTCGGACTCGTCCTTGCCGTCCTTGCCGTCGTCGGTCTCCTGCTCCTTGGCGAGCACCTTGCCGTTGCCGGCGTCGATGGTCATGTCGGTGACGGTCCCGTCGGCGGCGGTGACCTCGACGTCGTAAACGACGTTGCCGTTCTCGTTCTCGAGCTCGACCTTGCCGGCGGTGCCGGGGACGGCAGCCGTTGCCGCTGCCGAGGCGTCGGCCTCGCTGATCTTCGCGAGGCTCGCGAGCTGGGCCGCCTCCGCGGCGTCACTCTGCTCGACGCCGTTCTCGGCGGCCTCGGGCGTCTCGGGCGACTGGACCGAGCTCTGGTAGGTCGGCGTCTCGTTGGCGTCGCCCTGCTCGGCGGAGGCCTGGACGGTCGTCGGGGTCGTCGACTGGCTGGTCGCGGCCGAGGCGATTCCGGCGGCACCTGCGAAGAGGCCGAGGCCGCCGATGGCGCCGTAGACGACGCGCTTGGTCTTGCTGGGGGACTTCATGCTGACTCCTTTGTCGGGTCCAGGTGGTTCCTGGTGAGCGCAGCATCCGCGTTCGTGCCTGTTGCTCCGCTGAAGCCGGGCGGGGGAGTCTTCAGCGGAACTTCAGCTCGGCCGGCGCACGGTGACCCGATGCACCGCCACGTAGTGTCGTCAGTGTCATGAGGATCCTGGTCGTGGACGACGAGCCCCGGCTGCTGGCCGCCGTCGAACGTGGGCTCGTGGCCGAGGGGTTCGCCGTCGACACGGCGGCGACGGGCGACCTCGGGTTCTGGATGGCGACCGAGCACCCGTATGACGCCATCGTCCTCGACATCATGCTGCCCGGCCTCAACGGGTACGAGGTGTGCCGCGAGCTGCGCGAAGCGGGGGTCTGGACCCCGATCCTCATGCTGACGGCGAAGGACGGCGAATGGGACGAGGCCGAAGCACTCGATCTCGGAGCCGACGCCTACCTCTCCAAGCCGTTCTCGTTCCTCGTGCTCGTCGCCAACCTCCGGGCGCTGCTGCGGCGCGGTGCTCCCAAGCGTCCGGTCCAACTCACGGTCGACGACTTGGTGCTCGACCAGTCGAGCCGTCGCTGTCATCGGGGTGAGGTCGAGCTCGACCTCACCACCCGCGAGTTCGCCGTGCTCGAGTACCTGATGCGTCGGCGCAGCGAGGTCGTCACCAAATCCGAGATCGTCGCCCACGTGTGGGACGCCCACTTCGACGGCGATCTCAACGTCGTCGAGGTGCACGTGAGCGCGCTGCGGCGGAAGATCGATGCCCCGTTCGGCACCACCACGATCCACACCGTGCGCGGTGCCGGCTACCGACTGGGGTCGACGTGAGCCGGACCCGCCGCGCCCCGAGCGTGCGGACCCGCACGACCGTCGTCGCCGCCGGTGTGGTGCTGATCGCACTCGGTGCCGGTGCGTTCGGGTTGGTCTGGCTCGTGCGCGACCGGCTCACGTCGGCCGACCGATCGGCCTCAGTGCTGCGTGCCCGCGACGTGCTCGCCTTGGCGCAGTCCGACGACCTGCCCGCTCGGCTCTCGTTCCCCGGGGACGAGAACGGGGCGACCCAGGTGTTGGACGCGTCGGGTGCCGTCGTCGCGTCGACCGACAACGTCGAGGGCGAGTCGCCGATCAGCTCGCTCCGTCCCGATGCGGGTGAAACGTCGTCGGACATCCGGCTGGTCGACGCGATCGACGACGAGCAGCGCTATGTGGTCGTCGCCGTGGCCGGTGACGACGGCGATCGCACCGTCGTGTCGGCGACATCGCTGGAGTCGACCGAGGACACGGTGTCGGCGCTGATCGAGGCCCTGGCGATCGGGCTGCCGATCGTGATCGTGATGGTCGCGGTCACGACGCGAGTCCTGGTGGGTCGTGCTCTCCGACCCGTCGCCGCGATCACGGCCGAGGTCTCCGACATCACCGACCGCGAGCTCGATCGGCGCGTGCCGGAACCGTCGAGCTCCGACGAGATCCAGCAGCTGGCGGTGACGATGAACCGGATGCTCGGGCGGCTCGAGGAGTCGTCGGTCCGTCAGCGCCGGTTCGTCGCTGATGCGTCTCACGAGCTCCGCAGTCCGCTGGCCTCGGCCCGCGCCGCGCTCGAGGTGGCGGCGCTGCATCCGGACAGCCGTGAGTCGCTCGTCGCGGCGATCAACGACGCGCTGATCGATCACGACCGGCTGGACCGTCTCGCCAAGGACCTGCTCGCGCTGGCTCGGCTGAATGGCCAGGGCCCGGCCGGCACGACGTCCGAGGTCGACGTCGCCCGGGTGATCGCCACGTTGGTGGAACGTCGACCCGAGGGATCGATCGTCCTCGATGTGCCGCACGATCTCGCGCCCGTGCGCACCAGCGAGCACGCCGTGGTGCAGGTGCTCACGAACCTGCTCGACAACGCCGCCCGGCACCGTGCGTCGACGACCCGAGTCCGGGTCGAGCGGCGCACGGGTGGGTGGTCGATCGCAGTCGACGACGACGGTCCCGGCATCCCCGTCGCCGACCGGCAACGGGTGTTCGAACCGTTCACTCGGCTCGACGAGGCGCGGGTGGCGGACGAGGGGACCGGGCTTGGGCTGGCGATCGTCCACGAGCTGGTGACCACGCTCGGTGGCTCCGTGAGCATCGGCGAGAGCGACCTCGGCGGCGCCGCAGTGGTGATTCACCTGCCGACCTGACGGGGCGAAGGTCACGCCGGCTGGAGCTCGGGTGCCTGGTCCGACTTGGTCACGGTGAAGTAGCCGACCAGGCCGAGGATGACGGCGAGGAAGATCACGCTCGTACCAGTGGTGCCGAGTCCGAGGCCGCCGTTCTTCTTGGGCTGTGAGAGGTAGTCGCCGATGGAGGCGCCGAGGGGGCGGGTGAGGACGTAGGCGACCCAGAAGGCGAGGGTGGCGTTCATCTTGAGGAGGAACCGCCCGCCGGCGACGAGGGCGATCATGGCGCCGAAGAGGAGGGCCGACTTCCAGTAGCCGAGGTCGATCTTCTCGGCGATGAGGTCGCCGGCCGCAGTGCCGAGGGCGAAGGCGAACAGGATCGCCGTCCAGTAGAAGCCCTCTCGCTTCACGGTGTCGATGGTGTGGATCGACAGCGTCTTCTCGACGCCGAACCACACCCCGAAGGCCGTGAACATGGCGACGGTGAAGATGGCGGTGGTGGTCCAGAGGCTGACACCGAAGTTGTCGACGAGGTTGTCGGTGATGAGGGTGCCGACGACGCTGATGAGGACGATGGAGAGCCAGTAGATCCACGGGACGTAGCGGCGGGCGCGGAACTGGACGACGAGGGCCCCGCCGAGGAGGGCGGCCATGATGACCGTGGTGGCGGTGAGCCCGAGGTTGAGGTTGGTGGCGAGGAAGTCGGCGGCGGTCTCACCCACCGTCGTGGCCATGATCTTGATCACCCAGAACAGCAGGGTGACCTGGGGAACCTTGTTGAGCATGGTCCTGGCGTGTTGCCGGGCGGGGGTGGCGGTTGTGGTCATGGGGTGTTCCTTCCGGGAGGCGGCCGGCAGGGTGCTCGGCGGCGCAGTTCAAGCGATGGGATCGACCGTACGGAGGGCCAGATTTCGGGCCAGCAAGGCGCCGGTTCGGCGACGGTAAAAGGTGCGCGGACGGTCACCCTCGCCGTCAGCGCCAGCGGGATGCGGTGAAGCGGAGGTACTCGTCGACATGGGCGCGCCAGTACGCCCGATCGTGCCCGCCGGGATCGACGCGGAGTTCGACGTCGATGCCCGCGGCGGTGAGCGAGTCGGCGAACCGGACGGCCGAGTCGCGGAGGCCGTCGTCGGCGCCGACGTCGATGCGGATGCTGCCGCCGAGGGCCGTGAGGCCGTCGCGGAGCTGGTCGAGATTGCCGCTGATCGCGGGGCTGTGGGCGGCGACGCTGCCGAACACGTCGGGACGCATCGCGGCAGCAACCAGTGCGGCGCCGCCGCCCCGGGAGATGCCCCCGACGGCACGGTGCCCCGGATCGCGCAGCGTGCGGTACTGGGCGTCGACCCACGGCACGACCCGGTCGACGACGACCTGGGCCTCACGGGCCGCAGCGGTGTCGCGGAAGTCGGGCATGACGAGGATCGACGGCGCGATCTCGCCGTCGACGACCAAGCGGTCTGCCTCTGTCGTCATCCCGATGTCGGTCCACTGCGTCTCGTCCGCGCTGGCACCGTGGATCAGCAGGATCACCGGGAATCGAACGTCGGGGTGCTCGTCGTAGCAGGGCGGCAGGTGGACGAGGATTCGCTGTTGGTCACGCTTCGTCGTGACGTCGGTGCCCCTCCCGCCGGGGCAGGTGGGCGGGAGGGGCACCGGAGCCTCGGCGGCCGGGCCGTCGGCGGGGCGCGAGCATCCGGCACCGGCCGCAGCGGTGGCGACCACCACCACCGCTGCGGCGAGGCGCCGCCCGATCGGCACCGTGACGACCCCCGTCACGGTGGCTGATCGGCTCGTGATCACAGAGCGACCGTGATCACGAGAGGTACAGGCCGGCGAGGGCGAGGATGCCGGTGGCGGCACCGGCGGCCAGCAGCGCCCGGTCGCCGAGGATGAGCTCGGTGGGGTCGGCGCCGGCACCGGCGAACACCTTGGTGACACCGCGGCGGGCGGCGACGAGGAACGGGACGATGCTGGCCAGCAGCCAGACCATCCCGGGACCGCCGAGTCGGGTGGAGAGCGCCCAGCCGAGGTAGCCGAGCACGGCGGTGGCGGCGGAGCCGAGGAGGATGCGTTCGAGGATGGGCATCGTGTACCCGGCGAGCACGGGGCGATGTGCTGCGGCCCGGTCGCCGAGCTCGCGGAGCTCGGCGTATCGCTTGCCGGTGGCGAGGAGGAGTGATCCGCCGCCGACGATGACCAGGAACGGGATCGACAGCGGGGTCGTCGTGGCGGCGGCCCCGGCGATGACCCGGAGCACGAACCCCGCTGCGACGACACCGAGCTCGATGAAGGGCAGGTGCTTCAGTCGTCGGGAGTAGGCCATGGTGAGCGCCAGGTAGGCGAGGACGGCGAGTGCGGCGGCCGACCCGAGAGCGATCCCCGTGGCCACGGCCGTGGTGGCGGCGGTGGCGGCCGTGGTCCGGGCGAGTTGGGGTGAGATCAGGCCGGCCGCGATGGGGCGGTGCCGCTTCGTGGGGTGGAGGCCGTCGCGTTCGATGTCGCCGAGGTCGTTGAGGAGATAGGTCGCGCTGGCGGCGAGGCACATCATGGCCACGGCGACGGTCACCCGGACGATGGTGGACCCGGAGAGCAGCGCTCCGGCGGCGGCGGGTGCCGCCACCACGAGCACGTTCTTGACCCACTGGCGGGGCCGCATCGCCGTGAGCAGGGCTCGGGGCGTGGACGGCCGGAGGGACGGGCCCGCCGGAGCCGGTGCCGGCGGGTGCTCGGCGTGGGTGTCGGTGAGATCGACGACGAGGGGCCGGGTGTCGAGCACGGCGGTCATCGGGCCACCACCGCGAGGAAGTCACGCTGATCGGGGGCGAGGTAGCGGGTGGCATCCCTGGTCATTGCCGGGGTGAGCCGGGCTCCGGTGACCTGCGTCCTGGTGCCGGCGACGGGTCGGTACCAGTTGAAGGTCACGACGTTGTCGTGGATGTCGAGTTGCATGGCCCGGACCGATCCCGCCTGGGCGAGCGTCGTGGCCAGTTGCGTGAGTGTCATCTTGCGGCCGGCGACGTAGATGAGGCGACCCTGTGCGTCGACACCGAGGCCGGACCGCCAGGTGTACTGCAACTGTGACTTGACCGTTCCCCAGCGGCCCCCACGATCGGTGACGAGGCCCGTGACGGGTGCGCCGTGGTCGACGATGAGGTCGAGGTTCTGGCGGACGCTGGCGATGTCGGGGCCCATGGTGGCGTCGCGGCCCCACTGGGCGATGTCAGCGGTGCCGTCCTTGCGGATGACGATGGCTGCGAGCCCGTCCTGGAGCGGGCGAACCGCGTGGCGGCCCTCGGTGTAGACACCACCGCGGGTGTGCTTGAACTTGAAGCCGGCGTTGAACGCCGCGATCACGTGCTGGCGCTGGTCGGTGGGGATCTGTGAGCCCCACGCCCAGTTGGTGCCGCCGGGCTGCACGGTGCCGGGCACGTAGACGAGCTTGGTGGCGGCCTGGTCGATGCGGACGAGGTTGGCCCCGACGGAGGGGTACTGCGGGTCGGGTCGCAGGAACGTCTGCTCCACGGCGGTCGGTGCGACGGCGAGGCCGGTGACGGGCTGCCACACACCCTCGCCGGTCTGTGGCGGCGAGACCAGGGTGCGGATCGTCGAGGGGGGCTGCGCCGACGTGGCCGCTGCGGCCGCGGTGGCGAGGGCCTTGGGGCGGAGCGCCTTGGGAAGGTCGCTGGTGGGGACCTTGGTACCGGTGGGCTGGGTGCGGGTGTACCACCACTGCTCGATGTTGTTGACGACGGACTCGAAGCCGTGGTCGCGGAGCCAGTCGACGCTGCGCACCCCGACGGGAGCGTCGCCCGCCGCGGTCAGGTAGCCGGTGTAGGACCAGCCGACGGGCACCATCAGCGCGGCGAGCACCAGGAGCACGATCCGGCGGCGACGGTGACGGCGCGGTCGGCGGCCGGGCCCGGCATCGGCCGGCGGTTCGGTCGCCGGCGGCTCGGTCGGCGGTTGGGTCGGCGGGGCCGATCGTGCGTCCAGGATGGTCATCGTTCGCTCCAGTCGTGAGGTCTGGAACGAGCATGCGAGAGCGCGGGTCACCCCCGACCCAGACGGAGGTGAGCGCTCGGTGAATCGTCGATGCCGAAGGTGAGCGGATGCTCAGGGGGCTTCGGTCTTTGCCGTCGCCTCACCGGTGCCTCACCGTCGGCCAACCCGCCCACTCCTACGGTGGCCGCAGTGGCCGGCCCGGACGAACGCATCCTCGAGTTCGTGCTCGATCACCGCACCCCCTGGCTCGACACCACGATGCGAGCGGTCACGTCGCTCGGGGGCTTCTGGGTGCTCACCCTCGTGTGCGTCGCGTTCGCCGTCGGGTGGCGGTGGCGGGTCGGCGACTGGTCGGCGGCGATCGTCCTCGCGGTGGTGTCGGCCGTCGCGTGGTGCTCGTGCAACTCGCTCAAGCTCGCGTTCGGACGAGCGCGCCCCGACCTCGCCGACCGGCTGGTCCGCGCCGGCGGGTACTCCTTCCCGTCGGGTCACGCGACGCAGTCCGCAGCGGTCTGGGGCATCCTCGCGCTGCTCGTGTCCCGTCGGCTCCCGGCGCATCGACGTGTGGTGTGGGCGGTCGGCGTCGGACTCGCGGCCGCCGTCGGGACGAGCCGCATCTACCTCGGCGTCCACTGGTTCACCGACGTCGTCGCCGGTTGGACGCTCGGAGCCGTGGTCGTCGCGGCGACGGCCCGTGCGCTGGCTCGGCGACCGACCGACGGTAATGCGACGGTAAAACCCGGTGAAATAACACTGAAACATCGACCGAGGGCTTCCTGCCCCGAGACGACGTCGGTACGTTCGCCTGACCATGCAACGCGTCGACCTCTTCGGGCTCCCGTTCGTCGACGCCGCGACGATCGACGAGGTGGCACACCTCATCCTGGTTGACGCCGATCGGGGCGAGCATCGTCACCCGGTGGTCGTGACCCCCAACACCGACCTGCTCGTGCAACTCCTCGAGACGGACGACGCCGAGACGCGTGAGTTCGTCGCCGACTCCTGGTGCGTCCTGCCCGACGGCCAGCCGATCGTGTGGGCGAGTCGCTACCTGGGTACCCCGTTGCGGGCCAGGCTGACCGGCTCCGACCTTTTCGCCCGCCTGTGGCCGGAGCTGGCGGCGGCGGCCCGGTCGGTCGTGGTGCTGGCGGCGTCCGACGCGATCCGTGACGGCCTCCTCGCCGAACACCCGCGAGCCCGGGTGCTCGTCGCTCCCGACATCGACGTGTCCGATCGGTCCGAGGTTCGCGCCGCTGCCCACCGCTGTGCCGAAGAGGTGGCGGCCTCGAACGCCCGGATCGTCGTGCTCGGCCTCGGGCACCCGAAGGACCTGTCCATCGCCCGGGAGCTGCTCTCGTTCCTCGGCGTCGTGTCCGTCGACCCGTCGCCGACGGTCCTGTGCCTCGGCGCATCGGCCGAGCTGCATCTGGGGTTGCGCCGCCGGGCGCCACGTTGGGTGCAGCGGATGGGCCTGGAGTGGCTGTTCCGATTCGTACAAGAGCCGCGCCGGCTGTTCCATCGCTACTTCATTCGAGACGTCGCGTTCCTCCGGATCGTTCGGGACGCGAAGCGCTCGTCGTGATTCGGAGCGGTCAGCGCGTGCCGACCGTGTCGTGGAGGATTCCGCCGTGGTCGGGGAGCAGCAGGCGGAACGCAGTCGGGTCGGAGGCGGCGAGCACGAGCCGTCCGCCCTCCGCCTCGGCCAGCGACCGGGCGAGCGCCAGTCCGAGACCGTGACCGGTCGCGCCGGGGTCGCGGCGGGTGAACAGCTCCGACGGATTGCGCTCGATCCGGCCGCCGTCGGACACGGTGACGACGAGGTTGTCACCCTCCTCGGCGACATCGATGGCGACGTCGCCCCTGCCGTGTTGAACGGCGTTGCCCAACAGGATGTCGATGATCTGCTCGAGGACGTGCCGGCTCACGCGGGGGCTGCCGGCGACTGCGGACGACGCGGCGAACTCGCGATCGCGCTCGCCGAGCACGGTGCTCCATCGCCGCTCGACGGTGCCGAGCCAGCGGTCGATGTCGAGCGGATCACGACTGATGGGTTGATCGCGGGCGACCCGGAGCAGGGTGCTGATGGTGGACTCGAGGCGGTCGATCTCGTCGAGCGCCGCCTCGAACGCCGGCGTCGGGTCGTCGCCCGGCGACTGCATCTCGCCCTCGATCGCCAAGCGGAGCGACGTCAGCGGCGTGCGCAACTGGTGGGACGCATCGGCGGTGAACGAGCGCTCGCGTCGGAGCACCCCGTCGAGCCGAGCTGCGGTCTCGGCCAGGGCCGTTGCCGTCGCGTCGAGCTCGTCGATGCCGCTGGGCGAGGGCACGATCGAGAAGTCGCCCTCGCCGAGGCGCACCGCGTCGTCGCGGATGGACCGCAACGGCCGCACGAGACGGGTGCTGACCCACAACCCGACGATCGCCGCGACCACGACGGCGGCGATGTCGAACGACAACAGCACGGCGATGTCGCGCCACACCAGCTGCTCGGCCTCCGACAGCGGTTCGGACACCCGGATGTTGGCGACGGCCCGCTCGCGCTCGACGATGGGACGGACGAGCACCCGTTCGTGCGCCGTGTGACCGACGAGCGTGAGCAGTTCGGCGGCGTTCGTCAGGTCATCCGCCCGGGCAGGACCCTCCCCGGCGATGCGCCGGCCGTCGGGAAGGTACACACCGACGGTCAGCCCCTCCTCGAACTGCGGAAGCTCGAGTTCGCTGTCGGCGAAGTCGGAGTCCGACGTCAGTTCGTTCGCCGTCTTCTCCGCGGCCAGCGCCAGCTCGCGGTCGGCGTCGGCGTGCTCGCGGCTCGACATGAGGATCGCCAGTGGGAGCGTCAGCACCATCGTCGCGAGGACGGTGACGCCGATGATCGCGACGAGGATCCGGCGTCTCACGACGGCGCCCCAGTACGACGCATCTCAGCCCCCGGCCAAGGGCGCACTGCGTTCCCAGCGGTAGCCGACACCGCGCAGCGCGGTGATGCGACTGGGTTCGCCGGGAGCTTCGTTGAGGCGCCGACGAAGGGCGGCGATGTGGACGTCGAGGGTCTTGGTGGAGCCGAACCAGTGCTCGTCCCACACCTGGGACATGAGGTCCTCGCGGGTCACGACGTTGCCTTCGTTCGACATCAGCACGACGAGCAGGTCGAACTCCTTGGCCCGGAGGGTGATCTCTTCGCCGTCGAGGCGGACGATGCGGGCACCGAGGTCGACGTCGACGCCCGAGCTGGCGAGATTCGGGAGATCGTCGCGATGCGCCGGGCGGCGGAGCTGGGCCCGGACCCGGGCGAGCAACTCGGCCAGACGGAACGGCTTGGTGATGTAGTCGATGGCACCGACGTCGAGGCCGATGACGACGTCCATCTCCTCGGCGCGGGCCGTGACCATGATGATCGGGACGTCGAGCCAACGCACTTGGAGCTCGCGGGCCAGGTCGAGACCGTCGGCGTCGGGGAGTCCGAGGTCGAGCAGGACGAGGTCGGGAGTGGATCCGAACGATCGCACCGACGCGGCGTCCTCGGCGGGGTGGCACGTGTAGCCGGCGTTGGTGAGGGCGCGTACGAGCCCGGTTCGGATGCCGGCGTCGTCCTCGACGATGAGGAGGTCGCCGCTCACGATTCGGGGTCCTGCGGGAGGGAAGCCATGGCGACCAGTCTGCCGGAGCGAGGGTGAGACGCCGGGTCCGATCGGGTGAGATGACGGTTAAGCGGCCCGGAGCATCCCTCCGCGGCCCGCCGTCAGCAGGATTAACCGTCACCTCACCACCCCCTGGGTGGCGGCGAACGCACCGGTCCGTACGTTCAGCGCCATGAGCTTGTCCCCCCAACACCTGATCGAGTCGTTCGGTCTGCTCGGCATCGCCGCGATCGTCTTCGCCGAGTCCGGGCTGCTGATCGGCTTCTTCCTCCCCGGCGACTCACTGCTTTTCACGGCAGGCGCGGTGGCAGCCGGAGTGTTCGCATCCCTGTCGGTGCACCTGAACATCGCCGTGCTGCTGCCCGCCGTCGCGATCGCAGCGATCGCCGGGGACCAGGTCGGCTATCTCTTCGGCAAGCGAGTGGGCGCGACGCTGGCCACCCGCGAGGATTCGCGCTTCTTCAAGCGGGACCATCTCGACAAGGCGCAGGGCTTCTTCGACCGGCACGGCCCGAAGGCGTTGGTCATGGCGCGATTCATCCCGGTCGTTCGGACCTTCACGCCGATCGTCGCCGGCGCGGGGAGAATGCACTACCGGACGTTCGTGGCATACAACGTCGCCGGAGGGCTGCTGTGGAGCGTCGGAGTCACACTGCTCGGCTACTGGTTCGGGCAGGTCTCGGTTGTCCGTGACCACATCGAGTTGGCCCTCATCGCGATCGTCGTCATCTCGCTGGTTCCGGTGGCCGTCGAACTGCTGCGCCACCGCCGTCATGAGGTGGCGGCATGACGCCGGCGCTGGTCCGGCATCGTGCCACGGCCCTGGTCGGACTCGCGGTCTGCCTCATGACGATTTCGGGTTTCGTGCTGATCCGCGGCTCCGTGCCGACCGCGTCGGCGGACACGCTGACCACGCCGAAAGCGGTGGTGCTCGGGCTCGTCGAGGGCGCGACCGAGTACCTCCCGGTCAGCTCGACGGGTCACCTGCTCGTGGCAGAGCGCATTCTCGACGTCGGTCAGACGAAGCAGGACGAGGTCGCGACCGACACGTACACCGTGGTCATCCAGATCGGTGCCATCCTGGCGGTACTGGGCATCTTCCGGAAGCGCTTCGCGCTGATGCTCCAGGGAGTCGTCAGGCGGAACGCCGAAGGGCGCTCGCTGGTCGTCTCGCTCCTGCTGGCCTTTGTGCCGGCGGTCGTCATCGCTCTGGCGCTGCAGGATCCCATCAAGTCGAAGCTCCTGAAGCCGTGGCCGGTCGTCGCCGCGTGGGTGGCCGGCGGCGTCGTGATCCTCCTGTTCGGCCGGTACCGCGGTCGCATCACCGAGACGATCACGTCGCTCTCTGCGATCCCGCCGCGGGTGGCCCTTGGCATCGGCGGCGCCCAGGTACTGGCGTTGTGGCCCGGCACGAGCCGGTCACTGGTGACGATTCTCGCCGCACTCGTCCTCGGGTGTTCGTTGACGACGGCGGTCGAGTTCTCCTTCCTTCTCGGCTTCCTCACGTTGTCGGCGGCGACCGGCTACGAGCTGCTCAAGAACGGCTCGACCCTGATCGACACGTTCGGGATCGTGAACCCGCTGATCGGAATCGTCGTCGCCGGCGTCGCCGCCTTCGTCTCGGTGCGCTGGATGATCGGCTACCTCGAGCGGCAGCCCTTGACCGGGTTCGCCTGGTACCGGTTCGGCGCAGCGGCGCTGACCGCCGGACTGCTGCTGATGAAGGCGATCTGACCAATGACCGCACCCGGAGACCTGGAGGCCCCGATGCAGACCCTTGAACGACCACCACGCCCTTCGGCCCCAACGGCGAACCCACCGTCGACGGTGCGTACCGCCGAACTCATGCGTTCGGCCGTGCTGGTCGTCCTGGGGTTCGTGTGCTTCGCAGCTGCCGGCGGCTGGCTGCTGCTGGGTGCCCATACCTGGTCTGGACCCGTCGTCCTCGACCTGTCGGAGAACCACGGCATCCATCTGACCGATCCGCTTGCGGCGATTCCGTTCGTCACCGGCCTGCTCTGCTGGCGGCGGGCATGCCGGACGATTCTCGAGACCCATCGACACCTCGACCCAAGGAGCGGACGATGACCGGTCCGATCATCGTCGGCGTCGCCGGTACTTGCGCCGTCGGACTCGGCGTGGGTGCCCTCCGGCTCATCCTTCGGCCCCGAGACCCTGCGGCGGCGCCTCCGTCCGACGAGGTCGACTTCACCAACGACCCGAAGGTCGACTCGCTCTTTCGGGAGCTCTGGCGTTTCGTCGCCGTGACCGCTGTCGGCGCCGCCGCACAGTTCATCGCTCTGATGTGGCAGCTCTCGGAGAGCTGAACATCGCCATCGACCAAAGGACCGAACGCCATGGCAATCCCGTTGATCCGAGTCGCCGTAGTGTGCGCGAGCGCCGGCTACACCTACTGGCGCCTCAAGTGCGACGAGCGTGAGGCCCTGAGCGCCGCCGCTCGCGACGCCCGTCAGGACTGACCGCCTCCCGAACGCCACCCTCGACCTCGTCACTCGCGCAGGTCGAGCCGTCACCGTCGCACTGGGCGGAGCCTGTCACCGAATGTGCAGCGGTCCCGCTGATTAACCGTCGCCTTGCAAGCACGCACCCCTCGTCTTGCAGGCGCCTCCGTAGGTTTGTCCGTGCACGGGTCATGTAGCCAGAAGTTCGAATCCTCGGGCTTGATGGCTTCACCGGACAGAGGAGACGCAATGGGCAGCCTTGCCATCGAACTCAGCGGAGTGCGGCACACTTACGACGAGGTCGAGGTGTTGCACGGCATCGATCTGACCATCGAGTCGGGTGAGGTGTTCGGTTTCCTTGGGCACAACGGTGCAGGGAAGACGACGGCGATCAACATTCTGACGACCCTCATCGAGCCGACGAGCGGAACCGCCCGAGTCTGTGGCTTCGACGTCGTCGCCGATCGCGCCGACGTCACCCGTTGCATCGGCTACCTCCCGTCCGACGTCAGGCTGTACGGCCATATGACTGCTGGCGAGAACCTCGAGTTCTTTGCGAAGTTGTCGGGAGTCGCGAGCCCTCGCAGAGCTGTTGCCGAGACCTTGGACTACCTGGAGTGCGCTGAACTCGCGGATCTTCGGCTGGGTTCATTCTCGACCGGCATGCGCCAGCGGATCGGTATCGCGCAGGCAGTGTTGCATCGGCCAAAGGTCTTGTTCCTCGATGAACCGACCGCCGGCCTGGATCCGCTCGGCGTGCGCCAGCTCCGCGAGACGATTCTGCGCCTCAACCGCGACCTCGGCATGACCGTCTTCATGAACACGCACCTGCTGAGTGAGGTCGCGAAGGTGTGCACGACCATCGGCGTGCTCAACCACGGCAACCTCGTTTACAAGGATTCCATTGCCGCGACCACAAGACGTTTCCCGAACGAGGCATCGCTCGAGGATGTCTACGCACTGATGCAGGCGGTGCCGTCGTGATCGCTGCGATCGCGATACAGCAGGTGCAGTCCCTGCGCCGTCAGAAGTTGTTCGTCGGGCTGCTCGCCGTGTTGATGGTGATGACGGCGCTGGCTGGCCTCATCGGCTGGTCCAGTCACCAGACGATCCTGCGGGTGTACAACGAGGCGGTTCAGTTCCTCAAGGCGGAAGGGAAGCCGGCACCGCCGAATCCGTTTCTGCTGAAACCGACCCTTTCACTGCTGTCGAACATGGCGATCTACATTCCGCTGATCGGCGCGCTCCTCGCCGTTGTGCTGGGTCACCTCAGCCTGGTGGATGATCAGTCGGACGGTCTGGGCCGTCTGATCTTCTCTCGTAGCGTGTCCAGGTCGAGCTACGGCCTCGGCAAGATGCTGGGCGCTGGAGCGACGCTCGCGGTAGTGCT
>WBZU01000010.1_pt2 | contig 18096 bp, 16 predicted proteins | sample 5204311 | NCBI WGS metagenome assembly WBZU01 (sample SAMN12344359, study PRJNA552823) | activated sludge metagenome | biome: Activated sludge suspended growth; feature: Nitrification reactor; material: Wastewater; isolation source: activated sludge from nitrification reactor of wastewater... | reverse complement strand
GCCTGCAACCCGCCCCTGTCGCTGCGCCCGTGCCTGGCCGACTGGCGCAACATTGCCGCCCAACTCGCCGAACCCCGTCGTGTCCGCCAGTACCAATGCTCCACTTGAACGAAAATAAGGTTAGCGCATATGCCCCGTGGGGGTCGAGGAAACTTGGGGCGGCCCGGCGTTTCCTCGAGCGCGCGGCGTGATTCAGGCGCGGCGCTCGAATGCGAGCTTCAGGCCCAGCGCGACCAGCACCATGCCGCTGGCCCGATACACCCAGGCCAGCACCCGGGTGCGGGTGCGCAGCCAGTACGAGAGCCTGCCGGCGCCGTAGCCTACCGGCGCTTTGACCAGGAAGGTCAGCGCCGCGAAGGCCAGGCCGAGCGCGAAGATCGACAGCGTCGGGTGTTCGGCCCTGCCGTGAACGAACTGCGGCAGGAAGGCGAGATAGAACACCGCGATCTTCGGATTCGACACGTTCGACAGCGCCCCGTCGATGAACAGACGGCGCAGCGACTTCGGTGCACCGCCCGACAGCGCCAGCTCGGCCGGGCGGATGCACAGCAGCTGAAGGCCGACGTAGATCAGATAGGCGGCGCCCACCAGCTTGAGCAGCACGAACAGCAGCTCCGACGCGCGCAGCACCGCGCCCAGCCCGAGCGTGGCGAGGAGGGTGTGGCCGATCAGCCCGACGCTCACGCCGGCCGCAGTCACGACGCCGGCCGCCGACCCCTGTGCGACCGAGCGCGACATCACCAGCACCATGTCCTGGCCCGGCGTCGCGATCAGCACCAGCGACGCAACGACGAACAGAATCCAGTTGACTTCGATCATGACTCCGTCCTCGTGCAGGCCGCCGATTATCCGGCCTCGGGCAGCGGCGGCTACGAGCGTGCCGCGGCCAAGCTGCCGATGCAAAGGGGCAACCGATCCATCGGGCCCCGCCGGGCGCCGCCCGGGAAGACCTGCTGCACGAAGGCAAGCGGCCGACGTCTGGGCGCGCTGCGCCGCGCAGCGCTACCAGGTATCGACGAAGCGCGCCCCCGACGCCGGCCGCACCTGCGCCGAAGCCAGCCCGCGCGCCAGCCAGGCGCGCGTTTCGGCCGGGTCGATGACGGCGTCGATCTCCAGCGTCGTGGCCATGTTCAGCGCCGCGCCGTGCTCGTAGCGCTCGTCCAGCAGGCGCGCGAACAGCGCGTCGCGCTCGGCGCCCTCGGGCACCGCCTCCAGCTCCTTGCGGAAACCCAGCCGCACGTAGCCTTCCAGGCCCATGCCGCCGAACTCGCCGGTGGGCCAGGACACGGTGAACACCGGCGCATGGAAGCCGCCCGCGGCCATGGCCATCGCGCCCAGGCCGTAGCCCTTGCGCAGCACCACGCCGAACAGTGGCACGCGCAGCGCCGCGGCGGTGACGAACAGGCGGCTGACGTGCCGCACCTGGGCCGTGGTCTCGACCTCGGGGCCGACCATGAAGCCGGGCGTGTCGATCAGGCTGACGATGGGCAGGCCGTGCGCGTTGCACAGCTGCATGAAGCGTGCGCCCTTGTCGGCGGCGGGCGCGTCGATGGCGCCGCCCAGGTGCAGCGGGTTGTTGGCGATCAGGCCGACCGGACGGCCCTCGATGCGCGCGAGCGCCGTGTGCAGGCCGGCGCCGAAGCCGGTGCGCAGCAGCAGCAGGCTGCCCTGGTCGACTAGGCCGGCCATGGCTTTGCTTGTGTCGTAGACGCGCAGGCGGTTCTCCGGCACCACGGCGCGCAGCAGCCGCTGGTCGGGCGTGATCCAGTCCTTCACCCGGCCCTGGAAGTACGACAGGTAGTGCCGCGCCGCGGCCACGGCCTCGGCCTCGTCGCCGACCAGCAGGTCGATCACGCCGTTGCCGTGCTGCACCGGGCTGGGGCCGATCTCCTCGGGCTTGAACACGCCCAGGCCGCCGCCTTCGATCATCGCCGGGCCGCCCATGCCGATGTTGCTGGCGCGGGTGGCGATGATGACGTCGCTGCAGCCCACCAGCGCGGCGTTGCCGGCAAAGCAGTAGCCGTGTACCACGCCGACCACCGGCACCCGGCCCGACAGTGCCGCATAGGCGGCGAAGGTGCCGACATGCAGCCCGGCGACCACCGACACGTCGACGTCGGCCGGGCGCCCGCCGCCGCCTTCGGCAAACAGCACCACCGGCAGCGACTGGTCCAGCGCGATGCCCAGCATGCGGTCGGTCTTGGCATGGTTGCGCATGCCCTGCGTGCCGGCCAGCACGGTGGCGTCGTAGCCCATGACCACGGTGCGCGCGGCCTCGGCGCCATGGATCAGGCCGTTGACGCCGCCGATGCCGGTGACCATGCCGTCGGCCGGCGTGTTGGCGATCAGGTCGGCCATGCTGCGCCGGCGCGTCTGCGCGGCCACGGCCAGCGCGCCGTATTCGATGAAGCTGCCTTCGTCGCACAGCTCGGCGATGTTCTCGCGCACGCTGCGCCCGCCGCGGGCGTGGCGCTTTTGCATCGCCTCGGGCCGCGCCGCGTCGAGCGTGCAGGCGTGGCGGTCGATGACGCGCTGCAGGTCGGCGCGGATGTGGTCCGGGTCCAGCGCGGCGGCGGCGCTTGACTGCGCGGCGCCCGAGGCGGCGACTTCTTCCAGCACCAGCAGCACGTCGCCCTGCGCCACGTAGGCGCCGGCCTCGACGAAACACTGGCGCAGCACGCCGGCATGCGGCGCGGTGAGCACGTGTTCCATCTTCATGGCTTCGAGCACGGCCAGTTCGGCGCCGGCCGCCACCGCATCGCCCACCGCCACCGACAGCTGCAGCACGCGCGCCGGCATCGGCGCCAGCATCGCGCCTTCGGGCGCTTCGCCGGCGGGCAGGGTGTGCGGCCGTTCCGCATCGCTGCCGGCTGCCGCAGATGGCGGCGCCGCGCGATCAGCCATCGCCCGCGCCGCCTCGACCAGCTCGGGCAGCACCGATTCCAGCCAGCGCGTGTGCACCGCCTGGCTGGCCATCTCGGGCCGCTCGGCCAAGGCACGCAGCAGCGCCAGGTTGGTGGCCACGCCTTCGATGCGCGTCTCGGCCAACGCGCGGCGCGAGCGGCGCAGCACGTCGGCGAAGTCGGTGCCGGGCGCGTGCACGATCAATTTGGCCAACAGGCTGTCGTAGTGCGGGGAAGGGCTGGCGCCGGCCGCGCCGTGCGTGTCCACGCGCACGCCGGGGCCCTGCGCCAGCTCGAAGCGGGTGAGCCGTCCGCTGCCCGGCGTGGCGCTGCCGTCGGCGCCCAGCGTCTCGGCATTGATGCGCCACTGGATCGCATGGCCGCGCGGTGCCGGTGGCGCCGACGCATCCAGCCCCGCGTCGGCCAGCCGCTGCCCGGCCGCCAGCCGCAGCTGGGTCTGCACCAGGTCGATACCGGTGACCGCCTCGGTGATGGTGTGCTCCACCTGCAGCCGCGCGTTGGCTTCGATGAAGACGCAGGGCAATTCGGCCGACGCCGGATCGACCAGGAACTCGAAGGTGCCCAGCCCCTCGTAGCGCAGCTCGCCCGCCATGCGCAGGCTGCTGTCGATGATGTGCCGGCGCAGCGCCGCCGGCAGGGTCGGGCTGGGGGCGATCTCCACCAGCTTCTGGAAGCGCCGCTGCAGCGTGCATTCGCGCTCGCCCAGCGCCATCACCTCGTGGCCGTCGCCCAGCACCTGCACCTCGATGTGGCGCGCGCGGCGCATCAGCCGCTCGACGTACACGTCGGCGATGCCGAAGGCGGCCTGGGCCTCGCTGCGGCAGCGCGCATAGGCGGCGGCCAGCGCGGCTTCGTCCTCGACCGCGCGCATGCCGCGCCCGCCGCCGCCGCCCACCGCCTTGATGACGATGCCGGCCTGCGCGTGCCGGCGAAAGAAGGCCTGCGCCTCGTCCAGCGCGACCGCGTGCTGCGTGCCCGGCAGCAGCGGCACGCCGCAGCGCTCGGCCAGCGCGCGCGCCTGCGCCTTGTCGCCGCACAGCGCCAGTTGCTCGGGCGTCGGGCCGATGAAGCGCACGCCCGCGGCAGCGCAGTCGCGCGCGAAGTCGGCGCGTTCGGCCAGGAAGCCGTAGCCGGGGTGCAGCGCGTCGGCCCCGTGCGCGCGGGCGATTGCCAGCAGGCGCGCGCCGTCCAGATAGGCCGCCGGCCCGCTGGCGCCCAGCGCCACTGCCGCATCGGCCGCCTGCACATGCGGCGCCTGCGCATCGTCGTCGGCGTACACCGCCAGGCTGGGGATGCCCAGGTCCTGCAGGGCGCGCACGATGCGCAGGGCGATCTCGCCGCGGTTGGCGATCAGGACTTTGGCGAACATGGCGATGGCTCCAGTTGGTGCGGAAGGCGACCCCGGGGCCTACTTCTTCTGCGCCAGCAGCGCGCACTTGCTCTGCGCGGCGGGCAGGAAGGCTTCTTCGCCGCTGAACTTCTTCACGACTTCCATCAGGTCATCCGGGTTCTTCATGCGAGAGGGCGCCTTGACCACGCCGTAGTACATGTCGCGCATCAGCCGGCCGTCGGCACGGATCTTCGCGCCATGGGTGAAGAAGTCTTCGACCGGCAACTCGCGCATCTTGGCCAGCACGGCGGCGGTGTCGGTGGCGCCGGCGGCCTTGACCGCCTTCAGGTAGTGGAACACCTCGCTGTAGACGTCGGCCTGCTGGTCGGAGGGCAGCTTGCCGCCCGAGGCCTTCTTGAAGCGCTCCTTCCAGGCCTCGGCCTGCGGCGACAGGCCCCAGTAGTAGCTGAAGGCGACGGGCAGGCCCTGCGCCACCTCCATGCCCATCGCCGGCACGTCGATGCTGCCCAGCGCGAAGGGCACGAAGCGCTGCCCCATCTGCGCCAGGCCGAATTCGCGCACCTGCTTGGCGATGTTCAGCGTGTCGGCGCCGCCGCCGATGAAGCCGATGTTCTGGGCCTTCGACGACTGCGCACTCAGGATGAAGGAGGAAAAGTCCGCCGAGCCGGCCGGGAAGCGCACGCTGCCGAGGAACTTGCTGCCGCCGGCCTCGATGATCTTGCGCGCCTCCTGCTCGGTGCTGTGGCCGGCGGTGTAGTCCACGGTGATGAAGTACCAGGACGTGGGTTTGCCGTCGCTCACGCCCTTGGAGATGATGGTCGCCAGCGAATAGCCGTCGGTGCCCCAGCTGAAGCCGTTGGGCGAGCACTGCTCGTTGGTGAAGAGCATGCTGTTGACCTCGGCCATGACGATCTTGTTCTTGGACTTGGCGATGTCCTGCACCGCCAGGCCGACGCCGGAGTGGTAGAGGTCGAAGATCGCCGTGACGCCTTCGTCGTACCAGCGCCGCGCGATCGCCGCGCCGACGTCGGGCTTGAACTGGTGGTCGGCCGCCAGCACCTGCACCGGCCGCCCGAGCACGTTGCCGGCATCCTCGACCGCCAGCTTGGCGGCGATTACAGAGCCGGCGCCGGTGGCGGCGGCATAGGTGCCGGACTGGTCGTTCAGCACGCCGATCTTGATCTCGTTGGCCGAGGCCTGGGCCCAGACCGCAGCAGTGCCGGCCAGGCCCAGCAGCAGCAGCGCCGCGTGAAGCCTGAGGGTGTGCGGCAGGGAAGGGCGGCGCGAAAGGGAAGCGGGCTGCATGTCAGGGTCTCCGGTTGCAGGGGGTGTTGAAGGAGGACTCAGGCCTGCTCCTCGAGCAGGCGCCGCAGCACCTTGCCCGAGCCGGTGACCGGCAGCGCATCGATGAAGCGCACCGTTTTCGGTGCCTTGTACTTGGCCATGTGTTCGCGCGACCAGGCGATCAGCTCGTCGGCGCCAAGTGCGGCGCCGGGCTTGCGCACGATGAAGGCCTTGACGACCTCGCCCTTCTCGGGGTCGGGCTCGGCGATCACCGCCGCCTGGGCCACCGCGGGGTGTTTGATCAGGATGGTCTCGACCTCTTCGGGGAACACGCTGTAGCCCGAGACCTTGATCATCTCCTTGAAGCGGCCGATGAAAGTGAGGTAGCCGTCGGCGTCCAGCTTGCCCATGTCGCCGGTCCACACCCAGCCGTCCTTCAGCGTCTTGGCGGTGGCTTCGGGCTTGTTCCAGTAGCCCTTGAAGTTGCCGGCCGACATCAACGTGATCTCGCCCATCTCGCCGGCGGGCAGCTCGGCGCCCGTGTCCGGATCGGCGATGCGGATGCTGACGCCCGGCATCGGCAGGCCGTGCGTGCCCCAGCGGATGGCATCGAAGGGCATGCCGGTGTCCATGGTGTGCGTCTCGCTCAGGCCGTAGGCCGCCTCGCAGCTGATGCAGGGGCCCCGGGTGAAGGCCTGCCACTGCTGCGCCAGCGGCTCGGTGAAGGTGATGCCGAAACTGGTGACCGGGTTGCGCCGCATGCTGCGCAGGTCGAAGCGCTCGGCGCCCGGCAGCTGCATGCAGGCCACATTCATCGGCGCGATCGAGTACCAGTAGGTGACGCGGCAGCGGTCGATGGCCTGCAGCGTCGCCAGCGCATCGAAGCGGTACAGCAGCACCTGCGTGCAGCCGACGAGCACCGGCACATCCACGGCCATCAGCATGCCGGCGATGTGGTACAGCGGCGCCACCGACAGCACGACATCATCGGGGCCGAGACCGGCCAGTTGCGCCGTCACCGTGGTCTTGAACAGCGCGTTGCCGCAGCTGAGCATCGCGCCCTTGGGCAGGCCGGTGGTGCCGCTGGTGTAGGTCATCAGCGCCACGTCGTCCATCGACACCTCGACCGCAGCCGGCCTGGCGCCGCTTTGCATCGCGGCCAGGAAATCCTCGCAGCCCGGCGGCAGGGCGCGCGGCGCGGCGCGCGCGGCCTGCAGTTCGGGCGGCGGCTCGATCGTCGGCGACTCGGGCAGCAGGTCGGCCTGGTGCACGACGAACACGTGCGCCAGCGTGCCTTGCGGCCGCACCTTGTCCACCACCGGCAGCAGATCGGAGGCGGCCACGATGATGCGCGCCCGGAGGTCGCCCACCTGATAGGCGAGCTCGTGCTCCTTGTTCAGCGGGCTGCTGGGGCAGACGATGGCGCCGACCTTCTGGATGCCGTAGTGCGCCACCAGGTACTGCGGGCAGTTGCCCAGGAACAGCACGACCGGCTCGCCCGGCTTCACGCCCAGCGCCTGCAGGCGCGCCGCGAAGGCGTCGCTGGCGCGGTCGAGCTCGGCCCAGCTGAAGGTGGCACCGTACCAGACCAAGGCCGGGTGGTCGGGGCGCTCGCGGGCGTGGCTGCGCAGGAACTCGTGCAGCGGCCGCTGCGCGCCGGCTTGGGTGGCGGGATCGGTCACGGTGGCCTCCTTGGCGTCGGGTTCTGGGGTTGCCGGCAGTGCAGGGCAGCGGGCCATGCAGCATGCATGCGTGGCATCATGCAGCCGAATCCTACCGGTGAGTAGCACTTTGGCGACAACCCCCGAACCCCGGCACGACGGGCCGCTGCCTTGTCGCCCAGGGCGGCCGGGGCGCCGCGCCGGCAACGCCGCCGCGCAGCGCGAACGCATCCTCGACGTGGCGACGCGCCTGTTCGCCGCCCGCGGCTACGCCGGTACGACGATGGACGACATCGTCGCCGATCTGGGCGTCAGCAAGCCCTTCGTCTACTACTACTTCCGCGACAAGCAGCAGATCTTCGAGACGCTGTCCTGGCGCCCGGCGGTGGCGTGCTTCACCGTGCTCGACTTCGACGAAGACGACCGCAGGCGCGCCGGCGAGAAGGTGGTCGACGGGCTGGGGCGACTGATCCGCACCACGATTGCGCACCAGCCGGCGGCCTTCTTCAGCTACCGCGAGCCGCAGGTGTACCGGCCCGAATACCGGGCAGCGCAGAAGCGGCTTGCCAACCACTTCTACGACAAGCTGTGCGCGCTGCTGGAACAGGCGCGCGCCGACGGCGATCTGGATTTCCGCAACACCAAGATCACCGCACTGGCCGCGTGCAGCCTGCCCGGCTTTCTGTACAACTGGTATCGGCCCGACGGGCGCCTGTCACCCGATGAACTCGCGACCGAACTGACCGAGCTGGCCACGCGCGTCATCGGCCTGCGCCCCAAGACGAGGCGCGGCGCCCGCTGATGCGGGCTGAACGGGGGCGGGCAGAGCAGCCGCAGCAGCGGACATCGGCGTGCGCGACAAGCCGATCCTGGCCGGCGCGATGCCGCCGCTTCGGCCGGCCATAGCCCGCAGCCGGATGCCTGCGGCCGGCGCGGCACTCAGTGCAGCGTGGTTGCCGCCAGTACCGGAAACAGCTTCGTGAAGCCGTCGGCCATGATCTCCACCGCGAGCGCCGCGAGGATCAGCCCCATCAGCCGCGTCATCACGTTGATGCCGGTCCTGCCGAGCACGCGCGCGATCCGATCGGCGGCGCTGAACGCGAGCCACACCGCCACGCCGATGACCACGCCGTAGCCCACGAGCACCCCGAGCTCCCACCAGTGCCGCGTTTTCTCGGCGTAGATGACGACGGTCGAGATCGCCGCCGGGCCGGTGAGCAGCGGGATCGTCAGCGGCACGATCGCGATGCTGTCGCCGGCGTCGATCTTGTCGTCGCCCTCTTGCACCGTGTCGCCGCGGGATTCGGCCGGCTTCGCGTTGAGCATCTGCAGCGACGAGATCAGCAGCAGGGTGCCGCCGCCGACCTCGAAGGACGCGAGCGAGATGCTGAAGAAGCCGATGATCTTGAGCCCGGCGAGCGCGCTGACCGCAATCGTGACGAAGGCGCTGAAGGCCGCGACGCGCGCGGTGCGCCGGCGCTGCATCGGGTTCAGGCCCTGCGTGAAGTGGATGAAGAAGGGCACGACGCCGATCGGGTTGATGATGGCCAGCAGCGCGATCAACGGCTTGGTGATGTCCATGCATCATTTTCGCCTGCCGGCCGCCGAAGGGCTCGAGCCGCGACGGCGGGAGTCGGAACACGAGCGCGCGCCGCATGGCGGCTCCCGGCGCCGGCACAGGCGGCCCCCGCGAGCCTCGGGCTTGGAAAGGCGGCAGCGGGCGATCGTCGATCGGGCCGAAGGCCCAGCCCGCCGCGCGGTTCGGGCGCCCGGTGCCCCGGGGCCGCTTCAGGTGCCGTCGGTCACCAGCCGTCGGTCACCAGCCGTCGGTCACCAGCTGCCGGTCACCAGCTGCCGGTCACCAGCTGCCGGTCACCAGCTGCCGGTCACCAGCTGCCGGTCACCAGCTGCCGGTCACCAGCTGCCGGTCACCAGCTGCCGGTCACCAACCAGCTGCCGTCGACCAATCTGCATCATCAGTCTCCGGCTGTTGGTTAACATAATATACATCGTCGCGCATATGATGATGGATGGCGACGAGGGCGCGGCGGTCGCGCGCCGCCGCATCAGCAAGGCGTGCCCGGAAGATCGCGGAACGGATCGTCGTCATCGGCCAGCGCCTCGTCTTCCGCGGCGGCTTCGGCTTGTCCCGCCGGCAGCAACGGCTTGTCCAGCGGGCGGCAGATCCGGCTTTGCAGGCGCACCAGACGCTCGGAACCCTCGATCGCACGGAACACCGCTTGCGGATCCAGCAGCAGCGCGAACGGGTTGGCCTTCAGGGTGTGCAACTGGGACATCGGGAGCCTCCATCGGTGGCGATTGCGATGAACCCAATCTAAGGCAGCTGCGGCCCCCAGCGAAGTCGGCGGCGCGCCAGACCCGTTGTCCGAAAACCGCCGACAGCCCGCCGGCTGCCGCCGACAGCCGCCTTCACTGCAGCAGCGGGACCAGGTAGTCGCGGTCGGCCTTGCGCGCCAGGTCGAGCGCCGTCTGGTTCAGGCTGTTGCGCACCCGCTTGTCGGCGCCGCGCGCGAGCAGCAGGCGTACCGTGTCTTCCGGGCCATAGCGCGCTGCCATCATCAACGCCGACGATCCGTTGGGCGCGATCGCGTTGATCGCCGCACCTTGGTCGAGCAGGAACGCGACCACCTTCGGGTTGGGCCCGGTCGCCGCGTAGTGCAGCGGCGTCCAGCCTTCGCGGTTCAGCTTCGCGCCCAGCGCTGCCAGCTGCTGCGTCCATTCGAGCTGGCCGCGCAGCGCGGCCATCATCAGCGGCGTTTCGCCGGCCGCGTTCGCCAGATCCGGCTTCAACTGGGGGCTGGCGAGCAGCACCGCCACGACCTTCGGCGACTCGTCCTTGATCGCCAGATACAGCGGCGTCTGGCCCGCCGGATTCAGCGTGTTGGGGTCGAAGCCCTGCTGCAGCAAGGTCTGCACGGTGCTGGCGTTGTCGGTGTTCACGGCGCGGAAGAAGTCCACGCCGGCATCTGATCTTGCGTTAGAAAAACCAAGTACAGCAATAAGATATAAGACTATTCTGAAGTAACGCATGAGTATTCGTCAGGTGGTGGTCGGGGTTGCGCAGGGTTCGCGCACGCGGGTGAACAGTGTGTCGAAGTTGCGGCTGGTGGCGCGGCCGATCTCTTCCGGGCTGCAATCCTTCAAGGCGGCCAGTTGTTCGGCCACATGCCGCACGTAGGCCGGCTGATTGGTCTTGCCGCGGTGCGGCACCGGCGCCAGGTACGGGCTGTCGGTCTCGATCAGGCAGCGCTCCAACGGCACCCGCCGGGCCACGTCGCGCAGCGCCTGCGCGTTCCGGAAGCTCAGGATTCCGGAGAACGAGATGTACAGGCCCATGTCGAGCGCCGCATCGGCCACCGCCTGGGTTTCGGTGAAGCAGTGCAGCACGCCGCTGACCTGCCCCTGGCCTTCCTCGCGCAGCAGCCGGATGGTGTCGTCGCCGGCGGCGCGGGTGTGCACCACCAGCGGCAGGCCGCCGGCGCGGGCCGCGCGGATGTGCACGCGAAAGCGGTCGCGCTGCCATTCCATCTGCTCGACGGTGCGGCCATTGAGCCGGTAGTAGTCGAGCCCGGTCTCGCCGATCGCCACCACGCGCGGGCGGCGGGCGCGCTGCAACAGGTCGTCCACCGTCGGCTCGGCCAAGCCTTCGGTGTCCGGATGCACGCCGACGGTGGCCCAGAACTCGTCGTGCGCGAGCGCAAGTGCGTGAACGGCGTCGAATTCCTCCAGCGTGGTGCAGATGCACAACGCGCGCTCGACCCGGGCCGCATGCATCGCGGCGCGCAGCTCGGCGATCCGGCCGTGCAGTTCCGGAAAGCTCAGGTGGCAGTGGGAATCGACGAACATGGTCTACGGGCCCGGCCGGCCCGGCTGCAGCGGCGGCGCCAGGCCGAAGGCTACAGCGTCTGCGTCGGCTTCGACGATTGCAGCGCCGTGCCGAGCATCTCTTCGATCTTGATCTTCAGCGCCCGGGTCTTGTCGTCGGCCGGAAAGCGCACGCCCACGCCCTGGGTACGGCCGCCCGACGCGTTGTTGGGCGTGACCCAGGCGACCTTGCCGGCCACCGGGTAGCGCTGCGGGTCGTCCGGCAGCGACAGCAGCAGGTAGATGTCCTCGCCCAGCCGGTATTCGCGCGCGGTCGGCACGAACAGCCCGCCGTCGGCAAGCAGCGGCATGTAGGCGGCGTACAGCGCGCCCTTCTCGCGGAACACGAGCTGGATCACGCTCGGCCGGCCCGTGGCCGCGGCTGCGGCCGGGGCCGCGCTGATCGCACCCGGCGGCAATGGCGCACCGGCGGCGCCGGGCGGTGGTGCCACCGTGCGGGGCGTGGCGCGGTCGTTCATTGGCCCAGTGTAGCGGCGGCGCGCGCGCGTTTCGCGCCGGCGGCCGCGACTTCCTGCCAACTGCTGCTGCCTTCGGCGACCAGCGCCTCGATCAGCAGCGCTTCGTTCCACGGGTGTTCGTCGTAGCGTGCCGCACGCGCCAGGCTCTGCGCCCAGGCCGCCAGGGCTTCGGCACGCGCGCGGCTGGGCAAGGCATCGCGCGGGAAGAAGCGCGGCTCGCCGCCGGCCGCCAGCACCGAGGCGTCATGGCAGAGCTTTTGCAGCGCGTCGATCGTGCGCGCCAGCGGCCAGCCGGCCAGCACGGCGGCGCGCCCTTGCGCCACGGCCGCGGGCAGCGCGCGCCAAGCCGCCGCGTCGATGCCTGCGGCCGCCAGCGCCGCCGCCTCGAGCGGCTGCCCGCCGGCCGCCGCAAGCAGCACGGCCGCGTCGCGCAGGCCCTGCTGCTGCAGCCAGGCCAGCGCGGCCTCGGCGGCAGGCAGCGGCAGGCGCAGCAGCTGGCAGCGGCTGCGCACCGTGGGCAACAGGCGGGCGGCGTCGGCCGTGCCCAGCAGCCAGCGCGCCAGACCGGGCGGCTCCTCGAGCCGCTTCAGCAGCGCGCTGGCCGACTGCAGATTCATCGCTTCGGCCGGATGCAGCAGCAGCACTTTCGCGCGGCCGCGCGACGAGCTCTGCACCACCCAGTCGGTGGCGGCACGCAGTTCGTCGATGCGGATCTGCCGGCTGGGCTTGCGCTTCGACGCGCGCCCTGCCTCGGCGCCGCCGTCATCGCCCGGCGCCAGCCCGGCCTGGGCACGCAGCGCTTCGGGCAGCAGCAGTTTCAGATCGGGATGGGTGCCGCCGGCGACCAGGCGGCACGATGGGCATCGGCCGCAGGGCCGGTGCTCGGCCCCCTGCCCTTCGTCCTCGCACAGCCACGCCTGCGCCAGCGCGCGCAGGAAGGCGAGCGTGCCGATGCCGGCCGCGCCCTGCACCAGCAGCGCGTGGCCGCGCTGGCGCTGCAACGCCTGCGTCAGCGGCGCACGCAGCCAGGGCAGCAGCGCCTCGGCCATCACCATCCGGGCCGTGCCGCAACGGCGGCTTCGACCGCCACCCAGACCGCATCGGCCGCCTGCTGGGCATCGATGCGCACGAAGCGCTGCGGCGCGGCCGCCGCGCGACGCGCGTAGCCGGCGCGCACGCGTTCGAAGAAGCCGGCGTCCTCGCGCTCGAAACGGTCGGGGGCACGTGCCGCGCCGCGCCGCGCCGCCGCCACCTGCGGCGGCAGGTCGAACCACAGCGTCAGGTCGGGCTGGCGGCCCTGCTGCACCCAGTCCTCCAGTTGCGTCAGCCGGCCTTCGTCGACGCCGCGGCCGCCGCCCTGGTAGGCGAAGGTGGCGTCGGTGAAGCGGTCGCACAGCACCATCGCGCCGCGCGCCAGCGCCGGTTCGATCGTGCGCTGCAAGTGGTCGCGGCGCGCGGCGAAGACCAGCAGCAGCTCGGTCACCGCGTCCATCGGATGGTGCAGCAGCAGGTGGCGCAGCTGCTCGGCCAGCTCGCTGCCGCCGGGCTCGCGCGTGAGCACGACTTCGTGCCCGCGGCCGCGCAGCCAGGCCGCGAGCGCGTCGATGTGGGTGGACTTGCCGGCGCCGTCGATGCCTTCGAAGCTGATGAAGCGGCCGTTCATGGGCGCTTGCGCTGGTACTGGTTCACCGCACGATTATGGTCGGCGAGGTTGTCGCTGAAGACGCTGCTGCCGTCGCCGCGGGCGACGAAGTACAGCGCCCGGCTGGGTGCCGGCCGGGCGGCGGCCGCCAGCGCCGCCTGGCTCGGCATCGCGATCGGCGTCGGCGGCAGCCCGGCGCGGGTGTAGGTGTTGTACGGGCCGTCGGCGAGCAGGTCGCGCCGGCGCAGGTCGCCGTCGAAGGCTGCACCCAGGCCGTAGATCACCGTCGGGTCGGCCTGCAGCGGCATGCCCAGCCGCAGCCGGTTGGCGAAGACCGCCGCCACCATGCGCGGGTCGTCCTTCGTGCCGGTTTCCTTTTCGACGATCGAGGCCAGCGTCAGCAGCTCGTCCGGGCTCTTCAGCGGCGAATCGCCCGCGCGCTGCGCCCAGGCGGCGTCGAGCCGGCGCTGCATCGCCTGGTGCGCGCGCTTGAGCACCGTCAGGTCGCTGACGCCGCGGCTGTAGGCGTAGGTGTCGGGGAAGAAGCGCCCTTCGGCCGAGCCGCCGTCCGCACCGATCGCCGCCAGCAACTGCGCATCGTCGAGCCCGGCGCTGGCCGGCTTCAGGTTCGGGGCGGCCGCGAGCGCGTCGCGGACCTGGCGCAGCGTCCAGCCCTCCACCAGCAGCAGCTTGCTCAGCGTTTCGTCGCCCTCCACCATCTTGGCCAGCAAGCGGCGCGGCGAGGTGCCGGCGTCGATCTCGTAGCTGCCGGCGCGGATCCGCCGCGCCTGCCCCGACCAGCGGAACCACTGATACAGCAGCTCGGGATCGGTCTGCACGCCGGCGCGCACCCACGCCTGCGCGACGCTGCGCGGGCTGTCGCCGGGCTCGATCGACAGCTCGGCGCTCTTGCCGGCCAGCGGCAGCGGCCGATTCAGCCACCACTCGGCGGCGGCCCATGCGCCGCCGAGCAGCAGCCCCACCGCCAGGGCCAGCCGCAGCCACAGCCGGCGCGACCCCAGCACAGATGAAACCATGGCGGCTGATCATAATGGCCGCGATGGAGCTCGAACCCGACCCGATCCTCGCCGCCGGCGGCGGCTGCGCGCTGGGCGGCCGCTGGGGCGTGATCCGCGCCGCCGGCCCCGATGCTGCCGCCTTCCTGCAAAGCCAGCTGACGCAGGACGTGGCGAAGCTCGGCCCTGCCGATGCACGGCTGGCCGGCTACTGTTCGCCCAAGGGTCGGCTGCTGGCGACCTTCGTCGTCTGGCAGCCGGATGCGCAGGAGTACCTGCTGGCCTGCAGCGCCGACCTGTTGCCGGCCACGCTGAAGCGGCTGGCGATGTACGTGCTGCGCGCCAAGTGCCGGCTGAGCGACGCCAGCGCCGAGCTCGCGCTGCACGGCCTGGCCGGCGCTGCGGCGCTGGATTGGCTGCAGGGCACGGCGCCGGCGGCGGCGTGGCACAAGAGCCCGGCCCGCGCAGGCTGCGCGATCCGGCTGCCCGATGCCGCCGGCGGCATCGCCCGGCTGCTGTGGGCGACGCCTTCCGAGGCCGGCCACCCGGAACTGCCCACGCTGGATGCGCAAGCCTGGGCGTGGCTGGAAGTGCGCTCGGGCGTCGCCCGCATCGCCGCGGCGACGGCCGACGCCTTCGTGCCGCAGATGGTCAACCTGGAGCTGACCGGCGGTGTCGATTTCCGCAAGGGCTGCTATCCCGGGCAGGAGGTGGTGGCGCGCAGCCAGTACCGCGGCACGCTCAAGCGCCGGCTGCACGCCTTCTGGTCGGATGCGCCGCTGGCCGCAGGCGCCGAGCTGTTCCACAGTGCCGACCCTGGCCAGCCGGCCGGCCAGGTGGTGCTGGCCGCAACGTGGTCCGGCCGCCATGCGTTGCTGGCTTCGGTGAAGACTGCCGTGCTCGAAGGCGGCACGCTGCATGCCGGTGCTGCAACGTTGAGCCCGGCCGCCCTGCCCTACCCGGTGCCGGCCGCGGCCGAAGCCTGAAGCCCTGCGGCTTCTTCAGCCGGCCCAGGCGGCGCGCAGCGCGTCGCCGGCCGCCAGCAGCGCGGCGCCGGCCTCGGGCAGCGCCCGACCCATCTTGATGAAATCGTGGACCACGCCGCGATAGAGCTCGAGCGCCACCGGCACGCCGGCTGCACGCAAGCGGTCGGCGTAGGCCAGGCCTTCGTCCACGAGCGGGTCGCATTCGCCCAGCAGCACGCAGGCCGGCGCGACCGCATCAAGGTCGGGCGCGTGCAGCGGCGCGAAGCGCCAGTCGTCGCGGTCTTCGGGGTCGATCACCTGGTCGAAGAACCAGTCGATCGTCGTCGCGTCGAGCAGGAAGCCGGTGGCGTACAGCCGGTGCGAAGCGGTCTCGCGCCGGCCGACCGTGCCCGGCGTGACCAGCAGTTGCAAGCGCAAGGGCAGCGCGTCGTCGCGTGCGCGCAGCGCGCATACCGCGGCCAGCGTGCCGCCGGCGCTGTCGCCGCCGACCGCCAGGCGGCCGGCGTCCAGCCCCAGCGCCGGTGCTTCCGTGTGCAGCCAGCGCAATGCGGCAAAGGCATCATCGACCGCTGCCGGGAAGCGGTGCTCGGGTGCGAGGCGGTAGTCCAGCGCCAGCACGGCGCCGCCGCTGCGCAGTGCCAGCTGGCGGCACAGGCTGTCGTGGGTCTCGAGCGAGCCGATCACGAAGCCGCCGCCGTGCAGATACAGCAGCGCGGGCAGCGGCGCGCCGCGCCCCGCCGCTGGGTCGGCATACAGACGGGCCGCCAGCGGCGTGCCGTCGGCGGCGGGGATCGTCAGCGCCTGCACCCGGCGCAGCGGCGCGCGCGGCAGGTCGAGCACTTCGGCGCTGCGCTCGTAGGCGGCGCGCGCATCGGCCGCCGCCATCGCGTGCAGCGGCATGCGCTGCGCGCGCCGGATGCGCTCCAGCAGCCCGGCCATGCGCGGCGTCAGCCGCGCGGCTGCAATGCTCATCGGAATCGGCCCGCGGATGTTCGGCAGCGGCCGGCACGGCGGCGCAGCGGGGGGTGAACAAAGCCCGCAGGCTCGTGGCCTGCGGGCGGCTTGGCCGGACCCGGATCGGGTCAGCCGTGCTTGGCGTCGAAGAACTGCTCGTCTTCGGTCGAACCCTTGAGCGCCGCGGTCGAGGCGTCGCGCTCGATCGTCGTCGTCACCGCGTCGAAGTAGCCGGTGCCGACCTCGCGCTGATGCTTGACGGCGGTGAAGCCGCGCTCGGCGGCGGCGAACTCCTTCTCCTGCAGCTCGACGAAGGCGCTCATGTTGCGGCGCGCGTAGCCGTAGGCCAGGTCGAACATGCCGTAGTTCAGCGCGTGGAAGCCGGCCAGCGTGATGAACTGGAACTTGTAGCCCATCGCGCCGAGTTCGCGCTGGAACTTGGCGATCGTCGCGTCGTCCAGGTTCTTCTTCCAGTTGAACGACGGGCTGCAGTTGTAGGCCAGCAGCTTGCCCGGGAACTTGGCGTGGATCGCGTCGGCGAAGGCCTTGGCGAAAGCCAGGTCAGGCGTGCCGGTCTCGCACCACACCATGTCGGCGTATTCGGCGTAGGCCAGGCCGCGGCTGATCGCCTGGCCCAGGCCCTTCTTGGTGCGGTAGAAGCCTTCGATCGTGCGCTCGCCGGTCAGGAAAGGCTTGTCGTTGTCGTCGACGTCGCTGGTCACCAGGTCGGCCGCTTCGGCGTCGGTGCGCGCCAGCAGGATCGTCGGCGTGCCCATCACGTCGGCCGCCAGGCGCGCGGCCACCAGCTTGGCCACCGCCTCGCGCGTGGGCACCAGCACCTTGCCGCCCATGTGGCCGCACTTCTTGACCGACGCGAGCTGATCCTCGAAGTGCACGCCCGCGGCGCCGGCGTCGATCATCGCCTTCATCAGTTCGAAGGCGTTGAGCACGCCGCCGAAGCCGGCCTCGGCGTCGGCGACGATCGGCGCGAAGTAGTCGACGTCGTTCTTGCCCTCGCTCCACTGGATCTGGTCGGCGCGGGTGAAGGTGTTGTTGATGCGGCGCACCACCTTGGGCACCGAATCCACCGCGTACAGCGACTGGTCGGGGTACATCTCGCCGGTGGAGTTGGCGTCGCCCGCGACCTGCCAGCCCGACAGGTAGATCGCCTTCAGGCCGGCCTTGACCTGCTGCATCGCCTGGTTGCCGGTAAGCGCGCCCAGCGAGTTGACGAAGGGCTCGGTGTTCACCAGGTTCCACAGCTTCTCGGCGCCGCGCCGCGCGAGCGTGTGCTCGACCTGCAGGCTGCCGCGCAGGCGCACCACGTCGGCGGCGGTGTAGCCGCGCTTGATGCCCTTCCAGCGCGGGTTCTCGGCCCAGTCCTTCTCGAGGGCGGCGATCTGTTGTTCACGGGTGGCTTGGCTCATGGAGGCTCCTTCGCGGGTACAGGTGGGTGGTCGTCACAAGATCGTTGACGCCTGCAAGGCTACCGGGTCCGGATCGACTTGGAAAGACTTATGTCTTATAGATGACAATATTGAGAACATCGATAAAACAAAGACTTACGCGCGGCGTATCAAGATACGGAAAATTCGCGGACATTGCGAAAGACGATGCTGCGGTGCAGCGACGTCGCATTCCATCATGCGGAAGCAGGATGTTGCAATGCGAGAAGCCGACAGCATCCGGCCACCGTCCCCGCCCGCCGCTGCCCTTCACCGGGCGTAGATGTGGCCGGCGAGCTCGCGTTCGGCCGCAGCACCCAGCTCGCCGCCCGACAGTGAAGACCAGCCCTTTGCCGTCGGCTGGCGGCTCGTTGCGGCCGTTCATCGTTTCACCACTTGCAGCCGTTCCTACGCGAAAACGTGGCGCACGGGGCCGCCGACGGGGTGGCCAACTCCGTTCAGCCAAATT
>WBZU01001406.1_pt1 | contig 18112 bp, 20 predicted proteins | sample 5204311 | NCBI WGS metagenome assembly WBZU01 (sample SAMN12344359, study PRJNA552823) | activated sludge metagenome | biome: Activated sludge suspended growth; feature: Nitrification reactor; material: Wastewater; isolation source: activated sludge from nitrification reactor of wastewater... | reverse complement strand
CGCGCGCGCTCCCAGCCAGAGCGCGTCGCCGGGCCCGAGCGCCGCGAGGCGCGGCGAGAGCGGGCCGTCGGGCACCACCGCGAAGTAGAACTCGTGCCGCGGCGCGCCGGGCGGGTTCACGAACGAATACGGCCGGCCGATCATCGGCTCCTTCGCGCCGGGCGGCGCCGGAAGCGCGAGCCGGGCGAACTGCCCGGCCGCGAACGTGAGCGCGGGCGCCTCGACCTCGATCGAGTGGAGCCTGCCGGTCCACGCCCTGCGCGCGGTCACCCGGCCTTCGAGCCAGCTGGACATGGAATCGATCGGTGAACGGTAAAATGCGCATTATGCCCACCCGCTCCGCCGCGCGCGTCGCCCTCCGAACCCCGGCCGCCGCGGATGCGGCGGCGTTCCTCGCGGCCGTCCGCGCGAGCCGCCGGCTGCACGGGCGATGGGTCGAGGCGCCGTCGACGCCGGCGCAGTTCCGCGCGTACCTGAAGCGCTACGCGGCGAAGGAGGCCATCGCCACGCACGCCGGGCTCCTCGCCGTGCGCAAGGAGGACGGCGCGCTCGTCGGCGTGTTCAACTTCAGCAACATCGTGTACGGGCCGTTCCGCAGCGCGTACCTCGGCTACTACGCGTTCGCGCCGCTCGCCGGCCGCGGCTACATGACCGAGGCGTTCGCGCTCGCGCTCGACCACGCGTACGCGAAGCTCGGGCTCCACCGCGTCGAGGCGAACGTGCAGCCGACCAACCTGCGGTCGATCGCGCTGGTCGCGCGCGCGGGGCTCGCGCGCGAGGGCTACTCGCGCCGCTACATCAGGATCGCCGGCCGCTGGCGCGACCACGTCCGGTTCGCGATGCTGGCGGAGGACTGGCGCGCGCTCAAGGCGAAGCGCAAAGGCGGGCGGCGATGAGTCGGAGCCTCGCTCTCGCTCTCGCGGCGGGCGGCGCGGCGGCGCTCGCCGCGTGCGCGACGCCGGCGCCCGACCCGTACGCGCCGCTGGACGCCGACGCGCACGAGATGTCGCCCTACAAGATCCACGAGGCCTGCGTGAAGCTCGCCCCGGGCGACCGCCTCGACTGGCGCTTCGAGTCGCAGGCGCCGGTCGACTTCAACATCCACTACCACGACGGACCGACCGTCGTGCTGCCGGTGTCGCGCACCGCGAGCCTCGGCGACGCCGGCGTCTACGTCGTGACGCTCGCCCACGACTACTGCGCGACGTGGGAGACCGGCGCGCTGCGCACCGCGATCAACTACCGGATCCGCCCGGTCCGGGGAACGCCGTGAGCGGGCCCGCGGCGCTGCTGTTCGACCTGGACGGCACGCTCACCGACAACTACCTCGGCATCGCGCGCTCGATCCGCTACGCGCTCGAGCGGCTCGGCGTCGAGCCGCCGGACGAGCCGACGCTGCGAAGGTGCGTCGGGCCGCCGCTGCGCACGTCGTTCCCGACGCTCCTCGGGACCGACGACCCGTCCGCGGTCGAGGAGGCCATCGCGCTCTACCGCGAGCGCTTCGCCGACCTGGGCTGGCGCGAGAACGTCGTCTACGAGGGCATCCCCGAAGCGATGGCCTCGCTCGCCGAGGCGTCGCGGCCGATCTACCTGTGCACGTCGAAGCCCGAGGTCTACGCGCGGCGCATCGTCGACCTGTTCGGGCTGAGGGAATTCCTGAGCGGCGTCTACGGCGCCGACCTCGCGGGCCGCTACGACGACAAGGTGACGCTGCTCGCCCACCTCGCCGCGACCGAAGGCCTCGACGCGTCGCGCGCGACGATGGTCGGCGACCGCAGCCACGACGTCCGCGCGGCGCGCTTGAACGGCGCGCGCGCGGTCGGCGTCCTGTGGGGCTACGGCACGGCCGAGGAGCTCGCCGGGGCCGACGCGATCGTGGCCACGCCGGCCGAGCTCGTCGACGTGCTCGCTCCCCTGCAGGCCGGACGTCGGTCGCGCCTTCCGGTGGGTCGGGCTTGAGCCCGACGGGGTTCGCTCGATCGAAGCGAAAAGCGTCGGACTGAAGTCCGACCTACGAGTCCGACCTACGAGTCCGACCTGCGAGTCCGACCTGCGAGTCCGACCTGCGAGTCCGACCTGCGAGTCCGACCTGCGAGTCCGACCTGCGAGTCCGACCTGCGAGTCCGGCCTGCGAGTCCGACCTGCGAGTCAGGCCTGTGACTCGGGCAGCGGCCGGTCGAGGTCCGGCCACGAGTAGGTGGCGCCGTGCTTCACGTCGCCGAGCACGATCCGGTCCGCGATGCGCAGCGCCGCGTCCTCGGGCGTCGCGAGGCGACCGCCGGACTTGAAGCCGCGGAACATCGCGACGCCGGGCAGCGAGCGCTCGTCCTGCGCGCGCATCACCGTCTGCATGTCGGTGTCGATCACGCCCGGACGCAGCGAGACCGCGCGGAACGTCGCGTGGCGCACCTCGGCGGCGAGCACCTTCGTCAGCATCTCGAGGCCGGCCTTCGCCGCGCAGTAGAGGCTCTCGCCGGCGATCGCCGAGCGCGCGGCGCCCGACGAGACGTTGACGATCCGCCGCTCGACGGCCGGGTCGGCGAACGCGCGCAGGAAGAGCCCGGACAGCGCGACCGGCGCGGCCAGGTTCACCGCGAGCGAGCGGGCGACGGCGTCGCCGTCGTGCATCTCGACCAGCCCGACCGGCTCGACGGTCGCCGCGTTGTTGACGAGGCACACCGACCGGGGCGCGAGGCCGGCGAGCGCGCCGAACGCGGGCGCGAGCGCCGCGTCGATCCCGGGCACGTCGGCGAGGTCGCACGGGACGAACCGGTATCGCTCGCCCTGAAGGTCCGCGGCCGACGAGCGGCCCACGCCCAGCACGACCGCCTCGCGCCCGAGCAGCACGCGGGCGAGCGCGGCGCCCAGGCCGCGCGAGACGCCGGTGACGATGACGCAGCGCATTCCGCCCTCCCGTCTACCTGCCGGACAGCGCCCCGAACAGCAGGACGAGCACGATGATGCCCAGGACGATCAGCGCGATCTTCCACGGGCTCTTCGGGTATTCGCCGGCCACGACGCCGGTCGCCCCGTTGATCAGGCACTGGAACGAGCGCCGGCCGTAGTCGTAGGACATGAGCCACACGGGAGCGAGGATGTGCTTGTAGGTCTGCCCCGACCAGTCCGCGCGCACGTCGAGGTTGCGATACGTGTCGCCCGGCACCTCGGCCGCGCACATCGCCCGGAGCTTCGCCGCCATCTGGGCGCGAGCGGCCCCGGCCGCGCCCTCGAGGTCGATCTGGTAGCGCTCGACCACCCACCCGCTGACGTAGCCCGGATCGTAGACCCTGAGCTCGCCGGTGGGGAACGGCTCGATCGCGCGCACGAGGCCGGCGTGGACGCCGACCGACGCGCAGACGAGGTCGTCGTCGAAGAAGTGCGAGACGTGCCCTGCCGCCGGCTCCCAGCGGACGTGCCGCACCTCCCGCGTGCGCGTCCGGCCGTTCTCGACGTACGACTCGGTCGTGTAGTAGTAGTGGCCGGCCTCCGCGGTCCAGTCGGCTTCGACGCGCGCGTCGAACGTCCAGTAGGGCAGGTAGACGCCGCGCACCGTGTCGGTCAGCGCGCGGCGCTTGAGCGCGCCCGGCGCGAGCCACAGACGGCCGAACCACGCGCGCAGCCGGTCGCGCGCCTCGGGCTCCGCGACGCGGAACGGCAGCACGCTCTCCGGCCGGTACGCGGGCGCGGTCTCGTCGTAGGGCACGAGCTGCGCCGAGCCGCAGAACTCGCAGTTCTGCGCCTGGCGCGCCGGATCGAGCACCGAGATCGCGCGGCAGCTCTGGCAGCGCACCTGTCGCTTGACCGCGGCCCAGCCCCCGCGCGCCGGGTCGAACGACGCGAGCGCGTTCGCCAGGTCGTGTTCCTTCGCGGCGACCGCGACGTCGGCGGGCGCGGGCGACTCGGTGCCGCAGAACGGGCAGACGAGCTTCTGGCGGCCCGGGTTCCACACCGCCTCCCCGCCGCACGCCGGGCAGGCGAACTTCGCGAGCGCCTCCGCGGCGGGTCGACGCCCCCCTTCCGGATCGAGCGGGTGCGCGCCGTCGGACGGCTGCGCGGCGCTCACCTCGCGTCCTCCGGCAGCTTCACTGGATCACGTAGCCGATCACGCGCCACGCGCCGCCCTCGAACTCGAGCGAGACGAGCTCGCGACCGACCGTCTTGTTCGCCCACGAGGTCCGGAACGCGACGAGCGCGTAGTCGCCGTCGGGCTGCCCGGGCAGCGTCCCCGCGAGCCGCGTCGCGGCGACGGTGCGCTGCGTCACGTCGCCCAGCGGCTGGCGCTGGCGCGCGAGCGCGTCGCGCCAGCCCTCGGCGGAGAGCGCGTCGCGGAACTTGGCTCCCGCGGCCTTGCGCGCCGCGTCGGCCTGCTGCCGGTCCGCGAGCACGAGCCACTCGCGCGCGACCTCCTGCGCGGCCGAGCTGCGCGGATCCTGCGCCAGGGCGACGGGCGCGAGCGACGCGGCGGCGAGCGCGGCGATCCCGAGGATGGCGGCGCGGCGGCCCATCGTGGCGCCCTACGAGTGGAGGAACGCGTCGACCGCGGCGCGCGTCACGCGCCACTGCGTCCCGATCTTCTTCCCCTTGAGGTCGCCCGACTCGAGGCTCGCGAGCACGTCGGACTCGGCGACGCCCAGCACCTGCGCGACCTGCGCGGGTGTCATCAGCTCGGGGACCGGCGCGGCAGCCGCGGGCGCCGCCGGCGCCTTCACGCCCGGCGTCGACTGCGCCATCAGGCCGCCCGACTGGCCCATCATCTGCTGCGCCATCGCCATGCCGACCGCCAACTCCGCGGCCATGCCGCCCGCGCCGCCGCCGCCCTTCTCCATGCCCTGCGCCATCTGGAACTTCACGTAGTCGTTCAGGTTCCCGACCGCGGCCATCGACGAGCGCTTGTCGATCGCCTGCTCGACCTCGGGCGGGACCGACACGTTCTCGACGACGAACGAGGTGAGCTCGAGCCCGTACTTGTCGTGAAGGACCGGGTTGATGAGCGGAAGCAGCGCGCTCCCGAGCTCGCCGTAACGCGACGCGACGTCGAGCGCCGGGATCTTCGCGCCGGCGAGCGCGTCGGAGAACACGCTGACGAGCCGCGAGCGCATCGCGTCGGCGAACTCGTCGAGCCGGAAGTGGTGGTCGGTCCCCGCGACCTCCTTCAGGAAGCGCGGCGCGTCGACGATCCGGAAGTCGTAGGTGCCGTAGGCGCGCATCCGCACGACGCCGAAGTCGGCGTCGCGCATCATCACCGGATTCGCGGTCCCCCACTTGCTGCCGGTGAACACGCGCGTGACGACGTAGTAGACGTCCGCCTTGAACGGGCTCTCGAGCGCGTACTTCCAGCTCCTGAGGTTGGTGAGGATCGGGATGTTGTCGGTCGTGAGCGTGTGCTTGCCCGGACCGAACGCGTCGCCGAACTGGCCGAGGTAGACGAACTGCGCGAGCTGGCTCTCGCGGACGATGAGCTGCGCGCCGCTCTTGATCTCCCTGTCCTCGTCGGGGAACCGCCACGACAGCGTGTCGCGCGAGTCGTCGGTCCACTCGATGATGTCGATGAACTGCTTTTTCAGGAAATCGATGATCGCCATGCGAGGGCTCGCTCCCGGGAGGGGTTCGTCGCCTCCGGCGCGCGCGTCGCGCGCGCCGGCGCCGAGGTCACTTCTTCGCGGCCGCCATCTTCTTCGCGTCGGCCTCGGCTTCCTTCATCGCGGCCTCGAGGCGCGCGAGCGGCACCGCGCCGGGCAGCACCGACCCGTCGGCGAGGATCATCGTCGGCGTCGCCTGGATGCGCAGCTTCTGGCCGAGCGCCTGCGTCGCGGCGACCGGGTTCGCGCACTCGCCCTTGTTGTCCGGGAGCTTGCCCGACGCGAAGAACTCGTCCCACGCCTTGGTGCGGTCCGACGAGCACCAGATCTGCTTCGACTTCTGGGCGGCCTCCGGGTGCAGCTGGTCGATCGGGAACAGGAACGTGTAGATCGTGACGTTGTCGAGCCCGGCCATCTCCTGCTCGAGCTTGTGGCAGAACGGGCAGTCGGCGTCGGAGAACACGACGAGCTTGCGCTCGCCCTTCCCCTTGACCTTCCTGATCGCGAGCTCGAGCGGCAGGTTGTCCCACGCGACGCGGTTCAGCTTGCGCAACCGCTCCTCGGTGAGGTTCTGCTTCGAGTTGACGTCGAACATCGCGCCGACGAGCACGTGGCTCACCTTCGCGTCGGTGTAGACGATCCGGTCGTCGAACTGGATCTCGTAGAGCCCGCCGAGGTAGCTCGTCCGCGTGACCCCCCGGATCTCGGCGCCGGGGAACTTCTCCTGCATCGTCTTGCGGACCGCCGCGACGTCCGCGGACGGCGCCGCGGCGCCGCCGGCAGCGGGGGCGCCGGCCGGCGCGGTCTGCGCCGACACGGCCCCGGCGGCGAGAGCCGCGACGATGAGCGGCAAGGCGGGCCGCGCGAGGCGGGTCAGCAGGGGGGTCGGGGACATCGGAGGCTCCGGGAAAGGGGAAAGGGGATCCGAACGACGTTGGACAGCGTCAGCGCAGCGCAGGTTGCGCCAGCGCCTGCCTCAGGGGCGGAAATTTCGACACGGCGGTGAGCCCCAGGTTGCGGAGCATCGCAATGCCGGGAGCGCTCGACCCGAAGACGCGGGCGAGCCCGTCGGTCACCGCCTGCATCGCGGCCACCGGCGCCGCCCGGCGGCGGGCGTAGCGCCCGAGGAGGATCGGGGCGCCGGGGTCGCCGACGCTCCCGCGGGCCGCCTCGACGGCCGCCAGCGCCTGGGCGTCGCCGAAGCCGAGGTTGACGCCCTGACCGGCCAGCGGGTGGACGCCGTGGGCCGCGTCGCCGACCAGCGCGAGGCGATGGGCGACGACCGCCGGCAGCCGCAGGAAATGGAGCGGGAAGGCCGCCGACGGCGTGATGCACACGAACCGGCCGAGCGCGCGTCCGCCGGCCTGCGCGACCTGGTCGGCGAGCGCCTCCGGGTCGAGGCGCGCGAGCGTCGCGGCCTGGGCGTCGGGGGCCGACCAGACGATCGAGACACGGTCGCCGGGCAGCGGCAGCCACGCCAGGATGCCGCCGTCGGAGCGGAACCACTGGCGGGCGACGCCCTCGTGGGGGCGCTCGCACTCGAAGTTGGCGACGATCGCGGTCTGGGCGTAGGGGCGGGGCTCGGCCGCGATGCCCGCGGCGCTCCGCACCCAGGAGCGCAGCCCGTCCGCGCCGACGACGAGGCGGCTCGAAATGCGGCGGCCGTCCTCGAGCGCGAGCGTTCCCTCCCCGCTGGTCCACGACAGCGACGCGAACGCGGCCGGCGCGACCACCTCCACGCCCGCGTCCGGAAGCTGCCCGACGAGCGCGGTGCGCAGCGCGCGCTCCTCGACGATCCAGGCGAGCGCGCGCTCCGAGAGCTCGTAGGCGTCGAACCGCAGCCCGCCGCCGCGGTCGCCCTCGATCTGCATCGTCTCGACCGGCGCGATGCGCTCCTCGGGCAGCGCCTGCCACGCGCCGATCGAGCGCAGGAAGGCCGCGCTCCCGGGGCTGATCGCGTAGATGCGCGAGTCCCAGCTCGCGGGGTCGGCCTCGGGCGCAGCGATCGGGTGGCGGTCGACGAGCGCGACCGAGAGCCCGGCCCGCGCGAGCGCGACCGCGGCCGCGAGCCCGGGCAAACCGGCGCCCGCGACCAGCACGTCGCGCTCCGCGCACTCGCCACCCGCGTTTCCGTTTCGGCTCACAGCGTCTCGATCACGTGGTTCTGGTTCGTGTAGATGCACAGTTCCCCGGCGATCGTGAGCGCCTCCTTGACGATCTCGACCGCCGGGAGGGCGCTGTGCTGCAGCAAGGCCCGTGCCGCGGCCTGCGCGTAGGGGCCGCCCGAGCCGATCGCGACGATGCCGTGCTCGGGCTCCAGCACGTCGCCGGTCCCGGTGATCACGAGCGAGGCGCTCGCGTCGGCGATCGCCAGCATCGCCTCGAGGCGCCGGAGCACGCGGTCCGAGCGCCAGTCCTTCGCGAGCTCGACGGCGGCCCGCGTCAGGTGGCCCTGGTGCTTCTCGAGCTTGGCCTCGAAGCGCTCGAACAGCGTGAACGCGTCGGCGGTCGCCCCCGCGAAGCCCGCGAGCACCTTGTCGTGGTAGAGGCGGCGCACCTTGCGCGCGGTCGACTTGACGACGATCGATCCCAGCGTGACCTGGCCGTCGCCGCCGAGCGCGACGGCGCCGTCGCGCCGGACCGACAGGATCGTGGTGCCGTGGTAGGTGTCCATGGGATTCGCGCCGTCGGGGCGGCGTCGGGCGCACGCCCGGCGGGGCCGCTACTGTGCCTTCTTCACGAAGTGGCGCGGCGAGATTCCGATGAGCAGCAGCAGCGCCCGGACGATCGGCGTGGCGCCCACGACCTGCACCGACTTGCGCTGCGCCTCGATCCGGTTGATCGCGTTGAGCAGCGCCCCGGCGCACACGAAATCCACGCGCTCGACGCCGCTCAGGTCGACCGGAACGATCGCGCGGCGCTGCGCGAACTCGCTAAGCTGCGAGAGCTGCGGCAGCGCGGTCCCCGCCATCACGCCGGTCCACACGAGCATCTCGAGCTCCTGCGCGAGTTCCCCCGCCTCGGCCGCGGCCGACGCGACGCTGCCCTCCTGCACCGCCGCCGGAGGAACCGGCGGCGGCTCCCACGAGGGCGGCGACTGCTCGAACGCCACCGCGTACTCGATCGCGAGGTCCTCGAAGGCCTCCCGCTGCTGCTGCCACTGCAGGAGCTCGAGCGCGAGGGTCCACGCCCCTTCGCCGGCTTCCGCGCCCCGCTTGAGCGCGGCGGCGAGCAGCGCGCGGAGCTTCTCGGGCTTCTGGATCGAGAGCGGGCAGGCCTTGCGCCGCGCGGCGGCGAGCGCCCGGGCGAGCAGCCGCGCGCCCTCGTCGTCGTAGCCGGCGACCTGCCCGAGGTCGACGCGCGCCTGCGCGGCGCCCTTCTCGACCGCGCGGTCGAGCGTCGCCACCTGCGGCGCCGAGGCAGCGGTCAGCTTGCCCGAGATCGCGATGTAGCCTCCCGCGGACCCTGCCTTGACCGCGGCGGGCCGCGCGCCGTGCTCCTCCCACGACGGCGCCGACCGCTCGAACTGAACGACGTACTGGAGCGCGAGCTGGTCGAACCCGTTGCGGTCGCCGGCGCGCTGCATGAGATCGAACAGCGCGAGCCACGCGAGCGGCGACAACCGCGCGTCGTGATCGGTCGCGACGCCCTGTTCGAGCAGCGTGCGCGCCGGCGCGGCCTGCCCGCTCGCGTAGAGCAGCGCGGCGTTCTCGAGCACCGCGCAGAGCCCGGGGTTCGCCTGCATGACCTCGAACGCGGGATGCGCCGCCGACGAGGACTCGAGCAGGCTCGCCCCGGTCACCGTGATGTCGGCGCCGACCGGCTCCACCGGCGGCCGCTCGGGCTCGCGCTTCTTGCCGAACGCCTGGGACGCGAGGTCGCGCGCCGACGGCCGCTTGGGCGGCGGCGGCACGGGCCGCGCCTCGGGGATGGGCGGCGTCGGCTTCTTGGCGGGCGGCTTGGAGAAGAAGGCCATCGTGGGTCGCGGCGCCCCGGACGCTCCGGGGGCCTCAGATGATTATCGTCCCGTCGTCGTCCGCGGGACAACATGCGGCCGTCATGGGATGGAGCGCCCGGCCCGCCCGCGGCGGGCGAGTACGCGAACGGCCGGCGCCCGGGGAGGCAGCCGGCCGTCCGGCAATGCCTCGGAGGGTCAGGCCTTCGCGAGGTTCGCGGCGGCGAAGTCCCAGTTCAGCAGCCTGTCGATCACGGCGTCCACGTAGGCGGCCCGCTTGTTCTGGTGGTCGAGGTAGTAGGCGTGTTCCCAGACGTCGATCGTGAGGAGCGGCTTCTGGCCCTTCGTGAACGGCACCTCCGCATTCCCGGTCTTGACGACCTTGAGCGCGCCGCCGTCGACGACGAGCCAGCCCCAGCCCGAGCCGAACTGCGAGACCGTCGTCGCCGAGAACTGCTTGCGGAACTCGTCGTAGTTGCCGAACGCGGCGTCGATCATCTGCGCGAGCTTGCCGGAGGGCTTGCCGCCGCCGCCGTGCCTCATGCTGTGCCAGTAGAACGTGTGGTTCCAGATCTGCGCGGCGTTGTTGAACAGCGGCGCCTTGTCGGCCTTGCCGGCGGTCGCGTCGATCACGCTCTCGAGCGTGGCGCCGTCGAACTCGGTGCCCTTGACGAGATTGTTCAGGTTGTCGACGTAGGTCCTGTGGTGCTTGCCGTAGTGGAACGAGATCGTGTTCGCCGAGATCACCGGCTCGAGGGCGTTGTCGGCGTACGGAAGAGGCGGAAGCGTGAACATGGCGCGATGCTCCGGCGTGCGAGGGTGGCGAGAGGGTGGACCGCCGGAGCCCGTCGCGCGGCTCCGGAGAACGGGAATGATAACCGGCTACGACGCCTGGATAACCGCGCACGCGACGCGGGCACCCGCGTTGCCGGTGGGCTGCGTCCGGTAGTCGTCGGGATCCTTGTGGACGATGAGCCCGCGGCCGACGATGCTCGCGGGGCCGGCGGTGACGGTGACGCCCTCGAGGACGAACGAGGCTTTCGCCTGCCCGCTCGCGTCGGCCTTGAGCGAGGGCATGTCGCCGCCGTGGTGCGGCGCGCCCTGCGGGCCGTGCGGCTTGCCGTCGGGATTGAAGTGACCGCCCGCGCTCAGGCCGTCGCCGGAGCTGCAGTCGCCCTTCTCGTGGATGTGGAAACCGTGCTCGCTGCCGGGCGCGAGCCCGCGCACGTCGGCCTCGACGTACACCTTGCCGCCGCGCTCGGTGAACGTGGCGCTGCCCGCCGCGATGTTGCCGCGCGTGGGTTCGAGCGTCGCCTTCGCCACCCCGCTCGCGACCGGCGTGGTCGCGCATCCGCCCAGCGCCGCGGCCGCTAGCGCCACCGCCAATGCCTGTCTCATGATTCGCCTCCTCGAAAAGGCCGCGGGCCCGGACGGCTGCGCGGCTGCGGACGTGCCGATCCGCCGCAGGGCGGCCGGCGTCCGGTCGACGCGCCGCGACACGCGTTGCGCGGCGTCGCGGCGCGGTCGGGGGCGGGACGTCAGTCGTCCCCGTACATCTTCTGCACCCGCTCGCGGCGCTCCTGCGCCTCGAGCGAGAGCGTGGCGGTCGGGCGCGCGATCAGGCGCGCGACGCCGATCGGCTCCCCGGTCTCCTCGCAGAACCCGTAGCTGCCGTCGTCGATCATCCGCAGCGACTTCTCGACCTTCTTGAGCAGCTTGCGCTCCCGGTCGCGCGTGCGGAGCTCGAGCGTGTACTCCTCCTCGAGCGTCGCGCGGTCGGACGGGTCGGTCGTGATCTCGTTCTCGCGCAGGTGCTCGCCGGTGTCGTCGGCGTTCTGCAGCAGTTGATCGCGAAGCTCGACCAGGCGCCGCTTGAAGAACGCGAGCTGCGCCTCGTTCATGTAGTCCTTCTCCGACGCCTTGAGCACGTCCTCCTCGGAAAGCTCGCGGACTTTCTTGACGGCGGTTGCGGTCTTGACTGCCATGCGTTTCTTCCGTCCTGTCGTGTTCGGCCGGCCGGGGCGGGCCGGCCGGGGGGTCGCTGGAAAACGGCGGATTATATAGCCTCCCCGGCGGTTGCGCGGGCACCGAAAGCGCCGGCGCGCCCGCCGTTCCGGGCGAAATCGTATAATCCTGAAAATTCAAGGATTTCCGATGACGCCTCCGGCCGCCACCGCGACGCTCACGCTCCGCCGCCCCGACGACTGGCACCTGCACCTGCGCGACGGCGACGCGCTCGCCTCGGTCATCGGCGCCACCGCGCGCGTGTTCGGCCGAGCAATCGTCATGCCGAACCTGAAGCCGCCGGTCACGACGGTCGCCGCGGCGCTCGCCTATCGCGACCGGATCCTCGCGGCGGCGGGACCCGGCACCCGGTTCGAGCCGCTGATGACGCTCTACCTGACCGACAACACGCCGCCTTCCGAGATCGCGGCCGCGAAGGCCTCGGGGGCGATCCACGCGATCAAGTACTACCCGGCCGGCGCGACGACGAACTCGGACTCGGGCGTCACCGCGATCGAGCGCGCCTACCCCGCGATCGCGGCCATCGAGAAGCACGGGCTCGTGCTGTCGCTGCACGGTGAGGTGACGGACGCGGACGTCGACGTGTTCGACCGCGAGCGCGTGTTCGTCGAGCGCGCGCTGCCGCGCTTCGTGCGCGACTTCCCCGGCCTGCGGATCGTGCTCGAGCACATCACGACCCGCGAGGCGGCGGCGTTCGTCGCCGAGGCGCCGGCGCGCGTGGCGGCGACGCTCACGCCGCAGCACCTCTTGTGGTCGCGCAACGCGATGTTCGTCGGCGGCATCCGGCCGCACTACTACTGCCTGCCGATCCTGAAGCGCGAGGCGCACCGGCGGGCGCTGGTCGAGGCGGCGACCTCCGGCAGCCCGAAGTTCTTCCTCGGCACCGACAGCGCGCCGCACGCACGCCACACGAAGGAGCACGCGTGCGGGTGCGCGGGCTGCTACTCGGCGCCGCTGGCGCTCGAGCTCTACGCGGAGGCGTTCGAGGACGCGGGCGCGCTCGGCCGGCTCGAGGGGTTCGCGAGCGTCCACGGGGCGGCGTTCTACGGCCTCGCGCCGCACGACGAGACCGTGACGCTGGAGCGCCTGCCCTGGACCGCCCCGGCGGGCTACCCGTTCGCAGGCGACACGATCGTGCCGCTGCGCGCCGGCGAGGCGGTGCGCTGGCGCGTGGCGCGCTGAGCCAGCCCGGGGGGCGAGCGCGGGGAACTCCCGCGTCCGGCGTGTATCCTACGTGTCCGAAGTCCGCCAGACCGTCGCTGCCCCCGCCTCGTGCGGGGGGAGAGGAAAGTCCGGGCTCCGCAGAGCAGGATGCCGGGTAACGCCCGGCCGCAGCAGCCGCGGCTTCGCCGCCGCGGTCAAGGCGAGGAACAGGGCCACAGAGACGAGTCGCTCCCGGTCACACGGGAGCGGGTGAAACGCGGCAACCTCCATCCGGAGCAACACCAAGCAGGCGGACGACGACGCTGCTCGCCGAGTCCGCGGGTAGGTGGCTGGAGCCCATCGGCAACGATGGGCCTAGAGGAATGACGGCCATAGCGCACCCTCGGGTGCGCCGTAACAGAACCCGGCTTACCGGCGGACTTCGACCCCTCTCCCACCCCGGGAACGTGGATCGATCCACGTTCCCGGGGGCGGCGAATCTGCCCCGGCTCACGTTTCGTGGAGCATCCCATGGACGAAGATGCGCTCAACCTGTCGATCCGCAAGTTCCTGAAGACCGTCGGCGTGAGCTCGCAGCGCGAGATCGAGCACGCGGTCGCCAAGGGGATCGCGGCACGCTCTGTGACTGGCACCGGGTCGTTTCCGGCGACGATGACGCTCAAGGTTTCCGGGCTGGGCATCGACGTCACGTTCGACGGCAACATCGAGCTCGAGCGCGGCTAGCGCGCCGCCCCCGGGAACCCCGGGAACGTGGATCGATCCACGTTCCGGGGGCTATCTGGCTTTGCGGGTGTCGCGCAGGATTTCGCGCGCGGCGTTGCGCCCCGGGAGCCCGGTGACGCCGCCGCCGGGGTGCGCGCCCGCGCCGCACAGGTAGAGCCCGCGCACCGGCATCCGGTAGTTGGCAGCGCCCAGCACCGGCCGCGTCGCGTAGAGCTGGTCCAAGCCGAGCGCGCCATGAAAGATGTCGCCGCCCACGAGGCCGAATTCGCGCTCGAGGTCGAGCGGCGAGAGAGCGCGCCGGCCGACGACGCTCGCGCGAAAGCCCGGAGCCATCCGGTCCACCGCCGCGATCATCAGGTCCGCGACCTCGTCGCGGTGGTCGTCCCAGGTCGTGCCCGGCCGCACCGACGCGACGTCCGGGTGCACGTGCTGGCAGAACAGGCTCGCGACGTGCATGCCCGGCGGCGCGAGCGAGTCGTCGACGACCGACGGGATCAGCATCTCGACGATCGGCTCGCGCGACCAGCCCGAGGTCTTCGCGTCGAAGTATGCGCGCTCCATGTACGCGAGCGACGGCGCGATCACGATGCCGCTCGCGTGGTGCGGCGCGGCCGCGCGCCCCGGCAGGCACGCGAAATCCGGCAGCGACGACAGCGCGACGTTCATCCGGAACGTCCCCGAGCCGCACCGCAGCGCCGCCATCCGCGCGCGGAAGTCCGCGTCGACGTGAGCGGCGTCGACGAGTTTCCCGAACAGCAGCTTCGGGTTCACGTTCGCGACGACGCGCTTCGCCTCGACGACGTCCCCGCCCTCGAGCTCGACGCCACACGCCCGGCCGCCCTTCACGACCACCCGCGCGACCGCGGCGCCGGTGCGGACCACGACGCCGCGCGCCGCGCACTCCTTCGCCATCGCCTGCGTGATCGCGCCCATGCCGCCCTTCGCGTGGCCCCACTGGCCGCGCCGCCCGTTCACCTCGCCGAACACGTGGTGCAGCAGCACGTAGGCCGACCCGGCCGCGTACGGACTCGCGAAATTGCCGACGACCGCGTCGAAGCCGAACGCCGCCTTGATCGGCGCCGACGCGAAGCGGCGGTCGAGGATCTCGCCCGCGCTCTTCGTGAACAGGTCGACGACGTCGCGGCGCTCGGCGAGCGAGAGCGCGCGGAAGGCGCGCAGCGTCCTCCACGCCTCGAGCATCGACGCGAGGTCGCGCCGCTCCGGATTCGCCACGTCCGGCGGCGTCCGGCGGACGAGCCCGCGCAGCACGTCGGCGACGCGGTCGAGCATCGCGTAGTAGCCGGACAGCGCCTCGGCGTCCACGCGCGAGAATCGCGCGACCTCGACCTGCGTCGCCGCGAGCCCGCCGCCGACCTTCAGGCAATCGCCCTCGCGCGAGGACAGCGGCAGGAAGTTCGCGTACGGACGCTCGACCACCGCGAGGCCGTGCTCGGCGAGCCTCAAGTCGCGGATCACCTGCGGGTCGAGCAGGCTCACCGTGTAGCTCGCCGTCGAGTTGCGGAAGCCGGGATGGAACGTCTCGGTGACCGCGGCGCCGCCCACGACGTCGCGCCGCTCGCAGACGCAGACGTCGAGGCCGGCGGCCGCGAGGTAGGCCGCGCACACGAGGCCGTTGTGGCCCCCGCCGATCAGCACCGCGTCGAAGACGCGCGACGTCATCGCGATCGTCGGCGACGCGCCCGGGCGCTCAGCTCTCTTCGCCCGCCCCGACCGCGACGGTCGAGTAGCCGCCGTCGACGTAGAGGATCTCGCCGGTGATCGCGCTCGCGAGGTCGGAGAACAGGAACGCGGCGACGTTGCCGACCTCGTCGATCGTGATCCCGCGGTGGAGCGGCGCCCTCGCCTCGAAGCGCGACAGCAGCTTCGAGAAGTTCCCGATCCCCGCCGCGGCCAGCGTCTTGATCGGGCCGGCCGAGATGCCGTTCGCGCGGATGCCCTGCGGCCCGAGGCACGCGGCGAGGTAGCGCACGTTCGCCTCGAGGCTCGCCTTCGCGAGCCCCATCACGTTGTAGTTGGGCACCGACCGCACCGCGCCGAGGTAGGTGAGCGTCACGATCGAGCCCGGCCGCCCCTGCATCAGCGGCCGCGCGCCCTTCGACAGCGCCGCGAGGCTGTAGCTCGAGATGTCGTGCGCGACGCCGAACGCCTCGCGCGAGATCGCGTCGAGGTAGTCGCCGGCGAGCGCCTCGCGCGGCGCGAAGGCGATCGAGTGCAGCAGGCCGTCCATCGCCCCCCACTCGCGCGCGAGCGTGTCGAACAGCGCGTCGATCTGCCCGTCGTGAGCGACGTCGCAGGGCAGCACCGGGCAGGGGCCGAACTCGGAGGCGAGCTTGACGACGCGGTCCTTCAGGTCGTCGTTGACGTAGGTGAACGCGAGCGTCGCGCCTTCGCGCTTGCACGCGCGCGCTACGCCGTAGGCGATCGATCGGTTCGACAGGACACCGGTGATCAGGATCTTGCGGTCGGCGAGGAAGCCCATGTCGTCGGAAAGTCGGGAAGAGTCAGTCGCGGAAGAGGTCCATGAACGATCGCGGCGCGCCCAGCACGCCGCACAGCACGCGGCGGTTCGGAACGCCGGGCAGGGCCTGCGCCTCGACCGTCGTTCCCATCGAGACGACGATCGACTTGTCGCGGAGCTCGTCGACCGAGACCCGCACGCCGCGCACGGTCGTCGTCATCTGGGCGTTGCCGGTCTCGCGGACCGTGAGCTCGGGGAACAGGTCGACCGCGGCGCGCGGCGATCCGGGCGGCGCCCACGGCGCGCCCGCCGAGAACGCGTTGGGCGAGCTGCAGTTGCCGCGCTCGTGGATCGAGACGCGGTAGGGGCCCTGCACCAGGCTGTTGACGGTCACGAGCAGCAGGAGGTCGTCGCCGCGGACGACGAGCCGCGCGCTTCCCTGCCCCGCCGCGCCGTTCGAGGGCGAGAGCGGCGCCTCGACGCCCGGCACGGTCCGCTGCGCCGCCTCCGGCGCCGATCCGCCTGACGACTGGCAGGCCGCCAGCGCGGCGGCGAGCGCGACGCACAGTCCCCGGAGGACGATGCGCGGGACGAAGGGAGCGGATCCGGGCATGGGCTCGAATGATAGGCGATGCGGCGCGCCGCCGCCATCGGCGGGCGCGACCCGCACGGTACAATCGACGCCCCGGCCGGATCGCCTGCGACCCGGCCCTCCCCACGCCCCCGCCTCCCGTCCCATGTCGTCGATGACGCCGCAGGAGATCGTCTCCGAGCTCGACAAGCACATCGTCGGGCAGCACGACGCCAAGCGCGCGGTCGCGATCGCGCTGCGCAACCGCTGGCGTCGCCAGCAGGTCCCCGAGCCGCTGCGCGGCGAGATCACGCCGAAGAACATCCTGATGATCGGGCCCACCGGCGTCGGCAAGACGGAGATCGCGCGCCGGCTCGCCCGGCTCGCCGACGCGCCGTTCATCAAGGTCGAGGCGACCAAGTTCACCGAGGTGGGCTACGTCGGCCGCGACGTCGACACGATCGTGCGCGACCTGATCGACGTCGCGGTGAAGCAGACCCGCGAGGCCGAGGCGCGGAAGGTGCGCGACCGCGCCGCCGACGCCGCCGAGGAGCGCATCCTCGACGTGCTGCTGCCCCCGGCGCGCGAGGTGAACTTCCACGACATGCAGCCCGCCGACACCGCGACGCGGCAGAAATTCCGCAAGATGCTGCGCGAGGGCCGGCTCGACGACAAGGACGTCGACGTCGAGGTGTCGGCGACCCCGCCGTCGATGGAGATCATGGCCCCGCCCGGCATGGAGGACCTGACCGCGCAGATCCAGGGGATGTTCCAGCAGATGGGGGGCGTGCGGCGCAAGGTCCAACGCATGAAGGTCGCCGAGGCGATGAAGGCGCTGACCGACGAGGAGGCGGGGCGGCTCCTGAACGAGGACGACATCAAGGCGAAGGCGCTCGCCTCGGTCGAGCAGAACGGCATCGTGTTCCTGGACGAGATCGACAAGATCGCGTCGCGCTCCGACGCGCACGGTGCCGACGTGTCGCGGCAGGGCGTGCAGCGCGACCTGCTGCCGCTCGTCGAGGGTACGACGGTGTCGACCAAGTACGGGATGGTGCGCACCGACCACGTCCTGTTCATCGCATCCGGCGCGTTCCACCTGTCGAAGCCCTCCGACCTGATCCCCGAGCTGCAGGGCCGCTTCCCGATCCGCGTCGAGCTCGCCTCGCTCACCGTCGAGGATTTCGTGCAGATCCTGACCGCGACCGACGCCTGCCTCGTGCGCCAGTACGAGGCGCTGCTGCGCACCGAGAACGTCGAGCTCGACTTCCGTCCCGACGCGATCCGCCGGATCGCCGAGATCGCGCACGCGGTGAACGAGAAGCAGGAGAACATCGGCGCGCGGCGGCTCTACACGGTGATGGAGCGCCTGCTCGAGGAGATCTCGTACGCGGCGTCGCACCACGACCGCGAGACGATCGCGGTCGACGCCGCCTACGTGGACGCGCGGCTCGCGGGGATCGCGGGGGACGACAACCTGGCGAAGTACATCCTGTAGCAGGGATCAGGCATCGGGGATCAGGGATCAGGACATCGTCGCGCAGCCGCACCCGGCACTCCTCCGCCCGGCCTCTCGACACCTCGACCCTTGCTCCCCCGGTCTCCGGTCTCCGGTCTCC
>WBZU01001405.1_pt1 | contig 18113 bp, 16 predicted proteins | sample 5204311 | NCBI WGS metagenome assembly WBZU01 (sample SAMN12344359, study PRJNA552823) | activated sludge metagenome | biome: Activated sludge suspended growth; feature: Nitrification reactor; material: Wastewater; isolation source: activated sludge from nitrification reactor of wastewater... | reverse complement strand
TTGGCGGCAGATCCCACGACAAACTCGAACCCGCCGGCGACACCCGGGGGCGTCGTGACGAATGACGTCGTTCCATCCGGGTTTTTGCGCGAAGCGACTTCGCCTTGCCATTCCCCGAAATCGAATATCGTCGCCGCGCCTTTTTTCGTCACCTTGATCTCCCCGAGCGCATCATGCTTGTATCGAGCCGCCAATTTGCCTGCTTCGGCGCTGTCCGCCGGTACGGTGAGGAGTTTTCGGTCGACCGCCATTTGATCGAAAAACATCTTCACCCGCGTTTCGAGCGACGAATCCACTACGGATTCACCATCGAATAGAACCTCGAGCAGCTTGCGTTGAAATGCATCCCGAATCAGCCAACCCGGATCGCCGTTTGTCAAGACGACCGCGCCCACGCCATGCTCGGGCAGCCAGAGCATATCGCTGTGAAACCCAATCATATCCCCGCCGTGATGGACCACGGTGACTCCCCACGTCTTATCCACCATGAGGCCCATTCCATAACTTGCGTCGGCATTGAGGGCGACTTGCGGAGCCCGTCGCGCAAGGAGCGCATCTTTGGAAATGTATTGCTTTCCATCCGGCAATTTCCCTTCGGCGAGTTCCATTTGGACATACTTCAACACGTCGTTGACGGTGCTCCATGCCGCGCCTGCCGGACGAACCGGAATGATCGCGTCGTTGAGTCGCACCAATGCGGGCATGACTTTTCCATCGATATCGGGCGCGTGGGGCGTGCTGAATTTGCCCGATTGAGCCTTCTTGAAATCGAACGTCGTGGATTTCATGCCGAGCGGTTCGAAGACCAGCGTGCGCATGGCTTCGTCATACGCTTTGCCCGTTTCGAGTTTTGGAAACGCGACGTGACCGCCGATGAATCCCGCGGCCGCGGCGAGCGGATTCGAGTATTGGAAAAGTTCGCCGAATCGGCTGGTCGGTTGCATCGTGCCGAGCGTCTTCAGCGCACTGTCGGGCGTTTCTTTGCCGAATTCGAAGAGCCATTCCAGGTCTTGACGCGGCAATCCCGTACACGCACAAATCAAATGCTTCACCAGGACTTTGTCGGTCGTTTGCGCATCGCCGAGCTTGAATGTGGGCAACAGTGTCGTCGCTTTGGTCTCCCACGTGAATTTCTTTTCGTCGACGAGTTTGGCGAGCATCAAGGTCGTCATGGCTTTCGTGTTCGAAGCAATGAGAAACTTGGTATCGCCGTCGACGGTGTCTTTTTTGGCGATGTCTCGAACGCCGAACCCTCCCGAAAAGACGACTTTGCCGCCTTGAATCAACCCGATGGCCACACCGGGCACACCAGCTTTTTGCCGGGCTGTCTCGACAAACTTGCTCAAAGCGGCAATGCGTGCCTCGTCGAGCGGTTTTGCGGTTTTTCCGGCGAACGATTCGCGTTGTTTTCCTTTGGGCAAGAGGCGGCTGTAAATGAGCGATACTTGGGCGCCGCGTTTTTCGCCGACGGCGTCCTCCATGTCGTAGATCGACACGGTCCAGGTATCGTTGGCAAAACGAGCCAATGCGGAAACTCCGCGTTTTTCATTGGGTGACGTTTGGTAATCATACAAACGCGCCCGAGTCCACCCGTCGCGACTCGGCGCATCGGACACCGACTTCAGAGGCCATTTCTTGGCTTGGCCGACAGCCTCCCAAGCGAGCGCCACGGCGGCGTCGGCATCGGCGGCTTTTACGTCCACCAGCGCGATTCGCGAACCCGATTCGGGGGCTTCCAAAATGGTCGCCGCGCCTTTGACGACCACGGTCCAACCCGCAGGCGCAATGAATCCATTACCCAGGGTCGTCGATTTGGGCGTATCCGCCGACATTTTTTCCGGTGCGGCGGAAGCTTGTCCCGAGGCGGGCGGCGCTGTTGTTGCGGCAACAGGAGGCGTCGCTGCGGACGGCGAGGGTTTGGTCACGCCAACATTGCTCGACGTCGTAGGTTGACCGCCGCAAGCGGCGAGGAGGGTGAGGAATGCAATGGGAAATCGCGTGCGCATGGCGCTGGATACCGCATATCGCGAAGGATGCAAGACCTTTTGGAGTACCGGAACGACGATCTCCAAGGTGCATGGGTTTTGCGTCCGCGCAAAGCATTCGGTTTTGTATGCCCGAGGAAATCACTTTTCTTGGCCCGCTTTGCCCGTTGATGCACCATGATTCCCGATGACCCAGATGCCTCCCGTTCGAATCATTGGCGCTCCTCCGAGGCGAATGCGTGATTTTCATCATGCTTTTTTACGTACGACCTGGCCTCGAGCCATCAGCGCCATCGTCGCCGCATACCTCGGAATCAATTGTGTATTCGCGTGTTTGTATGCCATCGGCGGGGGCATTGCGAATGCGCGTCCCGATTCTCTTTTCGACGCCTTCGCCTTCAGCGTACAAACCATGGGCACGATCGGGTACGGGTACATGTATCCCTCGACGCCCTTGGCCAACCTTTTGGTAACGATCGAATCGGTGATGGGAATGGTCATCACCGCATTGGCCACCGGGCTTCTTTTCTCGAAGTTTTCCATTTTGCGTCCAAGAATCGTCTTCAGTCGTGCCGCCGTCATCGGGCCGATGGACGGCGTTCCCACATTGATGGTGCGTATCGGCAACGAACGCGGCAATCACATCATGGATGCCCAGATTCGAATGGAGATTTATCGAACCGAGCGCACCAAAGAAGGTCGGACATTTTATCGTCTCATTGAATTGCCGCTGACCCGCAATCGCGCTCCCGCGTTGGGACGCGCTTGGAATGCAATGCATCCGATTACTCCCGACAGTCCGCTCTTCGGATTGACTCCGCACACGTACAAGGAAAGCGAAATCGAAATTGTCGTTTCCGTCGCGGGTATCGATGATACGTCCATGCAGCCCGTTTTGTCTGCCAAACGTTACGAAGACCATGAAGTCGTTTGGGGGGCCGAACCGGCCGATACGCTGGTGGTCGAAGAAGATGGGAGCATCACGTTTCACCTCGACCGCTTTCATGACTATCGGTCGACCAAGTCGACGCCCGACTTTCCTTATTCCGCGTCATAAGTGCATAAAATGGTGGAATGCACGGGCAAAATCCGTACAATTGCCCGGCGAACGACAGGAGCAAACAGATCACCATGCCGTGTAGCTGGGAACGAATTCCGTTTGGTTCGACGAACCTGCGGGTCACGCCGCTGGGTCTTGGGTCTTCGTATGGCCTCGAAGCGCGGGACGTGGAACGAGCCGTCGAACGAGGCCTCAATTATATTTACTGGGGGTCGCAACGCCGCCCGTCTTACGCCGAGGCCGTACGCAATCTCGGGCCGTCGAAGCGCGAAGAATTGGTGCTGGTCGTGCAATCCTACACCCGCGCCGCCGCGTTCATGCGCGGATCACTCGAACGAGCGCTGCGCGACCTTCGGACCGATTATACGGACCTATTGCTTCTCGGCTGGTGGAATGAACCGCCTCCGCGAAAAATCGTCGATGCCGCGCTCGAACTGAAGCGCGTGGGTTTGACCAAGGGTATTCTGATTTCATGCCACCATCGCCCCTCGTTTGTCCGGTACATTGAAGATGCCGCCTACGACGGAATCATGGTCCGCTACAATGCCGCTCATCCCGGGGCCGAAGACGAGGTTTTTCCGCATCTGGCGATTCGTCGGCCGGCCACCGTCGCCTATACCGCGACTCGATGGAAAGCCCTCCTGAACCCCAAATACCTGCCCGCCGATGAACCCCCGCCCCGAGCGTCCGATTGTTATCGGTTCGTCTTGACGAATCCGTTCGTCGACGTATGTTTGACGGGTCCGGCGAATGCCGGCGAGCTTGACGAAGCCATGGCGGCGCTCGACCGGGGGCCTTTGTCGGATGATGAAATGGCTTGGATGCGGCGTGTGGGCAAACACGTGCATACGACGGCGAACGTGCAGCAATTTTCGAAGCTTGTGCGGGTGAGCGATCGGGTCGTGGACGCTGTCAGTCGTTTGTCCCGGTGGGTGGAACGTTAGCAGCCTGTTGAATGACCGTTACGAGCGCCCGAAAGCTGAGGCGACGGCGTGAGGAATACACAGGTATTTGGAGCAATGTCGACCGACTATTTCGGGCGCGAGCAGATAAATCAACGGCTCTCGACGGATTGCGGAATGTCGTCGTCGTCGGTTCTTCATGGCGAAATATTGTTGCCCGCTTGCCTCGGTTACATGGTATGGGAGAGGGCATCGAGAAGCGTCATGAACCGAGTCACCTCAAATTCACGGCGGAAAATGCTGAGCATTGAGGAGCTTGGCGACGGTGATGCGGTTGGAGGTATCATGTCGGGACAAATCAGTTCAATGAAGTCGCTGCTTCTACCCCTGGGTTTGATGGGCGCTGCATTGTCGACGTGCGGGTCGACGTGTAATCCCCAGGTGGGGCAAACCATGAAACAAATAGGTACGCAATCCGAGGCGAATCGCGGATTGGTCCTCTTTGCAGGCGACGTCGGGAATCTGAATGTCTTCAAGGTTTCACCCGATGGTTCCAATGCCGTGGAAATCATAAAAGACCCCCTTGACGACAAATTTCCCTGTTTCACGTCCTATCGGGCGCGTGTTGCGTTTCTTCGGTCCGGTCATGTTTTCACGGCGTGGTCCGATGGAACCGAGGAGCAAAAAATTACGCAAGTCGGAGCCAATGACTCGTTGTCGTGTGCACCCGATCAAGTCACCTTGGCGTTTTCCAGGGACAAAGAGCGAAATGTGGATATTTATCGAATCGGTACCGACGGTTCTCGTGAACAGCGCCTCACGGAGCATCCAGGGATCGACGATGCGCCGGCGTGGTCCACCGATGGGACACGTATTGCATTCCAAAGCGATCGCGATGGCCTCATGCATATCTACGTGATGAATGAAGACGGCACCAACGTAAAACAAGTCACGAGCGGCAGAACCAAAGACTCGTCGCCGGTATGGGCCGATTCCAACCGCATCTTTTATTACCACGAAGGCGGGGACTCGCCGGCTGGATGGCGCGCCATCAACGCAGATGGCACGGATGTGCAGGATTTGCCGATTGACGGTCGAGCCGTACAAATCGCGCCTTCACCGGATGGAACGAAAATCTTGTATTCGTTTCGCGACGGTCAAACCGTCGATCTTTATGTGGGTGACTTGGGCGGTGGAAAAAATAAGTTGATACCTTATGGTCGACCCATGAATCGAATGCACCCGAGCTGGGGTCGTGAACCTCCGGCAGCGCCGGCTCCGTCGTCCAAGGTCAGGTGAATCGCCGTTAGGTTTGTCCGAATCGTTCACGGTCGTCGAATGTAATGCCTGCGCCTGCATTCCCGTCGCGCATCTCGACCACGTACTTTTGTGCCGGTTGCAGATGGCGAATGGACGCCTCGATCGCCGAAGAATTGACGTCGGAGGACCTCCGATACTTTACACTCGACGTCAATCGATGTAAAGAAGGCCCATGATCGAAGGTCGATGTTTTTGCGGCACCGTCCGCTACCGTGTTCAAGAGCCCATCAAGTTCGTCGCGCACGACCATTGCTCGATTTGTCGACGCATCGCCGGCGCGGCGTTCGTCACGTGGTTTGGCGTGCAAGACGAATCGCAATTCGAACTCGTGTCCGGTCGGGACGCACTCACGACATTCGCTTCGAGCGCCGAAGCGACGCGACAATTTTGTCGTCAATGCGGATCGCACCTGTTTTTCCGATCTTCCCGCTGGCCGGGCGAAGTGCACATCACCTTGGCTTCGGTCACTCACGGCGCAGAATCGTTGATCCCTCTGGCGCACGTGTTTTATAGCGATCGCGTTCCCTGGTGCGCAATCGAGGACGCATTGCCCAAGCTCGGGGGACCCTCCGGCGTAATGCCGCTCTAACGTTCCGACGTTACGTCAGTATCGGCGCCGGGATTCGAGCCGGTATGATTTCTCGCGCATTCTTCTTCCCCGGCGCCCCGTATTCGCGTATGAATGTCTCATGCTCCATTTTCGCTCGCCTTCGTTTCGTTGGGTGTCGGTATCGATTCCGCTTTTCACCGCGTTCGTCCTGACAAGCATCGGTTGTGACGACACGCTTCCTCGCCCCAAAGATGGCGGCGCCGGTGGCATTGGCGAAGAGGGAGGAAAGGGCGGTGCATCCAATGCTTCGAGCAGCAGTTCCACTTCGAGCGCTTCGAGTTCCGGCAATGGGAGCTCCAGCGGTTCGAGCAGCTCCGGTAATGGTGGCAGCGGCGGCGGAATGGGTGGATCCGGCGGCGGTGGTGGGAAAGCGATTTGTGGCAATGCAATGATCGAAGCGCCGGAAGTCTGCGACGATGGCAATACGTCGACGGGCGATTATTGTGCTGCGGATTGTTCGGCGAAGACGGGATCGTGCGGCGATGGCGTCGTACAATCGAATGAAATGTGCGACGATGGAAATATGGCTGCCGGCGATTATTGCGCCGGCGATTGCCAGGCGAAAACGGGATCTTGCGGGGATGGCGTTTTGCAATCCAATGAGACGTGTGATGACGGCACCATCATGATGGGTTGCGATACCAAGCAAAATGGCGGCAATGGCCAATGCGTCGCTCCGGGGACGTGTTCGCCGGGATATGTCAACGTGCCTGGAAAAGGTTGCGTCGTGGAGCTCATGACCGATCACGTGCATATCAACGTCAGCAATACGTGTGTCATGAGCGTCATGCCTTTGGAATATACGGTTCCGGCAGGGCAGAAGCTCAAATTGAGCTACCATAATCATAGCATGGATTATCCCGTGACCGTGTGGATGATGTATGGCGGCGGGTATACGGACTTGGCTCCGGGTGGGACGTGGAATGAAACGTATGAACATTGTTTCGGCCCCGTTCCTTCGGAGGGATATGCGGACATCAGCACCGCGTGCTCGATGTATCGCTTGAAAATACATTGCTTGTAAAAGGAGAGGCTTGATGAATACCGGAAAAACCATTGCCCTGGGATTTGCGTTGCTCGTGACCGCCGTCGCCGGATGTGGGACATCGAGCGTGGGGGGCGGCGCGACGTCCGGACCGATTGCGTGTACGGAAATCGGCTGTGGTGATGCATTTCGCGTCGAGTTTACGCGTGCTTCGTGGCCGGCGGGAACCGTGAATGTCGTCGTCGACGCCGACGGAACGACCACGAATTGCTCGGTTACGCTACCTTTTGCTTCGTGCGACGCAGCCCCGCAATGCGATCAGGCGAGCCCGCCATTTTTGCTCGAGCTGGTCGGTTGTGCCTTGCCCCCCGCGCAACAAACCATTGGCGGAATTTTTTGGCCCACGACGGGACCGCAACAAGTCACCGTCACGATAAGCCAAGACGGCACGATGCTCGGAACGCAAATGTTCCAACCGACGTACTCGATGTCATCGCCCAATGGGCCGGATTGCCCACCCGTGTGCAATCAAGCGCCTTCGGCGACGTTGGCGCTCTGATTCCCCCGATATACTCCGTCACGTAGATTCGTTTTTCTTGGAAAACAATCGCTCGCGCATGGAATGCACCATGCTTCCCGGGCGAAATGTATCCCATACGTCCGCTTCCTGAAAACTCGGCCGTGCCTTCATCCGCCCGTACCAAGCGGCAATTTGGGGTCGATTTTCGAACGGCTCCAATTTCAACATGAGCATGCGACCCACCGTCACGGTCCAAACGACATCAGCGAGCGAATACGCGTTTCCGACGACAAACTCATGCGCGCCGAGCCGCTGTTCGAGCTCATCGAGAAACGCATTGGCTTTCGCACGAATGGCGGTCACTTCTTCCGGAACCGCGGCGCTATGGGAAAAGTCGCGAATGTCCTTGATTTTGGCTTGGTATACGTCGCGCAAATTCGGGTGAGTATCACGCAGCTGTTCGAGTTTGGCGATGCGTTTGTCGTTCATCAGGAAGGCGATTCGTCCGGACAGACCCTGCATCGACCCATAACTCAGGATACGAATGGGGATTTCGTCCAAGCGGTCGATCCAGCGATCCATTTCGGCCTTTTCAGCGGGGTCTTCGGGCGTCAATCGCGGGCCGGGGAACGACGCGTCGACGTACCGGGCGATTCGTGTCGCGTCGAAAACGACGGTATCACCATGACGTAACGTCGGGACCACGGCATTGGGATTCATGCGAACGTAGTCGGGGGCGTAATTGTCATAAAATGGAGGTCCGGCGATCGTAATGACGCTGGTGAACGCAACGCCTTTTTCCACGAAGGCGAGTCGGGCAAGTTGCGAATAAAATGAGGGATAGATGTGGTAGAGGATGGGTGTGGACATCGGTTTTTCCCGGAAGGTCGATGAGCGATGGTATCGAATGGCCGGACGATTGGCAAGAGGCGCAGAACGGACGTGGTGAGCGTGGCGAAAGCTTGATTTGGCCATGCGACTTGGGTACATATCGATTCATGCAGGGGTCTTTCGTGCGGTATGTGTTCGCTCGTCTGGGAGTCGGGGCGCTTTGCGTGGCTGCCGGGGCAGGTTGCGGAGGGTTGCCGGCGTCGGCGACCGGGGTGCTCGAAGGGGCGGAACAGTTTCAGATTTATCGGCTGGAGCCTTATGGGGAAGCGGCCAAGCCTGGGGAGACCGTGTTTCGCGGTCATGTAATCGAAGCTCGGGCGGAGGTGAAGGACGCGCAATCCAAGGCAAAGATCACCGATATCGTGAATCGGGGAATTCGTCGAGGCGACACGCAGGCCAAGTGCTTCAATCCGCGGCATGGTATTCATGCGGTTAGGGCGGGAAAAACCGTGGACTTGGTGATTTGTTATGAATGCTCCGCCGTCGAAGTCGGCGAAAATGGCGGATGGTCGACGATGGCCACGGCAGACGTCCAATCGGACTTGGACACGGCTTTTGAGGCCGCAGGCATTCCGCCGAGCAAGGAATGAGCTCCGTTGTTCGAGCCCCGAAAAGTGTGCGTTCGGGGAATGCAGAAAATCAAAGAAAGCTGGTTGGATGGAGGCGTGATTGAACCATGGGCGAGAAAGCGGCAATCGTTGGAACGGTAACGGAACACGCAACGGCACCATTGACCGGCGGCCCGGGATCTCCCGACGTGGTGATCAACGGCATATCTGCTTGGCGCGCGGAAGCGGATACCCACAAATGCCCGGAGCACGCGGCGGAAACCGTTTACGCGGGCTCGGAATCGGTATTGATCAACGGACGTCGGGCCGTACGGGAATCGGATTTCCTCGAGAGCAATGGTGCCGGTGCGCCAAACCGAGTGAACAGCGGTTCGCCGAATGTATTGATCGGAACGGTTCCGGTGGGATTGATGAGTCCCGAAGCCATGGCCGAATATTGCGCTGCCATTTGCGATTTGAAGAAGAATTGGGACAAACTGACACCCGAAGAACGTCAAGCCAAATATACCGATGCGGTGAATGCGCAATTCGATCGAATGGGTATGCCCCATCCCGAGTTCGAGATGTTTTCGACCGCGGATAACCCGGGCGTCGGCGCTTATTGGAACCAAGGGAAATGGCTCATCGGTTTGCCCGACAATACCTTCACGGGCAACTTCAATGAATGGACCATGAAAAACGCGACGTACCATGAACTGCGTCATGCGGAGCAAACCATTACGGCGCTGCGCGAACGCGCGGGTCGCGGCACCGTATGCAGTACGCGCGGCGGAAGTCGGGCCGAAGGTCCCTGGTGGAAATTCTGGTATGAAGATGTGGGATCGACGGAAGAACCCGTGGATGCGGATACCTTGGTCAGCATATCCGGCGTACCTTATGAAGTCGCTCAGCGCGCCGTTGATAATCCCATTAAGCCCGGTACTCCCGAGGCTCGATATGGGCGCACCAATGCGGAACAGCACCTCAATGATGCGGGCAAAGAGCGTAGTCGCGAAGTAAACGGCTCGATTTGGGATGCGTCCGGGGATCTTTCCAAGGCGAAGACGGATGAAGAAAAAGCGCAGGCCAGAAAGGATTTGCAGGCGGCTCGAGATGCTTATGATCACCTCCCGGGCGGGTCGGATGCCGGCGCCGCAGCCGATGCATTGGCTGCTTATTGCACGTGCTGAAAAAAGATTACGCCATGATGAATCGAAAACGGATCGAATGGCCGAATATCCCAAACGACCGGAAACCAAGGAGAGCGAGCGGTGGAAATCTCTGAAATCGAACAATGGATTCAGCAATGGTTCGACGCCTCGTTTGGTGAAGCCGAGGCCGAAGGGGTGTTTGGTCCGGCCATGGACAAGACCGCTACGATTGCTCGGGCGACGCCGAGCGATCCGCGCTTTCGAAGTGTCGTGTACGAACGCGTTCGGACGCACGGCGGATTCTTGTCCGGCGTCCAGTTGAGCCTCGCCAAACCAGAATCGCTCGATTGGAAAGAATTGGTTTCCCGATACGAACAGCCCAAGCACATCGGCGTTCCGTGGGATCATTGGGGTTCGCCCGTGATGTATGCCTTCCGCGTGCGAGGTAATGGTTTATGTGGGTTGCTCATCGTCGCGATTCGCGGAAAACCGCAAGACACCGTCGAGCTTGTCGAATTGACGTTGCGACGATTTCCCCCCGATGAAAAGCCGGCGGCGAATGAATGAAGTGGCGGACGTTGTTTTGCTTCGTCGTGCAAATGCACTGTAGCAAATGCACGCTCGGGCGAGTGTAGCGGGTTTGTCTTGGAGGTGGGGCCGTTTTGGTGCGAGTAACAGCGGGCCAAACGAGACGGTGCGTCTTCGCCTTCCGAGGCCTCACTTCAACGGCGGCGGCTCGTACACCCGTTTGACGTCGGCTCCTCCGACGAACGCGTACGATCCCGCGCTGCCATAACCGTACACCACGATCCCGAATGGTTTTTCACCCGTGAGTCGATGCGTACCCGTTTTCAGCGAACACGTCCGCGATTCGTAGGTTTTTCCGTCCAACATCCCCGCGGCGGAAATCGAGCACAAGAATGTGCCTGCTCCATCGAGCAATACCTCGGTCGTCGTTTCCGCGGTAATCACCACCCAATGTTGCGACCATTTCGGCGGCGTGGGAATCACGTATTCCGTGCGAAATTGATCAATCGGCGGAAACACCGTCAGCGATGGATCACCGATGTACGGCCCGTCCACGTATTGGTTGCTGATCAGAATCTGACCGACCATGACGGGTTTGTCGGAATTGACGATGAAATTGTCTTGGGTGTATGTCGTGCGAAATTCCCCCGGCGCGAGCGTGAAGGAATTGTACGGAGCCGGCAGTGTCGTCGTAATGGTCGCCGGTTCGGCGACGCCCATGAAGCGAATCACGTCCGGCTCGCGATATCCCGACGTCGAGCGCACGGGACTGCGCGTAATCACGTAGCGCGATCCGACGGATTCCACCGGAAACATTTGATCCTCCAAATGGTCGAGGCAACACGTGTCTCCCTCCATCCAGCCGGGATATTTCGGAATGTCCACCGCGGTTCCCGGCGCTCCCGTCAATTCGACGCCCGAGAAGACCGCAACGGGTTTGTCGGATGTGACCACCGAAGCCGTCAGATCCGTGGCGTTTGGGTTGCTCATGAGTTCCGCGAGCGTCGCGTCGTCCGTCTCCAGATTGAGCACGTCGAACGGCCCGAGCGTCGCGACGATTTCCGTTCCCGCCGGCGTCGCCGCAATCGGCGCATTGCCGCGGATTTTATACGTAGGCTTGACCTTCACCTGCGTATTCGGTTTTGTCCCGACAACCGTGATATAGGATCGATCCACCGGGAAGCTCCCAATTTGCACGGGATGCCCTGCGGTCCAGTTGATGATGCGATAGATCTGCCCGAGACCTGTCGTCGGGATCAGCAATGATGCGTCATTCGAATACGCGTTTTCGAAGACGTTGAATTGGTAGACGACAATCGGCGCCGACGACGTGATTCGATATGCATTGGAGGACAAACACGTCCCCGGAGCTTTCGCATCGCCCGGTTTGGCACTGCAATCGACTTCGCGAGTGGGTAATGCCGGCGTGAAAAGATCCCCGGGCATGACATCGTTTTCCCAAACGACTTGCGGCACCGGAGCTTGACCGTAAGGCGCCGTGTTCAATTCGATGACCACGTGCGCTTTGGATTGGCCCGCATTGGACAACGCCACGCCCCAAGGAAGATTCGCGGGATTGTTCAACAAATCGAATTGATCGAGGTCGACCGCCCAGAATTCGCAACCCACGTTCGATGGTTGATCCGACGCGATAATGCAGGCGGACGTGCATTTGCCATTGGAACAGGCTTGACCATTGAGCACATCGCATGTTTCGACGACTTGATCGTAATTCGATCCATCGGCCGAACACGCATGCACTTCATTACCGACGCATTGCAGAGAATCCGGCACGCACTTGGCGCACCCTTTGTCCGGAACACATGCGTCGGGACAAACTTGAGCCGTCCCCGGGGTACCGTCCGAGTTGCAGGGAGTAAAGACTTTTTCGACGCATTGACCGCATTGTCCGGGAGTTCCTCCGGACGTACCAGCCGCTGTATTTCGATCGCCTGTCGCCGAGCAGGCCCAGGGCAAAAGCGGAAGCGCAAAAAAGACGAAGGAGAGCAGTCTACGCATGGGTTTTCTGAGGTGACGACGGCGCCGTGCCGGAAGCGTGACCCGAGTCGAGAATGCCATGATTTGCGCGACGGCGGGCTGGACAATTGACCCGATCGGCGTTTTGCTTGTGTTCGCGAGCTTCGATGCGGCTCGTTCGTCGCGGAGGCTTTCGATGATCAAGCGCCTCATGGATTCGGTCGTGGTGGGTTTTGGCCTGAGTGCCGGGAAAAAATTATTCGACGAGGCCGTCGAAGATGCGAGCAAAGCTTTCCGTGACCCGACGCCCGAAGAGCAGGCGAAAGCGGAAGAAGAAGCGCGCAAACAGGCGGTGGAGCAGGAAAAACGTCGCGCCAAAGAACTGCGCGAAGCCGAAAAATCGCGCAAGCGTCAAGAAGCCGAGATCGACGACGAACTCGCGGCGCTCAAACGCAAGATGGGCAAGTGACATCCAAGCGCCCGAGTCTGCGCTTTTGATGCAGCGTTCTGGTCGCCGTCCGTCGTCCCGTGGTACGGTCGAACCATTGTGAACATCATCGTTTTATCAATTCCGGCCTACTTCTTATTCATCGGTATCGAAGCCCTCGTCGGATGGCGCCGAAACCAACGCATTTTCCGCGCCGCCGATGTGGCCGCCAACTTGATGCTGGGTCTCGCACAGACCGTCTTTTCCGGCTTGGCCGCTTGGTTCATCGTCGGCAATTATGCGCGATTGTTCCCGCACCACTTATTCGACATCGCAATGGACAACGTTTGGGCCTGGGTGATCCTCTTCTTCGCCCAGGATTTTCTTTATTACTGGTTTCACCGTGTCTCGCACCGCATGAACTTTGCGTGGGCCGGCCACGCCCCTCATCACCAAAGCGAAGACTTCAACTTTGCCGTCGCTTTGCGCCAAGGCCCATTTCAACCCGCCATATCGAGCCTCTTCTATTTGCCCCTCGCGTTCGTGGGTTTTCCCCCGGCGATGTTCGCAACGGTCGTCGGGATCAATACGGTCTATCAGTTCTTCCTGCACACCGAGCTTGTCCGGACAATCGGCCCGCTCGAATGGGTCCTGAATACGCCTTCGCATCATCGCGTGCATCACGGCTGCAATGGCCGATACCTCGATAAAAACCACGGAGCGATTCTGATCATTTGGGATCGCTTGTTCGGGTCGTTCGAGGCTGAAAAGGATCAGCCGGTATATGGTACGGTAAAACCCGTTGCGTCGTTCAATCCCGTGACGTGCGCCATCGCCCCGTTTCGCGACATCGTGAAGTTCATGCAATCGCTTCCGCGGACCCTGGACAAACTCAAGGCCCCGTTCATGCCCCCCGAGTGGCGACCCGAAGGCATGCCTGCCGCCGAGCTCGACATCGACCCGGACAGACCCAAGTACCATGTTCGTCCAAGTCGCGGAGCGTTGGCCTACTTCATCGCGGCCTTCGTCGTCGCGACGGGCGTTTCGTTATTGTTTCTGTTCAAAGCAAATACGCTTGCTGCTCAAAACAAAGCCGTTTTCGCCGTGTGGTTCGCCGTGACCTTGGGGGCTCTCGGCGCCGTGATGGAAGGGCGATCGTGGGTCAAGTGGGCGGAGCCGTTGCGAATGGCGGCTACTCCGCTCGTCGCGTATTTGCTTTGGATGTGAAAGGTTTGGCGGGCCGATTTCAGCCGACGCGAATTCGAGCTTCGCCGCGTTGGCGGCCGTTCGTCGAGCGAATCTCGATGCGGTACACGCCGTTGGTGGACACGACAAACTCGATCGGAGGCGGGCTTTGCGGCGCGCCGGTCGGAGCATCACGGACAAGCGTGTCGAGGATGTTCGAGCCGGAGGGCGAGAAGATCTTCAGCGCATAAGGGGGCGCCAGTTCACCCGGGATGAAGAGCAGCGCGAGTCGAGTTCCGCTGGTGATTTTCTCGAAATGCGGCACCGACCCACGGCTGGATGCCGTCGTGGGATGGCAATAAATCTCGATGTCGCCTGAGCTCTCGATCGGTCCGGGCATGGTGATGCGCAACTGTTGCTGAAGGCCGGAAGTTTCACCGCGACCTTACCAGGACTTTCCAGAGGTCATCAAGCCCCGTCGACGAGCTACGAGATCGCCTGTTAGTATCCCCGACGATTGCCGTAAGGCTTCGAAACGCACGTGCCGAACATCTCGCAAAGATGTTCGTCGTGACGTACGAAGCGGGAGGCCCGCGGAGCGTCGCGGTGGTCGTCCCTGACCTCGAGGAGAAGACGAACGAACATGGATCAGCGCTCGGTTCAGCGATCAGCAGCCCCGAAATCCGCAAGTTCGGACCCGATGATCGGCAAGGTCGTTGCCGGCCGGTACCGTCTCGAAACGCGGATCGGCGAAGGTGGCATGGGCGTCGTGTACCGCTCCCGTCACGTGCTCATCGATCGCGTCGTTGCACTCAAGCTCATTCGCCCCGACTTGCGAGGCGAGACGCATCTTCGACAGTGGATGCTGCGCGAAGCTCGAGCAGCCAATCGCGTCGATCACGCGCACATCATCGACATTCACGACATCGGTGAAACAGAAGAAGGCGAGCTCTATCTGGTGATGGAGTATCTCGTCGGCACGCCGCTCAGCGCCGAGCTTGCGCGAGGTCCGATGCCGATCGCTCGCGCTGTCGACATTCTCGAACAGATGTGCGCCGCGCTCGCGCGTGCTCACGATCTCGGTGTCGTTCATCGCGACTTGAAGAGCGACAACATCCTCCTCACGCAACGTGGCGGACGGAAAGACTTCGTGAAGATTCTCGACTTCGGTCTGGCCGCGATCGCTCGTGACCCGCGTCTTGCGCCGAAGGGGGCGGTGTTCGGAACGCCCGAGTACATGGCGCCGGAACAAGCGCGCGGAGAAGAAGCCACGCCGCACGCGGATTTGTACGCGCTCGGAGTATTGTTTTACGAGATGCTCACGGGACAACTGCCGTTCCGGGCAAACGATCGCGAAACGCTCCTCGAGATGCAACGCACGGCGATTCCGCGCAGGCCGCGATCGATTCGTCCGGACGCACACCCGCAAGGTGAAACCATCTCGATGCGTTTGCTCGAGAAGGACATTCGCAAGCGCTACCGGGACGCTCACCATCTCCAAGAAGAACTGAAGGCCCTTCAACGGAGTTTGCCCAGTACACCGTGGGAGATCGAATCGGGCGACGCGGTCGCTGCGCCTCCGCCTCCGCCTCCGCCGCAATCCGCGGGCGTGACCGAATGGGCAAACCGTACGGCGCTCTTCGCGCGTATGGTCGCTCGTGCGTATCCGTCCGGCAATTCGCCGCCGGATATCTCGACGGGTTTGGCGCAGTTGTGGGATCTCGCCGCGAAGGCCAATCGTCTCGAAGGCGAAGTCGCAAGTCACACGCGCAAGCTCGAAGCGCTCGAGCGACGCGGGCGTGCGCTTCGTGCGGAGATCGGTCGTAAGGTCGAAGAACTCGCGCACGAAGAGTCGCGCGTGATGCGTGAAGCCGCGGTGGATGGCGACGACGCGGACAAGGTGCGGGCCGAGCTCGCCCAAGCCGAACGTTTGGCCGTTGAAACTCGTGCGCAAGCGGATCTCGCCATTCGCCAAAACAGCTTCGATCGTACGGTCTTCGAGCGATCGGGTGCAGCTGCCGCGACGGCGCAAGCCAAGCGCGAACAGCTTGGTCGTTATGAGGCCAAGAAAAACGCTCGTGAAGCGACCGCGCGGGATCTGCGTCGACAGATCGATGAACTGCGCAGCCAACTCACGCGTTACGCCGAAGCGCTCGAAGAAGACTTGGCGCAAGGTCGCGAGAAGGTTGCGCATCGGACGCGCGAAGGTTTGGCGTTCGAGAAGTCGTTCAGCGAAGCGTCGAACCTGCTTTTGCAGCACGTGCGCAACAAGCCCGAGTGCCGTGATCTCGTCGCGGAGCTCTTGGCGGTGAACACCGGCGGACAGAACTCGCCGAGTGACAACAGCGGCGAAAAACGCCCCACCTGATTCCTCTACAACTGCCGGTTTGCCTCTCCCGCCGGTGCGTCTCTCCAAACCATCATGAAGATCTCGACTTACCGCGAGAGGTGTGGTAGCTAGCGCGCGCCTCGACGGGGAAATACTCGTCGAGGGCGAGGATGTGCTGAAGCGTCGGCGTTAGCATCCGCGGGTGAATCTTCGATTGAGTTCGGTCCACGGAACTGGTTTTCCGTCGGAAACTTCTCATCCGCGACTATGCGCAGGCGGCCAACCCCTCGGAACCCAGGGGAGCGCCGCGGGTTTTTCCCAACCAAGTTGGCGGTCTCCTCGTTTGAAGGAAGGCACACCGTCATGATCGTCAAGGGTTCTGCGAGCCACGCTCCGTCGCGCGGATTCATGTCCGGCGCGATGGCAGTCGTGAGCGCCCTGCTCGCCATCGTTATTTCGACTCCCGCATTCGCTGACGAAGCGAACCTCAAACTTCCGGACCTCAGCTCCGTCTCCTTCGCGGGCGGCATGAATGGTCGAGCGTTGCTCATGGCCGGCATGGGCGTTTGCGCGCTCGGCTTGGTCTTCGGAATGACCATCTACATGCAGCTCCAGAAGCTCCCCGTGCACAAGTCGATGCGGGAGATCTCCGAGCTGATCTACGAAACGTGCAAGACGTACCTGATCACGCAGATCAAGTTCATCGTCATGCTCGAGGTCCTCATCGGGACCGTCATCACCGTTTATTACGGTTACTTCAAGCACTTCGGCGTCGACCGACTCGCGCTCATTCTCTTCTGCAGCCTCGTCGGTATTGCCGGCAGCTGCGGCGTTGCGTGGTTCGGCATCCGCGTGAACACCTTCGCCAACTCGCGCACCGCGTTCGCAAGCCTCAAGGGCAAACCCTTCCCGACCTACGCGATCCCGCTCAAAGCAGGCATGAGCATCGGCACGGTGCTCATCAGCATCGAGCTGCTCGTCATGCTCATCATCCTGCTGTTTGTCCCGGGCGAATACGCAGGTCCTTGCTTCATCGGTTTCGCGATTGGTGAGTCGCTCGGTGCGTCCGCGCTTCGTATCGCCGGCGGTATCTTCACGAAGATCGCCGACATCGGTTCGGACCTCATGAAGATCGTCTTCAACATCAAGGAAGACGATGCGCGTAACCCCGGCGTCATCGCCGACTGCACCGGTGACAACGCCGGTGACTCGGTCGGTCCCAGCGCCGACGGTTTCGAGACGTACGGCGTCACCGGCGTCGCGCTCATCACCTTCATCATGCTCGCCGTCGCCGACCTCAAGACGCAGGTGCAACTCCTCGTCTGGATCTTCGCGATGCGCATCGTGATGATTCTCGCCAGCGTCGGCAGCTACCTGATCAACGAAACGATCGCCAAGAGCCGCTGGGGCAGCGCGGACAAGATGAACTTCGAGACGCCCCTCACCTGGCTCGTGTGGCTCACGTCGATCGTCTCCGTTGCGCTCACGTTCGTCGTGTCAAACACCCTCATCCCGAACCTCGGTGACGGAACGCTCTGGTGGAAGCTCTCGCTGATCATCAGCTGCGGTACGCTCGCCGGCGCGATCATCCCCGAGTTTGTCAAGGTCTTCACCTCGACCGAGAGCAAGCACGTGCGCGAAGTCGTCACGTCGTCTCGCGAAGGTGGCGCGTCGTTGAACGTTCTCTCGGGCATG
>WBZU01001404.1_pt1 | contig 18121 bp, 16 predicted proteins | sample 5204311 | NCBI WGS metagenome assembly WBZU01 (sample SAMN12344359, study PRJNA552823) | activated sludge metagenome | biome: Activated sludge suspended growth; feature: Nitrification reactor; material: Wastewater; isolation source: activated sludge from nitrification reactor of wastewater... | reverse complement strand
AGAACGCTCCGGCATACCACATCGAGCGCCCGTCCCAATACATATCTCCCTGACGATAGTGCGTGGACGAGGAGCCGCGCCGGGCATCGAGCAGCGATTCGACGATGGTCAAAGCATGGGTGCTGGTGTCGATTTTGAAGATGCAGCCACGGGTTGCTTTGCGTGGTTCGCCAAGGGCAGATCCCCAGATGAAACCGCGATCATCCAGCGCGAGTGCTTCAGGTTCGGTGCCGAAGAAGGGACCTTGTTCGCCAGTGAACCGGGCGATGATCTGGAATGCACCTGTGGTGGTGCTGATCTTGAACACTGAGGTGCGCGTGGTGCCCCAGAGGAAACCTTTGCGATCGTTCACCAGCTCGGTCTCAGGGCCTGATCCTGCTGGGCCGGAGCGTTTGTCGGACGTGCCAAACTCATGCATGGTGTTGAAGGCCCCGGTGCGTTCGTTGATGCGATAGATCGTGCCACGCTCGTTGGTGCCGCCGCCCGTCGTGACACCCCAAAGGAAGCCGAGGCCATCACTAGCCAGCCCGGCGCGCGGGAAGCTGCCCTTAACGGCCCCTGTGTTTCCGGTGAAATCGACGACGGTCACCAACGCATCCGTGATTGGATCAAACTTGAACACCGTGCCCTGGTGGTGGAGGCCGTTGTTTTGAGCGACGCCCCAAAGGCATCCGTCGGAGCCCGCAACGAGCCTGCCGCGCGGTTCGGCGCCATCTTTGGACACAACCAAAGATGCCAGGTCTTTGAGCACCGAGTAACCGCCCGTCGCCGCATCGAGATGGAAGATGACGCCGAAGTCTGCCTGGCCGCCAAAGTTCGTCGCGCCGATGAACCCGCCCGCGCCTTCAGCCAGCAAAGGACAGCGCAGCGGTCCGCCGGGATAAGAGCCATCTTTGCCGGTGAAATAGAACAGAGGAAGGATGCGGTTCGATGCGCGGTCGAACTTGAAGACATTGCCAGAGCCTTTGCCGTAGCCGATGGAGTAACTTGCGCCTCCCCAGAGGTTACCATCGGCATCAACCGTCAGTGCGGACTCTGGATTCGAGCCTGTGCGTTGCGGGCCTTGCGTCGTGAATTGCGCAACCGTGGCGCAACTGCCGGTGGCGATATCGACCCTGAAGATCACGCCGCTGTCATCGGCGCCACCGTAGATGGTGCTGCCCCACATAAAGCCGCGATGATCGAAGGTCAGCGAAGTTGACGCGGCGTTGCCAGGCAGGATGCCGGACTTGCCCGTGAACGATGCAATCGAGCGCACCGTCTTCGATTGAAGGTCCACTCGGAACACCGAGCCGACATCATCGGTGCCGCCGTTCTTCGTGCTACCCCAGAGCGCGCCTTGTTCATCAGCGGTGAGTCCGCCTGCGGCGATGTCACCGGGAAGGCGCCCGCTCTTTCCGGTGAAGCTGGCGATCGTATCATAGCGGCTGTGCGTGCGATCGAAGCGGAACACAGATCGTCTCGTCGTGCCCCAGATGCCGCCATCGCTGGCCTCGACGACAGCGACGCCCGGTGTGTCTCCCGTCTCGGGACCGAAGTCGATGCAGGTGGTGAGTTCGCCGCTGGACCGGTCGATTACGAACAGGGTGCCTCCATCGTTCTCACCACCGCTTTCTGTGGTTCCCAAGAGAGTGCCGTCCTTCGCGAGCATAAGCCCGCGCGGGTGTTGGCCGCGATGCGCGCCCAGCTTGCCGGAGAACGCGAGCACTTCCTGCCAGTCGCTACCGCCGGGTCTGACCTTGAAGACCGTGCCGCAGCCGTATTCGCCGCCCCAGCGGGTGGTGCCCCAAATCCAGCCATCGGCATCGCGCACCATTGCGCCAAAGGGTCTTGGGAGGGTTTGCGGAAAGCTGTGCACAAGTTCATGCACCGGCATCACAGGCAGGATCAAATTCTTCTCCGCAGGCAACGCCTGCGAACGCGACTGGGCCGGCGTTCGCAGACGTTGGGGCGGTGCAATCAAGGGAACGGTCGCTGGCGAAGCTTCTGCTTTCGACACGGGGATCGATTGCATGGCCGCGTTCGATCGTTTGGCGTGATTCGACGCCGCAACTCCAATCGTGACGATGCCCGCGACGGCCACCATCGAAGCCGCGATCTTCAAAGCAGCGGCTGTTCCAGCACCCGCTGCTGCGGCTGCCGCCAGACCGTTGCCGCCGATGCCGGACATGCCGATCTTGCTGAGTGAGGCCACGACTTTTGCGGGCGCAGCAGAGGCAGAGTTTGCCAGCAGCAGGGTTCCAAGGCCCAGACCACAAAACACTCCACGCCCACGCAGACGCTTCCGCAGCTCGGCGAGACCGGAGTCGATCGCACGTGAGACCGTGGACTGGCTGATCTTCAACTCGCGGGCGATGTCGCGTTGATTGCGGCCTTCGAGAAAGTGCATCACCAGCGGCGCGCGCATCTCTTCGGGAAGCTCGTCGATCACCGCGTCCAGCTCCGGCTCTACGTCACTCCACGGAGACTCCTTCTCTTCATTGGGAGCAGTCGTGGTGGCGGCTTCGTCCTCGTTCCGGCGACGCGTGGTCTCGTCGCGCAGTGCATTGCAGGCGAGCCGGGAAGCGACGCGATGCAGCCAGGCCGCGACGGACTCCGTGATGTTCTTCGACTGCCGCGCGAGCTTCACGAACGTCTCCTGAGACACGTCCTGCGCCATGGCGTCATCCCGCGTGATGCGACGTGCGGTCGCATACACCATGCCGGAATGCGAGTGCACGAGTTCGCGAAACGCGAGCGCATCACCCTTCTGATGATACTTGGAGAGGAGGTCGAGATCGGCTTTCATGGCAGGCTGGAAGTGGGGCCTTTTGATGGAAGGACACCGCAGGAGCGAGCTTGATTCAGCAATTTTGCGTTGCCCGCTATCGTTGTCGAACTCCAGGGCTCCTCTCGCGGGCATGCGCCCGCACATCGGCGGGAGAAACTTTCCCTTTTCGCGCGCCGCGAATGAACGAAGATTGGCTGCCTGCAACCACCCATGAGATTCGAAGACCTTCGCGGCATCCTGCGCTACGTGCCCCAGTTCCGGGACCGCATTTTTGTGATCGCGCTCGACGGTGCCGTGATGCGCCAGGCGAACTTCTCCAATCTGCTCCAGGACATCGCCGTGCTGCAGAGCTTGAAGATCGAAGTCGTGCTCGTCTTTGGCGCGCGCGCCCAGATCACCGAGCTGGCGAAGCAGCGCGGCATCACGCCCAGCAGCGTGGATGGCATGGGCCGCACGGATGCCGCCAGTCTCGATTTGGCCAAAGAGGCGATCATGCGCGAGACCAATGATCTTGTCGCCGATCTCACCGCGCTGGATTTGTCCGTGGCCGTCTCGAATGCGCTCGGCGTGCATCCCGCGGGCGTGATCGATGGCGTGGACTACGAGTTTACGGGCCGCATCGAAAACGTGGACGAGAGTGCGCTGCGGGCGATGCTGAAGTCCGACATTCTGCCCGTGCTGGCGCCGCTCGGCTATGATGGACGTGGCACGACGTTGCGGTTGAACTCGGATGAAGTGGCCGTCGAAGTCGCGCTCGCACTCGAAGCCGCGAAAGTGATCTTTGTCTCCGAAGCAGGACTGACCACGACGGATGGAGCGCGCATCGCGCAACTGAGCGTGGCGGATGCGAAGGAACTCGCGAAGCGGAAGGATTTGGACATCAACCTGCTGTCCAAACTGCGCCAGGGTGCCTTCGCCTGCCAGGAAGGCGTGGCGCGCGTGCACGTGGTGGATGGCACGCAGGAAGAAGTGCTGCTCGCGGAAATTTTCAGCAACGAAGGCGTCGGCACGATGATTCACGCGGACGAGTATCAGCAGATCCGCAAGGCGCGCACGGCTGATGCCTCCAGCCTGGTGAGCATGATGCAGCAGTCGATCGAAGAAGCGGCGCTGGTTACGCGCACGCGCTCGCAGATCACGCAAAAGATCGGCGATTTCTTTGTGCTCGAACTCGATGGCAATCCTGTCGCCTGCGTGGCCGTGCATACCTTCGGCGAGAACGGTCACAAGATTGCCGAACTCGCCTCGCTGTGCGTGCGCCGCTCCCACAAGAACGAGGGTCATGGGCGAAAGCTGGTTGCCTTCGCCGAAGACGTGGCGCGGCAGCGCGGCTGCGATCGCATCTTCGCGCTGAGCACGCAGGCGTTCCGCTTCTTTGAGGAGAAGATGGGCTACACGGTGACCGATGCGAGCATCATGCCGCCCGACCGCCGTGCGGCGTATGACAAGAGCGGGCGCAATTCCAAGGTGCTGATCAAATCGCTGAAGTAGGTGCCGTCGGCAGCTCGGGCGTGCTGGTGTAGTCGGTCGGATCGGTGATTCCAGCCTGGATGAAGGCCTCCCGCCGCTCCACACACGTGCCGCAGGTGCCGCAGTGATGCTCGCCGCCTTTGTAGCACGACCAGGTCTTGGCAAAGTCTACACCGAGCTCGCGACCGAGCAGCGCGATTGCTGCCTTGTCCATCCCGATGAACGGTCGCAGCAGTTCGATTCGTGCATACGTGCCCTCGCGCATCGCGGCGGCCATGCCTTGCATGAACGGCTCGCGGCAGTCCGGGTAGATCGCATGATCGCCGCTGTGCGCCGCGATGACCAGGGCATCCGCACCCCGGCTCTCCGCGATGCCGCACGCGATGGCGAGCATGATGCCGTTGCGGAACGGCACCACCGTGCGCTTCATCGTTTCCTCTGCGTAATGGCCATCGGGGCTGTCGCCACCGGACCTCAACAGATCGGAGGCAAAGAGTTCATTCACAAACGGCAGCGACACCGTGTCATGCCACACATCGAGTTGCGCGCATTGCCAGCTCGCATGGCCGATCTCGCGATGATTGTGCTTCGAGCCGTAGTCGAAGCTCACGGCGCCTGCCACCTCATGATGCTTCTTCGCCCAGTGCAGGGCGGTGACGGAATCCATGCCGCCGGAGACGAGAACATATGCGCGGGCCATGCGGCACTGTGCTTCCGCATGACGGCAGCGCAATCACCGAGTAGGGTTCGACTTCATCGATCATGGCCGCCAGCGATCCAGACAAAGCCCTCAGCCAGCGGATGCACAAACTGGGCATTCGCGAGGATGACATCGTGGAACAGTTCACGCGCGGCACCGGTGCGGGCGGACAGAAGATCAATAAAACATCCTCCACCGTGCAGCTCCGGCATGAGCCGACGGGCATCGAAGTGCGCTGCCAGAAAGAGCGGCACCAGTCAGCTAATCGCTACTGGGCACGTGTCGAGCTGTGCGAGCGCGTCGAAGCACGGCGCGCATCGGAGAAGCAGGCATTGCAGGATGCACGCGAAAAGACACGCCGTCAGAACCGGCCGCGCCCTCGCGGACTGAAGGAGCGGCTGCTGCAAACAAAACACCGGCGCTCCGAAACCAAGAGCAAGCGCGGACGCGTGCGTGAGCGCGATTGATTATCAATTCGGCGCTGCAAGCCATCCGGGCGTCAGCTCTTTTTTTCCGGCTCCTTCTTTTTGTCATCCGGCTCGATCACCTGTCCGCCGCTCGGCCAGACAAGGTTGATGACCACGGGATCGAAGAACTGGCCGTGAATCTGAGGGTGAATGTAGAGGCGCTGCTTCCGCAGTTTCAGGTTCTCCAGCACGGTTTGCATCTGGCGCTCCTCCACCTTGTCCTCGAAATCGGAGAACCAATAGATGGCATCAGCATTTCGCAGTTCTTCGCACAGAAGCGCCACCCACGCGAAGGCCACGCCGTTGTATTCGATGTAGAAGGTGTTGTTCCGGTGGGCGAAGAAATTGAACAGGTCGGTTTTCGGCACAGGCAGGCCGGGCTTGCCAATGTTGCGCGGATCGACCTGCTGCCAGTTGCGCCAGAATTCCTCAAACTGCTTGGATTGGGTGCGGCGGACGACTTCATCCACCTTCGTGCCCGGCAGCTTCCGCTCCAGGCCGCAACCCCAGTTCAGGATGACCGGGCTGCCACGCGCCACGCGGTCCACTTCGTTCACCACGGCCTGCAGGTAGGGAGTCATGGAACTGGACACATCCAGCACCACCGCGAGCCGTCGTGCATTGATCTGCTTTCCAAACATCATGATCGGCGTGAACACGGCGCCGCTTTTGCCGCCCAGCCCGGACCCAGGTCCGAATCCGCCGCCTGGCTTCATGAAGCTGTCCGGATTCGGCAGACTGATCAATTCCGGCTGAGCGTCCGGCAGGCTGATTTCGGACATCGATTTTTCCACGGCCACGCGCGTGAGCTGGCTCTTGTTTCGCAGGAAGGGATTCCGCTTTCGTTCCACGCGGTTTTGCATCGCGTCGGAAGCTTCTTGTCCCTGCTTGGTGCCGCCGCCTGGCAGGAAGTCGATGCGCTCGGTCCGCGAGTAATTGAAAACAATGAACACTGCCGCGATCAGGATCACGGCGTGAATTCCCAAACTCAATGTCAGTGAGCGGCCGCCGATAAGCTCCCAGAGTTTGCGCAGCTTTTCACGACGCTCATCGGCCACGCTCTCCGCATCAGGCTGGGCCTTGGGGTCCTCACCGTTTTCGGCCTTCGCTTCGCTGTCCTTTGATTCGTCACCAGCGCGGGCTGTTTCAGCCGGTGCACGAGAATCCGCGCTTGCATCGGAGCTGCGCTTGGCTGCATCTGGCGCTGAAGGCGAAGACGCCGGCATGCTTGCTTCGGGCTTGGAGGGCTTGCCACCTTTTGCAGGAGCCGATTTCGCGGGTTCATCGCTCGCAGGCTCGGATGCAGCTGGCGGCTGATCCATCACCGGCACTTCCTGTGCAGCAGCGCCTGGCGCTTCGGTCGGTGCGCTTTCCCAGGCTTGATCCTCTACAAGATGATCGTCTGCAGCCGGCGCGATCGGTTCGGCGGGAGCAGGCTGTGCGCGCAGCTTGAACCGGCGTTTCGGAGGTGGCGGTGCCTGCCGTGGCTGCGGTGCCACTGGCTTGACCTTCCCCTGAGCCTCGGCCTGCTCGCGAATTTGACGCCACAGATCCTTCTTGGCCTGACGCGCCTCCGCGTCTCCTGACGAGGGCGTTGTCTGAGAGTTATCGTCCGGGCTGGCCATGGCGGGTGAGGGACCGAAGTGTCCGCGCGAAAGGGCTGGCTGCAAGGTCGTTCCTTGGAATCCGCAGGAGCTTGTCTGGCGCTGGCTTACGGAGTGTGAGCCTTTTGTGGAATAAATCCCAGGTGCCGCGCTCACACCCTGGACCGCCCGCCATCGCGGCAACGGTCTTTACCACCTCAACAAGAAACACTGAAAACAGACATCATGAGCAACAAGACATTGATTGCAGGGGCCGCTATCGCGGGCCTTCTCTCGGGAACCACGGCAGCCTTCGCTGTGGGTGCCAAAGCGCCGGCTGCTGACGCAGGCACCTCCATCCTCACGATGGCCGACAAGGGCCAGCACACGTGCAAAGGCAAGAACGCCTGCAAGGGCGAAGGCGGTTGCAAATCCGGTGACAACGGATGCCGGGGCAAGAACTCCTGCAAAGGCAAAGGCGGCTGCAACACGATGCCCAAGAAATAGCCTGAGCGTCCGAGTGTGTCCGCCGCCGATTAGCAACCGGCGGCGGGCGACTCGGCCTGAGCCGGTCAAAACGTCGAATAACTGTCCAACACCGCAAAGCTTCTGCGGAAGGACTCAGTCGATCAATAGCCATCACTCTTGACCATGTCCCTGCGCGAAACTTGCTTCCCAAATCTCGGCGTGGGCATCGGCCTGCGCGTGCCGCACTATCGCCACATCCTGGACAAGAGGCCGGTGTGCGACTGGTTTGAAATCATCTCTGAGAACTTCATGGTGGATGGCGGACGACCGCTCGCGGTGCTGGACCGGATTCTTGAGCAATACCGCGTGGTGCAGCACGGGGTGTCCATGTATCTCGGCAACGCTGATCCGCTGGATCGCGATCATTTGAAGAAGCTGAAGCGCCTGGTGAAGCGCACCAACACGCCCTGGCTCTCGGATCATCTGTGCTGGGGCAGCGTGAATGGCCGCTGCTCGCATGACCTGCTGCCCATGCCCTACACCATGAGCGTCGCGAAGCACACGGCGCAGAAGATTCGCCAGGCGCAGGACTTCCTCGAAGTGCCCGTATGCGTGGAGAACGTGAGCAGCTACGCCGAGTTCAAGCAGAATGAGATGACTGAGTGGGAGTTCCTGAATGAAGTCGTGGAGCGCGCCGACTGCGGCATCCTGCTGGACGTGAACAACATCTACGTCTCATCGCAGAACCACGGCTTTGACCCATTCGCGTATCTGCGCGCCGTGCCTCATCATCGCGTGGGCCAGATCCACATCGCGGGACACACCCGCTATGAGGACATCATCCTGGACACGCATGATCATCCCGTGCCCGATCCTGTGTGGTCCTTGTATGCAGAGGCGATCCAGCACGGCGGCCACACCTCCACGCTGCTCGAATGGGACGACCGCATCCCAAGTTTTGACGAGGTGCACAACGAAGCCCTGAAAGCCACCCAGTTCATTCACGATCATGGCCTCGTCGCTGCTTAAACTGCACAGCCTTGCCGATCTGCGCGAGTTCCAGCGCACGATGGCCACGGCGCTGATGTCACCGCTCACACGCGAGCACGGACTGCGAGCGTCGTTTCAAAAGACTGCGGAGGAACTGATCAAACCCGGCACGCGACTCAGCGCCTTCGAGCGTCTGGAGATCTATGCGCGGCAGTATTGGTTCCGTTTGCTGGACTGCCTCTATGATGACTATCCCGGCCTGCGCGCGCTACTCGGCGAGCGACACTTTCACCAACTCTGCCGCGCTTACCTCGCGGCGCATCCCAGCGTATCCTGGACGCTGCGCAACCTGGGTCGTCATCTGGAAGCCTTCATCCGCGAGCATCCTGAGCACACGGGCCGCAAGCACGGCATCGCCATCGATCTTGCGCGCTTTGAGTGGGCGCAGGTGCTTGCCTTTGACGAAGCCGCGCTGAAGCCCATGCACGTGGACGATCTGCTTGGCCGAGATCCCGCGCAGCTCACGCTGAAGCTCCAGCCGCATCTGTCACTGCTCGATCTGGACCGCCCCGTGGATGACTGGTTCATGGCGGTGCGCAGCACGGATCAAGGTTCCCGCAGCGAGGCCAGCAACGCAAGGCTTGAAGTCCGCGCTTCAGTCAGAACGAAGCGCCCCCCATTGCCAAAGGCGCAGAAGCTCTGGCTCGTGGTGCATCGCTGCGGGAATGACCTCTACTTCAAGCGCCTGGAACGTGAAGCCTGGCTGCTGTTGCACTCCCTTCAGCAAGGCCATTCGTTGCTCGCCGCCATCGAAGCAGCTCTCGATGAAGCCTCGCCTGATCGCGACTGGTCCGCGCTGGCGCGCGAGTGGTTCCAGTCGTGGGCCGCACTCGGTTGGATTGTGGCGTGACACACATCGTCACGCTTCCAGATAAACGCCAAATGCCGAGAATACGGCGATAACAAACATCACCACAGCGGCGCGCAGCCATTTGAACTTTTGCCTCAGCACGCGTGCCGCAAGGTAGTTCTGCGCGCAGTATTGCTCATCGAGCATCCCGCTCTCCATCACGCGCATGAATTCGCGCTGATAGCTCTGAAAGTCCGCGTGCTGTGCGATGTCACCCCAGAACAGCACGCTCGTCCCTCGCCCCGGCAAACGCGGAAAGATCACGCTACCCGCTACCACAGTAGAAATCGCGAAGCACACGATGGCCACGTAGAACAGGGGGCCGCGATGCGGCGGATTTGCCAGGAGAAACGTCGCTGCGCCCACATTGCCCGCGAGGAAGGCCGTCGCCTTCGTGTCCATCACGGTGATGTAGTGATTCAGGTAGTCGTTGATGTCCTTCGCCGCGCTCGCCTTGTCGAGATCAAAGGGGCGCAGCGGAGCCTGGTCGTCGCATGGGTTGTTCATGACGCATGAGAGTGGCACGCGAAGTTTTTTATTTCACGGGAATAAACGCTCCGCCGCGTCCTCCCACCCGTGAACATCCTCCGCCCACCATGCTCATTCGCTACTGGTCCCTCATGAATCAAGTTCTCGGCAGAATAAGCTCCTTCCTGCCCGATCCGCTGCTGCTCATCATGCGGCTCTACTGGGGGTGGCAGTTTTTTCAGACGGGCAAGGGCAAGCTCATGAACCTGGACAAGACGGCATCCTTCTTCATGGAGCTCGGCATCCCGCTGCCAAAGCTGAATGCTCTCATGGCGGGCGGCACGGAGTGCTTCGGCGGGCTGCTGCTGCTGGCGGGTCTCGCGTCGCGACTCGCGGCCGTGCCGTTGATCTTCACGATGATCGTTGCGTATCTAACGGCGGAGCGTGAGGCGGTGACGGGGCTCTTTGCAGATCCCGATGCTTTTGTCTCCGCCGCACCGTTCCTGTTTTTGCTCGCCGCACTGATCGTATTCACTTTTGGCCCTGGGAGGTTTTCTGTCGATGCACGCCTTGGTATCGTCCAGCTTTCGTGATTTCGCCGTTGACCAGCCAGCGAACGACACGTCTCATGCGCGCCGCTCCACGGTGAATCCCGACTTCGCACAACTCATCACCGACCATTACGCAGGCCTGTTTCGCTTCGCGCAGAGCATGTGTCGTCGGCAGGGCACGGCGGAGGATTTGGTGCAGCAGACCTTCCTGCAATGGGCCCGCCAAGGGCACACGCTGCGCGATCAGAGCAAGGCCAAAACGTGGCTCTACACGACGATCTACCGCGAGTGGCTGGCCATCGCGCGGAAGGAGCAAAAGCATCCCGTGGTCGAGTTCGAACCCGAGGTGCATGGCGGCGTCGAGGAACCTGAAGACGAACCGCAGGTCGATTCGCAAGCCCTGCGCACGGCGCTCGACCAACTCGACGACAACTACCGCGCCCCACTCGTGCTTTTCTACCTGCGCGAACTATCGTATAAAGACATCGCGGAAACGCTGGGCCTGCCCATCGGCACCGTGATGTCGCGCCTGTCGCGCGCGAAGGACGCGCTGCGCAAGCTGCTCATCCAGGCACAAACCGCATGACACCCGAAGAAGCCAGACTCGAACTTGACGCCACGACGCTGCACCCGCAAGACGCCAGCGCGGAGGCTCGTGCGATGGCCGAGAGCGATCCGCAGCTGGGTGCTTGGCTCGCGAAGCGCACCGAGTTCGACGAGCGCGTGGCCGATGCGATGGCGGACTTCGTTCCCATCCCCGGCAATCTGCACATGAAGCTGCTCGCGATGAGTGGCACGCCCGCGCCCGTGAAGAAGAAGCCGATGCCGCGCATGGCCGTGTGGCTTGCAGCGGCGGCTGCCTTTGTGCTCATGGTCGGCGGGTGGTGGTGGACCAGTCACATGAATGGCGAGTGGCAAAGTGAGGCGCTCGCACATGTGAAGCTGGTGCAGCATGGCTTGCTGCCGCTTCAGCATCGCGCCAAGAAGCTCGACGACCTCATGAACCTCGTCGCCAGCACCGACACCGCAATGCCGCAAGAATTGCCAGCAGGCCTCATGAAACTCGGCACTTACGGCTGCCGCACGGTGCAGATCGTTGGCAAGCCTGCGACGATCGTGTGCTTCGAGCTCGCGCCAGGCAAAGAGGCTCATCTGGTCGTGATGAATCACGGCGATCTCGCATCCGCGCCGCCGATGAACAAGCCGGAGTTCATCGTGAAGGACGGCTGGACGATGGCCATGTGGAGTGCCGGCACGCAGAGCTTCATGCTAGCCACCAGCGAGGATCCTGCGCTGCTGAGGAAGCTCTTCTCGTAGCGCTACTTCGCGGTGTAACCACCATCGACTGCGAGGTTCGCACCAGTGATGTAACTCGATGCATCGCGGAGCCGAAAAATGACACTGCCGCCAAGGTCCTCCAGATTGGCCATGCGGTTGAGCATCGTGTGCTCGTTGAAGCGCGTGAGGAAAGGCTCGGGCTGGTTGTTGAAGAAGCCGCCGGGCGACAGGCAGTTCACACGCACGCCTTTGGGTCCGAAGAGCGCCGCGTAGTAGCGCGTGAAGTTGATCATGCCGCCCTTGTGGAAGAAGTAGTCCGGCGGCGGCACGCCCATGTTCGTGCCGGCATAAAGCTCGAAGCTCGGGCCGATCATGCCTTGCATGGAGCCGATGTTCACCACACTGCCTTTGCCTTGATCGCAGATCACCTTGCCGATGTGATGCGTGATCAGATACAAGCCGGTCGCATTCACGCGCATCGACTCCACCCAGCCCTCAAGACTAGCAGGCGTCCGCATCGGACGAGCCACGGCGTTGTTCACCAAGCCGTCGATGCGACCGAACTTCGCCAGCACCGCATCGCGCAGCGCTAGGACGGAGGCTTCATTGGCTTGATCAAGCTGCATCGCCGTCACGCAATGACCGGCAGCACGTTCTTCCTCAGCGACCTTCTCCAGTGCTTCGATATTGCGCGAGGCGATGACGAGTTCGGCTCCGGCGGAAGCAAGGTCACGCACGAGCCCTCGGCCATACAAACCCGCACCACCGGTGAGGATGATGACTTGGTTGCGAAGAGAAAAACGATCGAGCGCATTCATGGAAGACATCATCAACAGATCAGCCTCCACCTCAACACCATCTGCTCGTTCAGACTAGTTTCCGGAGTGCCTGTTCACAAGTTTTTAACGCCTCACTGTTCGCCTTTAACTGTGCATCGCCGCCACAAGATGCAGTCTAGTAGCAGACCAAGCAGCACACGCCATGCACGACCTCATCTATCTCAGCATCACTCTGTTCTTCTTCATCGTCAGCGCGCTTTACGTGCGCTTCTGCGGGAACCTCTAAACCAACACACCACCATGGAAAACATCATCGTGGGACTGATCGCCCTGGGCCTCTTCGCCTACCTCTTCGTGGCCATGATCAAGCCAGAGAAATTCTAACCGCTCACCACCATGCACTCCACAGACTGGCTTCAACTGGCGCTCTACGTCGGGCTCCTCGCACTCCTCACCAAACCGCTAGGCATCTACCTCACGCAGGTGCTCGATGCGAATGGCAGGACCTTCCTCGACCCCGTGATCCGTCCGCTCGAACGGCTGACGTTCTCGCTCATGGGGCTGGACCGCAACAAAGAGCAGGACTGGAAGCAATACACGCTGGCCATGCTGCTCTTCAGCTTGGTTGGCGTTGTGTTCACTTATCTGATCCTGCGTTACCAGCACCTGCTGCCGTTGAATCCGCAGCACCTGCCGGGCTTGAGCGATCACCTCGCTTTCAATACAGCGGTGAGTTTCACCACGAACACCAACTGGCAGAGCTACGGCGGTGAGGCGACGATGAGTTACTTCTCGCAAATGGTCGGACTGACCATTCACAACTTCACGTCGGCGGCCACGGGCATCGCCATTGCGGCGGCTCTCGTGCGCGGCATCTCTCGCGCTTCCGCTTCGACGTTGGGCAACTTTTGGGTCGATCTGGTGCGCACCACTTATTACCTGCTGCTGCCGATCTGTGTCGCCTTCGCCGTGTTCCTCGTGTCGCAGGGCATGATCCAGAACTTCAAGGCCTATGATACCGCGAAGCTCGTCGAGCCGCAGACGATCCAGGTCGCAAAGATGGACGCGAACAACCAGCCGGTCGTGGACAAGGACAACAAGCCCGTGATGGAAGACAAAGTCGTCACCGAGCAAACCATCGTGCAAGGCCCGATGGCATCGCAGGTCGCGATCAAGATGCTGGGCACCAATGGCGGCGGTTACGTCAATGCGAATGCGGCACATCACTTCGAAAATCCGACGCCGCTGTCGAACTTCCTCCAGATGCTCTCGATCTTCGCCATCGGCAGCGCGCTCACCTATTACCTCGGTCGCATGACGAAGAATCAGGCGCACGGCTGGGCGGTGTGGGCTGCGATGATGATCCTCTTTGTCGCAGGCGTGCTGACATGCGCGCACTACGAAGCCGTTGGCAATCCGATTCACCAGCAGCTCGGCATCGCCGCTGCGGATGGCAACATGGAGGGCAAGGAGGTGCGCTTCGGCATCTTCAACTCCTCGCTGTTTGCCACCATCACCACCGCTGCGTCATGCGGTGCGGTGAACTCGATGCACGATTCCTTTACCGCCATCGGCGGACTCGTGCCGCTGTTCATGATCGAGCTGGGCGAAGTCGTCATCGGAGGTGTCGGCGCAGGCCTTTATGGCATGCTCGTCTTCGTTGTGCTCGCCGTCTTCATCGCAGGACTCATGGTGGGCCGCACACCGGAGTATCTCGGTAAGAAGATCCAGGCGTTCGATGTGAAAATGGCCATGCTCTCGCTGCTCGTGCTGTGCCTGTCGATCCTTGGCTTCACCGCCTGGGCAAGCGTCAGCGACTGGGGACTTGCCGGGCTCAACAACGCCGGACCGCACGGCTTCAGCGAGATCCTCTACGCTTACAGTTCCGCCACCGGCAACAACGGCAGCGCCTTCGCCGGACTCACCGCGAACCCCGCCAACGGCGATCCCCATTACAATGTCACGCTCGGCCTCGCGATGCTCATTGGACGCTTCCTCATGATCATCCCAATCATGGCGCTCGCCGGATCGCTCGTGAAGAAGAAGGTCGCACCGCCCAGCGCAGGCACCTTCCCCGTGCATGGAATGACCTTCACGCTCCTGCTCATCGGCACGGTCGTCTTGATCGGTGCGCTGAACTTCCTTCCGGCCCTCGCCCTTGGCCCCATCGTTGAGCACTTCCTCATGCTGAAGGGTAACTTGTTCTAACCTTTACCCAGACCACCCCTATGTCCCATCAACCTCAATCGCTCTTTGACTGGAGCATCATCTCGCCCGCAATTGGCGAGTCGTTCAAGAAACTCGATCCACGTCTCATGGTGAAGAACCCGGTGATGTTCGTGACCGAAGTCGGCGCGGTGCTCACCACCGTCGCCGTCTTCACCACCAAGACCGACCACGGCTTCATCATTCAGCTCGCGATCTGGCTGTGGTTCACCGTGCTGTTCGCGAACTTCGCCGAAGCCGTGGCCGAAGGTCGTGGCAAGGCGCAGGCCGCCAGCCTTCGCGCTGCACGCAAAGACACTATCGCGCGTCGCCTCAAGAACGGCGCGGAGATCAAAGTGCCTGCTCCCGCACTGGAGAAAGGCGACCTCGTCGTCTGCGAAACGGGCGATGTGATTCCTGCCGATGGCGAAGTCATCGAAGGCATCGCCAGCGTCGATGAAGCCGCGATCACCGGTGAATCCGCGCCCGTCATCCGCGAGAGCGGTGGCGACCGCAGCGCGGTCACCGGCGGCACGCGCGTCATCAGCGACCGCATCGTGGTGCGCATCACCTCGGAGAAGGGCAATACCTTCATCGACCGCATGATCGCGATGGTGGAAGGCGCGTCGCGGCAGAAGACACCGAACGAGATCGCGCTCACGATCCTGCTCTCGGCCCTCACGTTGATCTTCCTGCTCGTGGTCGTCACGCTGAAGCCGTTCGGCATTTACTCAGGAGTCGCGTTCTCGCTGCCAGTGCTCATCGCGCTGCTGGTGTGTTTGATTCCCACGACCATTGGCGGCTTGCTCAGTGCGATTGGCATCAGTGGCATCGACCGTCTCATCCGTCGCAACGTCATGGCCACCAGCGGTCGTGCCGTGGAAGCGGCAGGCGATATTGACGTGCTCCTACTCGACAAAACCGGCACCATCACCATCGGCAACCGCATGGCTTCGGACTTCCGCCCTGCGTCAGGCGTGAACGAACATGATCTCGCCGATGCAGCGCAACTTGCCTCGCTCGCTGACGAGACACCCGAAGGCCGCAGCATCGTGGTGCTCGCGAAGGAGAAGTTCAACATCCGTGCTCGTGAGGTCGCAGCGCCTCACGCCACCTTCATCCCGTTCACCGCGCAGACGCGCATGAGCGGCGTGGACATTGGCGGACGCAGCATCCGCAAAGGGGCGGCGGACTCCGTTCGACGCTACGTCGAGGAGCAAGGCGGCGCGTATCCGAGCGAAGTCGAGAAGACCGTGGAAGCTGCCTCACGCGCTGGTCGCACACCATTGGTCGTGGCCGATGGCAACAAGGTGCTCGGCGTCGTCGAACTCAAGGACGTGGTCAAAGGCGGCATCAAGGAACGCTTCGCGCAGCTTCGGAAAATGGGCATCAAGACCGTGATGATCACTGGCGACAATCCGATGACCGCTGCCGCCATCGCTGCTGAAGCAGGCGTCGATGACTTCATGGCCCAGGCCACGCCCGAGGACAAACTCAAGCGCATCCGCAGCGAGCAAGCCGCTGGGCATCTCGTGGCCATGACGGGCGATGGCACGAATGACGCGCCTGCTTTGGCGCAGGCCGATGTCGGCGTCGCGATGAACACCGGCACGCAAGCCGCGCGCGAAGCGGGCAACATGGTCGATCTCGATAGCAATCCGACCAAGCTGATTGAGATCGTCGAGATCGGGAAGCAACTGCTCATGACGCGCGGTTCGCTCACCACGTTCAGCATCGCGAACGACATCGCCAAATACTTCGCCATCATCCCGGCAATGATCATGGCCACCTTCCCGGCCATCGCACCGCTCAACATCATGGGCCTCGCGTCGCCGCAGAGCGCCATCTTGAGCGCCATCATCTTCAACGCTCTCATCATCGTCGCGCTCATTCCGCTGGCACTCAAAGGCGTTCAGTATCGGGCCGTCGGAGCGGTCGCGGTGCTCCAGCGCAACCTGCTCATCTACGGCCTCGGTGGCATCATCGTTCCATTCATTGGCATCAAGGCCATCGACCTCATCATCACCACCCTTCACCTCGCTTAACACCATGAAAGCACTCTTCACTGATCTTCGCGCCGCCATCGTCTCGACGCTCGTGCTGGCTGTCGTTTGCTGCGGCATTTATCCCGTCATCGTCTGGGGCATCGCCCAGGCGGCGTTCAAAGACAAAGCCAATGGCAGCCTCATCACTGATGATAAAGGCAACATCATCGGCTCCTCGTTGCTTGGCCAGAGCTTCAGCGGCGCGAAATACTTCCACCCGCGCCCCAGCGCTGCGGGCACCGGCTACGATGGCGCGAGTTCCAGTGGCACCAATCTTGGACCCACGTCGAAGAAGTTGAGCGATGCAATCACCGCCAACATCGCCGCGTATCGCACTGAGAACGGTCTCAAGGAAACCGACCCCGTGCCAGCGGATGCTGTCACTGCATCCGGCTCCGGCCTTGATCCGCATATCAGCGTGAAGAACGCCGAAGTGCAGGCCGCGCGCGTCGCCAAGGCGCGCAGCATGGATGCCGGCAAGGTCCTCGAACTCATCCGCAGCCACACCGCCCATGCCGGCCTCGGCATCCTCGGTGAACCCGGTGTGAATGTTCTGAAGCTGAATGTGGCGCTCGACACCCTGCATTAACACCCACCATCACCATTGGAGACGCAACGTCATGAGCAACTCACATGCAAAACACCTGCCGCCAGGTGCGCCGCGATTGTCGAAAGGGCGGCTCCTGATGTTCACCGGGATCGGCGCCGTTCTGCTGCTCGCTCTCATCCTCGGTGTCCCCGAGATGAAGGAGCGCCGGGAAGCGGATCGTCTGGTGATTCCCGATGAAAAGACCGTTGCCGTCGAACGTCTCGCCGAGATGCTCACCGGCCCGCGATACTTCCAGGTCTCGCCTGGTGAAGCCATGGACGCCGCCGGCGTTCTCCATGCGTCGCCACCCACGACGCACATCAGCCCTGTTGCCGCGCGCCGCCAGGTGGATCGCATTGCGAAGGAGCGCGACTTCACCACCGAGACCACGGCTAAGATTCACAAGCTGATCGACCGCCTGACGGAGACACCGAAGTCGCGTGCCATCGGCGAGGACCACATCAACTTGCTGCGCCTGAACCTGGCGCTGGACGAACTGAAGTAGTCGCAGTGCCAAAACCATGAACAACAGCCGCAAGGCCCGTCAGGACGGACCGAGGAGTGGTTGCATTGAATCCATCTCATTTCTCCAGTCATGAATCAGGCTCAGACCATTTTCACCATACCGACCTACCGATTGCGGGATGTCCCTGAAACCATCGAGGCCTACGATGACACTTTCTGGCGCAACGGCCACTCAGCGAAGATCATGGTCTTCGACGATTCCAGTCTCGCGAACCATCAGAAGTATTACTCGCTGCTGGAACAGACCCGGACCGCCAACGAACTCATCTACGTCGGCCCGCGTGAGAAGGAGGAGTTCGTCGGCGTCATCAATCACAAGCTGC
>WBZU01001401.1_pt1 | contig 18145 bp, 18 predicted proteins | sample 5204311 | NCBI WGS metagenome assembly WBZU01 (sample SAMN12344359, study PRJNA552823) | activated sludge metagenome | biome: Activated sludge suspended growth; feature: Nitrification reactor; material: Wastewater; isolation source: activated sludge from nitrification reactor of wastewater... | reverse complement strand
CATCGCGATTCGGCTGGGAACGGGGGGACGATCGGACCAGGCGACGTGCAATGGATGACCGCCGCCCGCGGCATCATCCATGAGGAATTTCATTCGCAGAACTACAGCAAAACAGGCGGTCCATTCCGCATGGTCCAGCTGTGGGTCAATCTGCCGGCCAAGGACAAAATGAGTTCTCCCGGCTACCAGGCGATCACCAGCGCCGACATTCCGGTCGTCTCTTTGGCGAAGGGAACGGCACGGATCATCGCGGGAGAATTTCGCGGTGTCCGTGGACCGGCTCACACGTTCACGCCGGTCAACCTCTGGGATCTGCGCCTCGATCAGGCCGCTGATCTCACGCTTGACCTTCCCGAAGGACACACCGCCATGATTGCGGTGCTTTCCGGCAACGTCATCATCAATGGCACGCAGGCCGCGGGTGAAGCGGAGATCGTTCGGTTTGAGCGCGAGGGGAGCGGCATCACCATCCATGCCGATCGCGAGGCGATCCTGCTCATCCTGACAGGCGAGCCTATCGACGAACCCGTGGTCGGCTATGGCCCGTTCGTCATGAACAGCGAGGCGGAAATCCGGCAAGCCGCGGACGATTTCAATAAGGGTCGCTTCGGGCAAGTCGGCTGACCGCTCTCATTCGCCCCGTGAGATTGCACTCCTCGGTCTACCGGACTCACGGGGCAACCGGTTCGTGTTTGCGTGTATCACCAATTCCCTCTAGGATAGCTGGCCATGCAAAAAAATCGAATGGAGGCCTTCAGTGATGGCGTGATCGCCATCATCATCACGATCATGGTCCTCGAAATAAAGGTCCCGCACGAGACGACCATCAACGCGCTGCTGGCGATCGCCCCGGTTTTTCTCAGCTACCTCCTGAGCTTTTTGTACGTCGGCATTTATTGGAACAATCACCATCATCTGCTTCACTCCATCCACAAGGTGAACGGCAAGATCTTGTGGGCAAACCTACACCTGCTGTTTTGGCTCTCGCTTATTCCCTTTGCCTCAGGATGGATGGGAGAAAATCACTTCGAGCCGCTGACGGTCATGCTGTACGGGACCGTGCTGCTGAGCGCCGGGGTTGCATATTATCTGTTAGTAACTACCTTGGCCTCGCTGCACGGCAATGCGTCTCTGTTGTCTCAAGCCGTCGGGGACAAGGCCAAGGAGAAAATTTCGCTATTGATCTATTTCATATCGATTCCGCTGGCGTATTGGCAGCCATGGCTCTCGCTCGCCGGGTATTTTTTCGTTGCGGTCATGTGGCTGGCCCCTGACTCACGCATCGAACGCCAGCTGGGAAAAGCAAGTGAATCAAGAGAATCCCAGGTGTTGCGATAAGCCACCGCAAGTCGCAACACTCCCGTGCATATCGTCAGGGCTAGGGTAAGAGACCGATCTGCTGCATGAAGGCATGGTTATCCCACATCAACCACTCCTCATCCATCACGCCGTTCTTCCAATGACCAATGGTGACCATCGACAACTTGAACGACTTTCCCGTCGGAGGAATCGTCTTGCCGTCACCGATCTGCATCGGTTTGGTAAAAGTGCCTTCCATCACTCCCATGACCGAGGTCCAGTCACGAGAAGCGATCCGAATCGGATGCTCTTTAATGCGGGTGTCCGGCGCAAAGACGAACATGCCTTTAAGGTCGTCGATGTGTGGTTCGATGCCCCTCGTCGTGCGCCCGTCCGGCCAATGCACGACGATGTCCTTGGCATGACTTCGCCCTAATTGCTCCCACTTCTGGCCACTGTAGACGTTGAAGTCCAGGTCGTCGAAATTCTCGAGGTGGGCCCGTTCCATCCGAGAAGCCTGTTCTACTTCAGCGACTCTCTGATCACTCACACAGCCCTCCACCATGCCACCCAACAGAAATGCAAAAACCCCTATCCACATTCTTTTCTTCATGGTGCCCCTCTCCAGTAAGTTTTGAGTCAGTCCTGTGCGACCCCCTGCGTTCATTGGTAACCCGCGGCAACCTGCAAATCCGCACATGCCGATTTATCGGTCCAATTCGAACATATCGTGCGAATCGGTGACCAAATGCATGCCGACGATACCGGCGGACTGAACATCCCCACTGGCAAGATGAAGCCGATCACCCACGACGGCCCCGGCCAGCCCGTGTCGCGGGATCGGCATCATGGGGAGTTCCGCCCAGGTGTTCGTTACCGGATCATAGGCTTCCAACGCACGGAATGCCGCCATAAGAAGGCCATCCTGATGCTCCCCACCCGCCACATAGATGCGGCCATTGCGAACGCCCCACGCACCTCCGCTGCGCGCGCTCGGCATGCGAGCCTTGACCAGGCCCCATTGGTCGATCGCCGGATCGTATTCTTCGACCACATTCGTGTTGCTGGCAGTGAAGACGAACGCACTCCCCAGTCGACCACCGATGACGTAGATCTTGTTGTTGACGACGCCCACGGCAGCATGATTGCGCGCGGTCGGCATTGAAGCGCGCTCGGACCACGTGTCGGTCTTGGGATCGTATTCTTCCACAGTGTCCACCGACCGATGTGGACGGGTGGGCTGCACCGCCGATTCGCTCGAACCAGGATGCAGAGCCGCCCCGCCGATCACATAGATCTTACCGTTCACCGTGGCGGCCACGGCCGAGCCACGCTTAGATGGCATCGACGCCAAAGCCTTCCAGCTGTCGCCGGCCGGGTCATATTCCCAGACGTTATTGATCGGCACCCAGGCCGGGAGCCCCGACTCAGGCGGCACGAAGCCACCGAACGCATAGAACTTTCCATTGAGCTCTGCGAAGGCGACATGGTGCGCCGGTAATGCCATCGGTTTTTTCTTGGTCCACTTGTCTGTCGCGGGATCGTACTCATACACCAACCCCTGAGGAATCCACCCAGGACCTAGGCCTCCGAATACAAAGAACTTTCCGCCGGCCGACATGCCGACCAATTCCTCCGAGGGCTCCGGGAATGGAGCCCCCTTGATCCACTTGCCCGACGCTTGCGCCTCTGCCGGAGCGACCATTGCGAGAAGACTCACCATGATCATCGCTATCAGGACTTGCATAACGCTTCTCCTTTCGAACGAATGCCCACTGCATGTCGATTCGTTAGTCTCACTAGCATAGACTTGCCGTTCAATGTGCCCATACGTTTGAGTTCTATTCCGAGAACTTCCATACTGCGACCGCCGATTCTGCAGAATGCCGGATCAATGACCTCTCCACATTTGCATACAACGTCTCACCTGGGTTCATTCACCTGACTTGGCAATTTATGTTCCACTAGAGCTTGATGAGGCCGCGATGATCAAAGCCGTTGAATTAAATGGGCAGCGGCTTTTCAGAGGAAAATGTGAGAAATAGAAAGCATTGAGGAGATCTGCCGAGTTCACGGCACAGTGCCGAAAGGGCGGCACTGTTGAGCTCGGCTCCTTCACTGGCTGGATTGCAGATAATCCGATTGGTGGATCGAATCGCACGCAGGTATTGCCGTTTGTTAATCCAGTGTCTGGCGATATCGCTTGACGCCAATCGTCAACACCACGACGGCAAACAGCGCGATCTGCCAGAGTTGCAAGACGACCTCTTCAACTCCGTTCCCCTTCAGCATGATCCCTCGCACAATCCTCAGAAAATGGGTGAGTGGCAGCATCTCACCGATCGATTGCGCCCATTGCGGCATACCGCGAAATGGGAACATAAATCCTGACAACAACAGAGACGGCAAAAAGAAAAAGAACGAGAGCTGCATGGCTTGCAGTTGGTTCTGTGCCAAAGTGGAAAACGTGATCCCCATCGCCAAATTCGCCACGATAAAGACCAATGCGGACACAAAGAGCATTGGAATATTGCCTGTTACCGGCACGCTGAACAGAAAATGCGCTGCCAGGAGAATGAGGATGACCTGGATGTAGCCGACCAGAATGTAGGGCAAGACCTTCCCGATCATCACTTCAAACGGCCTCGTCGGCATCGACAGGAGATTCTCCATCGTGCCTCGCTCCCGCTCCCGGGTAATGGCCAGCCCGGTGATCATCACCATCGTCATGGTCAGCACCACTCCCATGAGCCCAGGCACGATGTTGTATTGCGTAATGGCCTCTGGGTTATACCTGGCATGCACGCGCAACTCGATCGGATCGTCGCCACGCGCCATATAGGCCAGTGCTCCTCGCAAATCCTGCTGGAGCGCCGTCGTGACCAACACACGTAACGAGCCGATGGCATTGCTCGTCGCTGCGGGATCGGTTGCATCCGCTTCGACGAGGATTGCCGGGCGTTCACCGCGAAGCACATCCCGCGAGAAATTGGGAGGGATGTTGATGACGAACTGAGCTTCCCCCCGTGCCAATACTTCCTCGGCTTCCTGCTCAGTCTTCACCTCTCGAACAAATTGGAAGTACCGGCTGTTGCGAATCGCTTGCAGCAGAGTCCTCCCCTGAGCACCGTAGTCGGCCATCAGCACTGCCGTCGGCAGATGTTTGGGATCAGCATTGATCGCAAAGCCGAAGAGGACAAGCTGGATCAACGGAACACCGATCATCATCCCAAACGTCACGCGGTCGCGGCGCATCTGGATAAATTCCTTCACGACGATGGCCCAGAATCGGGATAGCCCAAATGGCGAGTGTGTCTTCATGATGCGAAGTTGTCCGACGACTGTTCCATCAGATGGATGAAGACATCTTCAAGTCCTGCGTCGACCCGATGCCAGTCATAGGGACTGGTGCGATATGCTGCCACTGTCGCTTCGAGCGTACCCTGATCGACGCCACTGACGTGGAGCCGATCTCCAAACGCGACGGCCTGCTGCACCCCGGGCTGACGCCGAAGCTCCACCGCCAATTGATGAAGATTGGGGCCGCTGACCGACCAGGTCGTCAGTCGTGCCTGTTGAATGACATCGGAGACTGTTCCATCGGCGAGCAACTTGCCGTAGGAAATATACGCCAGCCGATGGCATCGCTCAGCTTCATCCATATAATGGGTGGTAATCAGAAATGTCAGTCCATCTGCAGCTAACTCATGGATCTGCTCCCAGAACTCTCGTCTTGCTTTTGGGTCGACCCCCGCGGTCGGTTCATCAAGCAACAACAACCGTGGTTGATGGATCAAGCAGGCAGCCAGTGCAAGTCGCTGCTTCCATCCCCCTGAGAGTTGTCCAGCGAGCTGTTCTCTCCGACCAACCAACCCTAACCGTTCGAGACTCCGCTCCACGGCAACTCGTCGATCGGGAATCCCGAACATGCGCGCCACGAAATCCAGATTCTCCGCGATACTTAGATCCTCATAGAAGCTGAAGCGCTGCGTCATATACCCGACAGCGCCTTTGATGGCTTCGCTCTGGCGAATGACGTCATAGCCTAAACAGGTTCCGCTGCCTTCGTCCGCGCGAAGCAGTCCGCACAACATGCGAATAAACGTCGTCTTGCCGCTGCCGTTCGGACCGAGAAATCCATAAATCTCTCCGCGACGCACTTGCAGTCCAATATGATCGACCACGGTACGGCTCCCGAACCGCTTGGTCATTCCGCTCACATCGATGGCCAATTCCTGTTTGTCGGCGACGGCCATCATTGAATCCCCTTGAACTGGACGTCCACCGGCTGGCCAGGATGCAGATTAACCGCCGCAGTCTGCTCGAACAGCACTTCGACTAGGAAGACCAGCTTGTCACGACTACCCTGGCTATAGAGCACCGGCGGCGTATATTCAGCTTTTGGTGATATGTAGCCGACCTTTCCATCGATCGAGCCCTGCACGCCATCCACCATGACCTGTACGGAGTCACCAAGCTTGATCGTCCCAAGCTTCACTTGAGACACAAATGTGCGAACCTTGATGTGGTCAGGAGGCAACAGCACCACGACAGGTCGGCCTGCCGGCACCCATTCACCTTCCCGATATAGGGTGTCAAAGACAAACCCAGTCTTGGGCGCGACTTGATGCTTTTGGGCAAGATCCCACTCCGCTTTGGCGAGCGCTGCCTCCTTTGCTCGTACCTCCGCTTCGGCCGCAGCAACTTGATCCGTACGAGAGCCTAAGAGCGCTGTATTCAAATCTGCTTCGAGTTGTGAGACCCGCTGCTGGTTTTGATCCCGTACCGATCGGGCCCGGTCTACCTCCACCTCCACCGCTGCACCAGGCACCACTGTGAGCGCTTCCTGACGAGCCACTTCCCGTAGGGATAGCTGCAGCGCCGCTTGGGCTTGTTGTAATTGCGCCCTCAGAGAGGCAATCTCAGAGGGTCGTTTCCCTTTTCTCCGATCTTCGAGATTCGCCCGCGCTTGACTCAGCTTCCGCTCCGCTTCATCCCTTGCAGCCTTTTCGGATGCTTGCTCCAGTGCAAAGAGTGGATCGCCGGCATTGACCTGTACACCACGCCGTACCGATAAGATGGCTAAAGCCCCGCCGTAGGGCGAGGCTACATAGACATACTCTCCTTCCACATAGCCCTGAACGAGGTCGGAGACAGGCGGATCACAGCCCAGCAGAACCGTGACCACAGCCAACAGACATACAATGGAGGAGAATTGGTTCAAACTCCGTCGTCGACGGTCCATCAGGTTACCGTTTTCCCTTTGGGAACCAACGCACCTTCCAAAATGAGACGAATGACGGACGAATAACCCCGCTCTACCGTAAGACCAAGCTCCATGAGCTTAGGTGGATTCATGATGACTTGGACGGCACCCAGCAAAATTTCGATGATGAGGTGGGTCGGGATGTCTGTCCGGATCATGCCGGCTTTTTTGCCGTCTTCGAACAGGCCCCCAAAGTAGCGTCGGATCAACTCACGTCGCCGTTGTTCGATAAGCTGAAACAGTTCCGGCGTCTCACGCCCGAGATCCCTGACAAAGGCCGGTTGAATTTCTGCCGTGTGCCGTTGCAGGCAATTGAGGAACTGATGGAGCGCTACCTCAACATTGGCAGCTTGACCTTTCGCCAACTGCCCGAGATCCGCCTCCACCTCGCTGAATTTGTCCTTCAACACGGCCTCAAGGAGCGTCGTCTTGCTCGGGAAACAGACATACAAGGTCTTCTTGCTGATGCCCAATTCGGCAGCCAGATCATCCATACTGACAGATCGAAACCCATGGGCGAGGAATTGGCGGCGAGCCACCGCAACCACTCTTCGAACGCCGGCTTGATCGACTGAAGGTTCTTGCTGTTTAGGCTTTCTGGTCGACATAAGGCACAAGAGATACCATGGAAACTATAAAAGTGTTATCAGTTTCCTTATGGCTCTGTCAACTCATTCTCCCTGGCAATCATGACCCGCAGATTCCCCAGTCTCCTGAAGAGCTTGAGATACTGGACATTCAGAAGCTGATGTTTTCTCTTCTGAAAACAGAGGAGGATGGGCGTGCTAAACGGTTGGTTGAGTATGAGGATGTGTTTGAGTGACGTATCGCGTCCTCTACATGAAAGAGGCTGCACGTCGAATCAAAAACCTGGAGCGCGCGGGCTCTACTCAGGGCGGGTGATGCCGAATTTCTGCATCTTGGATTGGAGAGTGGTGCGTTTGACGCCCAGCCGAGCAGCAGCGCCGGCGGCGCCCCCGACGACCCATTTGGTTTCTTGCAGGGCACGCAAGATGTGGTCGCGCTCGGCCTCCTCAAGGGCCGTCATGGAAGAGTCCGTCGAGTCGCTCGTGGTCTGCAGCTCACTGATTGGGACTTGTAGGTCGGTTCCTTGCGTGAGGATGACCGACCGTTCCACCAGGTTTTCCAACTCACGGACATTGCCGGGCCAAGCATAGCGGGAAAGGATCTCCAGTGTCTTGGCCGGCACGGTTTGGATGTTCTTCTTCATGCGCTGGGCGTAGTGCTGGGTGAAATAGCGGACGAGGGTGGGGATATCTTCCCGTCGATCGCGCAAAGGAGGCATCGTGACTGGAAAGACATTGAGCCGATAGTAGAGATCGTCGCGAAACTGTTTCGCCTCTACCATAGCCTTGAGATCCCGATTAGTCGCGGCAATCAGGCGGACATTCACCCGTATCGTCTTGGTACTGCCCAGCCGTTCGAATTCTTGTTCCTGCAGCACACGAAGCAGCTTGGACTGTAGCTCCAACGGGATTTCACCCACTTCATCGAGGAAGATCGTACCCTTATCGGCCAGTTCAAATCGACCGGATTTCTGCGTGATGGCACCGGTAAAGGCCCCTCGTTCGTGTCCAAACAGCTCGCTCTCCAGAAGGCCGGTGGGAATAGCGGCGCAATTCAGCTTGACGAAGGTCCGCTCGCTGCGACCACTCAGGCGATGGATGGCCCGAGCAATGAGCTCCTTGCCTGTTCCGGTTTCCCCTTGAATCAAGACCGTCGAATCTGTCGGTGCCACAACCTCCACTTGTTTCAGCACCTGCTTGAGTGCATCACTGTCCCCGATGATGTCCTCAAACCCATGCTCGAGCCGGAGCTCTTCCTCAAGATAGAGCTTCTCCTTGGCTAGCTTATCTTTAAGTTGCGCAATTTCCTGAAAGGCCAGTGCATTCTCCACCGCAACGGCAACGGGGTTCGCCACCTGTTGCAGAAATTCAAGATCGGTTTCGCTATAGGCTTCTTTCTCCAAACTCAGAAATCCAATTGCACCCAACCGCCGTGCCCCGGTCGTCAGCGGCACAAAACAACACGAGCTGGCCCCGTCTTCCTGCATACAGCGCACCACATTGGGCCATCGCGTTTCAAAGGCGATATCAGGCACCAGCAGAGGTCGTTGAGTTTGCCACACCACCCCTGCGGGGGTCTCATCAATGGATTCCTCATGACCTCCGACCAAATCGGCCGGCACATTCGCCTGAACAGTGTGCAACCGCATCATGTCCTTGATTGGGTCATATAAGGAGAGCCCGACGAAATTGACTCGCACCACACGAGGAAGGCGCTGTGCGATCTCTCGAAAGAGCTCGTCGAGGTCTCTATGGGCGGAAATGGCCTGCGCCACTTCCAGTAAGGCGTGATAGCGTTCTGCCAGCGTTTCGCAAAGAGAGATGGGCGATCGGTCCATACAATGCACTAGTATGGACCATCGCCCCATGGCGGCTCAAGAGGTTCCACGCGAGGGGGCGGATCACTGCTATGGACAGCAAGACCGTCAGACCGTCTGGTGTGTCCCGTCGCAGTACGGGGGTGTCTTGGTCCGCTTGCATTGGCACAACGCTACTTCTTTCGTTTCATCGACTGTAAATTCCAGCGGCTCGAACCCAGTCCCTTCGTGCGACCCATCACAGAACGGTTGATCTCTCGATCGTCCACAGAGGCACCAGTAATACGTTCCTGCTTCCAGGGTCAGGACTGACGGCTCTTTTGCTGCAATGCGCGGTTCTCCCATGAGTGCACCTCCCTCTGAATGGTTGAGGCTGGCTTGCGCGACTGAGTATATCGTTTCAGGACTAACTTCGCACGTCCTCTTTCACGGTTTCCTTCGAGCACTCCCTCCCCTGGAGCGTTCTCAAAACGATGCCATGTCTGCAACCTCCCCCGGATACATTAAGCAACATTGTCCCCACGGTTTGTGGTATTTACCTTGCTCCAAATCGACCCTGACTCATCTCATTTATGAAGCGCCTGTGCGTGTAAAAGGGGTGGCCGTGCAACCCAATCCCGTCTTCTTTGACGACCTTGCCATCGTGTTTCTGGCCGCCGTTGTGGGCGGCATACTCGCTCAAATTGCTCGACAACCGCTCATTCTCGGCTACGTCCTGGGTGGTATCGCCATCGGTCCCTTTACCCCGGGGCCGACCATCTCGGAGCCTCGCGCTTTTGAGTTGTTCGCAGACATCGGCGTCATTCTCTTGATGTTCTCGATCGGACTTGAGTTTTCCGTTCAGGACCTCTTGCGCGTCAGATGGGTGGCCCTTGCAGGCGGCCTCCTCGGCATTCTTTTGTCGATCGGATCAGCCGTCGTGATCGGCAGCCTGATCGGGTGGTCGACTACTCAAAGCATCATCATCGGAGCCGTCACGTCCATCGCGAGCACCATGATCCTTGTCCGTCTCCTGATCGATCGAGGAGAACTTCGTTCCATGCATGGACGGGTGATGATCGGCATCGTCCTGGTTGAAGACGTCGCCGTTGTGGCGATGACCGTGTTGATACCGGCCCTCGGAGAGTTTGACTCCGGACGCCTGCTGTTAATCGGTCAGGCATTGGCAAAGGCCGTGCTCATTTTAGTGCCACTGGGCTACCTGGGTGCCAAGGTTATTCCTCACATCCTGACGCATGTGGCTAGAACCCAGAACCAGGAACTCTTCCTGTTGGTCACCCTGGCCATCAGCCTTGGAACCGCCGCCGTCACACAGATGGTCGGACTCTCCCTCGCCTTGGGTGCCTTCCTGGCCGGCTTGATCATCAGCGCATCCGAGTATGCGCATGAAACTTTGGCTCGATTACTCTCGCTCCGTGACGCGTTCGTCGCACTCTTCTTCGTGACCATCGGCATTCTGATCGACCCACGCATCATCATCGACAATCTTTCCCTCCTCGCGACGATGATCGGCTTGATCGTCATTGGGAAGTTTTTGACTCGAACCGTCGTCGTGAGGCTGTGCGGGTACCCATGGACCACCTCAACGTTGGTCGGAATTGGCCTCACACAAATCGGCGAATTCTCGTTCGTGCTGATCCAGACCGCACGATCAGCAGGTCAAATCGGCAGTGATGTATACAATGCCACGCTGGCCGCCTCTCTCATTACCATTCTGATCAATGCCGCACTCGTTCGGTATGTTCCTCATTGGATCGGTCGGAGGCGTTTGGCCCATGCCCAGCTCGACACAGCACCCTGGCCTCCAGAAGGTGACACGCTTCACCATCATGTCATCCTATGCGGATTTGGACGGGTGGGCAGCTCACTTGGGAAAGCGTTGGAAGCGTTCAATCTTCCCTATGTCGTCATCGATCAAAATCCAGATGCGATCCGCCGGCTACAGATAAGAGGCACCCCCTGCCTCTATGGCGACTCCTCGCATCGCGAATTGCTGATCAAGGCCGGAACGGCGGACTCGTCTCTGATTATCGTGGCCTTACCTGACATTGATTCCTCTGCCCTCGCGGTGGCCCGCATACGCGATCTCAATGCCAGCGTTCCCATCTTGGCTCGTGTGCATGGCCCGGCAGAAGCAGAACGACTCACCGCTCTGGGAGTGACTGAGATCATCCAGCCTGAGATTGAGACGTCCGCGACTCTCATCCGACATGCCTTGGCTTGGTTTGGAGTACCGAAGGACCGTATTCTGGACTATGTGGAGCGGTACAGGCAGCCCGTGGAAACCACGCGGCACCCAAGCTAACCGGGCAAAATGCTCATGACTCACCATACGTATGTTCGCCATAGCGGTCCGCGTCAAACCCTGGCCTAACCCCCGTCTCACCTTTACAAGACAGGTCTGAGGTCCAGCGTTCCGCGATACCGTGTCATTCGATCCTGATACGAGGCCTTCTATTCCACACGCCGTCTCTTAAGCTTGTGTCCTACCTGGACAATAGCCTCGATGGCTGGTGTCAATTCTCGCCCAAAATCAGTCAAGGCATATTCGACGGTGGGCGGAGAGGTGGGCATTACCTGCCGTGTGAAAATGCCGTCCCGTTCCAGCCGCTTCAGCCGAGCTGAGAACACTTTCGGCGACACGCCGGGAATGTCCGCCATCAATTCGCTGAACCGTCTGGGTTCTTCCCCGCAGATACCAGATCACGTTCGGAGTCCACGCCCCTTTCAGAAACTGCATGCATGCCATGAGCGGACAGCCGATCGGCGGCGACGCCACCTTCGATTTGCGCCGTTTAACCGCCATGATTGAAATCCCAGCCTACTCCAACTCCTGCTTGGCCTGGCGTGGCTCATCTTATCTTCGGTTGGCTCATGGAGCGCGTCGCACGACAAATCCCCATGAGTGCAGGAGTGTAGCACCAAGCCTCAGAAGCGAGTCAGCAGCGCACGAAGCGGATCGTTCAGCAGACTACTAGCCGAACAGTTTTGCCGCGACTTCGGCGATGCGCCGGCCCTGATAGCGTGCACCGTCCAGGTCGATCTCGCTCGGTCGGCGACTGCCATCGGGTCCGGCAATCGTGGTCGCACCGTACGGGGCTCCGCCCACGATATCCTTGTCGTGCATTTGCCCGGCATGCCCATAGTCGAGTCCGACAATCGTCATGCCGAAATGCAGCAGGTTGGCAATGATTGAGAAGAGCGTAGTTTCCTGTCCGCCATGCTGAGTTCCTGTCGAGGTAAAAGCCCCACCCACTTTGCCGTGAAGGGCACCGCGCGCCCACAATCCGCCCCCCTGGTCCAGGAACGCCGCCATCTGTGACGAGATGCGACCGAAGCGCGTGCCGGTGCCTACGATGATGGCATCATAGTGTTCCAACTCGGCGATAGTCGCGACCGGGGCCGTCTGGTCCAGTTTGTAATGCGCCTTCCGGGCGACGGCTTCCGAGACGGTTTCCGGCACCCGTTTGATGTCCACGTCCGCACCGGCCGAACGAGCGCCCTCGGCGATGGCGTACGCCATGGTCTCAATGTGGCCGTAGGATGAATAATACAGAACGAGAATCTTGGGCATGGCTACTCCTTGATGCAATACGGCGAGCTCTGTAAAACCCCGCCTGCAGGATGACAACATGATGATCAAACCACCCGACGAAGCAGTTGGACGTAGTCTCGGCCGGCGACGTTTTTCTCGCCTTGGGCATGAACATGCTGAATGTGGGGGCCGTGGTGATGGTGCTTCTGCTGCGCCTCCATGCTTTCCCAATGCTCGACGAACACGAAGCGGCCTGGCTCATTGAGATCCTCGAACAGGTCATAGCTGATGTTCACCGGGCTCGCGACGCGACGGTTGACCGAAAACGATGCTCACGCTTCAGGAACCGGCCCCACCGCTATCGCTGGTGCATCATTCCACTTCAATCCTCACTGTCGCTTCGGTATTCAGCGCGTCATGATCCTGGCTCGCCGCTACAAGCTTGATCTGGTGTGAGCCACGCGCGAGTCCCTTGACCACTCCTTTAAACCCCTTTTGATACTCTCCATCCACATAGCAATGGATGTGCGTTGCTTGAACGCCCTTCGACAGCCTATATCGCACTTCAACGGAATCTCCTTTTATCACCGAGCCCTGCGCCGGGCTCACGATCGTGAGTTGGCCGCGATCGCCATCGGCCGTCCAACCGATCGTGCCGCCGCCTAATGACAACAGGCCGATCAGCACTGACATCACAACAACACGAATCATTTTGCACCTCTTTGGTTGATGATTGATTCCTGACTTCGAGTGATCGTATTGCTACAGCGCACCACCGCAAACCGCCGTTCTGCCGACATTCCTCCCAACACGGTCGCCTGGCGCTCGCCTGTCGGAGTCAGCCCGATGCCGGTCCGTCCCGTGTGCCACATGGACGCACTCCATTCCGTCTCACCATGGCGAATCAGCCGGATTTGCTGCGTTGGCTCACTCATGTCCCGATCTCACGTCTTATTCCACCCTCCGCTTCCAATGCCTGACCTTTCAACAGATTCTGCCGCTCATCTATCGCGTACGAGCCACTGCCGTCACGACACCCTCATCGCCAAGGCCTGATCAAGATTGACCGCGGCGCTGATGAAGGACAAGTGAGTAAACGCCTGCGGAAAGTTGCCGAGCGCATCACCGCATGGGCCGATCTCCTCCGAATACAGCCCGAGGTGGTTGGCGTGGCCCAACATGCGCTCAAACAACAGCCGCGCCTCTCTCAGTTTGGCGCGATCGACACGCCCAGCTCTGGTCAATGCTTCGACCAGCCAAAACGAGCATATGGTGAACGAGCCCTCTTCCCCAGCGAGTCCGTCCTCTCCCGTTCCGCTGTCGTAGCGGTAGACTAACCCGTCCGACACGAGGCCTCCGTGTTTCGGCGAGCGGTTGACGGCGTCCAGCGTTTTCAGCATTCTGGGATCGTTCGGAGACAGGAAAAACATGAGCGGCATGATGAGATTTGAGGCATCGAGCGCCTCACTGCCGTAGTATTGCACAAAGGCCTGCCGCGTGGAACTCCAGCCCTTCACCATGATCTCCTCATAGATTTGGTCTCTGACCCGAAGCCAGCGCGCGCGATCCGCGGGAAACGACCGCTTGTCGGCCAATCGAAGGCCTCGATCCATGGCAACCCAGCACATCAATTTTGAGTACACGAAATGCCGACGGCCGCCGCGCACCTCCCAGATGCCTTCGTCCGGCTGCTGCCAGTTCTCACAGAGCCAGTCAAGCTGTTTCCGGATACGCGTCCACAGTTCATATCCGATCGGCATCACATGTTTGTTGTACAAATACACTGCGTCGAGGAGCTCACCGTAGATGTCCAGCTGTAGTTGGTTATATGCGCCGTTGCCGATTCGCACCGGTCGGGACCCTCGATAGCCGTCCAAATGATCGAGCGTCTGTTCCGTCAGATCGCGGCGTCCGTCAATGCCGTAAGCGATTTGCAACGATCCATCTGACTCCGCCGCGCGCGCCTCTAACCATCGCATAAAGCTGACCGCTTCGTCGGTAAAGCCGATCCGCAAGAGGCTGTAGAGTGTAAATGCGGCATCCCGAATCCATGTATAGCGATAATCCCAGTTTCGGCCCCCGCCGACGGTCTCCGGCAAGCTGCACGTCGGGGCGGCAATGATGGCACCGGTCGGTTCGAACGTCAGGAGTTTCAGTGTCAGCGCTGAGCGGTACACCATTTCCCGCCAACGACCGGTATAGGTGCATTTGGACAACCAACGGCGCCAATAGTTTACCGTCTGCTCAAAGAGTTCATCGGCTTCACTCGCTGAAGGACAGGGACCGCAGCCTTTGTCGGATTGCATGCCCCCGAGCACGAACACCGCCGCCTGCTCCTCATGTAGGACAAAGACCGCCTCCGCCCCGCGATCATCTGCCGTGAGCGGAATATCCGTCGTGAGCCTCAAGCTAAGATCGGCAGAATGGAAACTCGCGCCTTGTGCGGTAATGACCGTGTGATGAGCCGCCCGCGCATAATCAAAGGCGGGATGACATCGCAGGCGAAACTCCATACTGCCCTGCATCACTCTCACCCGACGAATCAGTGAGTGCCGCCACGCGGAATCGCTCGACAAGCCGGGCGGCATGAAATCTTCGACCTCGGCGATTCCACCCGCCGCGTAGAAGCGGGTCATCAAGATATTCGTGTCCGGCCAGTAGAACTGCTTGGTCCTGACCCCCTCGTGTGTGGAGGCAATCTCAAATCGGCCGCCTTTGTCATGGTCGAGAATGGCTGCGAACACGCTCGGGGAGTCAAAGTGGGGAAAACAGAACCAGTCGATCGAGCCCCCCATGCTGACGAGCGCCGCCGTGCGCATATTCCCGATGATGCCGTAATTCTGAATAGGGTGATACGTCATCGGTCGCACCTCCTCTGCGTAGGGCCCCAGTGAATCGACGAAGTCCGAACCGACCCTGGAAGAACGGCTTCACGAGCATGGGTAGATGCCACCCAGCGAACACTGTGGAAACGGTCGATGCGCTGTTTCAGGTGAACATCTCCCGCCGCTACAAGCGTTTTTCTTCCAGATCGTACACATCAAACCATACGTAGACCGGACGATGGTTCGGCACGAACTTGGGAATATACTCCTCCAGGTACTGCTGTGCTTGGAGGTTCATGTCGCTGAGTCTCATATCACGCAGCCGGTTGTTCCATTTCAACACTTCGTCCGGATCCTTCACCTTAGACCGTTCGGTGATCCATTGAGCGATATCGTCGTCTGTCGCACCGGTGGCGACCACGTCTTTGAATTGCTCCGGCGTGATGCCGGTGAATGCAAACCATTGACTTGCCAAAGAACAGGGCCAATAACTGTACTCGCCGTGCATGTCCAGGAGGAACGCTCGACACTTATCGACGCACCGTGCCGCAATGATATAGCCACCCAGTTTTTCACGAGGGCTTCGCGGGTAATCTGTGCGGAGATCTTTGGCCCACTTTCTCACTTTTTCGAGATTGGCATTCATTGCCGAGATCCTCCTATGGATGTCACTCGTGAACCGACCAACGCCCTGACCTGAGCGTGTACCACACCCACCTCACACACCTGTTGCGACACATCGTGATACTACCAAGCAAATCCTTTGCCCGTCTCCGATGAGGCCAGCGGGCTCCGCAGTGAGTCTCGCACGTCGGACCAATCCTTGCTTGAATCCGTATGTCACCCGGTGACACGCCGTTCCCCTAAACCGAGACGAAGCGCCTCGATATCCAGCTCCTGTTCCAGGCGGTGCAAGACTTCGTCGCTGATCGTGCCTTCATCACGAAGCCGAATCAAGGCTGATCGCTCAGCCGCTAACGCCACTTCTCTGAGCCGAAGCCGCACATCACTGGTCTCTTGTGTGCACTCGGAGGCAACGGTCTCATTCGGAGCGAATCGCTCCAGCCGTCGGTCATAATGGACTCGCAACTCATCGAGATGGTCGGGCTTCGGCCAGGTCTCGTTCTTCAATTTGCTGAGCCGCAACAGGGCTGCATCGGCGGCATGCCGACGTGCATGCCGCTCCTCTTGTTCCCCTTCCGCCCCTTCCGTGATGCCGAGTCTTCGGATGAGCGGCGCCAAGGTTAATCCTTGCAGCACCAACGTGGCCAGAATCACGGAGAAACTGAGCAAAATGATCTCAGCTCGAAAAGGAAACGGCGCCCCAGAGTCGATCGACATCGGCAAGGCCATCGCGCCGGCAAGCGTGACAATGCCCCGCATGCCGGTCCATGACACCAAAAAAAGAGAGGACCACGGCGGCATTGGGTCACGCGCACGAAGCGACGCGCTCAGCCAACGAGGAATCATCGCGGCCAACGGCACCCAGCCTAGCCGCACCAGGATGGCCGTCACGCTGATCAGTATGCCGCCGAAGATAAGCGATCCCACGCGATCAGTTGGAACGGCCGCCCGCAACGCGGCAAGCTGGAGTCCGATCAAGATGAAAATCACACCGTTCAACAAAAACACGAGGAAATCCCAGACGGCCCGTCCCTGAATCCTCGTCGCCGGGGCGACGATCCGGCTGAAGTGCTGCCGCAGGTATAAGCCGCCCGCCACACATGACAGCACGGCGGACGCATGAATCGACTCACCCAGCACCCACGCCACATAGGGTGCCAACAACGTGACGGCGATCTCGGTAAAGCTTTCACCGATGACTTGGAGCGCCCATCGCGTAACCAGCCCGACCAGCAACCCCACGGCGATACCTGCCGCGGCGGCATACAGAAATTGCAAGAGCGTGTCTCCCAAAATAAATGATCCGCTGACGGCTGCGGCCACAGCGGCCCGATAGAGCACGAGGGCCGTGGCATCATTGACCAAACTTTCGCCTTCCAAAATGGTCACGATGCGACGCGGCATATTCAGCCGTTTCCCGATAGCCGTCGCAGAGACGGCATCCGGTGGAGACACAATGGCGCCGAGCGCAACCGCTTCAGCCCAACCGAAGCCAAGCATCGTATGAGCCGCCGCAGCGACTGCTGCCGTGGTCACCAATACGAGCCCGACGGCTAAGAGCGAGATCGGCCGAATGTTGTGGCGAAAATCCCGGAGCGACGTGAAGTAGGCGGCCGACCACAGAATGGGCGGCACAAATACCAGAAAGACCAGATCAGGGTTCAGCGTGACCGTCGGCATGCCGGGCACCATGGCCAGCACCAATCCGCCGATGACGAGTAAAATCGGATAGGGGATGAGAATGCGGCGTGCAATCGTCGTCAGCGCGAGCACGACGGCGAGCAGCAGAATGACGAGTTCAAGTTGATGCAGATTCTCCATCTAGGCAACGTTCGGCGGATACATCGGTAGGATCAGCCGCTCCACCGTGGCTATTGGTAGCCGAACAACACACCGAGACGATTCCGTCTTCAAGTACGACGCAGTGCTGTCGTGCGGGCGGTGATTCGCGGCCTCACTTCATCAGGATGTTGCAGCAGATCGCCTGGGTCCTGATCACGATAAGCGCTCGTCCGTTCAAGCTCTTCCCGTCCGTATCCACCGGAAAGGAGACCGATGGACAGTGCGGGGGCTCGTCGCACAGCCAAGAGATCTCAGGCACTATCCACCAACGTGCCGTCGAGGTCGAACAGGAAGGCTAGCCTACTGTCGCGTCCGCGCCATCACCTTGCCTCAAGAAGCACCATCCGAAC
>WBZU01000826.1_pt1 | contig 18147 bp, 22 predicted proteins | sample 5204311 | NCBI WGS metagenome assembly WBZU01 (sample SAMN12344359, study PRJNA552823) | activated sludge metagenome | biome: Activated sludge suspended growth; feature: Nitrification reactor; material: Wastewater; isolation source: activated sludge from nitrification reactor of wastewater... | reverse complement strand
CCTCAAATCGAAGGAATCTTAAATGATGTAGCTCATTCAAACCAAATGACCGCCAAATTGGGGAAAATTGAAAAGGTTTATGCAGAGGTTATTGGACCTGTGGACTCGTACGATATTTCTCGATGGGCCGTTGCCAGTACGCTGAAGTATATACTGGCGAACAATCTTTATCCTTTTACGCTCTTTGAAGCTGAACTGAAAAAGCCTATTAAGAAGCGCGTAACAACGCGGCATACCATCTTACACGGCGCAGACCTAAATTATGACAAACCAAGCACCTCCCTCAGGCCCTTCTTGATAATAGATGCAATTTCTGTTCTGAATGTATAAATGCAGCGAGAAGTCACTGCACTGTGTGTCTTTTCTCTCATGGAGGCAATCAAAGCCCTCCTGTCCACTCGGCCAATAGATTGCTGGTATTCCCCTCCCGCTGCACCTCCCCGCCAACCATCAGCAACAAGTGCCCCCGGATCATTCTCCGAAATCGCTCATAGACCTTCGGCCGCACAATCACGTTCATCATCCCGTCCTCGTCCTCCAACGTCAGAAAGTGAAACCCCTTAGCCGTCGGCGGCGACTGGTGAACGACCAGCAGACCGGCGACGCGCACCTGACGGCCGCTCGCGCACGCAGCCAACTCTCGACTGCCCAGAACACCCTTCGCCCGCAGGCGCGCCCGGTAGAACGTCATGACGTGGTCGCCCGGCGACAGCCCCATAACCGCCTGCTCGGCCAGCATCGCCTCGGCTGCCGAGAGTGACGGCAGCTCGACCGCTTCCGGCTCCCAGACCAGGTTGAGCGCGTCCTCCTGATACGTTAGCATCCCCAGCTCCCAGACCAGTTCGCGCCGCGCAATGCCCCAGCCGTCCATCGCCCCGGCCATGATCAGGCGCTCAACCAGCCGACGGCCGAGACGCGTGCGCCGGCAGAAATCTTCCAGCGAGGCGAACGGCGCTTGCTCCCGCTGCTCCAGGACGCGATTAAGATGATCCTCGCCCATCCCCTTCACGTAGCTCAACCCCAGACGGATGCCGCCGGCTTCCGGCCAACATTCGGCCCGGCTCAGATGCACGTCGGCCGGGAAGACGGGCATACCCAGCCGGCGCGCCTCGTTGACCAGCACGGCCGCGTTCCAGAACCCCATCGGCTGATTGTTCAGCAGCGCGGTGAAGAACGCCGTCGGATGGTAGCGCTTGAGCCAGGCCGAGCGGCAGACCGCCGATGCCGAGCGCCTTGTCCAAGGCCGGGAAGCCGGTAGGAATGACGGGGGACGCATCGGCTGCACTTGATGCACGACCAATGACCCGAATCCCGTATCGCTGATGTAAGTCGGCAACCGTCTTTTCCAGACGCTGCCGACGGTCGTCGTCCGCTGTCACACAGTGGCCCCTCGTTTTCCTTCTCTAGCTCAGTATGATAGAACACAAGTTCTATTAGCGATAGTGGGGAAAATCGACTAATGCGTGAAGAAGGCGTGAATTGTTGTGCAATAGGGGGATTTGTGCGGCCGTCGTTTCTTATTTATTGACATCTCGCATTCATCGTCGTACCCTATGCGCCGGGAGGACTGAATGGGTAATCCAGCCATTAAAGTCAAGCGCTACAGCAGCGACGCCGATTATCAGAAGGATGCCAATCGCATGCTCAAGCAAGGCTATGTGATCACCGGCTCGACCAGTGAGCAGCCGCGTTCGGGTTGTCTTCGCATTCTGACTCTCGGAATTCTATTCAAGCCAAAACCTCAGCTCGTCGTCACTTACCAGCGTCAGAACGACAAGACCAATTAGAGCGATTTTCTACCGGCGCAGCTGAGTCGTTTCATAATCAAAAAGGTTTTCGATGATACAACAGGCTGAATTCGTCGGTTGTACTAATACAGTTTAATTTAACTATGTAGATGTGCATAGTTCGGCCGCGGGCAGTCGGAGGCATCCTGCCCCACTCCCCGGCTTAGGCCATCGTATTGGTAGACATTTATTCGTAGGAGGTCATCAATCATGGATTTCATCGACAAGATCAGAGAGCTGTCCGGGGTGGTTCAGAAGCAGGTTGAATATTGCCTGACGGAAGAGGCGACGAAGACCGCTATGGTTATGCCGTTCATCAACGCGCTGGGCTACAATGTGTTTGATCCCCGCGAGGTGGTGCCGGAGTTCGTCGCCGACATTGGCATCAAGAAAGGCGAGAAGATCGATTACGCCGTCTTCCTGAACAACGTCCCCATCATGTTCTTTGAATGCAAATGGTCTGGCGCGGACCTCAACCAGGTGCACGCCTCCCAGCTCTACCGCTACTTCGCGGCCGTCCAGCCGGTGCGCTTCGGCATCCTGACCAATGGTGTAATCTATCGGTTTTATACCGACCTGGACGCACCGAATCGCATGGACGATAAGCCGTTTTTTGAGTTCAACCTGCTCGCCTTCCAGGAACGCCACGTGGAACAGTTGAAGAAGTTCACGAAGTCAGCATTTCATCTGGAAGAGATTCTGACGACGGCCAGCGAACTCAAGTACACGGCTGCGATTGGCCGACTCATCGCCCAGGAGTTCGAGCAGCCCTCAGATAACTTCGTCCGCTTCTTTGCGACACAGGTCTATTCCGGCCGCATGACTCAGCCTGTGCGGGATCAGTTTGCCGACATCACCAAGCGTGCGCTCCAGCGCTATTTGAATGATCGCATCAATGAGTTGCTAACCTCGGCCATGCAGGGGCCGGCCACCACCGGGAAGGCAGCGGCCGAGGCGGGGGCTACGGAAGAGGCGGTTGAAGAAACGGCCGACCCGAAGCGGGTCATCAACACCACCCCTGACGAAATCGAAGGCTTCTTCGTCGTGAAGTCGGTGCTGAGAGAGATAGTCGATGTCAAGCGCATCCAGATGCGCGATACGAAAAGTTACTGCGGTGTTTTACTCGACGACAACAACCGCCAACCCATCTGCCGTCTCTATCTGGATCGCGAGCAGAAATACATTGGGTTGTTTGACTCGGAGCGTAATGAGAAGCGTATTCCCATCGACAGCATTGATGACATCTACCAGCACGCGGATGCTCTGGTCGCGCGAACCAATTTGTATCTTGGGAAAAAATAGATTGCGGCCGAATTGGATTGCAGCGATATGACGAAGCGAGTTGATAGTTCACTGGATTGAAAGCGATATTTTGACAAGCCAACTTTGACAGCTTGTTTTCCGCTTAGGATGGGGGCGAGAAATGGAGTACATTGATATAGCAAAAGTGTCTGCAAGCCATTCAAATCTAACCGTAGCTATTGCCGGCTTGGCATTTGCGATCTTGCTGTTAGCATATCCTCTTTTTCTCGAACGCAGCGTAGATGTGACTATCGACTCGCAAATTCTTAGTGCAGGACTTGTTTTCTTTTTCTTTTCCCTTGCTTTAGGGATACTCGCTTCATTTCAGTACAGTGTGATGTCAGGCGATCTTCGAGAAACTGAACCTCTTATGATTACCTGGATGTTTCCATCTTTGGCTTTTGGTAGTAGTGTCATTACCCTATTTGTTGGATTCGTCCATATAGCCCATTCTTTCTCATCCCGAACGATACTGCTCGAGACTGATGCGCAAAATTTGATGAACAATACCACTCAAATCGTTTGTGCAACAGTCCTGTTGCTAATAACCAGAACTGGGCTTGAATCTGTCAGATATCTCCCGAATAGGGGAAATGTAATTCCCGAAATCGGAGATGCAACCTTAATAGCTATTATTATTGGTGTAACATTCTTGGTTGTCTTCGCAATCGGTAATATTGACAGAGTATCGTCGCCGTTACGCAATCGAAATTATTACTTCAAATTTTTGATTCTAGTGATGCTCTACTGCATTGCTGGCTACGCCATTACGAGCGTGCTTAGTTCAGATGCACTCAAGGTCCCTGTTTGGCCTCTTTATGCATCAGTTATTGTAGCTTGGCTGCTAGTGCTATGGACAGTCCACTTGCTACGAGGGCTGCGGACATTGGATGAATAGTCTTAGAATCCAAGAACTGAGACCCCATTCTACAGGGTGACAACGCATGGCTGGCCGTTAAACGTAATGAGTTCGAGCTATCAAGTTCTACCCTACAAGCCGCCGATCTGTATTGAAAAATAACGCCCCGAACGTCATATGCCGCCCGGGGCTGCTCGGACCCGAAGGCCTCTACCCGACTGCCGAAGCGGCGAGGAGCAAAAGAGGATGCCGGTACCACGCCCCGGCCCACGGCGTCGAAGTGCTCCGGTAAGCGCGGCTGCAGTCCGTCGCTTCCATCAAGGCACAACTTCCCGACTTGCGGGTAGAATCATTCTACCAAAGAATCGGCCGATTCTCTATAGTCAAATGGCGCGGCCGCTCATGTTAGTTCTACTTGAATATCCGTCTGAGAAACCTCATAAACTTCATCGGCTCGGATTCATAACCGACCTTGCGTTTCATCCGGCGCTTGGTGTTTTTGGGCGCGTTCGTAATCTTGGTAACCTTATAGATTCCTAGGTTCTTCTTGGCCTGCCGTTTGGCCTTGGTAACACCCAGTATCGTCTTCATGCTGGGTTTGCGATAGCGAACAAGCTTCATTGCTTTTTTCCTCCATTCATTAAATTGGCACCACGGCCGAGTGTAGAGACCTACAATCGCCCTAACTCTCACAACCAATTCCATCGTGGTCGCCGTCGAACCCATGCGGGTCATCCCCCACCACCTGGAATCGTTTGTAGGGAATGTCTTTGCAATCCAGGTCGGGCGGCGGCGGCGGTATACAGACCGTCGGATAGGAAGGATGGCAATTTCCACCGGCGCTGGGAGCTGTTGGTTGAGGGGCAGGCGGCGCGACCGTGGGAGCCGGCGCAATAGGCACAACCGGCACGACAGGTGCGCGAGGTGGCGAAGTCGGCAGCGGCGCGGCCACTAGAGCACATCCGCGGCCGACGCCCTGCGCGACCAGACCGTGAAGTGTTGTAGACATCGCGGTGTCGGGCGGGTAGTCCACCGCCCTTGCCCAACCGTTGGCAACCAGCGCCCCGTTGACGAACGTATCGCCAACGTAGACGTAGCGGAGCAAGCGGTCATAGCGATCTGTCTCGCTCACGTCCTTGACCATGCGAACAGTCTGCCCGTCGACCAGGGCCGCGTTCGCGCTAGTGGCCTCGCTGCCGCACACATCGCCCGTTTCAGGTGTGTCGATGCCAATGTAGCGCACCCGATAGCTCGTGCCGTTGATCTCGACGATGATGGTGTCGCCGTCAATGACTGCCTTAACAGTCCCAATTTCGCCGGGCAATGACGTTGCCGTTGGAATAGACGTGGGCGTAGATGATGGGGCCACAGTGGGTGATGGCGCCTGGGTGGCCGTCGCCGTCGGCCGACGTGTCCTTGTCGGCATGGGTGTATTCGTCGGCCGACGGGTCAAGGTTGGCGGAACTTCGGTAGGAGCGGCCGTTGGAACTCGACGGGTATTGGTTGCTGGGGGCGATTCGCTCGCCTGCTCGGTTGCTGTGTTCCGCGACCGCACCGGACTGTCGGTCGGCTCGACTTCGGCCACATCCGTCTCCGGCTCGGTCGTGGACACAATGGACTTGGTTGGGGCGCTTTGCGCTACTGATGTGGCCGGCTCCTCGGTGGGGAACAGGAGAAGAACGGCAATCGAGAGGATGCAGCAACTTGCCACCAGGATGGCCGACAAGACCAGTATTCGTTTCAAATTTGGATTCATGCTCGACCCTTACCGGCAAACCGGGTTCAAGTGATGCCGTCAGGGTATCGCCGCTTGCTTTCGATCTACATTAAGATGTCCAATTTAGACAAGGGCGCTTCGTCCAGGGGGGATAATATAGCCGACTTCACCCGACGGCCGTCCGGCAACGTCGCCATCGCGTAGGGGAGTAGATAGACGAACATCTCGGCCTGAAATCGGGTAGCAAATACCTGCTCGACGGCCGAATCGTCTTCGAGCTCCATGACCACGGCGCAAGGTTGGGGGTGGTTCCCGTTCACTGTTTCTCGTATCCTTCCACCAACGCGCCTTCCCGCAGTGCCAAATCCCGTATGGCATCAACCTCATAGCGCGTCGGCCGTGTCTCCGGATCGTCCGGGTCCGAGAAGTCCTCAATCACTACCTGCGACAGCGTCGTGTGATTTTTCCAGAATGCCTTGACCCACTTTTGAAACTCGCGCCGCAACTTAATTTCTGCCGCTTTCGTCACCATTTGGCTTTACCTCCACCATCCGATAGGCTGGTATTGTCGTCTGCGTGCCGTCAATGCGCGTCCACGGTTTGCGGACAGTCTCGACTTGTCCGGCGTCGATCAGCACTCGCAAGTATCGGGTGATGTACATTGCACTCTTGCCGGTAATTTGGATCAATTCCCTGACTGTCAAGGCGGTCGGATCGTCGCCCGGCGCTTGGCGGGCCTTGAGCAGTTCGACAATCAGTTCGTCCGTCGTAAAGGTCTCGGTCATAGTCTCGCGTAGCCTTCTGTCGGCCAGTGACTATAGTGTTTTACTACCGTCGCCCGACCGCGATCACAGGTCACGATAACGCCCCCGATCGGCAGTGGATCGCCGCCGATGCGATGGCCGAAGCTCGTGGTCAGTTGCCAGCTGGGGAGCACCATCGCTCGCACTGAGAAGGCGTCATAACTGTCGCCCGGCCGATGCACGTGGCCGCGAATCAGGAAATGGGGCGGCCGTTCGCCTCGCTCGGCGCATTCGAAGGCGGTCATCGCCGCCAGACGATTGGCGAAGTTGCCTCGCGTCCAGGGCACTCGACCGCCGCCGCCCGGCGGGTGGTGGGCGATATCAAAGCGCACCTCATCCGCTTGCATCTTCAGCCGCCAGTGGCTATAGATATTGGCATCTTCATCGAATGGTGTGGCGCTGATGTCATTGGCAATCGTCTCGTCCAGATGCGCCGACGGTCCGCTGTGGGCCTCGGTGCCGCGCGTCACGAAGACGCGGTCGCCTTCCTGCAGCATGTCCAGCATTGGCGTCAGCACCGCCGCCGACAACTTCAGCATGTCGGCCGGGTTGCGGGTGACGAGTTGTGTGGTCGGGTGATAGTTGTCGTCGGCCAACTCGCCGTTGAGCACGACGATTAACGATCCCCCTGCTCTCTCTCGCGACTCGGCCACTTCGCGCCAGTAAGAAGTCCACTGCCGCCATATCCACCGCTGGGCCTTGCTCGCTCGATAAGTACCACCGTCGTCAAGATTGACCGTCGGCGGGCATATTGCGACGGTCGAATTGCAATGCAGATCACTCACTATCGCGACTGTAGTCGCCATAAGCCTGTGCCCGTCCCATCTGGAACGCGGCGACAAGATAGAGTCGCGCCGCGTCCTGAAAAGCTGCAAACGGTTTCTCCGGCTCCATGACCGCGCTCAAACCCAGAAGTGTCGACAATTTGTCGATATTACTCTCGTGTGACGCTTCCAGACCGGCGCGACTGTACCATTCCCTGACCACAGCCTCGGCCTCGGCCAGGTATTCCCGCAATTCTGTCGGTTGGTCTTCGTTTGATTCCACGATCCCCAGGCCCCCCCCAGGTGTATCCGGCGAGACGCTTTCGCCCCGCCGGATACAGTCATTTTTACGCCTCGGCAACGGCCGAAGCCGTCTTTTGCGCCGTGCGGCCCAACTGGCTCGCGCCCATTCCTAACACGAAGGCGGCCACGTAGGTCAGCGCGCCAAGCTGTGCCAGGAACTCCGACGAGGCCAACAGCGGCAACGCGCCCATCAATCCCATCAGCACGCGGCCGACGTTCATGCGCCAGTCGAATGGCTCCTGATTCTGAATCCACGCCAGCAGGTACGGCCAGACAATCGACGTAATCAGTCCGCCGAAGTAGGTCACGATCAACCAGGTCATCGTCCAATTACCTTCCATTTCGTTCTCCTATTAATTTCCTTTACCATCCTAATTGAATGCAGCCGGGTTTCCTGAATGGTTTGTCCGCCCGGCCCAACAGATCACCGATAAACCAGAATCGCCGCTCTCCATCGCGGAAGGCGACGTTGCCGCGGCCGAGAGCGAAGTCGTACTGCTCGCCCTCGTCCCACTCCAACGTGATAACTGAATCGAGCTTGACGCCGCTCTCGCTGTAGGTCACGGTTCTCGGCCCGCTCAGCAGGCGCAACTTGTCCGTCACGTCCCCGCCGTTCTGTGGCGCGCAGCCGGCCTTGAGGTAGTGCTGGACGTATTTGGGCGTCTCGTACCATTTGCCGATCTCGGCATAGCGAGGAAACCACGGCGCGCCGATTGGCCCGCCTTTGCTGAGGTAGTGCGCGTAGAACCGCTCGGCCGATTCGCTCGTGTCCTCGAAGCGGAAAATCCACTCCTGCCCGTTCCACATGCGCAGCCCCAGCCGTTCGTAATCGCCGTTTTCTCCTTTGACGAAGACCCAGTCTTTGTCCGAGAGATGCCACACCTGCGTCGTCTGCGTGCCGCCGTCGTAGCCCATGTCGAACTGGCGGCGGTGCTCGCCTCGCAAGTAGGGCAGTAGGTCAATTCGGGTGGGTGGAGGCGGAATTGGCGGTGGCGCGGGCAACGTCTCCCCTGGCCCGGCGATCCATTTGATCTCGTTCCACCGGCCCATCGGCGCATAGTACACGCGCCGTCGGCCGGCGGCGTCGACGCCTATCTGGTAGACGTAGGTCGCGCCATCGTGGTCGATCCGGTGCTCGCCGGGAAACGGATGCCGGCCGTCGACCATGATGGCTTTCGGCAACGAGTATGTGACGTTGAAGGCATCCGGCCGCGCCTCGGCATCGCGCCACAGAACCGTCGCGAGAGAGGGGACTTCGTCGGCCGGCTTGCCGTTGACCTGCCACGCGGCGAACGCAGCCTGGTCGCCGTTGAAGCGGTTGATGTCCACGCGAGTCGAGCCGACGCCGTGCGCCCGGCCGTCGCCACTGGACGTGTACTGCCAGAGCGTCCATGTCGTCCACGGCGCGGGAACGGCCGGCTTGGCGGCCGACGTCCAGGCGGCGATCCACAGATCGAAGTCCGCCCCCCACGTCGGGCTGCCCAGGCTACCGCGCCAGTAGCCCAGGCTGGTGTAGATGAGATGTCGCCCGTTCGCCGGCAGCGGATACTCGCCGCGCACCCTGGCGGCGAAGATAGCCGCCTTGGCCGCCGTCAAGCTGTCCAGCCCGCCCGTCTCTTCCAGATCGAGCGCCAGCCGGAGCGAGTAGCCGTGGCGGTCGACCACGGACTGGAACGCCGCGAACTGCTCATCGACCGGCCGGGCCGGGTGGAAGTAGTGGTAAAAACCGAACGGGATCCCGGCCGCCTTGAGCGCGGCCACATACTCATCGACCTTCTCGTCCGGCCGGCTGCCCTTCGACCCGGCGTAGCTGGCCCGAACCATGACGCCGTCGACGCCGGCCGCCTTCATCTTGGCCGTGTCGATAGCGCCTTGCCACTTGGAGATGTCGATGACCTTCACCGGCCGCGCCGGTGGCGGCGTAGAGGGCGGCGTAGGGGGTGGCGGTGGCGGTGGCGCGGGAGACGGCGGCTCCCCAACGGCCGAATCATGGATGTACTCCAGTAACTGACTCTCGACGCTGGTTCCGGCGATGTCCCAACTGGCCCACACGCCGACCGAGCCGACGGTGAACACCATCGCCCCAGCGACAAACGAGTCTTCGGCGATCCGAGCATCGTACCATTTGAGCATGTTGGCGTAGACTTGCTCAGGCGCGAGACCGGCCGCTCGCCAGTGCGGCGAGTGCTCGCGCCAGGTTCCAACCGGCATCCCGACCGGCGTGACGCTCTCGACGCTGTCGCAGCCCAATTCGGTGATGAGCAGCTTGACGTCCCCCAGCCCGGCCGGCGCGAAGTAGGTGTCGTAGATGAGCCGGTAGCGCAAGACTGTCCAGCCATAGGGATACGACTCATCCGGGCGGCCGTCGGCCTGTTTTCGGCCATGCCAGACCCGCAGCGGCTTGCGGTTGCCGTCGATTTGCCGCCAGCCGACGCCCAGGTCGGCTTCAAAGCCCATGTACTCGTGCAGGGCGATATAGTGGCCGTGGTCGCGCGCATAGCGAACCGCCGGTAGCAGGTGCGGCCAGATGTCATCCGCGTGGCCCGGCCGGATGTCCGGCGTGCCCACGGCGAAGCTGAAGTTGGCCCGCTTGCGGCCGATGGACTCGTATAGCTGCATCATGGCGACGCAATAGGCCGCATACCAGCGTGCCTCGTCGGGCGTGTCGGGCATGACCTCGTTGTCGTCCTCCCACACATCCACCCGCGGGTTCGCCAGGTAGCGGTCGACCCGCGGCCGATTGGCCCCGGCGTAGATATTGCGCTGGGCATTGAACCGAAGATCGGCCGCCGCCTGGGGCGTGATGCCCCGGTTCATGAGCGCCTTCCAGTCGGTCAGGTTGATGGCCGCGTCTTCCTGATCCAGCTTGCCCACTACCACCGGCCCTGGCGGCGCCTGCGAAGACGCCCCCAGGCCGGTCGGGTCGAACTTGAGGACCCGTGCGCCGGCGGCTATCCACCTCGGTACGCCGGGCGCGCCGATAAAATGAGGGCCTAGCTTGCTCATTCATCCCCCTCGCCGGCGTCCAGTAATTCCAGGAGCTGGGTCAAAGACGATTCGGCGTTGGCGATGCCCTGTTTCGCACACGCCAGTGCGGCGATGGCCTCCTCCACCAAAGCGACCGTCGTGCCCGTGCCGGGCGCCGGTGGATCGATGGGCGGATCGGGCGGGGTCGGCTCTTCCGGGGGATCGACAGGCGGCTCATCGGCAGGCGATAGCGCACCGATGCCGGACTCGGCCAGCGGTGAACCAATCGCGGGCCGATAGTTGTTTTCGTCAAACAGGAACGAACCGTCTGGCCAAGCCTGTGGCATCGCGCCGGGATTGGCCAGTGGTATGTAATTGTAGAAATCATCCGCGGCACACATCGACTCAGTCGGCTTGGCACTCCATGCATTGCGCTTAAACGCCACTCCACCGCCGCCGAATTTCGCCATGTCCGCGCCGGGCGCAGCATTGTCAAAGTAAATGATGTTGCCTGCAAACCGGCTGCTCTTGTGCGGCCGTCCGTTCTCGTTGGCGTCGATCATGATGCCCAGTCGCGTCAACGGCCCGGCCACGAAAGTATTGTTCTCGATCACCGTGTCTAATAGCTGCGTGTCGTAGTTGTGCTTGTTGTTGCGCACGTGAAGCAGCTTCCCGGTGTTGACGACAACATTGAACCGGACGATATTGCCACGCGAATGCGGGAACTTACTGACCTTCGGCCCGCCTTCGTCCCCGATCACAATGCCGGCACTGTAGTCGCCGCTTTTTGCCTGATATTTCTTGTCTTCCACATGGAAGATAAAATTACGCTCGAAGATGCAATCCAGGCAGCGATTCCCATACAACTCGACGTGGTTGAGGGAGTAGACGATATTGCCGGATACGAGAATGCGTTCCGATCCGCGGCCGACGTTGATGCCCTCGCCGCCGCCATGACGCACGACGTTATCGCGAACAATCGAATCAATCGTATTCAGGACATTCACCCCAACATTGACGCCGCCGTTTGTGCCCCCTTCCGTGCCCCCGCCGAAGCCGGCGACAAATATCGACTGGCTCATGTTGCTGAACTCGTTGTTGGCAATCAGCACATTCTGGATCGGCTTGCCGGTTGAATTTCCAACCAGCAGCGCGCCCTGCCATGTCATATCAACCCAGCAACCCCGGACGGTCACGCCGGACGCGGCAACCATGACGCCCCGCCCCTTGGAGTTGCGGATAACCATTCCCGAAATCGTCACGTCCGGCGCGTTAATTTGCACCAGCGCCGCGAATCCGCTCTCCTTCGACTTTCCGTCCCAGCCGCCATCAATCGCCGGCCGATCGTCAGGATTGGCGGCCTGCCACGTCACGCCCGGCACGTCGCAAGAGAGGCGCTCTCTGTAGACGCCCGGCAAGATGCTCAGCACGTCGCCCGGATTGGCCGCCTTCGCTGCGGCCGTCAGGGTTTTGAAATCCCCCTTTCCACTTTGATCCACTACATACGTTGTCATTCGAAATAACCTCCCGGTCTGAGTGACCGCATCAACTCGTACAGTTCCTCAAGTCGTTCCCGATCCTTCATGTAACTCACCAGCGACCGCGCCTTCGTTTTCTTGGTCGAGCCGGATAACTCATCCGGCTCAATGTTCAACTGGAAGGCCAGGTCGTTGATATCCTCCAGGCTGAAATACTCGACCAGCTTCTGCCGCAGGATATTGGCGTCGCGCGGCCGTTCCTTGACGCGCTTCGGCGATTCCGGCGGCGACCAGGCCGGCGGGATGTCGGCCGCTTTAAGCTGGCTGGACAACACGCCCACCCCACGCCGCAATTCGCCCACTTCCTGCCGCAGATCTTCGATCTCCTGCCGCAAAATTTCCGTCTCGGCGAACTCCGCCGCCCGGCTTCTCTCCAACTCGTCCAGCCGCCGGGCCAGGAAGCGGATCGTCTGCTGCTGCGCATCGATCTGCTCCTGCATGTGCCGGCGGATTTTGGCCTGCACGTCGACTTGGGCGCGCTCGTTGTGCTCCTTGCGCTTCCAGAGCCAAATCGCCGTCAGCCCCGGCAGCGCGCCCATCAGACCGGCGAACACGACAAGCAAAGCTTGTTGGGTCATTCCCGATTCCCCTTGGCCGGCCACAGGAACAACCAGACGCCGCCGACGATCAGGATGGCGATGTGCAGCCCCAGGGCGGCCGTCCACATCGACAGAAAAACGTAGCTGATCACCATGCCGCTCAGTAGGACGGCGTAGTAGATCGCGCCATGCAGCGCCCACAGAACCGGCGGAATGACCCAGAGGCGCACCTTCGGCCGCCGAAGCCAGGCCGCCAGGCAAAGGCCGATAACGACCAGCCGCAAGACCAGATTGATCGCCTGTATCAGTTCCACCGTACTCATGGTTAGGTGATCGCCGTCCCTCTCATCGTCAGATCGCGCAGCGTCAAGGCCTGGCCGACCGACACCGCTCGATCCCCCTGTAAGTCCCACACGAACCAAACCTCGCGATTAGCCACGGTGGCGTTATCGTCTGTGAGTACGGCATACCGTGCGCCGTTCCCGGACGCCGGAATCGCGCCGCCGGTCGCCGTCCAGGAGACATCGGCCAATTCCAAATCGACCAGGTTGCTGCCGGCGTTTTCGGTCAGCACGTCGAAGTCCACGGAATCCCGCTCGATTTCCAGGCCGCCACTGGCGTACCCACTGCCGGTAGCGATTTCCGACAGGCCGCTCATGACCGTCGTCGCGCGCGTCGGTGTGGGCGACGCCTTCACCAGCGCGACGTAGAAACTGCCCGGCGGCGTGTCGCCCTGGAAGACGATCTCTAACACTCGCCTTACCCCGCGCGTTGTCCAAAAAGATGCCATCGTTACACTCCTTGCTCCCGCCTGGCGACCAGGATGGCCAGGCTGGGAATCGCTGTTTCGGGTTCTATTTCGATCTCGTCGGTCTCCGCGTTGTAGCGCGTGCTGCCGATTCGGAATGTGCGCAGGTTGTTCAGGTCACCCAAATCGGGCGGCAGATTGCGCAGGGTCAGGTAATCGCCGGCGCGAGCCCGGTACAACGGATGCTGCGCCCCCATCTCGTCAAACAGCCCCGTCGTCTGCACTCTTGCCCGCGGACGGGGAACGCTGCTGTCGGATAGGAAGGCGTCGCGATGGGCCAGGGCCGTGGTCTCCGACGTGGTCGAGGTATCGACCGCTTCCAGGCGAACTACATCGTACGTGCCCACCGACGCCTCGGCCGTGCGACGGTTGCCGCGGCCGTTCTCGCGGTAGACGCCGTAGGCCGCGTTGATGAGGTCCTGAAACGACCGTTCGATCTGCAACACGGCCACATCCACGTACCAGTTACTTGCCCGCACGCCGCGCGGGGCGAACTGAAGGCGGCGGCCGCTCCAGACGGCCGCCGTCCAGGTCTGGGGCGGGTCTTGGTCATCCCCCAGTGACGACAGCCCGTTGATGATCTCCGCCGGGTAACTGTCTTCATACCGTTCATCCCGCAGAGCCAGCCCCGGCGACTGGATTTGACTAGTGTCGGCCGAAATCTGGGTGGGGTTCCGGCTGCTAATCTCGCCGACCAGTACCCGGACGACGTGGTCGGCATAGACGTCGGTCGCGTCAAAGGCGCTCACCGTCAGATTGGTCAGCCGGAAATAGTCGTCGCCGCTCTCGCCAGTGTAGGCGGCGGCCGAGCCGTCGTAGTAGACGGTGAACCGCAGCGCGTCGCAGGCCGTGACGTCAACCGCGTGGTTGGTCCCGCTCTGGAGCGAGCCGTTGCCGGTCAGCGACCACACGACCGACAGCTCCGTCCAGTCGGCGCTGCATCGGGCCAGTTTCACCTTCCACGGTGCGGGCATGTCGAACTGGTAGCTGAAGACCACTCGCTCGATCTGCGTGATGCTCAGGTCAGGCAGACGATAGCCGAATGAGCAAAAGGCCGTCGCGCTGCTGAACGTCTCATCCTTTTTCGGTGCGGCGTAGAGCCGGTTGTATTTATCGATTTCGTATCGGTTGGTGACGACGCCGGCCACCTCTTCGCCGTTGAGCACGTACCAGTTAGATAGGTCTGAGTCGGCGAAGAGGGCCGACAGGCGCAAATCGGAGAAGGCGCGCCAGTAACCAAATGCGCCGAAGGTCAGCCCCTGCTCGTCGATGCCCAGGTCTTCCACCCGGCCTTCGTACACTGTTCTCAAGCCGTCGGTCACGACCAGGTGTGGCGGGTCGTTGAGGTTGTAGAACGTAAACGCCTGGCTGAGATTCATCGGGTATCGGCCGCGCAACTCGGCGAAGCCGTGCTCATTGGTTCCGAACACCACCTCCCGCGCTTCCGTCCAGTCGGCCAGGATCGGGCCGTTGTAGCCGTCCATCACGTACATCGACAGACGTGGTGGCAGGTTGAACACAGGCGGCAGCAGCGCGCCGGAAATCGGCGCGGAACCGGCCGGCAACCGGAACGCCAGGGTGAAAATCGTGCCGGCGAAAAAGAACGGCCGATCTTCCCGCGCTACCTGTGAATCAACTCGCCCAAACAGTCTCATCGGTCATCCTACGGATAAGTCGCCTGCTGCTGAATCTGCGTCGTGCCGTCGTCGGAGACAGTTTGCGCCGTCAGCACCCCGCTGGTGCCGCCCACGGCATCCTTCTCATAGGTCTTGAGCGTCGTGTCGGTCAGCTCGGCTCGCCGGAAATGGCGGTTGTAGATCATGCGGATCAGTCCGGTGATCGACGTCGGCTCGGCCCCCGGCGTCACCTCCCCCACGGTCACGGCGTCCAACCCGCTCGCGGCCAGGCTGTAGCCCGCCTTATCGTCTTGCCGAGCTTCCAGGCTGTCGGTCGTGTTGTTGAAGGTATCCCAGTCGGCCGTAGCGCTCTTCGAGGCCAGTTTGGCAATGACGCTGTTGTCGGCCACATCTGTGCCCGTCACGGCGTTTTGCATCAGATGGTCAAGGCGCGCATCGGCGATGGCCGTGTCAACCTCAGCGTTGACGTCGGCTTTGGCTTGACTTGCCAGCGAGCCGACGCTTCCGGCCAGGTTGCCGCCGGATAGGTTAATCTCCCCCGTACCGGTGCCGGACTTGACGGTGACGACCGGGTGGCCAGCCGTGGCGGGCGTGGCGACATTCGTACCGTTCCACTGCTTTCCGTCAACCTCCAGATAGTCGCCGCCGCCGATGAGCGAGTCATAGACGTTGGCCGCCAGGATGGTGATGTTGAGCCACACCGGCAGTGCGCCGGATTTGGAGACGGCGACCCGCAACCGGCCGGGGGTGTTGGTGTCGGTCGTGTTGAGCGCGCAGGAGTAGTAGCCGTTCTCCATGTGGCCGGCCGAGCCGGTGTCGTTCTTCTGCGCGAACGAGCCGCCGTTCTTGCTCAGGCGCACGTCGGCCTGGGCGATGGTCAGCGCCGTCTCGGCCGTCTTGCCGTCGACATCATCGACGAATGGCCCCAGGACGATGGTGGCAGCCGTGGATTGCTTGAGAAACATGGGTTAGATACCTCCTCGCAGGCGGAACTGATGCATGGTGCGCACGGGCTGGGTAGAACCGCCACCGCCGGGGGTGTAGGTGATGGTGACGGTGAGAGTGGTTAGCTTCATGTCACGGTTTTGGGTGTTTTTGATGTACACGGTTAGGTTGCTGCCCCAGACGGCCGACAGACCGGAATGGGTGTAGGTGTCGTTGTTCCAGCCGGCGACGGCGACGAGGGTGCCGGATTCGCCGGACTGAGTGCCGCCGCCATCCTTGTCGAAGGAATAGCCGACAACGAAGTTGACGTTGTTGGAGGAACGATTGGTGCGGACGGTAATGGCGAATTGGGTGACGGTGTCGCCGGTGAAAAGTCCGGGCGAAAAGGTGAACGTCTGGATGGTGTTGGTGGTAGCGCCGGAGCTCAGGTAGGACGTGTCGTCGTCGTCGGGCGCGGCGACGGCGGCGGCTTTAGACGCGCCGGCGGTTAGCGCCCAATTGTCCGGGCTGGTGACGCCGGTGGGGGTGGGGGTGATGGTAGCCATAGCTCTACATGGGCGTCAGATAGCCCTTCCTCCTTGTGATCGTTAGTCCCAGTTGCTCCACCGCGTCGGCCGCGTCGGCAATCGTCCACAACGGGCCGGTCGTCGCCAGCAACAGCACCGTGATGTTCTGTGCCGAAGTAGAAAGGTAGAGTTGCCCCCGTCCGCTCACCTGAACAGGTGGGATCGATCCGAGAATGACCTCCGGGTCCAGCCCGGAAAATTCAGCTTCACCGAGCAGACCATCGAGTGTCGCCGTGCCGATGACCACGTCGGGATCGACGGCCGACAACTCGACCTCGGCGCTTTCCACCGCGCCGTAGAGCGGCAGGGCGATAATGGCCCCCAGGTCACTGGCTGCCCATGCCCAACCCATTGTGTAGGTGTCGATGGCATCGGCCGTCGCTGACCCCACGAAAATATTGAGGTCAACATAATCAGCCGTGCCTGTCGTATATTTGGTCAATTGCACGGCGTCGTTGGTAGGCGTTAGGCTGGTAAAGTTGCCGTCGGGTGGCCGGCGACGAACGTGGCCGCCGGCCAGGACTATGCCGGGCACGAGGCTCGTCGCCACGTTGGCGGCGATGCTGTTCACGACGTCGGCCGAATTCAGGACGGGCAGGCCGCGATCAACCACGCCCGTCACGATGACGATTGTCAGCCCAATGAGGTTCATACTCCGGTTGAACGTCACCGAGAGCGTTTGAGAATTGGGAGCACCCCCGCCGTCCAGCGGGTCGATGGCCTCATAGAGATACTCGCGGTACAGGCGATTATTGGAGGTTTGCGACAGGCTGGTGACCAGCGACATCGCGTGCCCCCCCAGCGTGGCCGAGAGTAGGCTAAATGACGTGTCCGTCGTGCTGGCCCGTCCGGCATGGACAAATAGATAGACGCGCGTGCCGCCGGCCGTGGGTAGATTCAGTAAAATCGAGCGGCTTGACGTGCTCCTGTCCGAACTGGCAATGACTGGTTGAATTTGCATTATTCAGTCACCGTCTCGATGTAAATCAGGGGTGTCCGGTGCGTCGACGCCCGGTCGGCCACCACCAACGCACGGGGAAAAGCTTCGGAACTATAGTCGGCGCCATCGACGATGACGTGGCCGGTGCTGGCATCGTGACCGAGAATGACCACGTAGTTGATGTCCAGCGTACCGCTCGCGGCCGAGGCGATAAAATCCAGCACGACGTTAATGTGCGCGCCCGACTGATTAGCCAACGTGCCCACGAAGAATATTTGAGGATCCTGGCTCAGGGCCTCGATAGTTCGCCAGCCTCCTGGGGCCGTCACGTATCCGGTGCTTTTGGCTCGCACGCGCCAGGTCGTTGTGGCGCTGTTATTGCGCACGGCGGCGAAGACGCTGATGCGCGAGACCTCGGCATAGACGCCGGGAATGGTGATCGCCCCCTCAGCGTCAACCGAGGCGTTGATCCGCAGGATGTCGTCAAAATGGGCGTTGTTGGCCGAGTCGTCGACTACATCGAACTCGCCGCTGGTCATCGACGCCGCGCCATAGATACCGATGTTCCGTCCCTGCGAACTGGCGGCCGGTGTGCCGCTAAACAGCATGAATCCGCTGCCCAACATAGGCGTCCCCCCCCCGAAGCCGGTAACCCGGACGGTCGTCGGTGAG
>WBZU01001400.1_pt1 | contig 18151 bp, 16 predicted proteins | sample 5204311 | NCBI WGS metagenome assembly WBZU01 (sample SAMN12344359, study PRJNA552823) | activated sludge metagenome | biome: Activated sludge suspended growth; feature: Nitrification reactor; material: Wastewater; isolation source: activated sludge from nitrification reactor of wastewater... | reverse complement strand
AGGTCGAGGTGGTTGCGCTGGGCGGGCAGACCGCCGTTGACCGCACAGGCGCCCATGGCGACGACGATCTTGCAGTGGGCGCGGAACTCGCGCAACACATGCACGTTTTCCGCGTTGCAGACGCCGCCTTCGATGAGGCCGATGTCGCAGGGACCGCGCGTGCCGAGGGTCTTGATGTCGGTGAGCGGCGTGCGGTCGAACTCGACGAGCCGCAGCAGGTCGAGCAGGCGCTCGTCGATGTCGAGGAGCGACATGTGGCAGCCGAAGCAGCCGGCGAGGCTGGCCGTCGCGATGCGGACCTTGCGCGCCGCGGTCATGGCTTGTCTCCGGCCTGGGGCGCGACCGGCCTGAATTCGTCGACGTGCGCGGAAATCGGCGCGGCATCGAAGCGGCGCTGGCCGATCGGCACGGCGAACCCTTGGCGCTTGGCCAGGATGACGCCGACCGGGCAGACCTGCGCCGCCTTGTCGGTGAGCGCGAAATCGGTGTCGCCGAGCTTGCCGGATTCGGCATTGACGATCAGGTGCTTGCCGATGCCGCGACCGGCAAGCGCGAAGACGTTCTTGCCGTCGACTTCGGCGCTGGCGCGGATGCACAGTTCGCAGAGGATGCAGCGGTTGAAATCGAGCAGCACGTCGGGATGCGAGGCATCGACCGGCCGGTCGGGATAGAAGTGGTTGAAGTGCGGCGTCATGACGCCGAGTTCGTAGCCGAGCGCCTGCAGCTTGCAGTGGCCGCTCTTCTCGCACGACGGGCAGAAATGGTTGCCTTCGACCAGCAGCATCTGCAGCAGCGTCCGCCGCTTGTCGAGGATTTCCTGGGTATCGCTCTCGACCTCCAGGCCGGCGGCGGCCGGCGTGGTGCAGGACGTCGCCGGGCGGCCGTTGATTTTCACTGTGCACAGCTTGCAGCTGCCATGCGGCCGGAATTCCGGGTGATAGCAGAGGTGCGGGATGAAGACGCCGGCGGACAGCGCCGCCTGCATCACGCTCTGGCCCGTCGCGAAGGGAATCTCCTGGCCGTCGAGGGTGAAGGTTTGTTCGCTCATCGCGAGGCCTCCGGTTCGGTCGCCAGGTGGGCTGCGGCATCGTCGCGACCGGTCATCTGGCGCGCTTCCGATAGGGCGGCGTCGAGGTCGAAGGCGGGTTCGAACTCCAGCGAGGTCAGGCGCCGCTCGTAGGCCGGGCGGAACTTTTCCAGCGTATGCACCAGCGGATTGCCGGCGGTGTGGCCGAGGCCGCAATGCGCGGCCGACTGCAGCACGCGGTTCAGGTTGTAGATCTCGTTGATGTCGTAGCGCGTGCCGTGGCCGGCGGCGATCTTGTCCATCAGGTTCTTGAGCAGCGTGGTGCCGACGCGGCAGGGCGTGCAGAAGCCGCAGGACTCATGGGCGAAGAAGTGGATGAAGTTGCGTACGACGTCGAAGATGTCCCGCCGCATGTCGAAGATCATGAAGGCGCCCGCCGTCGGGATGTCCTCGAAGGCGATGCGTCGATCGAACTCGTCGGGTCCGATGCAAATGCCCGAGGGGCCGGAAATCTGCACGGCCTGCGAATCGTGTGCACCGCAATCGGCGAGCACCTGGCGCACAGTGACGCCAAACGGATATTCGTAGAGGCCCGGCCGCTCGCAATCTCCGGAGATCGACAGAATCTTGGTGCCGGCCGAACGGGGCGTGCCGATGCGGCGATACCAGTCGCCACCGTTGAGCGCGACCAGCGCCGCGGCGGCAAAGGTCTCGACGTTGTTCACCACGGTCGGCTGGTTCAGGAAGCCGTTCGTGACGGGGTAGGGCGGCCGGTTGCGCGGCACGCCGCGCTTGCCTTCGAGCGATTCGATCAGCGCCGATTCCTCGCCGCAGATGTAGGCGCCGGCGCCGAGGTGGATCTCGATGTCGAAGTCGAAGCCCGGCGTGCCGAGCATGTTCCGGCCCAGCAAGCCGGCGCGCCGGCGGGTCGCCAGGACTGACTCCAGCGGCTCCAGCAGGTAGCGGTACTCGCCGCGAAGATAGAGGTAGCCCTTGCTGGCGCCGATCGCGTAGGCGGCCACCGTCATGCCCTCGAAGACGAGGTTGGGCTGCCGCGTCAGCAGCACGCGATCCTTGAAGGTGCCAGGCTCGCCTTCGTCGGCGTTGCAGATGACGTAACGGCTGTCGCCGCGCGCATTGCGGCAGGCCTCCCACTTGAGGCCGGTGGTGAAACCGGCGCCGCCGCGACCGCGCAGGCCGGACCGCTTGATCTCGTCGAGCGTCGCGCCCGGTCCGGCATCGCCGGTGTGGATGGCTTCGCGGAAGGAACGCTCGTTGGAGGCGGTTTCCATCGTCGGCTGATCGGCGCCGCGCGCCAGGCAGACCTTGAGCGCGTCGCCGGGCAGCATGTCGTTGCCGAGCAGGATGTCGGCGCGGCGGATGTTGTCCTCGACGACGAACCATGCCTGCGGCCATTCGGCGAGCGGCGTGCGCGTGCGTATGAGTTCGACCATCTGCTCGACGCGGGCCAGCGTCATGCGCGGGATGGCGCGGTAATTGACCAGCACCGCCGGCCCCTGGTCGCACATGCCCGTGCACGAAGTCGTGTCCACGCTGACCAGGCCATCTTCGGAAACGCGGCCCGGTTCCAGCCAGAGCTTCTGGCACATGGCCTGCATGAGGTCCAGGCTGCCGAGCATGCGGTCGGTGATGTTGTCGCTCCAGAGCACGCGATACTCGCCCATCGGCCGCGTGTGGAAAAAGCTGTAGAAACCGGCCGTCCCTTCCACCTTGGCCCGCGGCCAGCCGATGCCCTGGGCGATGGTGGTGAGGGTCGGCGGCGACAGCCAGCCCAAGGCTTCCTGCGTTTCACGCAGAATCTGCATCAAGCGGGTGCCGTCGCGACGGTGGCGGTCGAGGATGATGCCCAGTTTTTCGGAAGTCGGTTCAGTCATTGCGGATGCCGATGTTGCCATGCAGCACGTAGTCTAGGGCCAGGGCATATTTACGGTATTGCGGCAGGTCAATAATGCCCGCCTCCCGTGGAGCCTCATCAACACTGGGCTTGGTGATCGGGAGGCGGGTGGGTTCGACGCTGTGGTCGAATTCGACGGCGGCCTGGCGGGGCGCGTTTCCCGATCGCGGCTTGACAAGGCGGGGCCCGCCGCTTGAAATGCCTCCTTTCATGAGGAGGCATCGGTGGCGGTGGCCAAGGCAGTGGTTCTCGTCGTGGACGACGAAGTGCGCTCGCAGGAGGCGCTGCGCCGCACGCTGGAAGAGGGTTTCACCGTCCTGACGGCCGGGTCGGCGGATGAAGCTGCCGCCATCATGGCGCGCGAATTCGTGCACATCCTCTTGTGCGACCAGCGCATGCCGGGCACGTCGGGCGTCGATTTCCTCAGGCAGGTGCGGGTGCAGTGGCCCGACACCGTGCGCATCATCATTTCCGGCTTCACGGAAGCCGAGGACATCATCGCCGGCATCAACGAAGCCGGCATCTGGCAATACATCCTCAAGCCCTGGCATCCGGAGCAGCTGTTGCTGACGCTGCGCGGCGCCGCCGAACTCTGGCGTTTGCAGCAGGCCCACCAGCGGCTGACGCTGGAAATGCGCGCCAGCCCCGAAGTGCTCAGGAAGCGCGTCGGGGAAAAACAGGGGCGCGCACGCGCCGAAGCGGCGTTCAGCCGCCTGGTGCGCGCGGTCGACAGCCCGCTCAACGAAGTCTGCCGGATCGCCGAGCGCGTGGCGCCGCACGAGATGTCGATCCTGATCACCGGGGAATCGGGCACCGGCAAAGAGATCCTGGCGCGCGCAGTGCATTACGCCAGCCGGCGGGCCGATGGCGCCTTCGTCGTCGAAAACTGCGGCGCGCTGCCGGACACGCTGCTGGAATCGGAATTGTTCGGTCACAAGCGAGGCGCCTACACGGGCGCCTACGAGGATCGCATCGGCCTGTTCCAGCAGGCCGACGGCGGCACCATCTTCCTCGACGAGATCGGCGAGACCTCGCCGGCTTTCCAGGTCAAGCTGCTGCGCGCCTTGCAGGAAGGCGAGATTCGTCCGCTCGGCAGCCCGCGCCCCGTGTCGGTCGACGTGCGGGTGATCGCCGCGACCAACCGCGACCTCGAGGCAGACGTGCATAACGGCCGCTTTCGCGAAGATCTCTACTATCGGCTGGCCGGCATGAAGCTGCACTTGCCGGCATTGCGCGAGCGGCCCATGGATATCTCGCTGATCGCCGCGGAGCTCCTCGACCTGCGCCGGCAACAGTCGGGCAGGCAGGGCGCGGTGCTCAGTCCGGAGACGCTCCGCTGCCTGGAGCGGTACCGCTGGCCCGGCAACGTGCGCGAGTTGCAGAACGAGGTCATGCGCATGCTGGCGCTGACCGACAGCGACGTTTTGGGTGCCGAACTGCTGTCGCCGGCGGTGCGCGGGCCGGATGGCGATGGCGGCATGGCTGCCGCCGGAACCCATGCCGCCAGGACTACGGGGAGCGGCACGTTGAAGGAGCGTATCGAGAACGTCGAGGCCGAAATGATTCGTGCCACGCTGATCCGCTTGCGTGGCAACAAGAGCCGCACCGCAGAGGAGTTGGGTTTGTCGCGCGTTGGGTTGCGCGCCAAGCTGGCGCGCTACGGGCTGGAGCAGCCGGAATGAGCGACACCCGCGGGGGAGGGAGGATGGAGGGCGCATGAAACTGCTCTGGCTGCAATCGGGCGGCTGTGGCGGTTGCACGCTGTCGTGGCTCGGCAGCGAGTGGGGCCCGCTGTTCGCGACGCTGGCCGATGCGGGGATCGAGATCGTCTGGCATCCGAGCTTTTCGGAGGCGAGCGCCGATGAATCGCTGGATATCCTTGAGTCCTGCGCCGATGGCCGCCGCGACTTCGACGTGCTCTGCATCGAAGGCTCGCTGCTGCGCGGCCCGGCGGGCAGCGGCCGCTTCCACGTGCTGGCCGGCACCGGCCGGCCGATGATCGAGTGGGTGAAGCTGCTGGCGTCGCGCGCCCGGCAGGTTGTGGCCGTCGGGTCGTGCGCGGCTTTCGGCGGCATCACCGCGGGCGGCGTCAATCCCACCGACGCCTGCGGCCTGCAATACGATGGAACCAACCCCAGCGGCTTGCTCGGCGCCGCGTTCCACACCCGCGGCGGGCTGCCGGTGGTGAATATCTCGGGCTGCCCGACGCATCCGGACTGGGTGACGGAAACCCTGCTGTCGCTGGCGAGGGACGAGCTGGGCGCGGCCGACCTGGACGAACTGTCGCGTCCGCGTTTCTATACCGATGCGCTGGTGCATCACGGCTGCGCGCGCAACGAGTTCTACGAATTCAAGGCCAGCGCCGAGAAGAACGGCGACCAGGGCTGCCTGATGGAGCACCTCGGCTGCAAGGGCACGCAAGCCCACGCCGATTGCAATCTGCGGCCCTGGAACGGCGGCGGCTCGTGCACCGACGGCGGTTATGCCTGCATCCGCTGCACCGAGCCCGGCTTCGAGGAGCCGGGCCATCCATTTTCGATCACGCCCAAGGTGGCGGGCATTCCGATCGGCCTGCCGCTCGACATGCCCAAGGCCTGGTTCGTCGCGCTCGCCGCCTTGTCGAAGTCGGCGACGCCCGCGCGCGTGCGGCAGAACGCCAAGACCGACCACATCGTCCACTGGCCGCGTCCGGCCAGGAAGCCGTGAGCCGGCCATGAGTCGCGCATGAGCCGCACATGAGCAGAATCGTCGTCGGGCCATTCAACCGCGTCGAGGGCGACCTCGAGGTGATTCTCGACATCGCCGACGGCCGGGTGCGCGAGGCGCGCGTCAGGAGTTCGCTCTATCGCGGTTTCGAACAGATCCTGCAAGGCAAGCCGCCCATGGACGCGCTCGTGTTCGTACCGCGCATCTGCGGCATCTGCTCGGTATCGCAGTCGGCCGCCGCCGCGCGGGCGCTGGCCGGCGCCATGGGCATCAAGCCGCCCGACAACGGACGCATCGCGGCGAACCTGATCCACGCGGTCGAGAACGTCGCCGACCACGTTACGCACTTCTATCTGTTCTTCATGCCCGACTTTGCGCGCGACTGCTACGAAAGTCAGCCGTGGTGGCACGCCGCTTCGGCACGGTTCAGAGCGGTCACGGGCGCGGCGGCGGGAGATTTCCTGCCCGCCCGCGCGGACTGGATGCGCGCCATGGGCCTGTTGGCCGGCAAATGGCCGCACACGCTGACGCTGCAGCCGGGGGGCTCGGCGCATCCGCTCAACGCTTCCGGGCGCCTGCGCCTGCTGCGCGTGTTGCGCGACTTCCGCCGCTTCCTCGAACGCGCGACCTTCGGCGACGCGCTCGAAGCCGTTGCGGCGCTTGCTTCGGTCGATGAACTGGTGGCTTGGGCCGAACGGCATGCCGAAAGCGACTTCGGTCTCTTCCTGCGGGCGTCGCGGGCGCTGAACCTGCGCGCGCTCGGCCATGCCGGCGTCGCCTACATGAGCTACGGCGCCTACGAGCAGGAAGGCGGCCGCTGGTGGCCGGCCGGTGTCTGGGCCGGCGGGCCGGCATTGCTCGATCCGGCGCGGATCGCCGAGGACGTCAGCCACGCCTGGTACGCCGATGCGGCCGAGCCCCTGCCGCCGCTGCGCGGCTCGACGCTGCCGGTCGCCGACAAACAGGCCGCCTACAGCTGGTGCAAGGCACCGCGGCTCGGCGGCGAAGTGGTTGAAACCGGCGCCCTGGCGCGACAGGTGATTGCCGGCCAGCCGCTGGCCCGCGACATGGTCGCGCGCGACGGAGGCGGCGTCGAGGCGCGCGTCGTCGCCCGCCTGCTCGAGGTGGCCCGCCTGGTGCCGGCCATGGAAGCCTGGGCCGAGCGCCTGCGCCCCGGCGAGCCGTTTTCGACGGAAGGAGAACTGCCCGCCGAAGCGGAGAGCGTGGGGCTCGTCGAGGCCGCGCGCGGTGCGCTCGGCCACTGGCTGACGATCCGCCGCGGCCGCATCCACAACTACCAGATCATCGCGCCGACCACCTGGAACTTCTCGCCGCGCGACAGCGCCGGCCGCCCCGGCGCGCTCGAGCGCGCGCTGGCCGGCATTCCGGTCGGCCAGGACGGGAAAGCGCCCGTTGCCGTCCAGCACGTCGTCCGCTCCTTCGATCCCTGCATGGTGTGTACTGTGCACTGATGGGCGACAAGATCGAACCCGACGGCATCGAACAGCTGGTGGCAGCGGCGCGCGCCGGCGCCAGCGAGGACGTCTGGCTGGATGTGATCCAGAAGATGGACGAGGTGTATAGCGATCTTCTGCAGTACGAGGTGGCGCTCGAGGACAAGAACGCGGCGCTCGAGGAATCGCAGCAGTTCATCGTTTCGGTGTTGACGTCCATGTCGGACGTGTTGCTGGTCTGCAACCGCGCCGGCGTGATCGAGGACGTCAACCAGTCGCTGCAGCAGCTTACCGGCCGGGACGAGGCGGCGCTGAAGGGCCGGCGCATTTTCGACCTGTTCGCCGACGAAGCGTCGCGCCAGCAGGCGCAGCATTTCTTTGCCGGCCATGTCGGCGAGACCTTGCACGACTGCGAGATGCAGTTGCGCGCCGCGGACGGCAGTGCGATTCCGGTGTCGCTCAACTGCACGCCGCGCTATAGCGCCACGGGCAAGATGCTCGGCGTGGTCATCACCGGCCGGCCGGTCGGCGAGCTGCGCCGCGCCTACCAGGCGCTGCGGCAGGCGCACGAGGATCTCAAGCGCACGCAACAGCAGCTGCTGCACTCGGAGAAGATGGCTTCGCTCGGCCGGCTGGTGGCCGGCGTCGCGCACGAACTCAACAATCCGATCAGCTTCGTGTTCGGCAACGTGCTGGCGCTCAAGCGCTACTCGAACCGGTTGGGCGAGTATCTGGGCGCCGTACAGCGCAAGGAATCGTGGGAACGCATCGACGCGCTGCGCGAGGAACTGGGCATCGACCGCCTGCTCGCCGACCTGCCCTCGCTGATCGAGGGCACGGCCGAAGGCGCGGAGCGAACGCGCGATATCGTCGACGGCCTCAAGCGTTTTTCCGCCGTGGATCGCAACCTGCTGGAGCCGATGGATCTCGTGCCGGTGGTCGAGCGTGCCGTGCACTGGGTCAGCAAGGCCGCACCCGGCGGCTTCAAGGTGCATGTCGATCTGCCGTCCACGCTGGCGATCAACGGTTCAGCCGGCCAACTGCAGCAGGTGGTCATGAACCTGGTACAGAACGCCTGCGATGCGACCGCCGGACAGGCGGAGGCGCGACTGGAAATCACCTGCCGCATCGATGGTGAGAAGGTACGCTTGCGCTTTGCCGACAATGGCGTCGGGATCGCCCGGGAAAACCTGCCGCGCGTCTTCGATCCCTTCTTCACCACCAAGCCGGTGGGCAAGGGCACCGGACTTGGTCTGGCGATCAGCTACGGTATTGTCGAACGCCATGGCGGCAAGCTGAGCGTCGAGAACGGACCGGGCGGCGGCACCGTGTTCACCCTGGCTTTGCCGCTGGCACCGCGGGGGGCGCAGTAGGTGTAATAACACCTTCCGCTTTCGAAGAAAATATGGAAGCAAAGCTTCCATATTGTTGTGGCGCAGCATCGGCAACGGGTTTATCAAACCTTTTTAGATCAATGGCTTGCCTGGTTATTTCGACCATGGCACCCAACTTGCACTCTTTCCTCCAGGCGCCCGACCACAAGCCGCCCTGCTGATGGTGGGCCCTGTCGTACCCGACGAACCGGTATTTATCGCTCAGGGGCTTGAGGAGGAACATTCTTGTGAAAAAGAACCCGGATGTAGCAATCGACGATCCCACTGATTTCTCCGCCGTCGAACGGCGGCTCGGCGTTTCGCGTCGCACCTTCTTGAAGTTCTGTACCGGCATCGCCGCATCCTTCGGGTTGGGCACCAACGCGGCCATGGCCATGGCCAAGGCGATCGCCGATCCCATGCGACCGCCGGTGATCTGGCTGCACGGCCAGGAATGCACGGGCCCGACGGAGTCGCTGCTGCGTTCCGAGCAGCCCAGCTTCGAACACCTGATTCTCGACCTGATCTCGCTCGACTACCACCAGACGCTGGATGCCGGCGCCGGGCACCGCGTCGAGGAGATCAAGCGCGAAGCGATGAAGAAGTACAAGGGCAAGTACCTGCTCGTCGTCGAAGGCGCGATTCCCCTGGCGCAGAACGGCATCTTCTGCAAGATCGGCGGCCAGACGATGATGGACGCGACGCGCGAGGCGGCCGAGGGCGCCGCCGCCATCGTCGCCTTCGGCTCCTGCGCCAGCTGGGGCGGCGTGCAGTCCGCCTCGCCCAACCCGACCGGCGCCACCGGTGCGCCACAGTTCCTCAAGGACAAGGCGGTCGTGACGATTCCCGGCTGCCCGCCCAATCCGGCCAACTTTCTCGGCACGGTGCTTTACTTCGTCACCTACGGCAAGCTGCCGCCCATCGACGAGAAGGGCCGACCGAAGTGGGCCTATGGCCGGCTGATCCACGAAAACTGCTACCGCCGTCCGCATTTCGACGCCGGCCGCTTCGCCACGCAGTTCGGCGACGAGGGCCATCGCCAGGGCTGGTGCCTCTACAAGCTCGGCTGCAAGGGTCCCGAAACCTACAACAACTGTCCCAGCCTGGAATACAACAACGTCGGCGGCGGCGTCTGGCCGATCGGCGTCGGCCATCCCTGCTTCGGCTGCTCGGAACAAGGCACGGGCTTCAACAAGCCGATGTTCAGCCTGGCCGAGGTCAAGACCCATACGCCGCCCAACGTTTTTCCGAATATCAGCGATCGCCAGAACCCGACCTCGTCCACCGTCGTCGCCGCTGCCGCCGTGGCCGGCGCGGCGGTCGGCGCCTTGCTGGGCGCAACGGTCGCGACGGGCAAGAAACTCGACGGCAAGCAGGAGACGGGTCAGTCGGGCGACAAGGGAGCCTGATCATGGACCGGCGAAACTTCTTCAAAGCCTCGCTGGGCGGTGCGGTGGCTTCGGCTGCGGCCGTGGCGAGCACGGTCGCGCATGCGCGGCCGAATCTCGAGCCGGCATCGGAAGCCATCGGCATGCTCTACGACTCGACGCTGTGCATCGGCTGCAAGGCCTGCGTGAGCAAATGCAAACAGGTGAACGGCATGCCGCCCGTACCGATGGACGGCAATACCTATGCCGACTTCGCGCTCGACCTTTCGGCACAGACGCTCAACGTCATCAAAGTGCATAGCGACGGCAAGGGCGCGGTCAAGGATGCCCTGGCCGACGGCTTCTGCTTCGAGAAGCGCAGTTGCATGCATTGCGTCGATCCGGGCTGCGTCTCGGTCTGTCCGGTACAGGCGCTGACGCGCCATCCGAAGACCGGCATCGTCAGCTACAACTCGGATGTCTGCATCGGCTGCCGCACCTGCATGACCGGCTGCCCCTACAACGTGCCGCAGTACGACTACAACAACGCCTTCGGCAAGATCCACAAGTGCCAGATGTGCAACCAGAAGGGCGTCGAGCGCATCGACCAGGGCATGATGACCGGCTGTGCGGAAGCCTGCCCGACCGGCGCAACGCTGTTCGGCACGCGCACCGCGCTGCTCGAAGAGGCCAAGCGGCGCATGGCGCTGAAGCCCGGCGACATCTACCACTACCCGCGCGGCGACATTCGCAAGCCCGACAGCTATCACGAGAAGGCCGTACCGCAGTACCAGCCGACCGTGTGGGGCGAGAAGGAGGCGGGCGGCACCAACGTCATGCACCTTTCCGCCGTCCCCTACGACAAGCTGGGCATGCCGCCGCTGGGCGAGCGTTCCTTCGCCTCGATCTCGGAAGGCGTACAGAGCACGCTCTACAGCTATCTCGCCTTGCCGGCGATCGCGCTCGGCGGCTTCACCTGGCTGGTGAAGCGCAATACGGAAGATGACAAGAAAGGGGGGGCAGAATGAACCACCACTATCAGGCGCTCGACAATCGACCGCTGTTCACGCCCTTCTTCCTGACGATGGTTGCCATCGCCGCGTTAGGTGTGGTGTTCCTGAGCATCCGCTTCGTCTCGGGGATAGGTTCGGTCACCAACCTCAACGGCGGCTATGCCTGGGGAATCTGGGTGGTGTACGACATCGTCGTCGGCACCGCCCTGGGCTGCGGCGGCTATGCGCTGGCGGTGACGGTCTACCTCTTCAACAAAGGCAAGTACCACCCGCTGATCCGTCCGGCGCTGGCGACCAGCCTGCTTGGCTACGGCTTCGCGGCTTTCGGCGCCTTCGTCGACATGGGCCGCTACTGGAACGCCTACAACATGTTCCTGCCCTGGCAGGTGAATCCGCATTCGGTGATGCTGGAAGTCGGCCTCTGCGTGGCGACCTACATGCTGGTGCTGGTGATCGAGTTCTCGCCGACGGTACTCGAATGGTTGCGCAAGCAGACCGGCTGGCAGATCCAGGCCGACGCATGGCGCAGCCGGCTCGACAAGGCGCTGTTCTTCTTCATCGCTCTGGGCATCCTGCTGCCGACCATGCACCAGTCCTCGTTGGGCAGCTTCCTGATCGCCATGGGCTGGAAGGTGCATCCGCTCTGGCAGACGTTGCACATCCAGCCGCTGCTGGCCGTGCTCTCGGCCTTCACCATGGGCTTCGCCATCGTCATCTTCGAGGGCTCGCTTCTGACCACCGGCTTCAAGCGGCATCCCGAGACGCATCTGTTCTCCGGCCTGGGCCGAATCATCATGGGGCTGATCGCCGCCTTCCTGGTCATCCGCTTCGCCTACCTGGCGGTCGCCGGCAAGCTCGGCGCGCTGTTTGCCTTCGATCTGGGCAGCCTGATGTTCTGGATCGAGACCGCGCTATTCGCCTATCCGCTGGTAGTACTGGCTTCGCCAAGGGCGCGCGAAAACGGCAAGCAGCTGCTCTACGCGGCGGTCAGCATGATCCTGGCGGGCTCGCTGTACCGGTTCGACGCTTTCCTGGTCACTTTCAATCCGGGCACCGGCTACAGCTATTTTCCGGCCCTGCCCGAGGTGATCGTCACCGTGTCGATGATCGCGGCAGAGATTGCCCTCTTCCTGTTCATCGTCAAGACTTTCCCGGTGTTGCCGCGCGAAGACCACGCGGCCGCCTGACCCCGATAACGCAAAGGAGACTTCCGTGGCAAAACGCATTACTGTTGATCCGATCACGCGCATCGAGGGCCATCTGCGCATCGACGTCGAAGTGGATAACGGCCATGTCACCAAGGCCTGGTCATCGGGCCAGATGTGGCGCGGCATCGAGAAGATTCTGGTCGGCCGTGATCCGCGCGAGGCGTGGTCCTACACGCAGCGCTTCTGCGGCGTGTGCACCACCGTGCATGCCATCACCTCGGTGCGCGCGGTGGAAAACGCGCTGCAGCTGGAAATCCCGGTCAACGCGCAACTGATCCGCAACATCATCCAGACGGCGCATGCCATCCAGGACCACATCGTCCATTTCTACCACCTGTCGGCGGTCGACTGGGTCGATGTCACCTCGGCGCTGAAAGCCAACCCGGTCACCACCGCCAAGCTGGCCGAATCGCTTTCGGATTGGCCGCTCAACGGCCCGCACGAGATGAAGGCGGTGCAGGAGCGCCTCAAGACCTTCGTCGGCAGCGGCCAGCTCGGCCCCTTCGCCAGCGGCTTCTGGGGCCACCCGGCGATGAAGCTGCCGCCCGACGTCAATCTGCTCGCCGTCGCCCACTACCTGCAGGCGCTCGACGTGCAGAACCTGGCCAACAAGGTCGTCGCCATCCTCGGCGGCAAGAGCCCGCACATCCAGAACGTCGCCGTCGGCGGCGTGTCGAATTCGATTGGCTTCGATGCGCCCTCGGTGCTGAATCTCGAGCGCCTGTTGCTGGTGAAGGGCTTCATCGACAAGCTCGAGCAGTTCATCAAGTCGGCCTACCTCGTGGACGTGCCGGCGATCGGCGCCTTCTATCTGGACTGGACCAAGTACGGCGGCGGCATCAACAACTACCTGACCGTGCCGGATTGTCCACAGGACACCAAGGGCACGGTGTTCGACCTGCCCGGCGGCTTCATCGCCGGCGGCGACCTGAAGAGCTTCAAGCCGATCACGACCTTCAACGACGAGTTCTTCCGCGACGGCGTCGCCGAAAGTTCGAAGCATGCGTGGTACACCGGCGACAAGGCGCTGCACCCCTGGCAGGGCGAGACGGAGCCGCAGTACACCGACTTCCAGGACGACGGCAAGTACTCGTGGGTCAAGGCGCCGACCTTCTACGGCAAGCGCTGCGAGGTCGGTCCGCTGGCCGACGTGCATAACGGCATCGCGGCCGGCAACCCGCGCTACACCAAGTACCTGAACCAGGCGATCGGCACCCTCAAGGCCGTGAGCAAGCTCAACGACGTGCCGCTGGCGGCGCTGCAATCGACCATCGGCCGCCATGCCGCGCGCGCCGTGCGCTGCGCCGTGATGATGGACACCCTGCAGGACCAGTGGCACAAGCTGGTCGACAACATCGGCAAGGAGCAGACGACCTTCAATCCGCCGACCTTCCCGAAGGGCGAGATCAAGGGCGTCGGCTTCCATCAGGCGCCGCGCGGCGCGCTGTCGCACTGGGTGGTGATCGAGAACGGCAAGATCAAGAACTACCAGGCCGTGGTGCCGAGCACCTGGAACGCCGGTCCGCGCGACGCCAACGACCAGATCGGCCCCTATGAGGCCTCGCTGATGAACAACCCGATCGCCGATCCCGAGAGGCCGCTGGAGGTGCTGCGCACGGTGCATTCCTTCGACCCGTGCATTGCCTGCGCCATCCACATGTTCGACAACGAACAGCGGCCCATCGTCAAGGTGAAGGCGCTTTGATGGCCGCCGAAAGTCAGCCGTCGCGGCACGCCGCCGGTGGCCCTGTGCCCCGCGTGCTGGTCATCGGCATGGGCAACGTGCTGATGCGCGACGAGGGCATCGGCGTGCGAGCCGTCGAGGAACTGGAGGCGCGCTACACCTTGCCCGACAATGTCCGGGTGGTCGATGGCGGCACCACGGGCATGGAGCTGTTCGAGCCGATGCGCAACGCCGACTGCCTGATCGTCGCCGACGCCGTCAATGCCGGCGCTCCGCCCGGCACGCGGGTGCGCATCGCCAACGAGGAGATCCGCGCCTTCTTTCAGACCAAGCTGTCCAACCATCAGCTCGGCCTGTCGGATCTGCTGGCGCTGCTGGCCTTCAAAGGCGAAATGCCGCGCCACGTCGCCATCATCGGCATGGTGCCGCACCTGCTCGACAACCGTCTGGGCTTGAGCGAGCCGGCCGCCGAAGGCCTCGACGCGATGGTGGGCATGCTCGTCGACGAACTGGCGCGAGTCGGCGTCGTCGCGACGCCGCGCGCCGAAGTGCGCGCCGGCCACTGGCGGCGCCAGGCCGAGCTGGAACGCCTGGAGGCCGTGGCGGCATGTGCATAGCGCTGCCCGTGCAGATCGTCCGGCCGGGCCCGGTGAGCGCGCTTTGCCGAGGCCGGAACGGCGAGGAGGAGGTCACCATGCTGCTGGTCGGCGAGCAGCCGGCCGGCGCGTGGGTGCTGAGCTTCCTCGGCTGGGCGCGGGAAGTCATCAGCGAACGGCAGGCGCGCGAGATCGACCTGGCCCTCGACGGCTTGCAGGAAATCATGGACGGCGCCGAGAGCATCGACGTCGACCGGCATTTTCCGGGGCTGGCGCGGGAGGTGCCGGCATGATGACGTTCTCGCCCGAAGTACAGGCAGCGCGCGTCGCCGCGGCCTTCGAGCGCATCCACGACGAGCAGATGGCCGGCCTGCCGCTGCTCAATCAGGCGCTCGGGGTGGCGACGCTCGGCTTCCGGGAACACGCTGGCCGCGTCGTCGGCATGCTGGTGACGCCCTGGATGATGAGCGTCGTGCTGTTGCCGGGCGTGGAGGACGACGACTGGCAGGCGATGGCGCTGGGCGACAAGCAGACGCATGCCTTCCCCGGCGGCAGCTTCCGCTTCCTGGTCAATCGCGTGGACGAGCTCGGCGTTTTCCAGGTGCATTCCGTGCATTCGCCGATGCGCGGGTTCCCGAGCCAGTCGGCGGCGCTGGCGGAGGCCGCCGGTTTCCTGGAGCGGCTGCTGACGCCGGCAAACGCGGAGCCCCAGCAGGATTTGGTGGACGAGGAGCTGCTCGGCCGCATCCTGCGCGGCGAAGCGGTGCCTGCGGTGGATGCGGCGGTCGGCGCCATGCAGGCAGGCTCCCCGGAAGGCGGGTTGGGCCGGTAAGATTCTCCCTGTCCGGTTCGTCGCGCGCCGCCATGCATGAAATGTCCCTCGCCGAGGGCATCCTCCAGTTGCTCGAAGACGCCGCCCGCCGCGAGAATGCCAGGCGGGTCAGCGCCGTCTTCCTCGAGATCGGGCAACTGGCCAGCGTCGAGGTCGAGTCGCTGCGCTTCTGTTTCGACGCGGTCGTCAAGGACAGCATCGCCGAGGGTGCGCGCTTGGAGATCGTCGAGGCGCCGGGCACCGGCTGGTGCCTCGACTGCAGCCAGTCGGTGCCGATGAGCGACAAGCTTTCCGCCTGTCCGCGCTGCGGCAGTTTTCGGGTGCAGGTGACGGGCGGCACGGAAATGCGCGTCAAGGAACTGGAAATCGAGTAAGGAAACAAGACCATGTGCACCACTTGCGGCTGCGGCCACGGCGAAACGAAAATCGAGGGCCATGCCCACGAACATGGGCACGACCACGATCACGAGCATGGCCACGACGGCCACCACCATCACCATGGTCATGCCTACGCGCCCAGGCGCAGTCACGCGCCGGGCATGACGCCGGCGCGCATGCTGAAGATCGAGCAGGACATCCTGTCGAAGAACGACGCTTACGCGCGCGAGAACCGCGCCTTTCTGGCCGACCGGCGCGTCTTTGCGCTCAACCTCGTTTCCAGCCCCGGCTCGGGCAAGACCACGCTGCTGTGCAAGACCATCGAGATGCTCAAGGGCCGGTCGTCGGTCGCCGTCATCGAGGGCGACCAGCAGACCAGCCAGGATGCCGAGCGCATCCGCGCCACCGGCGCGCCGGCCATCCAGATCAACACCGGCAAGGGCTGCCACCTCGACGCCCACATGGTCGGCCACGCCATGCAGCAGCTTGACCTGCCCGAGCGCTCGTTCCTGATGATCGAGAACGTCGGCAACCTCGTCTGCCCGGCGGCCTTCGACCTCGGCGAGGCGCACAAGGTGGTGATCCTTTCGGTGACGGAAGGCGAGGACAAGCCGCTCAAATACCCGGACATGTTCCGCGCTGCCGACCTGATGCTGCTCAACAAGTGCGACCTTCTTCCCCATCTTCAGTTCGACGTCGACCAGGCCATCGAGGCGGCGCGCCGCGTCAATCCGGCCATTCAGGTGATCCGCGTTGCCGCGACCACCGGCGAGGGCATGGGCGACTGGCTCGGCTGGCTGGAGCGCTCGCGCGGCTGAGCACATGACCGCCGCCTGCCGCATCCGCGTTACCGGCCTCGTGCAGGGCGTCGGTTACCGGCCGTACGTCTGGCGGCTGGCCAACGAAACGGGTGTGCTCGGCTGGGTCCGCAACGACAGCGAGGGTGTCGAGATCGCCGCCGAAGGTGAGCGGGTCGCCGACTTCCTCGAACGCCTGAAGCGCGAAGCGCCGCCGCTGGCGCGCGTCGACAGCATCGAGGCACGCGCGGCGGCTACCGAGAATTTCACCGATTTCGCGATCGCCGAAAGTCAGTCGTCACCACATGGCCAACTGAGAGTTGCCACCGCCATCGGCCACGATACGGCGGTGTGCCCTGAATGCCTGGCCGAGATGTTCGACGCGAAGGGGCGGCGCTTCCGCCACGCCTTCATCACCTGCACGCATTGCGGCCCGCGGTACACGGTGACCCGTGCGCTCCCCTACGACCGGCCGCAGACCAGCCTGGCGCCGTTCCCGCTCTGCGCCGATTGCGCGCGCGAGTACGCCGATCCTCGTGATCGCCGCTTCCACGCCGAGACCACCTGCTGCCCGGTGTGCGGACCGCGACTGCGGTTGCGCGATGCGCGGGGCAACACCATCGCGGGGGATCCGGTGGCCGAGGCGCTGCACCTGCTTGAGTCGGGCGCCATCGTCGCCATCAAGGGTCTGGGCGGCTTTCATCTCGCCTGCGATGCGCAGAACGCCGAGACCGTCGCCAGACTGCGCGAACGCAAGGCGCGCGAGGAGAAGCCCTTCGCGGTGATGGTGGCGGACGTGGCGAGCCTTTGCCGCTTTGCCGCACCGGGCGAGGACGAAATCGCGCTGCTGGAATCGCGCGAGCGACCGGTGGTGCTGGTAACGAAACGGCCGGGCGCGGACGCGGCCCTGCGCGGCGTGTCGCCACGGCTGACGTTCCTCGGCGCCATGCTGCCCTACACGCCGCTGCAACACCTGTTCTGCCACGACGCGCCGGAACTCGTCCTGGTGATGACCAGCGCCAACCCCGGCGGCGAGCCGCTGGTGATCGGCAACGACGAGGCGCTGCACCGCCTCGCGGGCATCGCCGACGCCACCCTCGACCACGATCGCGAGATCCTGATCCGCTGCGACGACAGCGTGGCGCGCGCGACGCCTTCGGGTATCCAGTTCATCCGTCGCGCCCGGGGCTACACGCCACGGCCGATCAAGCTCGCGAAGGCTGGCCTGCCGGTGCTTGCGCTCGGCGGCTGGTACAAGAACACCGTCTGCGTGACGCGCGGCAATGAAGCCTACGTCTCGCAGCACGTCGGCGACCTCGACAATGCGGCGACGGTCGGTTTTCTCGAGGAAACCGTCGCTCATCTCACCGGCATCCTCGAAGTCGAGCCAGCCATGGTCGTGCACGACCTGCATCCGGATTTCGCCTCGACCCGGCTCGCCGTGCGGCTCGCGGCGGAGCGCGGCATTCCGGCCCTGGCGGTACAGCACCACCATGCCCATATCGCCGCGGTGCTGGCCGAGAACGGACATAGCGGTTCCGCGCTCGGGCTCGCGCTCGACGGTGTCGGTCTGGGCAGTGACGGAAGAGCGTGGGGTGGCGAACTGCTGCGTGTCGACGGTGCCTCGTTCCGGCGCCTCGGCCATCTCGAAGAAGTCCCCTTGCCTGGTGGCGACCGCGCGGCGCGCGAGCCATGGCGCATGGCGGCGGCGGCGCTGCACCGGCTCGGCCGCGGCGCGGAAATCGAGGCACGCTTTGCCGACCAGCCGGGTGCGGCGACGATAAGGCAGATGCTGGAACGC